>Ga0209582_1000646_pt1 | contig 20023 bp, 15 predicted proteins | sample KloWWTmetKNB5Kit_FD_187176 | JGI IMG/M metagenome (GOLD analysis project Ga0209582, IMG submission 187176) | Active sludge microbial communities from Klosterneuburg, Austria, studying microevolution and ecology of nitrifiers - Klosterneuburg... | ecosystem: Engineered > WWTP > Aerobic digester >...
TCTCTCCGATGACTATGCGGACAAGGTCATCGTCTGCACCATCCAGAAGCTCGGCCTCGCGCTGGATGAAAACAGCAAGCGTAACCAGCAGCGGAAAAAGCTTGACCAGCCGACCTACAAGGAACTGCTGGCGCCGCTGCGCAACAAGCGCATCGTCTTCATCTTCGATGAGTGCCATCGCTCACAGTTTGGCGATAACCACAAGGCCATCAAAGAATTTTTCCCCAAGGCTCAACTCTTCGGCTTCACCGGCACGCCCATCTTTGAGGCCAACGCCAGCTATCAGAAGATCGAGGGGCAGCAGGCCTCACTCCGCACCACCGAAGAACTCTTTCAGAAACAGCTCCACGCCTACACGATCACCAACGCCATCGAGGACGGGAACGTCCTGCGCTTCCACGTGGATTACTACAAACCAGAAGGCCAGGGCGCATCCAAGCCCGGCGAGGGCCTTACCAAGAAGGCCATCGTCGAGGCCATCCTCACCAAGCACGACGTCGCCACGGGTCAGCGCCGCTTCAATGCCCTGCTCGCCACCGCCTCCATCAACGACGCCATTGAATATTATGGCTTGTTCAAAACGATTCAACAGGAAAGGCAGGCCGCCGACCCTGGCTTCCAGCCGCTGAACATCGCCTGCGTCTTTTCACCGCCGGCCGAGGGCGATCCTGATGTGAGGCAGATTCAGGAAGACCTGCCACAGGAAAAGGCAGACAACGAGCAAGAGCCCGAAAAGAAAAAGGAAGCCCTCAAAGGCATCCTCGCCGACTACAACACCCGCTACGGCGCCAATCACACCCTCGGCGAGTTCGACCTCTATTATCAGGATGTGCAAAAGCGCATCAAAGACCAGCAGTGGCCCAATGCAGATTTCCCCCACGAGCAGAAAATCGACATCACCATCGTGGTGGACATGCTCCTCACCGGGTTCGATTCCAAATATCTGAACACGCTCTATGTAGACAAGAACCTCAAGCACCACGGCTTGATTCAGGCCTTCTCTCGCACCAACCGCGTGCTCAACGCCACCAAGCCTTACGGCAACATCCTCGACTTCCGCCAGCAGCAAGAGGCCGTGGATGCCGCCATCGCCCTCTTCTCCGGTGAAAAGACCGGCCAGCAGTCTCGCGAAATCTGGTTGGTGGAGAAGGCCCCGGTGGTCATAGGGAAACTGGAAGACGCCGTGAAGCAACTGGACGATTTCATGAAGTCCGAGGGCCTCGACTGCACGCCCTCCGCCGTTGCGAACCTCAAGGGCGATGTCGCGAGGGTGACCTTTATCAAGCGCTTCAAGGAAGTCCAGCGCCTCAAAACCCAGCTCGACCAATACACCGACCTCAGCGATGAAAACGCCGCCGCCATCGAGCAGATCCTGCCCAGGGAAAACCTGCTCGGCTTCCGCGGCGCCTATTTGGAAACCGCCCACCGCCTCAAGACACAGCAGGGCAAGAGCGCCGACCAGCCCAGCCCGGACGTGGAACAGCCAGATTTCGAGTTCGTCCTCTTTGCCTCCGCCGTCATTGATTACGACTACATCATGGGTCTCATCGCCCGCTTCTCTCAGCAGGGTCCGGGTAAGCAGAAGATGAGCCGCGAGCAGCTCATCGGCCTGATCCAGTCTGACGCCAAGTTTATGAACGAGCGCGAGGACATCACCGCCTACATCGCCACGCTGACCGCCGGCCAAGGCCTCAGCGAAACGGCCATCCGCGATGGTTACACCCGCTTCAAGGCGGAAAAGGACGCCGCGGAACTCGCCGGCATTGCCAGCAAGCACGGCCTTGCCACCGCCGCCCTGCAAACTTTTGTGGATGGCATTCTCGTCCGCATGATTTTTGATGGCGAACAGTTGAGCGACCTCATGGCCCCCCTGGAGCTGGGCTGGAAAGCTCGCACCCACGCCGAACTCGCCCTCATGGCCGATTTGGTTCCCCTCCTCACCAAACGCGCCGGGGGGCGCGACATCTCAGGACTCAGCGCGTATGAGCAGTAAGACCCAAACCACCGCCACGAAGGAAGAGGCAACGCCCGCCCTGGTGCCGAAGCTGCGGTTTCCGGAGTTTCGGGCGGCGAAAGCATGGGAAAGCGGGAAGGTTGATGACCTTGTCGATACGGTCACACCACCCAAGAAGCTCCCAACATCGATTTACGCTTCTTCTGGAGAGTTTCCGATCATTGACCAATCTCAGTCCGCGATTTGCGGTTGGACAGATGACAATGAAGCTCTGATTCAAGAAGGCCTTCCTCTCATCGTTTTCGGAGATCACACATGCATCTTGAAGCTGATCGACCGTCCCTTCGCACAAGGTGCTGATGGCATCAAGATTCTCAAATCCCGCTCAAAGGTTGGGACTCCGTTCCTCTTCCAGTTCCTCAGCCACCGACCAGTCGTCACTGAGGAATACAAAAGGCATTACTCGATCCTGAAGGAAAAGGTCGTTTTCTTTCCAGAGTTCAAATCTGGGGAACAACAAAAAATCGCCGAGTGCCTGAGTTCGGTGGACGAGCTGATGGCCGCCCAAGCCCGGAAAGTGGACGCTCTCAAGACCCATAAAAAAGGGCTGATGCAGCAGCTTTTCCCCCGCGAAGGCGAAACCCAACCCCGCCTCCGCTTCCCCGAGTTCCAAAACGCCGGGGATTGGAGCGAAGGGCGGCTCGGGGATATTGCCACCGTCTTGCAGGGCTACGGCTTTCCAGAACGACACCAAGGGCAGAAAAGCGGTAATTATCCCTTCTACAAGGTCAGCGACATTTCGCGTTCATTGGCCGCCGGGAAAGTGTTCATCGAAGAATCAGCCAATTACGTTAATGAGAGCCTTTTGAAGGAGCTGAGAGCCAAACCGATACCGGAAGGCACAACAGTCTTCGCCAAGATTGGTGAAGCAATTCGCTCCAATAGGCGGGCCATCACCACAGTCCCGTGCCTCATCGATAACAATGCAGCCGGGGTGAAGCGTATCAAAGGCAAGGCGACCGATATGTTCATCTATCTCCTGATGGAGCAGATTTCGCTGATCGACCATGCAGGCGGTGTGGTTCCGGCGGTCAACAAATCGGCGATTGAAGAGATAGCCGTCAAGTTCCCCGAACCCGCCGAACAAGAACGCATTGCGTCGTGCCTGAGCAGCCTCGACACCCTGATCACCGCCGAAACCCAAAAGCACGAAGCCCTCAAGACCCACAAGCAAGGGCTGATGCAGCAGCTTTTCCCATCCCCGGAGGAGGTTGAAGCATGAATGGCACCCCCTTTGCGGATCTGAACACCTTGGCCAGACATCTGCGCACGGAACTGGAGACCAAGAAGTTCATTCTGCTCTACGCTTACAACGGCACGGGCAAGACGCGCCTGTCCACGGCATTCAAAGACCTCGGCAAGAACGGCGATGAGCGCGACACGCTCTACTTCAACGCCTTCACCGAAGACCTGTTCTCTTGGGATAACGATCTGGATAACGACCGGGAGCGGGTACTCAAGATCAACAAGGATTCCCGCTTCTTCGCCGGGCTGGCGGAAATGGAAATGGATACCCGCATCCGCCCGCTGCTGAACCGCTACGCCGATTTCGATTTCAAGATCGACACGGAAGAGTGGGAAGTGAGCTTCTCCCGAGATATTACGACGGGTGAAGGCGATGACGCGAAAACCGAAACCATTGATGACATCAAGGTGTCACGCGGTGAGGAGAACATCTTCATCTGGTGCTTCTTCCTCGCCATCGTCCAGCTCGCGATAGACGGCGCCGAAGCCTACAAATGGGTCAAATACGTTTACATTGATGACCCAATTTCCTCACTGGATGAACACAATGCCATCACCGTGGCGAACCATCTGGCGCAACTGCTCATAAAGCCAAAGAACGCGCCGAAAACGGTCATTTCCTCGCATCACACGCTGTTCTTCAATGTCATAGGCAACGAGCTGAAGAAGAAAGCAAAGAAATACTTCCTCTGCAAAGCCCAGGACTCACAAGGCTTTTTGCTTCGGGACACGGGCAATACGCCATTCTTTCAACATGTTGCGAATCTGGCCGAGCTGGAGCAGGCACAGAAGACCGGCAATCTGTATACGCATCACTTCAACATGCTGCGTTCAATCTTGGAAAAGACCGCCAGCTTTCACGGTTACAGGAATTTTAGCGATTGCATCCGACCAACTGACGACGACTCGGAAAAGACATTACACACCCGCGTGGTCAACATCATGAGCCACGGCAATTACTCGCTCTACGAGCCGATCGAGATGCTGGAAGAGAACAAGGCCCTGTTCAAGACGATTGTGAGAGACTTCCGAAAGAATTTCCCGTTCAACCCTGACCCATTTAACGAAGAGACCAACGAAGCGGAACCCGAATGAACGACCAAGACCAAAAACAACTAGGCAAGACCCTCTGGAACATCGCCGACCAACTGCGCGGCGCCATGAACGCGGACGACTTCCGCGACTACATGCTGTCGTTCCTCTTCCTGCGCTACCTCTCGGACAATTACGAGACGGCGGCCAAGAAGGAGCTGGGACGGGATTATCCGTCTGAGAGCGAGGTCGCCGCAGAAATAGAGAAGGCTTCGATCAAACGAGCTCAAGAAGTGGCAGCCAAGAAGGCGAAAGGGAAATCTGGCGAAGAAGAAGCGGGAGCGGAAGATAAACCGCTGCCTATAGTCACCCCACTGCAACTCTGGTATTCGCGGAATACGGAGGACGTCGCTGAATTCGAGAAACAGATGCGCCGCAAGACGCACTACGTCATCCAGCCGCCGCACCTTTGGAACAGCATCGTCAACATGGCCCGCACCCAGAACGGCGAACTGCTCAACACGCTGCAGGCCGGATTCAAATACATCGAAACCGAATCCTTCGAGAGCGCCTTTCAGGGACTTTTCTCCGAAATCAATCTCGGCTCCGACAAGCTGGGCAGAACCTACACCGACCGCAACGCCAAGCTTTGCGGCATCATTGCGGAGATCGCCAAAGGGCTGGCGGAGTTTTCCACGGACATCGATGCGCTCGGCAATGCTTACGAATACCTGATCGGCCAGTTTGCCGCCGGGTCGGGCAAAAAGGCGGGCGAGTTCTACACCCCTCAGCAGATTTCCAGCATCCTATCCGGCATCGTCACGCTGGACAGTCAGGAACCTAAGACCGGGACGAAGAAGCGTTTGGACAGCGTGTTTGACTTCGCCTGCGGTTCCGGCTCCCTGCTGCTCAACGTGCGCAATCGCGTAAAGAAGGCGGGCGGCACGATTGGCAGGATTTACGGCCAGGAGAAGAACATCACCACCTACAACCTCGCGCGCATGAACATGCTGCTGCACGGGGTGAAGGACACCGAGTTTGAAATCTTCCACGGCGACACCCTGACCAACGATTGGGATATTCTGCGCGAGCTGAACCCCGCCAAGAAACCGTATTTTGATGCCATCGTCGCCAACCCGCCTTTTAGCTACCGCTGGGATCCCAGTGACGCCATCGCGGACGATGTGCGCTTCAAGAATCACGGCCTCGCCCCCAAATCCGCCGCCGATTTTGCCTTCCTGCTGCACGGCTTCCACTTCCTAAAGGACGAAGGTGTGATGGCCATCATCCTGCCGCATGGTGTGTTGTTCCGAGGCGGAGCCGAAGAACGCATCCGCACCAAGCTTCTAAAGGACGGCCATATTGACACCGTCATCGGCCTGCCCGCCAACCTCTTCTACTCCACTGGCATCCCCGTCTGCATCCTGGTGCTCAAGAAATGCAAGAAGCCCGACGACGTGCTCTTCATCAACGCCGCCGAGCATTTTGTTAAGGGCAAACGCCAGAACCAACTGACCGAAGAGCACATCGCCAAGATCATCGGCACCTACAAGAACCGCACGGAGGAGCCCCGCTACTCCCGCCGGGTGGAGATGGACGAGATCGAGAAGAACGACTTCAACCTCAACATCTCCCGCTACATCAGCACGTCCGTGGGTGAGGAGGTGATCAATCTTGAGGCGACTCACGCAGAGCTGGTGGAGATTGAGAACGCGATCCTGACGGCAGCGGCAAAGCACAACGAATTCCTGAAAGAGCTAGGCTTACCCTCGTTGCCATCGTTCGAGTGACCGCGTAGTGGGGCCATGAACCGCAGCTCGCAGGGACAGGAAAGCCTGAGTTTGGCGACGTTTTTTATAAAATTCCATTACAATCCCGCATATGGCAACATCTGGCAAAACAGAAATAGCAACCAGTGGAATAGTCTTCATTGCCGAAGCGGATGCTGAGGCTGGGTTTAACACCCGCGCCATTGGCGAGAGCATCTTTACGCAGGTGCGATAGCTGCTGAGTTCAGTCTGCAACTGATCAGCCTCCTGAATGTCTGTCCAGCGCAATCACCCCGTTTGCGCGGCCTCCCCCTTCCGCTTCTCCATCATCTGCTTTTCTGCCATAAACTGCACAAACTCCAGCGCGGCGGTTTTACGCGCGCCCTCCAACGATTGGTAAAAGTAAAACAGCAGTTGCACATCGGCGTTGGGCTTGAACTCCCAGTTTTTATCCACGCCCTTAAACTCGCTGATGACATCAAAGAGCGTTGTGCCATACAACACCGTCAGCTTGTCCAACTCCTCAATCGTGGGGCTGGTCTTGTTTGTTTCCAGCGCAGAAATATAGCTTGGGCTGCGATCCAGCCCGCTTTTCTCAATCACCTCGGCCTGGGTAAAGTGCTTTTTCTCGCGCAGCCTCTTGAGCAAATAGCCAAGGGAAGGGGTGTCGCGTTCGATGTCCATGTTAGTTGCTGGTCGCTAGTTGCTAGTTGCTGGTGTGCCATTACGAGCGACCAGCAACTAGCAACTAGCAACTAATCATTCTCCAAAATGAATGCCCTGCGCCAAAGGCAAATCCTTTGACCAGTTCACCGTGTTGGTCTGGCGGCGCATGTAAATCTTCCACGAGTCGCTGCCGCTCTCGCGCCCGCCGCCGGTGTCTTTCTCGCCGCCAAACGCGCCGCCAATCTCCGCGCCGCTGGTGCCAATGTTGACATTGGCGATGCCGCAATCACTGCCCTCGGCGCTCAGGAAGCGCTCGGCCATGCGCACGCTGTCTGTAAAGATGGCGCTGGAAAGCCCCTGCGGCACGCCGTTGTGCAAAGCGAGAGCTTCGTCATCGGTGGAGTACTCCAGCACATACAAAACCGGCGCAAATGTTTCCTCTTGCACAATTTCGGTTTGCATTGGCATGCGCAAAATGGCTGGCTCCACAAAGTTTGGCCCCAAATCCTCGCGGGTTTTGCCGCCCACCAGCAACGCGCCGCCGTCCTCTTCCGCGCGACGAATCGCGTGCATCATGTCATCCACCGCGTTGTGCGCCACCAGCGGGCCAACCAATGTCTTGGGGTCAAGCGGGTCGCCAATCGGCACGCTCTTGTACGCTTTCACCAATCGGTCGCATAGTTGGTTGATGACGCTGGTGTGGGCGATGATTCTGCGGGTGCTGGTGCAGCGCTGGCCCGCCGTGCCCACCGCGCCAAACAAAATGCCGCGCACGGCCAGATCCATATCCGCATTGGGGGTGACGATGATGGCGTTATTGCCGCCCAGCTCAAGGATGGTGCGCCCCAGCCGCGCGGCCACGCTCTGCGCCACGCGCTTGCCCGTGCGCACGCTGCCCGTGAACGAGACCAGCGGCACACGCGGGTCATCACACATCCTTTGGCCGATGTCGCCGTGGCCGAACACAAGATTGAATATCCCGCTCAAGCCGTGATCGGCCGCGACCGCATTCGCAATATGCTGAACCGCAACCGCGCACAGCGGCACGTGATGCGAGGGCTTCCACAAAACCGGGTCGCCGCACACAGCGGCCAGCGCGGTGTTCCACGCCCACACCGCCACCGGGAAGTTGAACGCGGTAATCACGCCCACCGGCCCCAGCGGGTGCCACTGCTCCATCATGCGGTGGCGCGGGCGCTCGCTTTGCATGGTCAGGCCATACAGCTGGCGAGAAAGACCCACCGCAAAATCGCAAATGTCAATCATCTCCTGCACTTCGCCCATGCCCTCGGCCTTGATCTTGCCCATCTCCAGCGAAACCAGCTCGCCCAGCGGCTCTTTCAGCTCGCGCAGGGCGTTGCCCAGGTCGCGCACAACCTCGCCGCGTTTTGGCGCGGGCATCATGCGCCAGCTCACAAACGCCTTTTGCGCCGCGCCAATCACGCGCTCGTAATCCTCGGCGGTGGCGCACACCACTTGGGCGATGGGGTCGCCGCTGGTGGGGTTATACGAGGTCAGCTTGTCGCCGTGCGCGTCAAGCCAGCCATCCGGCCCCACGCACACGCCAGAATTTATTTTTTTAAGGTTGAGTTTTTTGAGTAGGTTTTTCATAGAGTGACTTCCCGGTCAAGATAACTGGACTTCAGAGACTGTCATGCTGAGCAGAGCGAATCATCTCTGGCTAACCCTTTCTTGGATTAGATCAGCCAGAGACCCTTCGCTCCGCTCAGGGTGACAAGTATTTCTTTTTTTGAATAACACGTTTTGCGCAAGTCTAGGATAAGAGAAATGAAGAAATAAGAAAGTGCGCCGCGCAAATTTTTCTTATTTCTAATTTCTCATTTCTTGTGTTACACGGTCGCTGTTTTTGCAGATGTGTTCACGGCCTGCGTTGCGGGTATTGGCCCAACAATGGCCTGCGAAGCCAGCAGCACAAACGTGATCCACACGCAATCGGCCAGCAAAAGGTGCAATATTTGGATGGGAACTGGCGCGAGCAAGCCCACGTTGAACAACCCCAGCACCCATTGTCCAAAGGTGAGCAACATGAGCAATTTGCCCAGGTTGGCCGTGAACTCATCACCGCGAACGCGCGCCACCAGCCGCCCAACCACCACCATAAACGCCCCCACCGCGATGGCGATGAACGGGTGATACACGCGCAGTTGAATGAGAAAGTGCGAGGCCGCCGCGAAGTCTTGCTTCAACCCTTCGGCCAGCGTGTTGGAAGGAAACAGCGTGTCGCCCAGCGCCGTCACCGCGCCCGATGCGCCAATGAACAGCAGGCCGATGAAGCTGACCAGCAGCGCAGGCTTCACCCAGCTTGGCGCGGGCGTGTTCTTTACGCGGGCGTTCACGTTCTCGCGCGACCACCACCAGGTGAGCGTGATGGAACCCAGCAAAATGAGCGTGTTAATTTGGTGCAGCGCAATCATGAACGTGCGCTCAATAGATTTGTTCTGGTCGGTCCAGCCAAACAGCACCAGCGCCGCGCCAAACAAAGATTCCACCACCATGCCGATGATGGCGGCGATGGCGGCCTTGCGGGCGCGGTAATCGCTGGGGAACAGGCGAACCGCCCAGACAACAAGACCAATCACCAAAAGCAGCGCCATACCGCTGGTGGCGCGGTGGGCAAACTCAATCACGATCTGTGTGTTTTTTGCCATCGGCACAACCACGCCATCGCACAGCGGCCAGTGTGCGCCGCACCCCGCCCCGCTGCTGGTGGCGCGCACCACCGCGCCCCAAAGCACCACGACCATGTTGAACAACAGGGTGAATAACGCGAAGATTGTAAAACGACTTTGTTTTGTCATTGCCCCGCCATTTTAAGCCAGTTATGCCCCGACCTGCACTTGTATCCAGACTTACGTTCGCGCCCATGTCTACGTTCACGTTTCGTTTACGTTTACGTTCACGTTCACGTCTACGTTTACGTTCACGTTTACGTTTACGTCTACGTCTACGTTTACGTTCACGTTTACGTCTACGTTCACGTCTGCGTTTACAGATTCGTAATTACAAAGTCTATACTTACCGCATGGCATGGACAGCATCACCCACCCGATACGACCAGATGAAATACCGCCGCTGCGGCAAAAGCGGCATAGACCTACCCATGATCTCGCTGGGGTTGTGGCACAATTTTGGCGGGGTAGATGTATACGAGAACGCGCGGACGATGTGCCTGCGCGCGTTTGACTTGGGCATCACCCACTTTGATCTGGCCAACAATTACGGCCCGCCGCCCGGCAGCGCCGAGGAAAACTTTGGTCGCGTGCTGACCAGCGATCTAAAGGCGCACCGCGATGAACTCATCATCTCATCCAAAGCGGGCTACTTGATGTGGCCGGGGCCGTATGGCGAGTGGGGGTCGCGCAAATATCTCATCGCCAGTTTGGACCAAAGCCTAAAGCGGATGGGGTTGGAATATGTGGACATTTTCTACTCGCACCGCTTTGACCCGCGCACTCCGCTGGAAGAAACCATGATGGCGTTGGATTACGCCGTGCGCAGCGGCCGCGCCTTGTATGCGGGCATTTCTTCATACGATGCAACCCAAACCCGCGAGGCCGCGCGAATTCTGCGCAGCCTGGGCACGCCATGCCTCATCCACCAGCCGTATTACAACATGTTTGGCCGATGGATTGAGGACGGGCTGATGGACGCGCTGGCAGACAACGGCATGGGCTGCATCGCGTTCTCTCCGCTGGCGCAGGGGCTGCTGACCGACAAATATCTGGGCGGCATCCCGCAAGGCTCGCGGGCGGCCAAAGACTGGGGCTACCTCAAGGCCAAAGATATTACGCCGGAAAAGATTGACAAAGTGGCGCGGCTGAACGAGATTGCCGCGCGGCGCGGGCAAACGCTGGCGCAAATGGCTTTGGCGTGGTGTTTGCGCCTGCCCGGCATGACCAGCGTGGTCATTGGCGCAAGCAAAGTGGCGCAAATTGAAGATGGCGTGGCCGCGCTGAACAACCTGTCTTTTGGCGAGGACGAGCTGCGCCAGATTGAGGATGCGCTGGCGTAAAGCGGCGTATACTCCCGCCCCATGTCAACCACCTCACAAAAAGTCGCGCTGGTCACCGGCGCAAACCGCGGCATTGGCCTGCAAATTTGCAAAGACTTGTCTCGGCTTGGGTATTTGGTCATTGCTGCCGCGCGTGATGAAAACCGCGCCCGCGCCGCGCTGGCCGGTGTTCCCAACATCACGGCCCATGCGCTGGATGTGACCGATGAGGCCAGCGTGAGCGCCATCGCCCAATTTGTGCAAACCAAATTTGGCCGGCTGGATGCGCTGGTGAACAACGCGGGCATTTTTATTGACCGCAGCGAAAGTATTTTGGAAGTTCCTTTTGAGGACATTCGCAACACGCTGGAGACAAACGTGTTTGGCGCGCTCCGCATGTGCCGCGCCTTCGTGCCCATGATGCGGGCGCAAGGCTACGGGCGGGTGGTCAACATTTCATCCGAGATGGGGCAGCTGAGCGAGATGCGCGGCGGCTCGCCGGGCTACCGCATGAGCAAGACCATGCTCAACGCCATGACCGTGATTTTGGCCGCAGAAATAACCGAGCCAAACATCAAAGTGAACACCTGCCACCCCGGCTGGGTCAAAACAGATATGGGCGGGCCAAACGCGCCATCCAGCATTGAAGAAGGCGCGGATACACCTGTGTGGCTGGCTACATTGCCCGATGACGGCCCCACCGGGGGGTTTTTCGCCGACCGCAAACTCATCGCGTGGTAACGCTCTTTCAATTACTAATTACGAATTACGAATTACGAACAGAAAGTCGTGATAATTGGCAATTGGTAATTTGTAATTTGTAATTCGTAATTCAATAAAAAAGTGAAAACAAAACTCTTTTACGGCTGGGTGGTGGTGGCGGTTGCGGTGCTGGCGGTGCTGGTTGGCGCGGGGGTGCGCAGCGCGCCGGGGGTGTTCTTGCGCCCAATGGTGATGGACACCGGGTTCAACCTGCCCACCATCTCTTTTGCAGTCTCCATCGGGCTGGTGTTTTATGGCCTGGCCGCGCCATTCAGCGGCTGGCTGATGGACAAATTTGGGCCAAAGCGGGTTACGCTGGCCGGGTTGGCTTTGCTGGCCTTCAGCATGATGATGAGCGCCCGGCTGGCCTCGCAGCTTGAGCTAAATTTGTTTTGGGGCGCGCTAAGCGGCGCGGCCACCGGCATGGTGGGCGGCGTGCTGGGCGCGGCGGTGGCAAACCGCTGGTTTTTTGAAAAACGCGGCCTCGTGGTGGGCATCTTTGGCGCAAGCACCTCCGCCGGGCAGCTTATCTTCATCCCGCTGCTCAGCCAAATGGTAGAGCAATTGGGCTGGCGGGCCAGCGCGGGCATCATGGGCGCGTTGGCGCTTCTGGCGGCCATCCCCGTATTTTTGTTGATGAAAGACCAGCCCAGCGACGCCGGTCTGCGGCCATACGGCGCAAAAGACAGCGACCCCATCAGCGCGGCGCGGCCCAAAGCCGATGCGGGCGTGATGAGCCGCGCGGTGCGCAGCGGGCAATTTTGGCTGCTGGCGGGCACATTTTTTGTGTGCGGCGCAACCAGCAATGGCATCATCGGCACACACTTTATGGCGCACACCGCCGATTTCAGCATTCCAACCGCCACCGCGGCGGGCATGTTGTCTTTGCTGGGGGTGATGAATTTTGCGGGCACGCTGGTCTCTGGCTACCTGACCGACCGCTATGACCCGCGCAAACTCCTCGCCATTTATTACGGCTTTCGCGGGCTTTCGCTTTTGGCCCTGCCGTTTCTTAGTGATGTAATTGGGTTGTCTGGCTTTGCCATTTTGTTTGGGCTGGATTACATCGCCACTGTGCCGCCCACCACCACGCTGGTGGCCGACACCTTTGGCCGCAAAAATGTGGGCACGGTCTACGGCTGGGTGTTTTGTGCCCATCAAATTGGCGCGGCCATGGCGGCCTCGCTGGGTGGCATTGTGCGCCAGAACTTTGGGGCCTACGCGCCGGCGTTTTTCGCCGCGGGCGTCATCGCTGTCATCGCCGCGCTCATGTCGCTTAGGATGGAGCGGCGCACGGCAATGGCCGCCGCTGTTTAGAAATTGTTTTTCAACTCAAACCAGACTCCAATTTTCGCCGGAATTACTTTGTGAGTGGTGTTCATGCTTCGGCATTCAACGGCAGGCAGTAGATAAAATCCGCCGCCTAAGTATTGGGAAACCCGCTGGCGCGGGTTACAAAACCTGTACTAACCCGCAGGCGGGTTTTCCAACCGAGTAGCCGCCGGATTGATCCACGTCCTCCTCGCGAAAGCGGGGATGGCGGCAACATGCGCACATCTAATCAGAGCGACTTTGTGTAATTGAAAAACAGTTTCTTAGGATTTTATCCGCTGCCGGTGGAACGCCACCACACTGGGCTTATGCGGAGACGCAGAGCAATTCTTTGTTTTCTCCGCGTCTCCGCGCCTCCGCGGTGAAAGAGAAGAGTTTGTCTTTCAAATGCCCGCCCATCAGTTTGGGGTGAACGCGCCCCAAACGCAAAACACAAGCGCTCACCCTGCTAACATTGGGGCCATGTCATTAGCAACCGGCATCGTCGGACTTCCAAACGTGGGCAAGTCCACGATTTTTAACGCACTTACCGCCGCGGGCGCGCTCGCGGCCAACTATCCTTTTGCAACGATTGAACCCAACACGGGCATGGTGGCCGTGCCCGACCCGCGCCTGCGCGAGATTGAGAAGCTCATCAAGACCGAGAAAATCATCCCCGCCATGATTGAGGTGGTGGATATTGCCGGCCTTGTGGCGGGCGCGTCGCAAGGTGAAGGGCTGGGCAACAAATTTCTGGGCCACATCCGCGAGGTGGACGCCATTTTGCACGTGGTGCGCTGTTTTGAAAACGCCGATGTGGTGCATGTGGCGGGCGAGGTGGACCCCATCCGCGATATTGAAATTGTGAACCTTGAGCTGGTTCTATCTGACCTGGATAGCGCGGAGAAACAACTGGAAAAGCTCAAGCGCACCGCCGCGCAGAAAGATGCAGACGCGGCGGCCAAGGTTCCCATCTTGGAGCCGATTGTGGCCGCGCTGAAAGAAGGCCACAGCGCCCGCAGCGCCATGCTGGCGCATCACATGGACGCGAACGCGCAAAGGCTGGCGCGCTCGTTTGGCCTCATCACCACCAAGCCAGAGCTGTATGTGGCAAACGTGGATGATGGCAACCCCACCGGCGAGGGCAACCCGTATGTGCAAAAAGTGCGCGAGTTTGCCGCCAAAGAGGGCAGCGGCGTGGTCGTCATTTCTGGGGCGATTGAGGCCGAGATTGCCGCGCTGGACAGCCTGGCCGAGAAAGAGGAATTTTTGCAGAGCATCGGGCTGGCAGAGTCGGGGCTGGCCAAGCTGACGCACGAGGCCTATCGCTTGCTCTCGCTGCAATCATATTTCACGGCGGGGCCAAAGGAAATTCGCGCGTGGACGATTCACGTGGGCGACAAGGCGCCGCAAGCCGCGGGCGTCATCCACACCGATTTTGAGCGTGGCTTTATTCGCGCCGAGGTCTACACGCTGGAGGACCTCAAGCAATTTAAGACCGAGGCGGCCATCCGCAGCGCGGGCAAGCTGCGCAGCGAGGGCAAGGAATACATCGTGCGCGATGGCGACATCATGCACTTTTTATTTAACGTTTAGTTTGCTGAACACTAGGTTAATTGTGACGGCTGGATTTTTGTCTCCCCAAAAAGAAGATGATGCGTCAAAAACCATGTTGTCTCCAAAATAACTACGCGTTATTTGACAGCAAAAAATTTTCTTGCCAATCGCAAACCCAAATTTCTCCGCCGATATAAAAATATTATTAGACATGCTATTGGGATTACTGGGGTTGGATTAATCGAAATAGTGAAATCTGGTAAAACATGTAATAAATTTACTAGAATTATCCGCGCAGGGAATTGTAGTAAGTAAGGCAACCCTACACCTAATCCCCATAAACCCAAAAGAATATCTATACCAAAAAGAATAGCGTCCTTAGCCATTTGACTTAACTCCTAGTGTTCCACCAGCCACCACCCGCTACTTCCTGCATCCGGCCGCGTTGGCGCTGATGGCGCAGGGCAGCTTCACATCGCCTGCAAAATACTGTTTGACCAGTGGCGAGATGTCTTGCTGGGTGTAACGCGCAAGTGTGTTGAAGAACGTATCGGGCGTGGTGATCTTGCCGCTTTGCTCGGTGAAATACTGGCGCAACGCATCGGCAAAAGGCTGTTTGCCCATCAGCTCGCGCAGGTCAAACAAAAATAAATACCCGCGCTGATACACGCCCACAAAATAGTCGCTCGTGTTGGCGTAATCCATCACCGCCAGATCAATGGGCGTTTTTGCTGCGCGGGCGTTGCCGATGGCGTTGGCTTTCCACCAGGCCACATCGTTTGGGTAAAAGTTCTCGTAAAACAAAAGCTCCGCATAGCGCGCAAATGATTCATCCAGCCACGGCGTTCTAATTTGGTCATTGCCCACCATGTGAAACCACCATTGATGCGAGGTTTCGTGCGCCACGGTGGCGATGAGGTCGTGGCGCGAGCCGCTGCCTTTGTAGCCCGCATACAACGCCGAGCCAATCCCTACCATCCCGCTGTATTCCTGCCCCTGCGCCCGGTCTGTTTCTACAATGCGAAATGTTTTATACGGATACGCGCCCCACAACCGCGAATACAAATCCACCGCGCGTTCCGCGGTGAGCAAAACATCCTCGCCAAATTTAGCGTGCTGCGGATACGAGTAGTGATAAAACTTCACGCCTTTCACATCCGAGCTTTGAATTTTGAAGTTGTCGCTGGCGGCGAAAGCGAACGTGCGGGCTTGTTTGAGTGCGTAGCGCCACAACCGCCCTTCGTGAAACTCATCGCCCGCCCCCGCCACCGTGATGCCATCGGGCGCGAGCACGTTCACGTCAAAGTCGGCAATTTCGCTGGCGTAGCTGTCGCCGATGGGAACATAGCCGGGGGTATACCAGTTGCCATTCTGCCACGGGGCGAGCAAAATATACCAATGCCCGGCGGTCAGGCTATACGCCCCGCGCGAGGTGTCATCGCCGCCAATGCCCGACGAGTTTTCCTGTTTTGGCACTTTTAGCGCGTAGTTAAATTGCAGGGCGATGGCCCCGTTGGCGGGCAAAGTCTGCGGCAATTTCACGGTCAGCACGGTCTCGGCCAAATCAAATTTTAGCGGGGCGCTGCTGCCAAAAATACGCGCATCGGTGATGTCAATCGCGCCCGCCCGCCGCGCTGGCGGCACGTTGAACTTGATCTCGTTCAGCGGCGCGCCCGCCGGATTCTTAAACTCAATGCGCTGCTGGGTGTTCAGCATGCCATTGGCGTAATCCAGGGTGACGTTTAGCACATACAGCGGGCGCTCCGGCGGTTTATCCAAACCTTGCAGCGGCGCGGCTTCAATCAGCTTTGCGCCGGGCGTGGCCTGCGCGGGCGCGGGCGGCGATGTTGGCGTGGGCCGAAATGAAACTGGCGTGCCCGCCGCGCCAGACAAGCCGCATCCACTCAGCAGCAAAATCATGCCGCCGCACATCACATCCGCAAAAAAACGCCGCACCCCGCGAGAACAAATAAAACCCATACCAGCAATGGTACCCCACAACCTCAAGGCGGGCGCACAGATTTGTCAATCGCGCCGTTCCTTTAAAAAATTATTGGCTCATCTCTTGAAAAGCTGGATTGGAAAAAATAAGATCGTTTTATTGTTTTTTATTTTTCACCGCCGAGGCGCGGAGAAAGAGAATTCTCTGCGTCTCCGCGTCTCGGCGGTGAAAAATAAAAAGCCTGTTTTTCAACCGCCTTCCATCAATTCGGAAGATGAGCCAAGCTATTTTTCGGTCACAACAAAACTGCCTGCCGCAAACTCATTTTCCGCGCTCCCGTTCACCGGCAACCGCTCAAAGCTGGGGTAAGCGTACAAGCCAACCACAATTTTGTATTCGCCCGGTTTGGCGTTTTTGGGGATGGGTATGCCGCGCGTTTCGGTGATCCCCTCACCCGCGGCCCAGGTGGATGTGGGTTTCTCGCCGTTGCGCGGCGGGCTGTCTAGCGCGGCAATTTGCTCCCCGCCTGCGCCCAGAACATGCACAAACACGGTGTAATCTGCGCTGGGTTTGGCGATGGCTCTCCAGGTCAGGTCAAATGTGAGCGTGTCGCCCGCGCTCACCTGCGGCGTTCGCAATCGGATCCCGCTGAGTTGAATCGCGTTCCCAAACTGCGCGGTTAGCGGCGTTGCTGGCAGGTCGCCCGCGCCATCCAGCAAAACATACAACCCCAGCGCGGCGTCTTGAAAACCCTGCTGGTAAATGCGCGCGCCAAGTTTGTTTAGGTCTTGCGCGGGTTGGGGCAGGGGCTGCATGGTGGCCGCGTTGCCATAGCTCACCAACCAGACACGCCGCGCCGCGTTTTGCGCCAAAAATTCTTTTAGCATTGCGCTGGCCTGCGCGGGCTGGGCGTATAAATCGTTGCTCATCAGCCAGATGGGTGTGCCGGTTGGGCCGTAATAGGCGTAATGCGGGTATTGGTCGCTGTTTAGCAGCACGGCTACATCGCCCGGTTGCGCCCGCTGGCGCAGCGTTTGCAAAAGATCGCGGTAGCCGCTTTTTTGCCACGCCGGGTTGTATTGCAAAATGTTGCCATACACAAAACCCATCCCCAGCATGATGGCCACCGCGATGGGCATGGCTTTGCCCAGGTGGCCCACCCGGCGAGCGGGAATGAACCACCCGCCTGCCAAAATTGCCAGCGGGGTGATGGCAAAAATCAGATAGCGCGGGTTAAAGTCTGGCACGATGGCCCCCGGCGAGGCGGTGAGCAGCACCAACCCAAACGATGCGATGATCCACGCGAACCCCAGCGCGGCCCAACGCCGCGTGGCGCGGTTTTGCGCCAGCATCACGCCGCCCAGCAAAGCCAGCGCAAACAACAAAAAGCCAACAAACGCCATCTCTGGCTGCGCCCGCAAGCCCAGCATCAGGCCGTTCACGCCGCGCTGAAAGTTGGTTAGCATTTCATTTGGCGTGGCAAACACGCGCCCGCGCCCGCCCGCCGCCCGGCCAAGATAACGCCATTGCAGGCCAAAAAACCATCCGCCAAAAACCAGCGCAATTGCCAAGTGCGCGGCCAGCCATTGCCCCATCACCCGCGCGTTTTTTTGGCGCAAAGCGTGAATGAGCAAGGCCAGCGCGTTGACCAGCAAAATGCCCACGCCGTAAAAGTGGGTGAACAACGCCCCCAGCGAGAACAGCGCCAGCGCCAGCCAGCCGCGCCAGCCAGCGCGGGGTTGGTTCAGCAAAATAATCGTTTGGCTGATGGCCGCCGCGCTGAACATGGCTGCCAGCGCATACATCCGCGCCTCTTGCTGAAAGTACACCATGATGGGGGCGCAGGCGACGAAGGTGGTGACAAACGTAGCGCCCGGAGCGGTCTGCCGAACTTGTTCGGACGTGCTCCGGGCGCTGGATGAAGCCCGCCACACAAACGCCACGCCCAGCACGCCGCACAACACGCTGAGAAAGCGCAGCGAAAACTCGGAATCGCCGCCAAAAACGCGCTGAACGCCAAGCAGGAGGTGGTAGAGCGGCGGCTGGGCATCCAGCCCGCCCACGAGCGCAAGGGCGCTTTGCTGGCTGGCCCACCACGAGTAGGCTTCATCGCCCCAAAGCGCGCGCTGGCTCAGCCCGGCCACGCCCAATCCAAACGAGGCAAGGCACAACAAAAATGGAAGAAAAGCGCGTTTTGACAAACAAAATTACGAATTACGAATTACGAATTACTAATTACGAACAAATAATTTTTAATTCGTAATTGGTAATTAGTAATTCGTAATTCACTTGATGCACAAATACATTTCGCCGTAAGCCAGCCAGTTGGTGATGTATTGGTTTTTGACAAACAAGCCCACCTTCCAGTTGCCCGCGGCCAATTCATTGATATTGAACTGGTATGTGCCTTTGGGGGTCACATCCACCTGGCGCGCCCCGCCGCCAGCGTTTCCGCCGCACCCGGCCTGGCCGTCAATGCGCAGTTGAATTTGATCCACACCCGCCAGATGCCACGCCGCGATCAGCGTTTTGTTGGTGCCGCGATTGTAATCGCCAGAACTGCCTTCAATAAAGCGTAAATCCTCAATTACGCAGAACTTGTACTCGCCGTGGCTGTCTGTGTCTTTGCCGCGCCAGGTTGGGCTGGATGGGTTGCATTCGGCCTGGTTGGGCGTGGGAGAAACAGCCGCCACGGGCGTTGCGGTGATCACCGCGGTGGGCGCAAGCGTGGGCGGCGGCGGCAAAGTTGGCAGGGGCGGCGCAACCACCACCGGCGCTTTCACGGCGGCATCGTTGGCTTGCACAAGCTCGGCAAATACCCAGCCCAGGCCGTTTGGCGATTTGTCAAACAAAATCTGAAACCACTTTTCATCTGCGCTGCGGCCTTTGACAATGGCGGTCGCATCTTTGTTGAGCTGGCCCAGCATAGAGTAGCGCGTGTCTGGGCCAGAGCGAATGTTTGCAAATTCGTTTGTAATCACCACGCTGGCGGTGAGCGAGGTTGGCGCGGCGGTTGGCGCGGCGGCCGTGGGCGCAACGGTTGGCGCGGCGGTTGGCGCAATTTGCGGGGCTGGCGTGGGCGATGGCGCCCCGGTGGATGTCACCATCACCGGGTCCGATGACCCCAGCACGGCGTTATCCAACCCAAAGGCGCGCAACAAAATGATGTGCGACCCGTCGCTCATGGGCGTCCAGGCAATGCCATCCAACGGAATTTGGGGCGCGCCCTTGGCCGCGTCTGGCGCAACCACATCGGCCAGCTTTGCCCCATCCACCCAAACTTCCACGCGGGTGATGGCTGCCCCGCTGGCGCTGCCTTTGATGGTGAGCGCTTTGCCAATCTCGGCTTTGGCCCCATTTGCGGGCAGCTCAATTTTGATTTGCGTGGGCGCGGGTGTTCCGCCCCCGCACCCGCTCAGCGCCAGCGCACAAGCCAGCGCAGACGCAAGTGCGCGCGCGTCGAAAGAGAGTGTGTTTAATCTTTTCACCTTAACATTTTACGCCGCGCCAGCGGCTGGCGCAATTTTTGTGAAGGATGGGGACAGGGGCGCGAAATTTTGCGCCTTCATCCTCATCTGCCATGTTGTTTTTATGGACAATAACCCATGCTATACGATAATTGACGAAGACAAAAATGGCTAAATCTATTCGTCAATTTCTGCCCCAGCTTTTTGCAGAGTTTCTGGAAAGCGAGCAGGCATCGGGCGTCATTC
>Ga0209582_1000649_pt1 | contig 19899 bp, 39 predicted proteins | sample KloWWTmetKNB5Kit_FD_187176 | JGI IMG/M metagenome (GOLD analysis project Ga0209582, IMG submission 187176) | Active sludge microbial communities from Klosterneuburg, Austria, studying microevolution and ecology of nitrifiers - Klosterneuburg... | ecosystem: Engineered > WWTP > Aerobic digester >...
CCGCACGGACTTGCAGGTCAAGTCGTCGCTGACCACGAAGAACTTCTTCAGCGGCGGCTCATCAATCTTCCGCATGTTCGTGCTGCCCGGCGAAAGCACCTTGAGCATCTGCCCTTGCGCCCCGCGGGCCTCATACGTTCGATGCTCGTGGTAATCGCCCACGATCAGCAGCTTGGCGTGCGGAACTTGCCCAAAATCCATCTCGGCAATTGTGATGCCGCCCATGAATTCGTGACAAACCTGGTGCATAATGAGCACGTCAGTACCCGCCGGAACAGCTGCCAAGGCCTCCGGAACCTTTTCGCGAGGCTGCCAATCGATGCCGTAAGCGTTGATCCCGCTGGCCAGGCGAATGCTGCCGCCATGCAGCCACGTGGGCCACTTGTGGATCTCAGACAACCAGGGTGTGCCTTGCAATTCATGCTGGCCCTGCGTGAAATAGAATGGCACGCCCGCCTCTGCCAGCTCGTCCATCATCCGCCGCACAAAACCAATCGGCAAGGCATCGTTACGTTTTCGGTCCAATAAATCGCCCGCGGCGACAATTGGAAGCTGGAACTTGATCGCATAGCGGACAACCTGGCGGAACGCGTCCTGCGAATCCCCGCAAATTTCCGGGCGGTCCGCCCAGGCATGATCGTCCACGTGCGCATCGCTAAAAGCGATAAAAACGGGCTTATTCATCCAACTCCTTTACATTGACTTAAATGGCTAGTACAGCGGAGCGGTGTCCGATTGCACCGTCACCTCCGACTTCACAAACAGGGCGTCATTGATGGCCGTACAACGGCTGCAAACTCGCAGACGCAAGACATCTGCCGATTTGAACTTTTTACGACACCGCAAGCAGACGACCTTGCCGGGCACAGACGCAACAGCGCGAATGTGCTCCGGAAGATTTGCTAAAACTATTTTCTGTCCAGGTCCTTTGGCCATATCCTTGCCGCCGCGATCGCTTCCGCTAAGTGTTCCACCCGCACCTCGTAGCCTCGATCGAGCACACGATGCGGTGAATTCAACCCTTCCATGAGCTGTCTTCCGTTGACAACACCGGGCTGCAAATGCTTATACACGGCTTCAACCTCGTCGCACAAGAGCAAGGATCGCTCGTCAATCACGCGACTTCAAATCTGCTTTAAGCTCGGCCGCCAGCTCTTTGTCTTCTCGAATAGAAGACAGGGGCAAGTTGTGCTCCCTTGCGAACTCGGTGGCTGTTCTCTTCGCAGCCCACCGAACTGCCTGAGCGCTTAAAGCGTAAATCGAGCGAAGCGGAACGTAGGTCTGCGACTCGCGACAGCTGTTACCAGCCGAGTACGTGGAGATCTGTTTGTCGCCCTCATAAACGTCCACCCGGTACCCGCCTGCCCTTGCAGCCCAGCGGATTATCTTCGCCGGGCTAGTCGGCATAACGGGCCAGCTCCTCGGCGGAAAAATCGGTCAACTTGGACGGATCAATCCTGGCCGTAGCGACCTCCACGTGACCAACGGGCACGCGAGGCGAGTCACCGACCTGCAACACGCCCGACTGCTGCAACCGCAAAGCCACGTGCTGCAGCTCGGACCAGTCCTTGAGAAAGAACTCGTCAGGCTGCAACTGTGCCGAGAACTCCGGCAGATTCACCGAAATCGGCGAGCAGTTGCCGTCCTTGAAAATCAGAAAAACAGCCGCAGCGTCGCCCTGCCTGTACCGGCTGAAACCCAGTCCGACAACCAAGGTGTCCTCGCCGCCATCAGGATAAATGTTAACCGGCTCTTTGAGCTTCTTTTGCTTCGGCACGTTACGGCTCCTCTTGATAACTGGTAAACAACATTCCTTGAACCACCTGCTGGCTCCCTCCTCGGCAGAAAAATTGCCGTAATACCGGTGGGCATTAGCCCACAGTCCGTCTCGTAACCCAGGAGCGGCAACAAACAATTGCGTCACGAAGCCCTGCGCACCGAACATGCAGACAGGCTCGGGTGCGCAAAAATTGTGGTGACAAATCAGGCGATCGATCTCACGCTCAAAAGCATAAAGATACTTAATTTTCGGATCCGAACCAGTCGGCACGATAAAACCTTTCTGAATTGGCCGTGATGTATAAATCTCAACGTTGCGAACCGTTTCGCCGTAAACAGGGACCCTAGGCACCACGCATCGCAACTCGCACAACGACAACAACTGCCGCATAGAGACCGACCAGCCCAGCCCGTAGCCTTTCTCCGTGGAACCGTACTTGAGCGGGGCGCCTGTGCGGGTGTATGCCGTATTGAGCACCTTGACCGGTCGCGACCAGCAATACTGCTCCACGGCAAACAGGTCCACCACGAGCACCTGGAAAGTGGCGGCCGCAAGATTGACCCGCAACTGCTGCTTTGTAGGCGACTGCTTCACTGCGTGCGAATGCCGCCAGAACCAGTAATGCAGGTCGACGTTGTTGGCGTCGACCAGCTCGCGGTCCTTCTTGAGCCGACCCTGATAAATGATCGAACTGTTGCTTCGCCCGACTCCTTTGACCTCAAACATCGCAAGAGGGCTCCAGCCAAGATCAGGACAAATTTTGAGCTGACTGGAATCTTTGTACCGGACAGCAGACGTGACATTTGCGGTCGCTTGCTCAAAAAAATCGCCCACCCAGTTGCGAGCGGAATGCTCGGTAATGCCTTCAAAGTCGAAAAGCGAACGTTGAAAATGCGTGGCCATGGGCGGCGGCAACGGAAACTTGCTCAAAACGGCACCTGACCTTCGTAGTAGTTGTTGCGGTTGATTTCCGATCGCAGCAACCGCAGATTGCTGATCGAATTGTTGGTCTTATCCCGGTTCTTGTGGTCGATATCGTGCCCTGCGGGCACAAGCTGATTGTGATACGCCATCCAAACCAGTTTCGACACGACGATCTCTTTGCGGCGATGCTTGTGGATCACGATAACGAAATAATAAGGCGAGCCGTTTGCTGGATTACGGTTACGATCCGCACGAGGAGTCAACTCTCGCCAATCCTCCCGCCAACGGTTGTGAAGGCGCTGCTGGCGAAAAACACGCCCTGTCGCGAATTCAACCTTGATACGCCCGAGCCGAATCAGCCTCAAAATAAGGCGATCGGACATCGGCTTAGGCTTGACCGATCGCTTCACGACATCCGGCAAACTCTGAACATACCCTGCGGCAGTTCGCCAGCGACTGCGACAACTGCGGCAGTACAACTCACTGTAGCGGCTAGGAACCTCCACGCCACCAACAACTGCCCGTTTCCGCTGCGACACCGACCAGCCGGTCAGCCGTTGTCGCCAATGCCCGGCACACCGACAACGCTTACGCGACACGCGACCTCCGGGTCAAAGATCCGATTGCATGATTGTCTCGCCATAAATCCGCAAGATAGTTTTCTCGACGTTGAGCAGCGAATGCTGTAAAACGTCATCGTGGATGTCCGTAACGACACCCTCGGCCGCCGTATACCCGAGTTCGCGACAACGATCCAAGGCGGCCATAGCCGCCTCTCGCACATCAAACGGATCATCCGAGAACCGCTCACCGGGCTGGCTCTCTCGAATCAATACCACGATTTGTTTCATTGTCGCCTCCGTAACACAGATCTTCGAATGACATGTCCGTCCGATTTGTTGACAACCAGCAACACCACGGCGTTAGACTGACCCACACGATGGGCCAAAGCTATCGCCCGAGCCATCTGCGTACGTTCGTCATTGAACGGACCCAGCAGCAAGTCCCCAATATGGCACTGCACATAAAACCTGCTTGACGGCAACGCGGGTAGCCGTCGCAGAGCAGTGGCGGGCGTAGTCCTGGCACCTTGCACCATGCCGCCCCGCTGGCGCTTCTCGCCCGCCCAGCGACAAGCTCCCATGACCACCAGCTCTTCCAACCTACGACAGTAGCTATCGCCAGCGTCTAGGACCTTGAAATGCTCTGTCACGTCGCGGCGACTGATCAACCCGCCGTACTTCGGATCGTCCTGCTTGTTCATCACGAACTCGTAAACTCGCATCCGCAGGCTTTGAATCAGCCCGCTGGCGACAATCCTGGCGTAGGCCTCACGAGATGTTCTGCTAAGCGACATCGATGACACCCTCCGCCGACTGGTCAGCCGTTTCTCCGGCCGAGGGCACAGCTGAGGCAAATCCCAAATAATCGTAACACGACTGCAGGTCGCACAGGGCAGAGCCAAGATGGTACTGCAGATTCGAATCGTCGTTACCGCCGCCATCTCGCAGCACTGCCGCGTGGTCGCCAATGAGCTGCTGCAGATCCTGTTCCAGCTTTTCAATACGTGCTTTAAGACTCACGGTCACCTCCAAAATCGAGTACGATCCCGCACATCGGGATCGGCAAAAAGTATAACCTAGACGTCTTGCGACACCAAAAGAAACCAACCCACAAGTCGTACCACGCGAAAACCGGCCTGATTCTCACCAGTAGAAAGACCAGCCGCGCAGATCGCCGGTCCGATCATCAATAGTCGCTAAAATCGCCTCTTGTGCTTTCTTCCTGGCCTCGGCTCGCGTGAAAATCATCGTGGTGAGATCGGCATCGAAAGCGCACCACAAGTTGCGAGGTGTACCCCAGTACGCGCCGCCGCGGTCATAACACGCATCCTGAAAGCGCACCCGCTGTAAATACAACCGAGCGGGTTCGCCAAGCCTAGTAGGCCTGCCCATGTCCGCACCGCGAATGCCGCAAGCCTTGTACACCGGCAAAGCCAGTATCTCGTTAATATCCGGGGTAGCGCTCATACATGTCCTCGTACGATTTAATGATGTTGTCAAATTGATTATCCTGATCGGCTTGACCGCCGCGTCGGTCGACGCGAGGCCAAGATGTGTCTGAGCAAGTTGCCCGTAAGTCACCTTCGAGACGGGTGCTCGGCCCAAAATAGTTTCCAAAATACGTCGGCCCTCGCTGTCGCCGCCGCCTTTCCTCCACCGGACCCCACCCAGCCTGGATCTGTGCGCACACTGCGCGAATCCGCTCTGGCGTTACCAGGCGTCTAGCGCGGGCCTCCTCCTGCTTTTCCCGCGCTTCACGGGCTCGCTTGCTGGAGATTTCCCTCGCCGCAACCCGGGCAGCCGCACTCTCAGCGAGCCTGGCAAAATATGTATTCAATCGCTGAATGTCGTAAATAGTAGCACCGTCGACCTTTGTACTTGGACCGATGGTAAGAAACTGCCCAGTCTTGCTTGAGCGTTAAGCCTTGCTTGTAATGGCCGTAACAACCAAACAGGGCGCAGGCCTCCCGCCAGCTGCAATGGCGAAAAAACGTCGCGTACGTGACATCGCGAGCATTGTCGATCATCTCCTCAAGATGCTTCACGTCAGCCCGGCTAAAGCTCGTGCAGTTCCGCAAGTAACGGTACGGCCGCTGGGTTCGTGAAGCTGCGACGTTTAAGTCAGGCGAGTATCTCAAATCCGGCGAAACGGGAGCAGACAGCCAGCCGCCCTCGTTGGCGAGGCTGGCGACGCTGCAAACAGATCCAAAAGGCGACAGCGAAGACGACATTAGCGAACTTGACATTTGAGCAAAGCATCCAGCTGTTTGAGCTTAAAAAGTATGCTCTCCTGCCCGGGCGCATCTCGGTCTTGCGGCTCCGCGGACCAGAAAAACTCGTCGTCATACGCCACCAGCTCAACCACATAATCGGCAAGGGTGTCTGACGCCCACAAGCTCTCGCAAGGCAGAACGAACTTGCCCGGAACCGCCACACAGGCTTCCGCCGGAAACGCTTGCTCCAGATTAGACTGCCAGATCGACCAGAACCCCTGCGGGTCTGCAGGCACGTTATCCGTCAACGTGCTGTGATCAAAAAGCAGCACATCGCTGTCGCGCACCCGAACCTCCGCAAGTTTGTGCTTCTTGCAGAGACCGACCAGCTTCCGGATCTGGGCCACTTTTTTCGCGTTCAGATTAACATACAAGGCCGTCGGGCCGACCGGGGAAGACACGGACACGTCGTGCAAACTAAAAACTGCTTTCACAATAAGCTCCTAAGTGATGGGATCAGCCAAGTTGAGCTGCCGCTCGCCGGGCTTGGTGCTCATGGCGTGAGCGGTAAACAATGTGCGAATCACATGACCTAGATTGCACATCCCTTTCCAACTGGGACTGCCGGTCCCGTAATGGCTGAGAAACTCCACCCGCTCCAGAGCCTTCTCCGCCGCGGCCAATTCGCCACGACGGAGACACTCCATCATCCGCACAACTACCTGATCAGAATTCTGGCCTTGATAGTCGGTCACTTGAGCACCTCAAACCTGTCTACGACCACGTGCGTCCGCCGCAAGCGAGGGTTCCGATCATGCAGGGCGTCTTCAAAATTGTTGTAATACAGCGTGCCGGGCAAGAGGCTGCCTTCACTGTCGAACTGGCCTCTGGCCCAGGGATAAAGTCTGTGGTCGTACTGCAGCCAGACCGACCAAACCTGGACGCGATCGGACGCCCGACGAAACTTGCAGTACCCAAAGCCGCGATGGTTGTCGGGTACACATTCAAAACCCAACGCTTCTGCGGGATCGTTCTCTTTGGCAACCGCAGCCCGCATGGCCGCCCCTTTGTCGCTGTAATTGATCCAGTAGGGATCGCAAACTTTGAGCCACTTACGTGGCGGCTGCTCTAACGTGTTCGGCATCTGGGCCTCCTGGTTGATGTAGATCAGTCATCTTTGTCCACCGCATCGAGAAAGAGTTTCCGTCTAGCCGCTTCCGTCGTATCGTCAACATTATTCCAGCCTCACTACGGTAAAAGCGTTCTCCGTGGCTCGTTTTTCCTTAGTTTCAAACTTGGCCGTTGGTCGGCCTCGGCACTGGCAGCTCTCGCCAGGCTTCAGCTCCTTGGGCGATTTGTTGCCCGGCATCGGCACCAGCATCAACAACTGGGCGTGGTCCTCGGGCAGATCTGTTAGCCCTGCGTAAGGTTCGTTACTGCCAAACGTGCAGATTTTGAATTTCATACGTTGTTAAAATCTCGCTCCGTGTAAGCCATTGAAGCCCCAGTCGCTTTCCGTTGATCGTTCTCGGCCTGCATCCCGAGCACCGCGGCTAATTTATCGACACTCACCCTAAACTGTTCGACCGCTGTTTCAAACCGACCTACGTCGTGGGTGATCGCACAGTTTTGACTAAACCGATCCATCGCTTGCGACAGCGAATAGGCGGCCCGTTCGAATGATTCTGAGTTGCTCATAAGACCTCAGTCGCAAGCTTTTTGCGACGGTTAGGGTTGCGCAGACACTGGATACACCAAAGACCACGTGGACGCAAGCTGCGACAACATCGCCGTCAGCTCCGCTTCGTTCAACACAGGGAAAGTTCTCCCCTGCACAGTCAAACAACCTTCCTGCTCCGAGGCCAGAGCCTCATTGAGCTCATCCACGTTGGAAAGTCCATAGCTGGCCAAGGCCAGCAGGATTTCCAACTGTCGCCGGTTAAGTAGCACGGGGATCCTTTGATACTTTGACACGAACAGCCAAGTGTGAAACCAGGCCTTGTAAAATGTCGTCCGCCAGAGCCTCCTCCAGCGGGACGAACTTGCCGTCCTGCTTGAGGTACAGCCTGGTGCTGCTGGCGTGCTGCTTCAGGCTGTCCACCCTCGCATCCGCGAGCCGTCCCCAAGCCTGCCGTTCCGGATCACAACCGTCTTCCGGACGGTCCACCCGCAGGTGCACCCAGTAATCGTTGTCAGTAGTTCGCGCGATATCCACATCGCCGCCCGGAAACATCACCCGAAAGTGAACAGGTTCCGGTTTCTTGGGATTGCCCTCCAGCTCCACACCCAGGACGTTGTCGCCCATCTCGCGGAGCTTGAGGTGCCTACCAGTGGCGGCCATTAGTCACGAATCCATTTAGCGACACCCGACTGCATCCCCTCCAGGGAGGCCAGCATCTTAGGCGTAACGTGCTCGTTCTCGTCAATCCACCCCTGGATGTCTTTGACCTTCTCCACGATACTCTCGAAAAAGTCGGCGGCTTTATCGCGCGCTTTCTCACTGACGTCCTCCTCGATCATGCGAAGGATCTCGTCGCACAGCTTACTGGCTTCTTCCCAGGTTGTCACAGTTGCTCCTTGAAAATCTTTGCAGCTGCCGCGTGGTTCTCGGCATAAATTAAAACAAGAGATTCCAGCAGGTCCCACGGATAAGGCACCTCGTTGTGCGGCACCTGAATGGTTAGCACCTGCTGGTCATACAAGACTCGCCGTCGGGCATGGTTCACTGTGAACACCAATGGTACGCAGGCCGCCCGAGCGGCGAAGGCGGAGAACTCCTGAACCAAGGCAACCACCTGCCCCGGCAGCGAACCCGCTCGCATGTTGTCAAACAACAAAAACATAGCCTCCGGCTGATCTTTCGCAAAAGGCGACCGCACATGCAACACGAAATAGCCGTCTAACCCGCTGCTGTCTGCCAGCAGGGACAACGCCCGCCTGGAAATGCGAACGCCCGCCACAAAATAGGAATGGGCCGGAACGCGCGCCACCAGCAGCGGCCTAGGTCGCGGGCGAAACTTCATGCAGAACCCCTCCGCTTAGCCCCCCGAAGCACCGCCGAGCGTTTGGGGACAGTCCGCACCGGCTCGGCGCCCTCGCGAAAAAAACCAATGCGAGCCAAAGCGGCGTAAACCTCCGTCAGCGTCTTCTCCCCGAAGTTGGGGATATCCAGCAAATGACAGAAAGGCTCAAAACCTGTCCGTCCGCAGTGGCACCCACCTTGCTGGTGCTTCGCCAGCGTAGTGGGACAGCTGTGCAGGAGCTGCCGGATGGTCAACACGCCCGCTCCGTCCAACGCGTTGGCAGTTCGCACGGAGAGTTCCAGCGAGCCGATTGGCTCATCCAACTGATTTTTCTGTGCTGAGGTCATAGCTGCTTTCCATAGATTTAAGTGGGATTTGGTCGTGGTCCTCGTACGGGATTTTCAATTTACCACGTAGAATTCCATAAACGGCGGACAAACGTAAGCCGCCTTTCTTCGCAATTTTGCCGCTGCTCGTCCGCGACACAACCGGAGAGTAGGCGTTGCACACAGCAATCGTGTTTTTCAGCCCTCCCGTGAGCATCAGCGACGGGTATTCCGCGAACTTGCCGATGGCTCCCGCCATCGCTGCCCGCCGCGGAAACTGAATACGCTCTGCTGTCCGAGTTGCCCAGGCCCCAAAATCCTCGGGTTCTTGGCCCAGATCGGGCTCCAGATAGTAATCGTCTGTGTCGTCCTCCCGAACCACCGCCAGAATCCGTTGTCGCACGGTCCAGCAGGGATTATCCACCCCCGGGCGGGGTGGCTCTACGGAGCAGAGCACAGTCCCGCCCAAGGCGTTCTGCATCCGATGCTGGTAATACAGGCCCTTGCTGCGTTGCACAAACGCCCCCAGCACCTGCGCTGGCGACCAGGCCCCATCAATGACCGGATAATGACGGTCGGTCCGAACCAGCACCAAGCTGTACGGAAGGGGAACATCCGTAGGCTGGTGGTTGAATAAGGCCTTGTCGAGACGCCAGTAATTTTCCCGCACGTACTGACGGCACCAGCACCAAGGGCAGACCAGGCGGTTGTTGCAGCCCCAAATCCGCCTGTGATTTGTGGCCACACCCACGGGAGGGCAGTTCACCGCCTGAACATAACGCTCTGGATCCTGCAGGGCAGGCAGGCCATGGGAGGCCAGCAAGTTGACCCGCCGTCGCCACAGCCGCATCAAGTGGGCGGCATCGTCCAAGATGCGACCCCGATGGTCATCCGGCGCCCGAGCGGACACCTCGGGACGGGTTGCTGTCAGCAATGGAGCCAGGGCCACGCGGTAAGCCTTGGAGAGGTAGGAACCCGACGCAGCGAGCAGCTTGAAGCGTTTGAGCCCCTTTGGATTTTTCTCAGTCATGGCAGTGGATTTTTCCTTGGTTGGGAGTCAGCGAATTCCATTCATCATCAATGCTTAACAATAATGCCCCGATATTATTGTTATAGGGACGCTTTTTCGTATTATTGTTATATGGCGCCTATAACAATATATTATTGTTAATAGAAGAAACATGTTCTTCTTAACACCTGCCGCCCTCCGCTGGCGCGTCGGGGCGGCGCCAGCAGGAAGATAATACAAGAGGCGCGCCTAATCTCCTAACACATCGCTGAATGATCCCAGCGGCGCCTGCGGCGGGTGGGGGTGGGGAGGCAGGCAGAGGAGGCAGATTGGCTGACTGATCCCCTTTGAATTGCGCCAACCTTTCAACAGGACGCTGTCTGATCCTGCTGACCAGGCCGTAGACGTCATATACGAAAATGGAATGCAGCTGGGACTCAGAGACCCTTCCTTCGCTTCTTCTTGACCGGCAGCGACACTGCTGAACGGGGCTCCCGTAACTGTTCCAAGAGTTCTTGAAACGCTGCTTGGACGTCTGGTGGCTCGCTGACCGCGAGGCCGTGCTTTTCCAAGATCAGTTCCACCACTTTGACCGTGGCGGCCGCCATTCCTTTGCGAAAGGCGATGACAGCTGATTGTCCAAATTCCGGTCCTCCCAAGTTGTTCAAGTAGAGCTGTGCCTTGCCTCGCAAGTGCTCCAGATATTCCCGGTCGATTCGCGGTAGAGCGTCTTTGCTGCCCAAATAAGCCAGTGCTCCGCAGTCAGGGCATTCTCCGGCTGGGATCTCGTCACCCGGGTCCAGTCGCTCGTCGGGATCCTTGATCGTTTTTAGCTGTTTAACTCGTCCGGTCCAGTCGCAGTTACCACAGACGGCCGCCAGATTGCAATCGATATGCGGTGTACCGGGGGATAGTTCACTCACTTTAGGGGTGCTCCTTTCGCCACGCTAGGATGTGTGGCACGAGTATTGTGCTTGATAAACCCTCCAGGGCCTCGCAGGACGACGCCAGGTCCCAGGCCAGCAGTTCGGCCGCCCAGTAGCGGGCCGTGCGGATGTGGTCGTTGGCAACGGCGTTGTCGAGGGCCTGGAAGACAGTCTTACGGATTTCGTCGTCGTCCATGCGGTCCTTTCGGGCTGCAGCGGTAGTCAGAAGGCTCCACGGACCCCTCCACCAGTGGGTTGGCGTCCCAGGCTTCCTGTTCCGTTGCAAAGTTCAGCCTCTTGAGCAGTCCGTGTACGCTGCTGTAATGTTTGAATTCTTCGAAGTTGTCGTACAGGTTCTGCAGGTGATCCTGCCAGCCCGTCAGGCCCGACTGGCAGATTACGGTTTTTCTTGTTGACATCTTGAAACTCCTTTGGCTGAACTTCGTTTGTTGTTCTCAGCCTGTTGTGGCAGGTTCAACAAGATTTTGCGGATCTTCGTTGTTGAGCCTGTATTTGAGCGATTGCATACGCTGTAAAAACGCGACCGTACCGGCAGCTGACAGTCGCAGACTTTCCACGTGGTTGCTGGTTGTAATAAACAGTCGCAGTTCCTGCCCGTCCAGTTCGCCGTCCGCCGAACTGAACCGGGAACGCAGGCCAGGTCGTGGAAACAGTTCTTTGTCGGATGTTTTAGCTGCAACTGGTTCCGGTTTTGTTGCTGGTAACAGTTGTGCGGGTGTTGTGGCGAGCGGTTCCGTGTCGACCTCCGGAATGGTTCGGCGACGCGGCGACATCTTGCCTGCTTTTCTGCGGACTTCGAATAAGGCTTTTTCTGCTTGCAACTGCATCTGCAATGTTGGCGGCCGCGATTCCAAGAACTGCAGGGCAATGCTTTGAATCTTTGCGGGCAGGTTTGTCGTTTCCGGGCATGGTCCGGCTTGAGGCGCAGGCCACATCCGTCGATACTTGAAGACGGCAGGCCAAATTTCGGCCAATAGACGATCGCCGAATTTGAGTTGCACGTGCTGTTCGGTTTTCTGCTCAAAGTGAAAACCGCAATTTCGGTACCACTCCGCCTGGTTTCCGGCAATGTAGTTTGCCATTTGCGCAGTTACCCGCTGGGGTTTAGAAACAGTTCAAGTGGGGTGGAATAGGCAAGCCGCGACGGATGCCGCGGGCTGCCGTCGGCAGTCTTGCCCAGGCAGTAAACGTGTTTTGGCAGGAGATCCATTACGGCAGCCACGCGCTGGTCGAACTGCAGGAGCTTTCGATGGCTTGCGGTCATAGAGCCCCAGCAAACCACCACACGACCGCAACGCTGGCCGTAATAGCCCAGCAGGTTGTCCGTCTTGTTGATGACGCCGGGCTCGCAAATAGGAGCTTCGACAGTCAGCAGCTTCGCAGGCTGGGTTGCCACAAGGGCGAACAAGTTCAGCATGTGCACGCCGCGCCACCCCCACCGTCTGGCGAACCCCAGGCACTTTCGGATCGTCGTGTCGTCGGTTTTCTCGTCCGCCGTGGAGGGATTGAGTCCGATGAACATGACGTGATGTGCGCGATCGCAGCCACCACCGTCCAGCCGCCACAGGTGATAGCGGTAGTTGCGATCTGCCGAAAAGGCGGCCCCTTTGGCGGGCCTTTCCCGGTCGACGATATCTGATACTTCGCGGTTTTCGTAATCGCGAGGCTCCATCATGCTGTGATAACCCACGCTATTTTCTCCTTTGAGTTAGATTGACTTTCTTGAGCAGCACGGTGGCGTAAGGCGGACGGGCGTTGAGCTGCAGACCAACGCCCAGGCTGACCAGTTTGTACCCTGCGGGCACGATCGGCGGTGGCACGCGATAACCCGGATACCAGTCTCCCTCGGGTGACCAGGTTCCGTCGGGTTTGATGCACGTGCCGCCGTTGTAACGATACGAAACCGGGTAGGTAACCTCCACGCTGTCGCGGAGCCGCCCTTTTCTGTCTTTTTCTTTGCCCCGCAGGTCGGGCTGCGGGTAGTTGAAAGGCTTAGCGTGGATCATCGCTAGCGACCTCAATGTCGTCCAGATAGCCGGTCGGTATTTCTTTCAGCTTGTCGCGATGCACCACGGAGCCTTTAACTGGGCGAAGTACGGCCTGTTTGGGCTCGCCGTGCCCCATCCAGCGAATCGCAAAATGCGGCCTGCGGAAATGTGGTACTGTTTCCAGGCTGCGACCCACATCCCATCCGTTGACACCACGACGAATAGCTTTTTCGACAAGCTTCTCGTCCGGTTTTTCTTCGTACTTTTGTCGGTCAGCGCTGAGTACGACACGCTCCAGCAGATCAGATTGCCCGTCCAGCAAACACAAGAAACAATACAGCCGCAGGCACCGTAAGGTTAATTCAAAAGTGTCAGGATGTATGTGGCTATTGTTCAACGGCACGACGCATTCACTTACCAGCTTGCCCGGAATCAGTGGTATGAGGTGATCATAGCCTAGCGGTATACCTAGTGAATCCGATTCACCGGCAAACTGTACCGACACGAAAAAGCCGCCCCTGGTTGCCCTTAAATACGGCGAGACCAGTGACCTTTCTACGAGTTTTTCCAGCGAATGAGTGGGCGAATCGTCGGGCATGTAAGGTGCGCACAGCATCGTCTTGACCCGATAAGTTCCCAGCTGAAACGAAGTTTCTTGTTGCGGAAAACGCACAAGCAGTGACGACAACGATAAGGGTTTTAGCTGCTCCGCGGCAATTTTTTGCAGAGGCACTTTGGCCGCAACTTCGGCGGCGGCAGGCCAGAGGTTGTAAAACGGACGTTTGTCGTGTTCCCATCGCTGAGGTAGTAGCGACGAGAATAGCTGCATTGCCTGTAACGCGCCAGTCTCCTTTACAGATTTTTCGGCGACGGCTTGGGTTGCCCGCCTATAAGCCTCCGCGCGATCCAGCTGTTCGTTCCCTTTATTTTGCCTATTGCGCTTGAGAAATTCTGAGATTACAGAACAATGATCGTAAAACTTCATATTGCCTCCAGTTCTTGTTGTCGCCGGTACCACTCGTCGGCTTCTCGTTTTCGCCGGGGGTTAATAAACTCGACGTAGCGTTTGCACTGGAAGCCGTTGTAGATTTCGGCGTCAATATGTGCACGGTCGCCAATGGGAAGTCGCGAAGTCCTAATTGATTGCATGTTGCTGCTCATTGATTACCCCAGTTTTGAGAACCCCAGATTCGCTGCTTGGTCATCATCGCCGTATCGTGGGCATACAGTTTTGGCTGGTGCCGCACGTTGTTTTCGTTGCACCAAGTCTGCATAGCCAACCGCAGTGCAGTGCGGTGCAGATTGCCCCGCCAAACTGCCCTGTTTTCTGCCACATCTTGATCGGCAAAGTCTGCCGCCATGTCTAACCAGCGTACGCCACGGTGCCGAGTCACGTGGGCGTCGTTTTCGTTCGGATGCGGTCCGCGAGGATCGGCCAGCACCAGCGTACTGTGTCGTGTCAGCAAGATCGCTTCGGCTTCTTCGGTTCCAATTTCTTTATAGATGACGGGCTGCGGTATATCCCGCACCCACCTGACACGGCGAATTACTTTTTCGCCGCCTTCTTCTTGGCCATCAAGCTGTCTCCAAAAGGCCCCAGATCATGTCGCGGCCCAGGCCGCGAACTTTGTGATTCATTTGCTGTGCCGCGCTAGCCGTGAATTTACGGGCAGCGTCAGTGCAAACTTTAGCGGCCAGCCTCGTCGCAGTCGCTTGCTGATTACATGCGAATCAATCGCAAACAACTCGGCCCACTCAGCTAAGGATCGTGTTTTTCTATGTAGAGTCAGCCGCCGGTTGTTGGTGCGGTTTCGTTGCTGAACAACGGCGGTCACCCAGCGACAATTTTCCGGGGTGTAATTTTTCCGGGTATCTTCGCGGTCGAGCCATAAACCCGCACGATAAGCTCCGCCCATGTCTTTGTAAAATTCTGCGAACGAGTGTCGCCAGCGCTCGCAAACTTGCACGCCTTTCTTGCCGTAATAACGGTAGGCTTTGTTTGTTTTCAAATAGCAGCGATTCAGCATGGCTCGCCATACTCGGTAGATCGCTGACCGGGCCATTCCGTGCGTGCTTTTGTTCTGTCGCGTTACTTCGCGACGAAGGCAACCGCAACTAGCAGATTTGCCGGTTTTCAGGTGCCTGGCTGCTTTAACAACTTTTTGCCCGCAATCACAACGGCAAAGCCAGTAAGTCTGTTTGCGGTCGTCTGTGCGGCGGTAGCCGAGCACTTTCAAACGGCCAAAGCGTTTGCCTGCGAGATTATTGCGTAATGTCGTAGGCACCGGTTTAGTTTCCATTTCAGTGAATATACGTCGTACCGAATTTTAACGCAAGCTCCGAAAGATACAGCGGTGCAAGGGCCGAGGCACCCCAGCACCAAGCCTGACAGTTATTCATCGTTAATGCTGATCGTAAGGACGTGGGCCAAGTTGATCAGTCGTACGTGTTTGCCGTCCACAATTTCAAGATGGTCTGGCGAAACTGCATTGAGCCCAACATTCAAGTAGACTCCGCCGCCCACCATCGCAATCGTGACGGTGAACGGATCAGGGCTGTTGAGCCGTTTCTGGATGCTTTCACGCATTCCCGGATACATTGTTACTCCTTTTGCTGAGTTGGCTTCACCTATTTCCCGCAGTAGCCGCATCTGCTCTGTCCGCAGCGGCTGCGTAACGCGATCACGAACCCTGTAAAAGGTTGCGTTTACGATCCTGGCCACAGCTGGCCACTTTTCGTCCGGCACGTCGAAAGTCTTCTGGAATATCCGTCCTGCCTCTTCCAGCAGGCTGTGCAGGAGTTCACACGTCATGGGCAACTTGCGATAAGCTTGAGAGCGATAGCGACCCGGGATGAGCCGCTGTTCAGGCGTCAAATTATCCATGGCTTCTTCAGACGGCTTGTCGTCTTGGGCTGCGGCCACCGTTACTCCTGTCCCGCCATTGGCGGAATGTGGTCTCGCAGAATTGCGGGATCAATTTGATTGTATTTTTCTTCCCAGTCTTTGGCCTGCGGGTCAGCCAGCAAGTCCAGTTGGGCCTCGTAAACGATCCCGTAATCCCGCAGTTCCTCGGCGGATAACTCGCGATACGGTGTTGCGCAAATTTCGGAGCAGCCGCTAACTGAAAACGGAAGCTTGGGCGTGCCTTCCTGGCGGTTCTTGTCAAACCAGAGTCGCGAGCCTGCGGGCAAGATTGTACGGCAGGCCGCTTCTCGTGACGGCGCTTCAATAGGTTCAGGCGGCTCGAACGGAGCTCGGCAAAACACTTTCCAACCCATACCCAGGTTTCGAGGCCTTGTTTTTACCCACCACTTGGACATACGCCGGTTCCGTATACGTCGCGACTCAAATCCGGGCCTGCGAACTGCAGACACCAGCAATTTTCCTTCCGTATCCGTGTGGGAGCCAAAAGACGCAGGCCCCAGCTAGAAAAGTCGGCAACGTCGCGAGGGTCTAACTGTACGCCCTGCACGCAGATTTCAGCGCGATCCATCACGTTTGTCAGAACTTGCCGTGCTACGACAGTGTGGCCTTTTGCTTCAAGTTTCTCAACCAGGCTGAGCAGATGCTGTTCTGCGGCCGACAAGGCAGGCGGTTCAGATTCTGCCGCGTCTTGCGGTTCACCCAGCGTCAATAGGCAGATGTTACCGTCGTCGTCACAGTTGCCGACGTTTTCGCGAATCCAGCTGATGGCTTCAGGTACGGTGTGGAAGTTGGCCACACTTCGCCAACTGCAATCGGCTCCCAGCTTGTTGACGTCGGGCAGGTCTACATACACATTCTCGTAGCGCTGCGGTTCGGCGGTTTTTGCCGTTTTATTGCGATGTTTCTTCTTCGCCATGGGGCTCCTGAGCTTTGGCATTTACGTCTATGGTATTGAATTCGTGTTTGGCCAGGTTTACTTCTGCCAAGCCCTTCATCGCGACCCGTGCCGAATTGGCCAGATCGTGGCAGAACTTGTTCAAATCAATCTTGTCGCGGGGCAACCAGTGCCAGTGCAGCACCAGCCCCTTTTTCTTGAAGGCGCGAATCATCATCCACAGTTCTGCGTTGGCCTTGAGCTGCCACTGCACGTTGAGGACGGCCTTGGGGATGTATTCGCAGTCGGTCACAATATGCACGTGCCGCACAGCAATTCGCTGTGAAGACAGTTCCATCAGCGGCAGCACATAGGCGAACATTTCCGCCACAATGTTGGTGCCGCGGCTGAAGCCTCCGTGCCGAATATAAAAGTCAGCGGGGTTGTTTCGCGGCACAACGACGCAGGCAAAGCCTGCCTCGTATTCCCACTTGCCCGTGGCCGAACCGTCACCCATGAGCAGGTAGTGCCAGTTGGTGATCTTCAGGTAGGCCAGCAGCTTGTCCAGGCTGTCCACCTGGTCTAATTCGGCCTCAACCCGCTTGGTCGCCGGACTGCGGGTTTGCTTGTTCCGGTTCGGATGCACCAGCTGCGTCTCGACGCTCTCGTCCGATTGTTTGTAAGAGTGTCGTCTTCTCGGCGTCGGTGAGTTTGGATTCACGGATTAGTTTCTCCCGTCCGTCTTTAAGGAGGTCGTCAAAATGGGCAAGGCTCTGCATGGCCAAAGCAGTTTCCATCCGCAGGACGCGGCTGAGCTGGCTCAGCAGAGCTGCCACGTAGTCTGGGTCGACGGAAGGAGCACCGTCAGCCGTCCAGAATGTTGCAGGAACGCTGACTTCCGCCAGACGGTCTCGCCAGTCAAAAATGATGACCGCGGAGCGAAGTTCCGGAACTTGTTGGCAAAGCTGCGTTATCGCCTGCTGGGCCAAGCCGACAGCTTTATCCTCGTAGGTCATCGCCGTCGTCTTCGGGGGGTTTGTCTTCAATTTCGATGTCCTCGGAATGTTCTTCTAGTTCGATACGCGGTGTGCGTGTGTAATTGTAAGCCAGATCGTTGCCCAGGTTGGCCAGTCTGGCCGTGGCAAATACTACCAAGACGAACGTGAGCAGACCACGGCATTGCTCGTGCGCAGGGTAGAACAAGAGCACCGCGATAAGGGTCGCGGCCACCCAATGCGTCAAACAGAAAGGGCAATTGTAGGCCCGAGAAAAAAAGGACCGGAAGACACCCGTCTGAGTGTTCCTCGCGGCCAGGCGTCTAATGGGCAACGCGATCTCCGAATGGTGGAGGATCTCAACGATCTGCCAAGTCGCCAGAGCGACCAGAATTACGTTTGCTGCGTCCATGTTTTTGCCTTGCTTGCGGCTTGCGTGAACCGTCCGGATTGAACTTACGGTTGGCATCGGTGAGTAACACCGTCCAGCCGTAAGTTATGATAACCGCCCCGATGAGCGGCCACCAACCAAAAATCGGAACCAGAACGGCACAACTACCCACAAGCATCAGAAAAATAGTCTCGGACCCGAAAGTACTCACTCGCCACTCTCTCTTTCTTCTTCGCGCTTCAAATCAGGGTGCGGCCATTCCAAGGTTTTGCCTTGGTCCGGCGGGTTCTCCCCGTTGAAGTGATGTTGCAGTTCGGCGAGCGGCAATGGCGAAAATAGCGGGATTGTATGAACCCGCAACATGCCTGGCTGTATTCGCGGCGAAGGTAGCCGGGCGGCTTCCAACACTCCGATACGCTCCAGAAAATTCTTCGCGCTACCGGCGGTGTTGTAATCCACCGTGGCTTCGACTTCGTTGCTGGGACAGCAGGAAACCTTGCTTGCCATGCTCACTCTCCCTATACTGCGAGACGCGCCTTCCTGGCGATTTATGCGAAGGCATCCAATCTTCGCAACATATCAAATAATTTCGCTTGTATCTATGTCAAGGACGACTCATGGTTCTGCTACGCCGCGCCGGTCCGATCAATATCAACGGCAAAAAGTTCAGCCAGGCTTGGCTGGACCGCAAGATTGCTGACAGCAGAAATCTTGACAAGAATTTGGACAGCACGCTGGCGGCCACGTTCAACGGCTCCGCTGCCAGATCGGCCGCAGAAGGTCGAGCCCCGCAAGCCTCGCCGCTGGAAGTGCAGGCCCAGCTGGAGCAAGGACTCAAGCTGTTGCGGCGAGGTCCGCTGGCCAATTTCAAGCCGCTCCTGCCGTTGCTGCTCTCCATCAAAGGGGAGCCGTACCACCTGGGCGACCACTTTCCGTTTGAGCCTTTCTTTTCAACCATGATGCCACGACGGCTGGTTTACAAGACAGGGCGGCAGGTATCGAAATCAACGAGCTTGGCGGCGCAAGGCATCATTCAAAGCAACACGATGCCGTTTTTCAACACACTGTACGTGACGCCACGGTATGAAACGATCCGCCGGTTTTCTTCCAATTACGTTCGCGGGTTTATCGAGCAGTCCCCTGTTCGCAGCTTGATGCTGGACAGCTCGTGCTCAAACAGCGTGTTGCAACGATCGTTTCGCAACAACTCCACGCTGTTCTTCTCGTTTGCTTATTTGGACTGTGACCGTACTCGCGGGTTGAACACGGATAAAACTTGTTACGACGAAGTTCAGGACATGCTGCCTGAATTCATTCCGATTATTCGCGAAACCATGTCCGGTTCGACCAAGGGAGGCTACGAGCTTTTCACAGGTACTCCGAAAACTCTGGAGGGAACTCTGGAGGGTCTGTGGACCGATTCTTCGCAGGCAGAATGGCATATTCGCTGCAAGGCGTGCGGCAAGGAAAACATTCCCACCGTGGCCCACGATCTGGACGCCATGACCGGACCGAGCGCGGTAACTCGCGAGATTTCGGAAGCCCTGCCGGGCGTTGTTTGTGCCAAGTGTGGGCGTCCGATCTACCCGCGGGAAGGCCACTGGGTGCACCACTACCCGAAGGTCCGCCTGGACTTTGCGGGCTATCACGTGCCGCAATTGATCATGCCGATGCACTTTGCAAAACCTGAAAAATGGGCGGTTTTGCTGGGCAAGCGGGACGGGTTTGGTGGCACCGCTGACTACATGTATTACAACGAAGTCTGCGGCGAAAGTTACGACTCTGGCGCTAAGATGATCACCAAGACCGAGTTGATCGCAGCTTGCGATAACCGGCCCAACAATTTGGAACATGCTGCCAGCATTGCCGGGAACTATCTCCAACGGGTCATTTCGATCGACTGGGGCGGTGGCGGTCAAGACATGGTTTCGTTCACCGTG
>Ga0209582_1000650_pt1 | contig 19873 bp, 18 predicted proteins | sample KloWWTmetKNB5Kit_FD_187176 | JGI IMG/M metagenome (GOLD analysis project Ga0209582, IMG submission 187176) | Active sludge microbial communities from Klosterneuburg, Austria, studying microevolution and ecology of nitrifiers - Klosterneuburg... | ecosystem: Engineered > WWTP > Aerobic digester >...
AAACCGGGTAATTCGGTGCTATTTATTGATGCCGAAGTCAGGATAGGTGCGGAGCTGGTGAGTGATGTTGTGGAGGCTGCAGGGGGGGAGGTGCCTGTAGATGCTTGCTTTACTGTATCTTGTTGCATCAAACTACCGAGAAAGCGACCGGTGGGGCTGATAACGGTGTTATTTTCGTTGATGTCTGATGGAAAATTGTTGACGATAAGAAACTTTAGGTCTGGTTCTTGTGATATGAGCATCAGCTCCAGTTTGCTACCAGGTTGAAAGTTCTCTGGTAAGTGCATTTGTAAAAGCTTATCTGCAACTAAAACACGGGAATTGCCATTGATTAATCGTGTTTCAATAGATGCCTGATATTTCTGACCTGATTCAAATACTGCGTTAGGGTTTTGTGAGTCGAGAATGGCTGTTACAGGAGTGACGGGTGTAACAGATTTTATCTGTGTTAGGGGAGTGATTAAATCGGTTTTGAGTGTGATCGGATTCACGACGGTTCATTTTTTGTACTATGCAGTTATCCAGTACAGTATATTTCAGTATTTTTTACTTGATGCTTATACATTGTTAGGTAATTGATAAGCTTGCTGTAGATTACGTGTGCGGCTATTGGTATTCAAGATATCCTGTAATTTCACCATCCAAGGTTGAATGAGTGCTCTAATTTGAGCGTCATCTTCCAGTATCTGGTGAATGATAGTGACTTTCTTTTTGAGTTGCTCTTTATCGAGAATGGGTTCTGCATCATTTTTTTTGAGAGTTTCAGTTAATCTTCTGCATTCTTGTTCCAATGAGACTAATTGATCCCATTCGTTATTTTGAGCAGCAGTTAGCATTTTGCCTGTTGTCGTTAAAATAGCTTTATAAGTCATAATTATTTGTGTGCTATCCATTGTATTCATATATCCCTGTTTTTAAATGTACAGTCTAGACTGTGATTGTTTTTGTTGTTTGAGTTTTGCCTGACTCACCAATTTCTTTCCAAGCACCATATAATTCAGCTAGCAGCTTATGGACCTCATTGACTATTTCAGGATCGCTCTGAATGTTGGCTATTAGTAATCGATGTACCATGTAATCGTAGAGTGCTTGTAGTTTGATCGCTAAATCGCCGCCTGCACTCATATCTAAACTAGCTTTAAGCCCATGATCAATAATCATGATAGCTTTTGAGATCATTTGCCCCTTTTCTGCAATTTCATTGTGTTGCATATGCATTTTGGCTTTAGCCAAAGCTTCTTGTGCACCTTCGAATAGCATCAGAATAAGTTTGTGAGGATTGGCTGATTCAATGCCTGATTCAACACCAACGCGCTGATAAGCAGATATTGCATTATTCATGGAAGAATACATTCTCGGCACCTTTTATATTGTGGAAAGTTCTTTATTAAAATCAGGCTGTATTAGTTTGCACCAGGTAATCTAGGCAATTGTTGTAGCAAGAAATTGCTGGTTTGGGTCATGCTGGCGATTGAAGCATCTAATGCAGTAAATTGTGCTCGTATTCGTTTTTCAACATCTACAAGGCGACGATTTAAAGTTTCTCTCTGAGATTCGATATCTTTAATTGAGGAGTTAATACCATCTATGCGGCTGTCAATGAGGCGGTCATCTAGCATTTCATCTAGTAATTTATCCAATTTTGCAGCAAAGCCATGCGCGAAATTGATATCTCCTCGTGCACCTGTACTGCCTCCAATGATATTCAGGACTAATCCACTACTGTCACCAGCACCTGTCAATGTTTGACCCGAACCAGTAGCCGTAATGCCGTTGATAGTGCCTGCTACATCAACTCCATCAGTGGTGGTGGGTGTACCAAATAAATCCAATTTTCCATTCCCACCAGTAATTGCTACTGTTGATTCAGAGCCATATTGGTTGGAAGTAATCGTCAATTTTCCAGCTGATTCGCTTGCAGTTACCTTAATTCCAGCTGATGAAATGGTTGAGGCACCATTGATTTTTGATTGGATTTCAGCGGCTAGCGAGGCAGCTGTATAAGTGCCTTCTGCAAGGGTTATGCTTGCATTGATACCATCAATAGTGAAATCTAACTTGTTATTGCCCGAATTGATTGCCAGTGAAGCTATAACACTTCCTGTTGCGGAACCTTGTGTTGCAATTTGACTGATATTTAATGCATATGTGCCATTAGCCGTGTCAGATTCTGCTCTGACAAATGACACTAAGCTATCACTGGTTTTTCCAACGGAAGCAAATAGGGTGGATACATCTTTTGTAGGATCACTAAGTACTTTGGATAGCTTTGTTGAATCAAATTTAAGTGTGCCATCTGCTTGAAAAGAAACACCTACTTCTGATAGTAAGCTTAAGCCACCGCCGGCTGACGTCAATGGATCTGAAATGGCACTTCTCAGCTTTGTCTGAATTGATCGGACTGTCGAATCGCCTGTCAAAATTGATGCTTGCTTGGTTTCTGCATTATATTTTGAAAGATCAGTAATAGTCTTATTCAGGTCATTAAAAGATTTAACAAATCCTGTTATCGCTCCCTGGATGCTGGCGGTATCACGAGTTAAGTTTAAAGTGGTTGTGCTACCTACATTTGTTTTTAATAAATCTAGTGTAACCCCTTCAAGAGCATCGGTAATTTTATTGGATGCTTTGCTAATTGAAATGCCATCTATCACCAATGTGGCATTGCTAGCTGATACCGTTTCAGCAAGATTAGTGGTGCCGCCGGTCGATGCATCATAAACAAGCTGAGATAATCCCGCATTATCAGTATTATTGCCATCCGCATCGGTCGTGGTTATTTTTAAAGCATTGCTCAAGCCTGTGTCTTCTGAAGCAATCACCAATCGATTACCACTTCCATCATTTACGATACTGGCAGTTACTCCTGCATCGGCCAGATTGATTGCATCACGGATACCAGCCAATGATGAATTATTGGGGGAGATAGTAATGGATTGTGCAGCTTTATCTGGATTCAGCGTAAACGTACCGCCACTATAAGTGCCAAACTGGATAGTCATCGTGCCGCTACCAATAGTAGTGCCGGTAGTTGCGAAGTTGGCAGATTTTAATTTCTGCGATTGCGCGAGTGTTTGGATCTCCATGGAATGGCTTCCGGTGACTGCTTTCGATGTTGCGCTCACGCTGGCTAGTGTCGTATCGGTAATGCTGGCTGCTACGCCAGTAAATTTTTCCGGACTAGCCAGCGCAGCAAGACTACTTTGAAATGAAGATACTGCACCTTTCAAGCTACCGAAGGCCGTAAGCTTGGTTTGTTGCGTAGCTTCTTTGCTATCGAGAGCTGACAGAGGGCGGCGTTCTACAGCCATTAGCTGGCTGACAATGCCGGTAACATCTAAGCCTGATCCGATTCCTGGAGATGAAAGCATTTTTAAGCTCCGTTCCTAGTAGAGAATGTTAAGTTATGCTTTGTCATTTAATAACAGACCTTGCACTTTATCTAAGGTACGGGCAATGCTAATGGCTTCTTCGGTTGGAATCTGCCGGATGACTTCATCCGTGTGAATATCCATTACTTTAACCACTGTTTTACCCGTGTCTTGATCTACCGAGATACGTAGGTTATGGGCCAGATTATCGACCACCCCTTGGATTTTTTGCACAGCTTCCTTAACCTGTTCTTCAGGTTTGGGATTGCTGGCTGCAACGGGTGCTGGCGCAGTAACTGCTTCTGGTGCAGGTGCAGGTGCTTTTGGAGCAAACGATGCCACAGCGGGAGCTGGTGTCGTCATGCCTGCTGCGCTTAATTGATTAATGTTCATGATTAAATTCCTTAAAGTTGAAATGAACGCGGAACAATCTTGTTCTAGCCCCGCGTATCATTCGCTTTATTTAATGTATTAATGCGCCGTGTTGCTTAACGTAACAATGACAGAACATTGTTGGGTAGCGAATTTGCTTGCGCAAGAATCGCAACCCCTGCTTGTTGCAGAATCTGTCCACGGGTCATATTGGCAGTTTCCGTTGCGAAGTCGGCATCTTGAATCCGGCTGCGAGAAGCGGACAGATTTTCGGAAGTGCTTTGCAGATTGGCAATGGTTGAGCTGAAGCGATTTTGAATCGCACCCAAGTCACCACGTGAACTGTTGATTTGAGCCAAAGCAGCGTCCAGAGTTTTCAGTGCAGCTTGTGAATTGGTTGCGGACAATAGATCCAGCGTAGCGACTGAACTGAAAGCACTAACCGAAGTTCCGAACACATCAGCATTTCCATTACCGGCGGTAATTTGACCTGCGGAGCTGGCAAGTTCAATCGTGCCGGTTATGGTTGTTGAGTCAGTTGCAGCACCACCTGTTAACGTTCTGGTAGTCGTTCCTGCTACGATATCAGCCGTTTTGGTAGCGCCGGTATTGTTGAAATCTACAACGGTAATGTCTCTGCCATCCGTGGTCGATAAGGTGATGACGGATTTATCGCCAGGAGTCGCGAATGAAGCAGTAACGCCAGTAGTTGACTGCAAGCCATTAATTGCGGCTGCAAAGCTGCTTAAATCCGATTTGTCGGTGACAACGGCGGATACTGAGCTGCCATTTAACGTCATTGATAATGTACCAGCACTAGCAACATTGCCTAAGGTAGCACTATTGGTAGCCGTTGCCGTAATGCCAATGTTGGAGGCTGCAGTATTAATGGCTGCAGCAATGGTTTTTGCATCGGCACCGACCGCATATGAGATTCCAGTTGCTGTGCCTTTGTTGGTTGTCAGCGCCAAATCAGCTTCAACAGTGACGCCGTTGGCGGCTACGGCAGCAGCGGCAGCTGTTGCTGTACCCATGGCAGTCCCGGTGGTGTTCAGAATATGACTGCCCAATGCGGTAGCACGTGAATCAGCGATCGTGGCAATATTAATGGTTTGATTGGCATTGGCGCCGACCTGAAAGCTTTGATTGAGGAAAGCGCCATCCAACAAGTTTGTGCCATTAAACTGGGTTTGACTGGCAACACGGGTAATTTCAGCGGTCAATTGTGCTGCTTCTGCTTGCAGTGATGCACGATCACTGGCGCTATTGGTTGCGTTGGCCGATTGAACTGCGAGTTCACGAATACGTTGCAAGTTGGTACCGATTTCACCCAGTGCACCTTCAGCGGTTTGTGCCAGCGAGATGCCGTCATTGGCATTACGCACTGCCTGGTTTAAACCACGGATTTGTGAAGTCATCCTTTCTGAGATAGCCAAGCCTGCTGCATCGTCTTTGGCACTGTTGATACGTAAGCCAGATGACAGACGTGTCAAAGAGGTATTCAGTGATGATTGCGATGTGTTTAAGTTACGTTGTGCATTTAACGAAGCGATATTTGAATTAATTAGTTGTGGCATTTGAGTTCTCCTTTATTGACTAAGTATTGGCATGATTGCCAGTTCCGTTGGTCTTCCCCGCAATCCAAGAGGGTTTGTAACCGCCGTTGTTTGCTGTAACGGATAGCGTTTTTAAAAGTTTAGGATTTTATATTTCATGTTTTTTGACTAATCGTTTGGTTCGTGCTGTCTGTTAGTGTTATAAATTATTTCTGTGCCACAAATTTATCTTGTAAAATGCGATAAATATTCATATGGTTAATTGGAAATGACAATTCCAATAGCCAATAGGTTTATAGCACCAATGGTTATATCGGCTTCAATACGCGAAGGGCTGAGATGGTCAATGACGAAAAGCTAAGAATACTGATGGTCGAGCATGCTGCAGAAGACGCGGAGCGCATAATGCAGCTACTTGCACAAGGTGGATTTCAGTCCGATTATTTGCGTGTGACAACAGCGGTTGCTTTGCAAAATGCGCTTTTAAACCAACACTGGGATATTGTTCTGTCTGACTATGATTTACCGCAACTCAATGCACAGAGTGTTTTACAGGCTATTAAAAACCAGGGATTGGATATACCCTTGATTATCGTATCTAGTCATGTGGGTGAAGAAGCGGCGGAGCATATCATGGCATTGGGGGCCTATGATTTTGTGATGAAGAAGGATCCTGCTAGACTGGTACCCGCAATTCGGCGCAGCTTGCACGAAGTGGAGAACTATCAACGTTTTATCATAGCCCAGACTGCACTGCAGAAGAGTGAGGCGCTTTTTCAGGCGATTACCGCTAATCTCCCAGGCGTTGTTTTTCAGTTCTGTTTAGCAGTAAACAATCACACCAGTTTCCACTATTTAAGTGATGCGAGTGAAACCCTGTTGGGATTGTCACCTCAGCAGCTTATGGATAATCCTCAACTGTTTCCAGAGCTCATTCTGCCGGATGATAGAGAGTCTTATCATCAATTGCTGATAACGTCAGCAGAACAGCTTTCAACCTGGAACTGGGAAGGCTGTATTCAGGTAAAAGGCGATAGCGATATCAAATGGATTAGCTTGCGTGCGACTCCCAGGAGAATGCCAGATAATGCGACGTTGTGGGATGGGATTATGATTAATATCACTCGCAATAAGCTGGCAGAGCGTGAAATTGCGAAATCGCGCGAGCAGCTGGCTGAATTATCTTCTTATTTGCAAAAAGTCAAAGAGCAGGAACGCGCCCGAATTGCTCGTGAGATTCATGATGATATCGGTGGAACGCTAACTGCAATTAAGTGCGAGTTGTATCCTTGCATGGATTCAACAGCGAGGAAACCTGAGTTTTACCAGAAAAAAGCCAAATCTGTTGAATCTCTGGTCGATCGTGTGATTGATAGTACGCGCCGGATTTCTCTGGATTTGCGTCCCGGAATTCTTGATTGTGGCATTGTGGCGGCGGTGCAGTGGCAGGCGAAGGAATTCAGTGATCGCAGCGGCATTGCTTGTAAGGTATCTTGTGGAAATGATGAGATTGCTTTAGATCCGGATTTGGCTATCGCGATTTTCCGTATTTTTCAGGAAACGCTCACCAATATTTCAAAGCATGCCAACGCCACGCGTATTCAAGTTAAGTTATTAGAATTGGATAAGTTAGTTCTTTTGGAAGTGATCGATAATGGGAAGGGTATCACCAGTGTCGATATGGAGAAACAGGATTCTTTTGGCATTCGGGGTATGCGTGAACGTTGTCAACAACTGAAGGGAAATTTTCATATTTCTGGAGATCCGGGTAAAGGCACTAAAGTAACTATTCTTGTTCCTACCGGTAATTTGGAACAACAAACCAATGACCATGCGACGAGTTTGGAAAACCGATTAAATAAAACACCACAGCATGCGCCTATGATGAAAAAGAAACGGCTGCGCGGTTTTGAATAGCTGGAGACTTACATGATAAATGTCATGATTGCTGATGATCATGCAATTGTTCGACAAGGTTTGAAACAGATACTCAGTGAAACTGATGACATTAATGTAACCGGTGAAGCGGAGACAGGATTTCAAGCAATCAAAATAGCCCGCCAGCAAGACTTCGATGTGATGCTATTGGATATTTCATTGCCGGATAGAAACGGTATTGATATTCTAAAACAGATAAAAAAGGATAGACCGAATCTTGCTGTTCTTATGCTTAGTATGCACAATGAGCATGAGTTTGCGATCCGCGCACTCAAGGCCGGAGCAGCTGGCTATTTGAATAAACAGAGTGCACCGGCACAACTCGTCGTGGCTATTCGCCAGGTGGCAGCCGGTGACAAGTATGTGAGTCCGGCTGTTGCACAAGAACTTGCAAATTCGATTAACACTGATGCGGATAAGCCGCTCTATACCACGTTATCTGATCGAGAATACCAAACTTTGTGTTTTATTGCGGAAGGTAAAACATTGTCTGAAATTTCGGCAGAAATGTTTCTGAGTCCCAAGACAGTTAGTGTCTATCGCGCACGTTTGCTAGAAAAACTTAGCTTAAACAATAACTCAGAACTTATTCGCTATGCTATAAAAAATAAATTGGTGGATTGATTTTATGTTTCTAAATAATCCACTATCATTGGCTTAGTGTATTTTTTGTTTTATGGTTTAATTTCTGATAAAGAATTACTGGGGAGTGATCGTATTTAATAAGCTTCAAGAATTCCTTGCATAACTGTGCTCAGATTCAAATTGATTTTATGAATCAACCAAAAAGCTTCAATCCAACTATCATTGCCCGCGAAACATTACGGCGACTTGCATCGCTTAAAATTCCTCCAACACCTGATAATTATCATAAACTGTACGAGCAAATTGCAGGTAACTCCAACAGTGGGGTGAATTCCGCTATTTCTCCATCCATTAATCAATCGGTATTTGCGCATAGCCCAGAAACGGAAATTCCCATACCTTGGGGAAATACGATAGAAGCCTTATTAAAGCAACTTGAGACTAGGCGGGGAGCATTGACGACAGTCAAAAAGCGAGAGGGTGTTAATAGGGTTCTAGCCAAATTCTCCAAAGATTCAAACCAATTACATAATAAGCTAAAAGCATTGATCGACTCATGGGGAGCATTGCCAGCGACAGCTCATGAGTTACAGCCGCCGCAGCATGAATCAGTCGAGAGCTTCTCATCTAAAGTGCTGTCGATTGATTCAGTATCGCAAAACTCTCAATTAGAACTAGCATTATCTGAGCAAAATCATCTGACCAATCAATTATCGGATCAGTTATTAGAATTATTGGCGCAAATGATAGAGCATGTGGCATTAATGCAATCGAGTGATGTGATTTTGGCGGAAGAAGCCAAGGTTTTGGCCTATCAAGCGCGGAAAATTCAGGATAAGCTTGAATTGGAACATTTTGCGGCTTGTTTTCAACAGTTTTGCTATAGATTTGATGCTTATACTGAGAATGGAATCCAGTTGCAACAAGGGCTTCTTAAATTGATTCACCGATTAATGGATAACACGGGTGAGTTATTGTCTGAAGATCAATGGATTGGAGAGTTAATCAATAAGTTGCGTGAAACGATTTCCAAACCATTGGATCTGCGCATCATTGCTCAAGCAGAGCATTATCTGGATGAAATTGCGCAGGGCCAGGAATTAATCCGGCACAGTCTGAGTGAAGCCAAGATGACCTTGAAGCTGATGGTTACTTCTTTGATCACTAATATCGAAGAGCTGACTGATACTACTGGAGAATATCAGGAGAAGCTTGAGCATTATTCGGGAAGAATTGGTAATACAGATGATATAAAGGAATTGAATCAGTTGCTTGTGTTGATCATGGAAGAAACCAAGCAAATGCAAAAAAATACATTAAATTATCGTAATGATTTTCTGGCAGCTCGCACCGAAGTCAGTTTGGCGCAGAACAAAATCAATCAATTGGAAATTGAGTTGATGGCAATGGGCGAGAAAGTTCATGAAGATCATCTAACAGGAATATTGAATCGACGCGGTCTGGATAATGCTTATGAGCGCGAGACTTCTCGCGCATTACGTCATCAGGTTCCTTTATGCTTTGCTTTGTTGGATATTGATAATTTCAAACAACTCAATGACATGCTCGGCCATCAGGCCGGTGATAACGCATTGGTGTATTTGGTGGAATCCATTAAAGAAACGACGCGGCCTGAGGATGTTGTGTCGCGATATGGCGGTGAAGAGTTTGTGATTTTACTACCCAACACCCAGCTTGAAGAAGCTGTGCAGATTTTATCCAGAGTGCGACGCACTTTAACCAAGAAATTTTTCTTGCATGAGAATAAGCGCTTGTTGATCACTTTCAGTGCCGGCATTGCGCAGCACAGGCCAGGAGAATCGCAAGACCATATATTTAAGCGTGCCGATGATGCCTTGTATCGTGCAAAGAAAAGTGGGAAAAATCAGATACTCGTTTCTGAATAAAACAATTCATTGTTATTTAATAAGTATTTTCTAATAACCTACAAATAGCACCGATTTCCCTTTTTATTCGTTCAATTCATTTTTGCCTGTTCTGCTAACTTTAGGCGCATGGCAGTCTATTACGGAATGGGTTCTCCTTCGCAATCCAACGAACTATCTCCCGAGCTGGCGTAGCCTGACATTACATGACGTGAAATGAGGAGAATAGCAATGCAAGAAGCTATTAAACAAAAGCAAAGAAGGTTATTGCGGCTAGTTAAATCATCCGGCGCGACTAAAATTGATCAGAAGTCAGTGATTGATTCTGATGATTATTATCAGCAAGTTGAACGTTATGCAGAACAAATTCGTAAAACCAGTAGTGCGGATGAAATCATTAGCATTCTTGATATTGTTTTATCTGAAACCAGAGGCTTGAGATTCAGTAATGAGGTATTTTCTGCACAAGAGCAAGTTAAACTTGCAGAGCAAAAAATTGAATCATTAAAGAGTGAGTTAGAGCAATTAAGAGGACTGGTTCAAATTGACCAGATGACGGGAGCACTCAATCGTCGTGGACTTGATGAGTGCTTCAAGCGTGAAGCGGCTCGTGCTGATCGGAACGCGCAGTCATTGGGAGTCATCCTAATTGATTTGGATAACTTTAAGCAGATTAATGACAATTTAGGTCATCAATATGGGGACAGTGTTCTGATTAATTTGGTTACGCTTGCCAAAGAAACTTTACGTCCTACCGATTCGATAGCACGCTTTGGTGGAGAGGAATTTGTGATTTTGTTACCTGATGTAGAGATGGAAGAAGCATTAACGATCGTCCATCGGCTGCAAAACAATTTAGCAAGAAATAGCTTGCTCCAACTCAATGACCAGGAAACGCCTATCACTTTTAGTGCGGGCGTTGCATTACGCACATTTGGAGAGTATCAGTATTCAGTAATCAGCCGCGCCGACAAAGCGCTTTATCAAGCAAAGCGTACCGGAAAAAATCGAGCAATTCCTGCATTAACCTAATTAAATTTTGGTTATGGCGAGGAGTACTTTGCTGAGTTTATCGATCAATAGGATTTAGAATTTTTCGAATGACGCTATCAGCAATAGCAATCCAGATTAATTTTTAAGAAACAATGGCATGAAATTAATGAGTGGAAGTATTTCATGAGAAATAGTGCATAAATGTGAGGGAATCAATGGAAGGTTTTTTTCTTGGACGGCAACCCATTCTAGATCGTAATCAAAACTTGGTTGCATTTGAGTTACTTTTTAGACAAGAAGGAACTGAGGAAGCAACCAACGTTACCAATGATTTATCTGCGTCAGCTAATGTCATCATTAATGCTTATTGCCAATTAGGTATCGAGAATGTATTAGGTCGGCAGCGTGGCTTTATTAATGCAGATCCTGACTTAGTGATGAGCGACATTATTAGTCTATTACCTAGTAAACACGTCGTGCTAGAAATAAAAGAGACTGCATTAATTACCCCAGAATTTATGCAGCGTTGTCACGAATTAAAACAAAAAGGCTATCAGTTTGCATTGGATAATGTGGTGGCCATAAACAGCAAAATTGATCAACTGTTGCCGATAGTCAGTGTGGTAAAAGTAGATATTCTTGCACTCGGAGAAGCGGAGCTTGCAGAACTTGTCGCGGAATTGAATCGCTGGCCAGTCTTGTTGTTGGCGCTAAAAGTAGAAAATCGTGAGCAAGAAGCGCGCTGCATGAAATTGGGTTTTCAAATGTTTCAGGGATACTATTTTGCTAGACCTGAAATTATGTCAGTAAAGCGTGCGGATCCAGGCAAGTTGTCATTATTGAAGCTATTGACATTGGTGATGGGCGATTGCGATATCAGTGAGATTGAAAAGGAATTCAAGCATCAACCTGGATTAAGCTACAACCTGATGCGCATGGTGAATTCAGTGGCGGGTGGCTTGCCCCAGAAGATCAATTCCATCAAGCATGCCATCATAACAATGGGGCGTAAGCAATTGCAGCGATGGATACAGTTGCTGCTTTATTCCTCTAATCAATCAGATAATAGCGTGTCGAATGCTTTGATGCAGACTGCTGCGGCGCGTGGCAAATTAATGGAACTCATTGCAATTAAAGAGCGCCCGCACGACAAAACGCATCAAGATAGAGCGTTTATGGTGGGGATTTTATCATTGCTGGATGTGTTGCTTGGTATGGAAATGCAGCAAATAGTTGATAAATTGGGTATTCCTGATGATATGAGTCAAGCATTAATCTCTCGTGACGGGCGCCTGGGTCATGAATTAAAATTAATTGAAGCCAATGAAAAAGGTGAGATAACGATTATTCAATCCCTACTGGCTGAGCTTGGTTTCATGAGCCTGAGTGAATTAGCAGATATGGAAATACAGGCGATTGGATGGGCCAATCGAATTGGTGAGGCTGCTAACTGATCTTACCCTACCCTGAAACTCTCAATCAGAATGAATCACCGGCTAGTTAGTCTCTGGCTGGAGATAGGCTGCATCTTCTATGTTTCAATCAACAATCTCCTGCTTTCCTCTGAAAACCCAAGATAGCTAAAGTTATCTTGGGTTTTGTCGTTAACTCATTGAGTAGTCATGATTTATCCATGAATTTTAGTTCGGCGGCGACGGAGTTGGCACTTAGAAATTTCCTTCATTATGGTTATTCAAATAACTGGAATCCGTTAGCCTTTCAGCAAAATTCTTGCTTCAGGAAGTCTGTGATTAGTGTGCTGTGAATTCTGAATTATCTTGGTCAGATGGTGGCATTTTAAACTTCGATCATGTTGGGTAATGGGGAGAAAAGTATGGCTGATGTGCAATCAGGAAAAGGTGGAATCGATGATCAGATTGCAAACGAAATAATGCCGGTAGTTTTGAATAGAACTTTGTGCAATGTGGAGGCTGATGAGTATTTCATGGGCATTAAAGGAGAACTCAATCAAATTGACCGAATAGTGAGTGATGCGGTTAATAATCTGGTATCAAATTTCAGATATATCAGTGAATTAACTAAATCACATCATGAAATGGTCTTGGCTATTGAGCGAATGGCCGCTCCAGATAGCAGCAAACCAATTATCGAATTATTAGGAAAACAGATGATTATTGCTGACAAGATCGAGCAAGAGCTAGAAATGGCAGTCACTTCATTGCAGTTTGGAGACTTAGTGGCGCAACTGTTGGCACATACATCGCATCAAGTGGAGGTGCTGAATATCGAATTGCAGCGTATTGATCAGCAAGGCAATTGGGAACATGGAAAAAAAAACCTGATTGCGATACATGAAGAGATTTCAAGGGTAGTGGATGTGGCAAATGCTAAGAGTAAAAGAAAGCCTGTTGTGCAACAAGGAATGCAAATGGGGGATATTGAGCTTTTTTGATATAAGTGTTTGTAAATATGTATATTCTCATCTGATAAATTAACAATATAGTAACAGGAGCAAAGTAAATGGCTAAGACGATACTGGCAGTAGATGATTCTGCATCAATTCGGCAAATGGTTGCTTTCACGTTAAAGGGAGCGGGTTATGAGGTTATTCAAGCAGTTGATGGCCAAGATGCATTAGATAAAGCGAATACACATAAGGTAAATCTGGTGTTGACTGATATTAATATGCCTCGAATGGATGGGCTGCAGCTACTTGAATTATTGCGCCAATTATCTCATTACAAAACAATACCTATCTTGATGCTGACGACCGAGTCAGGGAATGAAATAAAGGCCAAAGGTAGAGCGGCGGGTGCCACGGGTTGGTTGGTTAAGCCATTTGATCCAAAACGTTTGCTGGAAGTGATTGGTAAGGTGATCGGTTAGTATTTTCATGCAAATTAATCTATTGCAGCTAATTAAATTAGTTCTGTAGATTGAATTATTTTTACACTTCTGTTCCTTAATTAGTTTGTTTTTCTAAGGTGCTAAGCTAATTACTCAACTTGAAATAGGGCTACCTATGAGTACAGATCTCGAACAATTTTATGAAATATTTTTTGAGGAATCCTCAGAATTACTTGCGGATATGGAAACATGTCTGTTGCGGCTTGATGTGAATTCCCCGGATTTGGAAGATTTAAACGCTATATTTCGTGCTGCGCATTCTATCAAGGGCGGGGCGGGTACATTTGGTTTTACAGATATGACGGAGATGACGCATATGTTGGAAACATTGCTGGATAAATTGCGCAAAGGGGAGCTGGAGGTGCGCAGCGAGATGGTTGATGCTTTCTTAAGAGCTGGAGATATCATTAAAGGCCAGTTAGCTGGACATCGTGGCGAGGGACAGGCGGATCCTGCCGCTGCCGCTGCTGTCTGCGAGGAGCTAAAAAGACTCAGTGATGAGACACAAGTGTCAGCGAAAGAGAATTTAGTTTCAAATGCTAAAAGTGAATTGATGCCAATTGAGCAGGAGGTTGGCGAAATAGCTGAAATGGCAACTTCTTCACCAGCAGAAGTTGCATCTGGACTTACATACTGCATTGAATTTTCGAGTGCTGGCATTAATAGTGCCGCTATGGAAAACTTATTCGCTAATTTACAGCAACTGGGCAGATTGGAGAAAGTTGTCTCAACAGATGAAAAAGAGTTTTGTAAATTTAAACTGACTACCAGTAAAAGTGAAGAAGATATTTGGGAAACACTGGCATTTGTAGTCGATCCAGCAAAGCTGAAAATCGAATTAGACTTACCTGTTAGAAGCGAGATCAATGCGAGTGAAGCTCAAACCTTGATTTCGAATGTCACTGCAACAGCATCATCGGTTGGTGAAGCGGAGTCTGCGGCGGCTAATATTTCTTCTGAGCCAGGTTATGGATTTTTTCCCGGAGCACCGGCTGCACCCAAGAATTTAGATGGATCGGATCTGACTGAAAATTCCTTGCAACCAAAGAGTATAGACAATGGTAAGAATGATGACCAAGCGGTATCTAATAAGTCATCAAAGAAAGCCAGTGCTGCAGCGCCAGCTAGCGAGGCCTCTTCAATACGAGTCAGTATTGAGAAAGTAGATCAAATGATTAATTTGGTGGGGGAATTAGTAATTACGCAGGCAATGCTTGCTCAAACAGCTTCTCAGTTTGATCCGGTGGTTTTTGAGAAGCTGCATAGTGGCATGAATCAACTGGAAAGAAATACCCGGGATTTGCAAGAATCTGTTATGTCCATTCGCATGATGCCAATTAGTTTTGTTTTTAGTCGCTATCCACGAGTTGTGCGTGATCTGGCAGCAAAATTGAACAAACGAGTTGAATTGAAGACAGTTGGTGAGAATACAGAATTAGATAAAGGGTTAATTGAGAAAATTGCCGACCCGCTGACTCATCTGGTTAGAAATAGCCTCGATCACGGCATAGAAATACCCGAGAAACGTGTGGCCGCAGGTAAATCAGCACAAGGCACGATTACTTTACGTGCATTTCATCAGGGTGGCAGTATTGTTATTGAAGTGAGCGATGATGGTGCGGGCCTGAATCGTGGAAAGATTCTTGCTAAGGCGAAAGAACGCGGTTTGCCAGTTCATGACGGAATGACTGATCAAGAAGTTTGGTTGCTGATTTTCGAAGCAGGTTTTTCTACAGCTGAGACAGTAACTGATGTGTCCGGGCGTGGCGTTGGTATGGATGTCGTGAAACGAAATATACAAGGCATGGGTGGGCGGATTGATATTGAATCGGCATTGGGCGTGGGGACCCGCATTTCCATACGCTTGCCATTAACACTGGCTATTCTTGATGGATTGTCAGTAGCTGTTGGTGATCAAATGTTCATCGTTCCACTTAATTATATTGTTGAGTCGTTACAACCCACTGCGGCTGATATCAAAACTGTTAGTGGTCATGGGCGCGTGGTGCAAGTACGCGGAGAATATTTGCCTGTCATCGCCTTGCATGAGATTTTTAACTTGCATCCCAATGTGACCGCAGTTCATGAAGGAATTCTCGTCATTCTGGAAGCTGAAGGATATAAAGCGGCTTTGTTTGTGGACGATTTAATAGGACAGCATCAGGTAGTAATTAAGAGTCTTGAAAGTAATTATCGGAGAGTGCAGGGTGTTTCTGGCGCCACGATAATGGGTGATGGCAAGGTGGCGCTAATTCTGGATACTGCCGCTTTAGTCATGGCATCACAACAAGAAGCAGTATAAATCAGTGTTAAGAGCTGTTTCTTTTGCATGTACACACGAATAGATAATGGGAGCGCATATTATGCCGCACGAGCAATCTAAGATTGGGACAATTGCGCCATCAAATTCGATAACTAGTCATTTAGCTAATGAATTTCTTACCTTCAGGCTGGGAGAAGAAGAGTACGGGATAGAAATACTCAAGGTACAAGAGATTCGTGGCTACGATTCGATCACACATATCGCCAATGCGCCGGAATTCATCAAAGGCGTGGTCAATCTGCGCGGCATTATTGTTCCGATTATCGACATGAGGATCAAATTCAGATTAGGTAATGCGGATTATGACCAGTTTACCGTAGTAATTATTTTAAATGTAGCCGGGCGTGTCATGGGAATCGTGGTGGATGGTGTATCAGATGTCATCAGTCTGGGCACAGATCAAATGCGGCCAACGCCGGGATTTGGTTCAGTAATTGATACCGAATATATTATGGGATTAGGAACAGTTGATGAGCGCATGCTGATATTGATTGATATTGAGAAGCTAATGAGCAGTAGTGATATGGGCTTAATTGAGCAGAGTATTAATTAAACAGGAAATGCACAATAGTGAGAAGTAGCGTTATTCACTATTAAAGATCAATCTGATCGGTGATCTGTCATTAAAAAATGGTAGTAAACAAAGTGCCGATGGTGTATCAGAAAATTCAATTTAGCTACTTAGCTTGGTGGATTTAATTTGAGTGTGATACTACAAAAGGTTAATGGGAATAGTGCAGTATTTCCTCTTATTTGAATGGATATACTATGGAAATGACTTCAGGAATTGAAGATACTTCTGAAAACAGAACGCGAGAATATACCTTCACCCAATCTGATTTTGAGCGTATTAAAAAGCTAATATATAAGCATGCAGGAATTTCACTTTCTGCCAGTAAGCAGAATATGGTTTATAGCCGACTAGCGCGGCGTGTGCGTGCCAATGGTTTTAATACTTTTCATGAGTATTTGAATTTCCTGGAACATGGCAATTCGGAAGAGTGGGAAGCTTTCACAAATGCCTTAACAACTAATTTGACGGCTTTTTTCCGTGAACAGCATCACTTTCCCATTCTTGAAAAGCATGTGGAGCAGCGTAAAAATCAAAAAAAGATTCAACTCTGGTGTAGTGCATCCTCAACGGGAGAAGAACCCTATTCAATGGCTATGGCAATGGTGCAGGCTTTCAAAACATTTACACCACCTGTTCATATTTTGGCAACTGATCTGGATACAAATGTTCTTGCAAAAGCGCAATTGGGAGTTTATTCGCTTGATAAACTAGAAAAAATACCTAAAGAAAGGCTTAAGCAATTTTTTCTAAAAGGTAAGGGGCATCACGCGGGCTCAGCAAGAGTGCGCCCAGAGCTCCGAAATATGATTACTTTCCGGCAACTAAATCTGTTGGATGAAAGTTGGCCAATACGTGGCCCATTTGATGCAATATTCTGTCGTAACGTAATGATATATTTTGATAAACCGACTCAATACAAGATTCTGAAGAAATTTGTGCCGTTATTAGCCCCAGATGGCTTGTTGTTTGCCGGTCATTCCGAAAGCTTTCAGCATGCAGTAGATTTATTTAGGTTGCGTGAGAAAACTGTGTATGAGTTAGCCAATAAACTGAGGTAATAGCATGACTGAGATCATCGATGATCAAGTTGCAACCAATTTCTATTTTGATAAAAATTTTAATAGCCAAGCTGTGAAATTGTTGCCGGGCGAATACTATGTTACAGATAAAGATATGTTGCTGGTTACAGTCCTTGGTTCCTGTGTGGCTGCTTGTATTCGTGATTGTCAAAGTGGAATTGGTGGTATGAATCACTTCATGTTGCCAGAAGGAGGTGGGGATGCAGGTAGTCCATTGAATGCTTCAGCTCGTTATGGGACTTATGCAATGGAGATACTGATTAATCAGTTATTGAAACTGGGGGCACGTCGATCCAATCTTGAAGCCAAAGTATTTGGTGGAGGAAATGTTTTGGATGGATTGACAGTAGCAAATGTTGGGCAACGAAATGCTGATTTCGTACTGAAATTTTTACAAATAGAGAAGATTCGAGTGGTTGCGCAGGATCTCGTTGATGTTTTTCCACGGAAAGTTTATTTCTTCCCAAAAGATAATAAGGTGATGGTGAAAAAATTACGTAATGTGCGAAATACGACTGTATCCCAACGCGAGAAAGATTACAAATTGCGCTTGCATAAGGTCGATTCAGGTGGGGAAGTGGAATTGTTTTCTTAAGGTGATTTTGTTTCTGGATTGAATTGAGTGCTTATCATGAAAAAAACTAGAGTTTTGGTGGTTGATGATTCAGCTTTAATACGTAAGCTATTGAGCGAAGTTATCAATAGTCAACCTGATATGGAAACGATTGGAGCTGCACCAGATCCACTAGTGGCGCGTGAAATGATTCGAGAATTAAATCCCGATGTGTTGACGTTGGATGTTGAAATGCCGAAAATGGATGGGCTTGATTTTCTGGAAAAATTAATGAGATTAAGGCCAATGCCAGTAGTTATGGTGTCAACTCTAACCGAGAGAGGCTCGGATGTAACATTTCGTGCGCTTGAGTTGGGCGCGGTTGATTTTGTTGCCAAGCCAAAAATTGATATTGCGTCAGGACTGAAGGAATATGGTGTTGAGATTGCGAATAAGATTCGGATTGCAAAATCAGCAAGACTCAAAAAGCATGTGCCTATTCCTGCTACAAAAAGTGCCACGGCTGATGTGGTGCTACCGACAGTATGTAATCGTGTTGCTTCAACAGAGAAACTGATTATTGTTGGTGCTTCAACCGGAGGTACGGAGGCAATAAAAGAGTTTTTAATACGAATGCCACCAGATTCGCCGGGTATTTTGATTACACAGCATATGCCTGAAACATTTACCAGGTCGTTCGCTAATCGATTGAACAGCCTTTGTAGGATATCAGTAGCTGAAGCACAGGGTGGAGAAAGGGTGCTCCCTGGTCATGCATTTATAGCGCCCGGCCATTCACATTTATTACTTCGGCGTAGCGGCGCAAACTATATGACCGAGTTAAACCAGGGTGAGCTGGTGAGTCGACATAGACCTTCAGTTGATGTACTATTCCGATCAGCAGCCAATAGCGCGGGTAGAAATGCTATTGGTGTTATCATGACGGGCATGGGTAAAGATGGTGCTGCTGGGATGTTGGAAATGCACAAAGCAGGAGCTTATAATTTTGCTCAAGACGAAGCAAGCTGTGTTGTTTTCGGTATGCCTAAAGAAGCAATTGCAGCTGGTGGGGTAGACGAAATAGTGTCTCTAAACGATATGGCCAGATGTGTTTTGTCTAAATTGTCAGGCATGGGCAAGCACACTAATCGTATCTAGCATAGATTTTATTACTTTTTGACTTGAAAGAAGATAAAAAGTATATCTCAATGAATAGGAATTTCACTCAATTTATCATTTTCTTGGGCATCAGCTTATTGGTAAGCTGTAGCTCTATTCAGGAAAGAAAATCGATTAAATTCGAATCAGCTAACAATAGATTAACAGATTCCAGTCACGTTAAAAACGTACTTTATTCACAATTTTATGATTGGCAAGGTGTGCGCTATAAACGAGGTGGGTTGAGTCAACACGGAATTGACTGTTCGGGTTTTGTGCATCTGACATTTAAATCGAAGCTTGGATTGCATTTGCCTAGAACAACTGGAATGCAATCAAGATTGGGTAAGGAAGTTAGGCGCGATGATTTAAAAGCTGGAGACTTGATCTTTTTTAAAACAGGCTTAAACTCAAATCATGTGGGGATTTATTTGGAAAAAAATAAATTCTTACATGCTTCTCAAAAGAAAGGTGTCACGATATCTCGATTAGATAATGTTTACTGGAAATCTAACTACTGGAAATCTGTTCGGATATAAATTATGTGTGGAAGTTCAGGCGGCCTGTTGAAAAGAACTTGATACTAGGTTGAATTTTGTGCACAACTTATTATTTGT
>Ga0209582_1000653_pt1 | contig 19710 bp, 15 predicted proteins | sample KloWWTmetKNB5Kit_FD_187176 | JGI IMG/M metagenome (GOLD analysis project Ga0209582, IMG submission 187176) | Active sludge microbial communities from Klosterneuburg, Austria, studying microevolution and ecology of nitrifiers - Klosterneuburg... | ecosystem: Engineered > WWTP > Aerobic digester >...
GTGCTTACGGCCAAAGTCCTGGTCCGGTGTGTACCAGACAATATGACTACTTTTGAGTGCCTTTATTAGCAGGCGCATGTCTCGATAGGGAATGGTCCAGAGGTGATAAGTTTGCCGCCGCAGTGTCATTACATATTCAAAAACAAGATTTTTCTGTGGCCGATACACGGTATCAACTTTGAAGTGCAGAGACGCCATTGCAGCGCCAAGATCCAGCAAGCTGTAGTGGGCTCCAAGTAGAAGAATTCCCTTGCCTCGCGCCTCTGCAGCACGCAGGTGCTCCAGTCCTTCAAATGTTATGCGGCTTCGATAATATTCTGGGTTACCGAACCATGCGTTGGTTGCCTCAAAAACACCGATACCGGCATTGCGAAACGTATCGCGTCCCATGGACTCACGCGCACTTTCATCAAGTTCTGGAAAACACAGGGCCAGATTGATCAGGGTGTCATTACGTCGTTGTGAAACCAGCCTCCACGCCAGTAAACCTAAGCCAGCACCTAAGCGGCGCTGTACAGGCCAAGGGAGCTTTGCCATTAGCCAGAGCAGACCGATGGCAAGCCAGGCGGGCCAGTATTTTGGGGCGAGCAATGAGGGGCTGAATGTGGGCGGATTCATCAGTAGAACAAGGTTTCCCAGGCAGGCTGGCCGATTTCAGGGCGCAACAGCGGCAATGCCTCTTCGGGCATTGGATGCTGCGGTGTAATGCCGTCTTTTTCCAGCAAGGCAAGCACTTGTCGGCCTAGATTAGGTGCCAGTGTCATCTTGCAGGGCCAGACCACAATATTATTGCCGCGAGCTTCTACGAAGGCGTTTTCCGGTTTGAAAAAGCCGCCGTCGCCAGCCGGAAGTATGCGGTCGATTTTGATCGTTTTGAAGCGGGCACCGCGCAGGTCGACCCAAGGTAGTAGCTCCTTGAGTTCGCGCTGGGCATGCTCAATCTGTAGCCGACCATCACGTTGCGCACCTTCTTCAGCCAGTTCACCACCGATATACCAGACCTGCTCACCATCACGGGTGGGGTGAGTCGTAATGGTCAGGCGAGGGCGGGTACTGTTGCCAAGGCAGTGTGCATAAACGGCAGGAAGGTTCGGATGTTTGAGCAGCACCATATGAACGGGGCGACGCTCCATTACAGGCTCGCGTAGCCCGAGATCGTCGAGCAATTCTTTGTTCCCTTGGCCGCCAGCCAGAATAACGCGGCGAGGGTGAATACGCAGCGGTTCCATCCCGGCAGCAGTAATGAATACAGCGGAGGTGTTGTGACGGTCATCTGTTTCCAGATGGCAGTTTTGCGGGCTTACTTTGTAGATGCTGTTTTTATGGGGTGAGGCCAGCTTTTGTACCAGTGATGGCACATCGATAACCAGATCAGACAGTTGGTAGACATTGCCTTCGAAGGATGGATCGTGGAAGGGTGCCGGGCGCGCATCGCCCTCAACGGCTTCGACTTGGCCGGTGATCAATCGAGAAGCAAAGAAAGCAGTGGCTCGTGCAGCCAGACTTGGCTCAGACCATAGGTACTGGTGCTCGGACAGCACCCGCACGCCTTTCAAGCTGAGGTCGCCACCATTTTGAAGACAATCGCGCCACAGTGCGGGCATATCATCTAGATCTTCGATATCGCGCAGCATGGCACTGAGGCCAAACTTGAGGCCGCCATGAATGATGCCGTTGGCATTGAGGGTTTCATGCCCACCCAGCTTGTCCTGTTCGAGCAGGATGACGCTATAGCCAGCAGAGCGCAGGCGATTGAGCAGCCAGAGGCCGGCAATGCCACCGCCAAAAATGAGGATATCCGTTTCAATAGTACGCATAGCGAAGAAGTCTATTCGAGTTGAAGTGGGCCAGCCAGCAAGCGCGGCTTCCGATACAATGAAGCTTACCTGAACTGAAGACGTAATCGTGGCCCGTTTTCTTTACACACTTGTTTTTCATTTATTGCTCCCCCTTGTGCTGGTGCGTCTGCTCTGGCGTAGCCTTCGTGCGCCTGCGTATCGGCAGCGTTGGCTGGAGCGATTTGGTTTGGGTGTGCCTGCGCAGACAGGCGGCCTCTGGGTGCATGCAGTCTCCGTCGGTGAAACCCTTGCCGCGGTGCCGCTGATCGATGCCTGGCGCAAGGCGCATCCGGGAGAGCCGGTACTGGTGACGACCATGACGCCCACGGGTTCGGCGCGCGTAAGGGCGTTGTGGGGCAATGATGTTAATCACTGCTATGCCCCGTATGACCTGCCTTGGGCCTGGAGGCTTTTCTATCGGAAAGTCCGTCCCCAAGTGCTGGTGATTATGGAGACCGAGCTCTGGCCCAATATGCTGGCGGCAGCGAAGTCGAGGGGTATCCCCGCCATATTGGCCAATGCTCGCTTGTCCGAGCGGTCGGCACGAGGCTATGGACGTGCCGCTTGGCTATCGCGGCCTATGCTCCAAGGTTTGTCCTGCGTTGCCGCTCAAGATGAAGCAGCTGTGGCCCGTTTTCTGGGATTGGGTGTTGCGGCAGAACGGGTGCAAGTGACCGGCAGTATCAAATTCGACTTTTCGGTGCCCGATGGGCTGCTGGAGCAAGCGACACACTTACACCAACAGTGGCAACTGAAAGGGCGGCAAGTACTGGTAGCCGCGAGCACGCACGAAGGGGAGGATGCGCTGATTCTCTCGGCGTTTAAGCAGTTGCAGGAGTATTTCCCCACCGCCTTGCTGATTCTGGTGCCCCGTCATCCCGAACGATTTGATAGCGTGGCTCGATTAGTTGTCGATCAAGGGCTGGCTCTGGCAAGACGAAGCCAGTATCAGGAAGTGAGCTCAGGGGTGGCCGTTTTTCTGGGCGACTCCATGGGTGAACTGTTGCTGTGGTATGCACTGGCAGACGTGGCTTTTGTCGGTGGATCTTTGGTGCCAGTAGGAGGGCACAACATGTTGGAGCCCATTGCGCTGGATGTGCCAACTTTGTCGGGGCCTCATGTTTTTAATTTTCAGACGATTGCAGATGAGTTGGTTGCAGCAGGCGCACTGAAGTTAGTGGAGGCCTCTGGGCTTGCAAGTGCGGTGCAGCAGTTACTGCAAGCACCTGAGCTAGCCCGGCAGCAAGCTTCTGCAGGGCATGAAGTGATGCAGCGTAACCGCGGTGCATTACACCGTCAGTTGCTGCTCATCGAGCAGGCAACGTTGTGAACTTGTTGATACTAACGTCAGATGACTGCCCAGAGCCTGGCTTGGCGCGATTGTCAGGCCGTCGCCTTGAGCACGTGAAAAATGTGCACCGTGCCGTGGTGGGCGATACCTTGCGGGTAGGAATGTTGGGCGGATTGATGGGCTCTGCTGAGATTATTTCTTTGTCGCGGGATGAACTTATTCTGCGGACGGATCTTGATTCTCTGCCGCCGGAGAAGCTGCCACTGACGCTGTTGCTAAGTCTCCCTCGGCCAAAAATGCTCAAGCGAATCCTGCAGACTGTCGCCTCCATGGGAGTGGCGCGGCTGGTGCTAATGAACAGCTATCGGGTTGAAAAGAGCTTCTGGGATTCGCCTTGGTTGCAGCCTGCTGTCATGCATGAGCAACTGTTGCTAGGGCTGGAGCAGGCACGCGATACGGTGTTGCCAGAGATTCTTATTGAGCCTCTCTTCAAGCCTTTCGTTGAAGATCGGTTACCCGAACTTTGTCATGGCACGCGCTGTTATGTGGCACATCCTGGCGTGACGGAGCATTGTCCGGTCGCCCTGAATCAACCGCTAACACTGGCAATTGGGCCGGAAGGCGGCTTTATCCCTTATGAAGTCGACAAGTTGGTTGAAACGGGATTTGAGGCCGTGAATCTGGGGCCGCGTATTCTGCGAGTGGAAACGGCGGTTACAGCGCTGGTGGCGAGGTTGTTTGTGTGATCCTTACCTATAAAAAAGGGCCGCATAAGCGGCCCTTTTTTATGGAAAAACAATCAGCGCTTTTTAATTGGCTTGATTGTTGTGTCTATTTCCATCGGCATTTCCGGAGCGGCAACAATGTTGGCGTTCGGGTCCAGCCAGTTGTTCAGATCTTTGATATCTACTTCCGAGAGCTGGCCGCTGGCCGACTTCAGGCGCAGACTGTTGATCACGTAATCGTAGCGGGCATTCGCATAGTCGCGCTTTGCGGCATACAGATTACGCTGCGTTAGCAGCACATCAACAATATTGCGCGTACCGACTTCATAGCCTGCTTGCACTGCTGCCAATGAGGACTCATTGGAGGCAACGGCCTGTTTGCGGGCTTCAACACGATAGGAATCAGCCGACACATTCAGAAAGGCAGTACGAGCATTGTTTACGACCTGGCGTTCAGTAGCGGTTAGCTGATCTTGCGCGGCTGCTTCACGGTAGCTGGCTTGCTTACTGGCAGCATAAGTACGGCCACCGGCAAACAGCACCCAGTTAGCCTGTACACCGTAGCTGGTGGTGGTGCCGTTCTGAAATGCCAGTGAATTACCGACAGGAACATCGTTGTCCACACCGCTGTAGCTCGCATAGAGATCAACGGCGGGCATAAAGCCAGAACGGCTTTCGCGTGTCACCGCACGAGCCGTTTGATAGGACTGCTGGGCAGCAGCCAAATCAGGATTTTGTTCCTTGGCCAGCTTTGCCCACGCATCAGGATCAGCTGGGGTTGGCTTAACCAGTGGCGCATCGGGTTTGAGCGGTGCCAGACGAGTCGGGGACTCACCGATAATGGCACTCAGGTTTTCTTGGGCAGTGCTGAGAATTGCTTCGGCGCCAATGCGGCCGGCTCGGGCACCATCATTGGCGGCACGGGCCTCCAGTACATCGGTGATGGCAATCAGGCCGACATCAAAGCGTTGCTGGGCTTGGTCCAATTGACGGGCAAAGGCTGCTTCTTCTGACTGGGCATAGGCCAAGGTTTCTTGGGCGCTCAGTACGGCAAAGTAGGCTTGGGCCACGCTCAAGGCTAATTGCTGCTCTTGACTGCGGAAGCCTGCTTCGGCCAGCGAGCTTACCGACTTCGAGCGCTGGTAAGAGCTCCAAGCATCGGCACGGAACAGCGGCTGAGTTAGCTTGGCGCCATACTGGGTGCTTTGGAAGTCAACATCACTTGTTGTGGTGGCAGGAGGAACTGCCATGTCTGGCTTAAACGAGTTCTCAGACAGGCTGCCAGAGATTGCCAGCGTAGGCAGAAGCCCACCGCGGCCAATATTAACTGTCTGTTGTTCCGCTTCGTAATTGTTACGAGCGGCTGACCAGTTGGGGTCATTCTGGCGCGCTTTGGCATAAGCCTCAGCAAGATCCAGGGCAAAAGCAGGAGTTTGAGCCATTCCGAGAGCTAAAGTGAGCACGGAAAGCACGGGACGGATGCGCATAAATAAGATACTCATCGGTATGTGCAAAAAGAGGCTTTCGAGGTTATGCCCTCATCTGATTGAACGCAAGACAGGGTTATAGGCGAAAGCGGCCAAAATCGTCGTGCTTTCGTGTCTGGAAACAGAGCATAAACCCCATTATTTTCGAGGGTTTTTCACTGTGGTATCGCCTTGCCCACCCCTATTGTGATCGCTATAGTGGGCCACTTTTACGTCTCCCGGTGACAGCGATTGCCTATTCTGTCGCCGTGAAGTTTCCTCTTTATTTTGTTGCTCCCCGGATATCCAGCCCCATGACCGCGCCCGAACAGTCCCTCAGCCAGTCCGCCCGTGTCGACAGTGCCGCCCTTGCCCCGTTCCCATCATCGCGCAAGATCTATGTGGAGGGCTCTCGCCCTGACATTCAGGTACCGATGCGGGAAGTGACATTGATGGATACCCCGACGGAGTTGGGCGGGGAAAAGAATGCGCCGGTGCTGATTTATGACACCTCGGGTGCTTACACGGACCCCGCGGTGAAGATCGATATTCGTCAGGGTTTACCAAATATTCGTGAGCAGTGGATTGTTGAGCGTGGCGATACGGATCTTCTTGGAGGACTGAGCTCTGCGTATGGCAATGACCGTTTGCAAGATCCTGCCCTGACGCACCTGCGTTTTGCACATCTGCACGCACCGCGTCGGGCGAAGAGCGGGATGAATGTCACGCAGATGCACTATGCGCGGCGCGGCATTATTACGCCGGAAATGGAATATATCGCTATTCGCGAGAACATGAAGTTGCAGGAGGCGCGCGCCGCCGGTCTGTTGTCGCAACAACATCCGGGCCACAGTTTTGGTGCGGCTATTCCAAAGGAAATCACCGCAGAATTTGTCCGCAGCGAAGTAGCACGAGGTCGCGCCATTATTCCCGCCAACATCAATCATGTTGAGTTAGAGCCGATGATCATCGGTCGTAACTTCCTCGTGAAGATCAATGGCAATCTCGGGAACTCCGCACTGGCGTCTTCTATCGAAGACGAAGTGGAAAAGATGACATGGTCTATTCGCTGGGGTGCAGATACCGTGATGGATCTGTCTACCGGAAAGAATATTCATGAAACCCGCGAATGGATTCTGCGTAACTCACCGGTACCTATTGGCACCGTGCCGATTTATCAGGCGCTGGAAAAAGTAGGGAGCATTGCCGAGGACCTGACGTGGGAAATTTTCCGCGACACACTTATTGAGCAGGCCGAGCAGGGCGTCGATTATTTTACTATTCATGCAGGTGTACTGCTGCGACACATTCCGCTGACAGCCAAACGCGTCACTGGCATTGTTTCGCGCGGCGGCTCCATCATGGCCAAGTGGTGTCTTGCGCACCACAAGGAAAATTTCCTCTACACCCGCTTCGAAGACATTTGCGAAATCATGAAGGCCTACGATGTGTCCTTTAGCCTGGGTGATGGCTTGCGTCCTGGTTCTATTGCCGATGCCAATGATGAGGCACAGTTCGGTGAGCTGGAAGCATTGGGTGAGTTAACCAAGATTGCTTGGAAGCACGATGTGCAAACCATGATTGAGGGGCCAGGCCACGTGCCAATGCACCTCATCAAGGAAAACATGGATAAGCAGTTGGCCTGCTGTGATGAAGCGCCTTTCTATACGCTGGGCCCGCTGACCACAGACATTGCCCCGGGTTATGACCACATTACCTCAGGCATTGGTGCGGCCATGATTGGCTGGTTTGGCTGTGCGATGTTGTGCTACGTCACGCCTAAGGAGCATCTGGGTCTTCCCAATAAGAAAGACGTTAAAGATGGCATCATTACCTACAAGATTGCGGCGCATGCCGCTGATCTGGCCAAGGGCCATCCGGGTGCGCAGATTCGTGACAATGCTTTGTCGAAAGCCCGCTTTGAGTTTCGTTGGGATGACCAGTTTAATCTGGGCCTCGATCCCGATACCGCTCGTGAATACCACGACGAAACCCTGCCTAAAGAAGCGCACAAGCTGGCGCATTTTTGTTCCATGTGTGGCCCTAAATTCTGCTCGATGAAAATTACGCAGGAAGTGCGCGAGTACGCCGCCGAGCATGGTTTGGCGGCAGAGCAGGCGGTGGCATCAGGGATGGAAGAGCAGGCCATTCGTTTCCGCGAAGCAGGCTCTGAGGTATACAAGGAGGTCTAATGGCGCGCTGGCTTTTGGTGTTTCTGTTGTTAGGAGGGCTGTTCGCCTGGCAGCAGGAAGATGCGCTTCGTATGGCGTGGCGCAAGGCGCAACCGGATTACCAGCCGCCACAGGTTATTCTGTTTGCGACCAGTTGGTGCGGTTACTGCCGACAGATGCGTGAGTTTTTTGCTGCTGAGAAAATTATCTACACCGAGCTGAATGTAGAGACGAGCGCTAAGGCAAAAAAATGGCATCAACAGTTGGGGGGTAGTGGCGTACCCGTCACCTTGATTGGTGAGACCGTCGTTCATGGTTATAGCCCGGAGCGTGTGCGCACGGCTCTGGCATCACAGTAGCAGCAGGTTTATGGCAGCCAATCATTTCGGTAAAGACGACATTGTTATCGAGAAGCGGGAAACGCTGTTTCAGGGCTTTTATCGTCTGGATAAATTACATCTGCGGCATCGCCAGTTTGCTGGCGGTATGGGGCCGCTTCTGACCCGGGAGCTGTTTGTCCGGCCACCTGCGGTTGGCGTACTGATTTACGATCCTGCGACTGATGAGGTGCTGCTTATCGAGCAGTGCCGTGTTGGCGCGCTGGACGATATTCACCCGTGGCAGATGGAAATCGTCGCCGGCTTGGTTGAGCCGGGTGAGCAACCAGAGGATGTGGTGCGTCGCGAGGCAGAGGAAGAGGCTGGCGTGGTACTAGGCAAGGTAGAGCGGGTGATGGAGTTCATGCCTAGCCCCGGTGCATCAGATGAGCGATTTGCACTTTATGTTGCCAGTGCGGATCTGTCGCAAGCAGGGGGAGTGCATGGTCTGCCTGAAGAGGGTGAAGATATCCGTGTGAATGTGATGAGCGTGAATCAAGCACTCTCGGCGCTGGATCGTGGGCGCATCAATAACGCACCTTGTATTCTGGCCCTGCAGTGGTTGGCCTTGAATAAGCCGCGCCTGCTCGCACGCTGGAAGAAGTAATGGCCATTGCCCAGGCGCCTTTACGCTATACCGTGAACCTGCTGCATCTGCAGACTGTCTGTGCGCTCAACTATGGTCGTCTGCGCCGTCTGTTGCCTGGGCTAGAGCACGACCATTACCGATTTCACTGGGATCAACCGGGTACGGAGCAGGCCTTGATGGAGGTTGAGGTGCTGGATCGCGCAACCTATACCGACACGCTGCTGATCCGGCAGACTACGACACGGCTGCCTTGGTGCCCCCGTCTGGATATGGAGGTACGTATCTATCATGATGCGGAGTTGGCAGAGGTGTTACGCTTTCAGGCATCCCGCCGTATCCCTGCCCATAATCGCTACCCTAATCCGGCGATGCATGCCCGGGATGAGAAAACCCAGGTCAACGAGTTTCTGGCTGAATGCTTGGATCACTGCTGGCGAGAAGGGTACTCAGACGTGCTGCCTGTCGGATGGCTGGCAGGTGAAGGTTCCGGGATGTGACTGTATTCTGGTAATCGAGAGGCGTTTTGCGCTAAATTTGGAATAACCAACCGTATCCAGGATGATACCTTGACGCAGATCGACCCGAGACCACACCGAGTGGTCCAGATAACAGACTGCCACCTTTTTGACGGCACGGATGGCCGCCTGCTTGGCCTCAACACCGAAGATAGCCTTCGGATGGTGTTGGAGCGTGTTGAGCAGGAGCAGTCTCATATCGACGTTATTCTGGCGACAGGAGACCTGTCTCAGGATGGCTCACCTTCCTCGTATCAACGTTTTCAGCAGCATTTGACCCGATTCAAGGCCCCTAGCTATTGGCTGCAAGGGAATCATGACCTGACCGACCCCATGGTAAATGCCTTGGGTGGGGATAGTCATCTGAGCCCTTGCCTGATCCCGATTGGCGACTGGCGGATCATCATGCTCAACTCCAGTGTCGAGCACGAAGTGCCTGGCCGCTTTGAGCCTTCGGAGTTGGAGTTTCTAAGGTTGGCGCTTGAGCAGTCACATGGTTATCACACCATGGTTTGCTTGCATCATCACCCGGTGCCAATGGGGTGTGACTGGCTTGATAATCAAGTGGTTCGCAATGCGCAGGATTTCTGGGACATCATCGATGCGGTTGATCATGTTCGGCTGATTGTGTGGGGGCATGTTCATCAGAATTCGGAACGGGAACGCCGAGGCGTGCACTTATTCTCGTCGCCCTCAACATGTGTTCAGTTCAAGCCATTCAGCAAAGACTTTGCTGTCGACAATATTGCCCCGGGCTATCGATGGTTTGATTTGTACCCCGATGGACGTTTTGAGACGGCCGTGTCCCGCGTAGAAGGGGTAGTCTTTGATGTGGACATGTCGGTGAAGGGCTACTGATTTATTGTTTTCGTTGGTTTTAGGCCAATGACAGAAATGCGCGTAAGCGCATTTTTTTGTTTGTGAGATATGCTTGCTTACCATGACTGATCTGATTTACATCCACGGATTCAATAGCTCCCCACAGTCCGCCAAGGCGCAGCAACTTTTGATCTGGGCGGCACAGCATCGGCCTGATCTCCGGCTCCACATTCCTGCGTTACCCGTTGATCCGGAAAAGGCGCTTGCCCTTCTGGAGGCCAGCGTGCAGGCTTGCGGCTCGACTCCGGGGCTGATCGGCTCCTCGTTGGGCGGTTTCTATGCCAATGTGCTGGCTGCCCGGCACGGCCTGCGAGCAGTCCTGATTAATCCAGCGGTGCACCCGCACCGTTTGCTGGCGCAACATCTCGGTAGCATGAACAACTATCATACCGGAGAAGTATCTGAGCTTCGGCACGAGCATATCGATGTACTGGAGCAGTTGGAGGTATCACCTCTGTACCCTGAGCATTTATGGGTGCTGCTGGAAAGCGGTGACGAAACACTCGATTACCAGCAGGCAGCGACATTCTATGCTGCCTGTAATGTGAATATTGCGGTGGGTGGATCTCATTCCTATGAAGGGTTTGAGACAAAGCTGCCCGCTATTATGGAATTTCTGAATCAGCAGGTTGTGGCAACATGAGTAACAATTACACCGCAGCAGCCATTGAGGTGTTGTCCGGGTTGGACCCGGTTAAAAAACGCCCTGGCATGTATACCGATACCCAGCGCCCTAATCATCTGGCGCAGGAAGTGATCGACAACTCGGTGGACGAGGCACTCGGCGGTTACGCCTCTCGCATTGAAGTGACACTGCACGCTGATGGTTCGTTGTCTGTCAGCGACGATGGCCGTGGTATGCCCGTGGATATCCATCCGGAGCATAAAGTATCAGGTATCGAGCTTATCCTTACGCGCCTGCATGCGGGGGGGAAGTTCTCCAACAATAATTACCAGTTCTCCGGTGGCTTGCATGGTGTCGGAGTCTCGGTAGTCAATGCCCTGTCGCAGCATCTAATAGTCACGGTAAAACGTGATGGCCAGGTGCATCGCCAAGAGTTTCGTAATGGTGATGCGGCCACGACACTCAGCGTGATTGATTCATGCCCAAAAAAACAGACGGGTACTACGCTGCAGTTCTGGGCAGATCCGAAATATTTCGATAGCCCTAAATACTCCTTGTCTCGCCTCAGGCATGTGCTCAAGGCTAAGGCCGTGTTGTGCCCCAAGCTCACCATTGTTTTCAATGACCAGAATTCGGGGGAGTCCGAGACATGGTTTTACGAAGACGGTCTCACGGATTATCTGAAAGAGTCGACACGCGAATACATCACGCTTCCAGATGAGCCTTTTGTCGGTAGTCTAGCGTCGACCAAGGAGGCGGTGGACTGGGCGATACAGTGGCTGCCAGAAGGCGGTGAGCTGGTGCAGGAATCGTATGTAAACCTGATTCCGACCGTGCAGGGCGGTACGCATGTGAATGGTCTGCGTACCGGGCTGCTGGATGCATTGCGTGATTTTTGTGAGTACCGCAATTTGCTGCCACGTGGCGTAAAGCTATCGCCAGACGATGTGTGGGACCGCTGTGCTTTTGTATTGTCACTCAAAATGCAGGATCCGCAGTTTGCGGGGCAAACCAAAGAGCGGTTGTCATCGCGTGAGTCTGCTAGCTTTGTGTCCGGTGTAGTAAAAGATGCCTTTGCATTGTATCTGGGTCAGCACACCGATGTGGCAGAACAGTTGGCTGAATTGGCCATCAATAATGCACAAAAGCGTTTGCGTCAGAGCAAGCAGGTGGCGCGTAAGAAAATTACTTCGGGCCCGGCACTACCTGGCAAGCTGGCCGACTGCTCACTTTCGGATATCACTCGCTCAGAGCTTTTTCTGGTGGAAGGGGACTCCGCTGGTGGCTCTGCTAAGCAAGCACGTGACCGCCAGTTTCAGGCGGTGATGCCGCTGCGCGGAAAAATTCTGAATACATGGGAAGTGGACTCCGGCGAAATTTTGGGCTCACAAGAAGTGCATGACATTGCCGTCGCCATCGGTGTGGACCCTGCGTCAGATGATTTGGATGGGCTGCGTTACGGCAAGATCTGTATTCTCGCCGATGCTGATTCGGATGGGCTGCATATTGCGACGTTGCTGTGTGCACTGTTCGTTAAGCATTTCCGTCCTTTGGTAGAAAAGGGTCATATTTTTGTGGCCATGCCGCCGCTCTACCGTATCGATCTTGGCAAAGAGGTTTACTACGCGCTGGACGAAGATGAAAAGCGTGGTGTTCTTGATCGCTTGGAAGCAGAGCACAAGCGTGGCAAGCCCAATGTGCAGCGCTTTAAAGGTTTGGGTGAAATGAACCCGCTGCAGTTGCGTGAAACCACCATGGCCCCGGATACACGCCGGCTGGTGAGGCTGGCACTGGATGACCTAGCCGCAACGACCGAGATGATGGATATGTTGCTAGCCAAGAAACGCTCCGGCGATCGCAAAAGCTGGCTTGAGACCAAGGGCAACCTGGTTGCAGTGGAATTATGATTTGTTTCCTGTTGCCGAGAAAAGGTAACGGGATCTAATGCTGGAAAAATGTAATGACTGATTCGTTGAATCTTGATTTTGACAATAATGAAAGCCGACAGATGTCGGACTTCACTGAGCAGGCATACCTGAACTACTCCATGTACGTGATCATGGATCGTGCACTGCCGCATATTGGTGATGGCCTCAAGCCGGTGCAGCGCCGTATCGTCTATGCGATGAGCGAGTTAGGGCTCAAGAATACGGCCAAGTACAAAAAATCGGCGCGTACCGTGGGTGACGTACTGGGTAAGTTTCATCCACATGGCGACTCAGCCTGCTACGAAGCCATGGTGCTGATGGCACAGCCGTTTAGCTATCGTTATCCGCTGGTGGATGGTCAGGGCAACTGGGGTTCGCCGGATGATCCTAAGTCGTTCGCCGCAATGCGTTATACCGAGTCACGCCTGTCGCCTTACGCCGAGGTGCTGCTCAGTGAGCTCGATCAGGGCACGGTGGATTGGCAGCCTAATTTCGACGGCACCATGGACGAGCCGAAGGTGTTGCCGGCACGCTTGCCAAACCTCTTATTGAACGGAACGACCGGTATTGCTGTGGGCATGGCAACGGATGTGCCGCCGCATAACCTGAAAGAAATTGCACAGGCCTGCATCACGCTTCTTCAAGACCCGGGCATTTCGCTCGATGAGTTATGCGAAATTGTGCAAGGCCCTGATTTGCCGACGCGCGCTGAAATTATTACCCCGCGCAACGAGCTCATCAACATGTATGCCACAGGGCGCGGCGGCTACCGCATGCGTGCTGTGTACGAAATAGAAGATGGCGATATTGTGGTGACGGCACTGCCGCATCAAGTGTCTGGTGCCAAGATATTGGCGCAGATTGCTGATCAAATGCAGGCCAAAAAGCTGCCGTTAGTGGCCGATCTACGCGATGAGTCCGATCATGAGAACCCGACGCGCCTGATTATTGTGCCACGTTCAAATCGAGTCGATATTGAGCAGTTGATGAATCATCTGTTTGCAACGACCGATCTGGAGTCCACTTATCGCGTCAATATGAACGTGATCGGTCTTGATGGTCGTCCTCAGGTAAAGAACCTGATGGACTTCCTTACGGAGTGGCTGGAATTTCGTTTGCTCACCGTACGGCGGCGCTTGCAGCATCGTCTCGACAAGGTGATTGATCGCCTGCATATTCTTGATGCGTTGCTGATCGCCTTCCTGAATATTGACGAAGTAATTCGCATCATCCGCGAAGAAGATAAACCCAAGCCGGTATTGATGGATCGTTTTGGTATTTCTGAGATTCAGGCAGAAGCCATTCTTGATTTAAAGCTACGCCATCTCGCCAAATTGGAAGAGATGAAGATTCGTGGCGAACAGGATGAGCTGGCACTTGAACGGAAGGGTCTGGAAAAAATCCTGGGCTCTTACGCAGAAATGAAGAAGTTGCTGGTGAAGGAATTCACCGAGGACATGAACAAGTATGGTGATGAACGCCGTTCTCCGATTGTCACGCGCAAAGAAGCACAGGCACTTTCCGATACTGAGCTTATGCCAAGTGAGCCGGTAACAGTCGTTCTCTCTGAGAAGGGTTGGGCACGGCAGGCCAAGGGTCACGAAGTCGATGCAACGGCACTGTCCTATAAGGCAGGTGATAGTTTCTTCGCCAAAGCGGAGGGCCGTAGTAATCAACTGGCACACTTTATTGATTCGACTGGGCGCACGTATTCGCTGCTGGCGAGTACGCTGCCCTCAGCACGCGGACAGGGCGAGCCGCTGACCGGCAAACTTAACCCGCCTCCGGGTGCTCAGTTCCGCGGTCTGCTGATGGGCGAAAACCGGCAGGCAGTGGTGCTGACCAGCAGTGCGGGCTATGGCTTTGTGACCACGCTGGGCGATATGGAAGCGGGCAATAAAAATGGCAAGGCCGTACTTACCGTGCCTGAAGGTGGTGCCGTGTTGGCACCTGCCGTGGTGAATGCTCCAGAGACAGATATGCTGGCAGTGCTTAGCACTGAGGGCCGTTTGTTAGTGTTCCCGGTAAAGGATCTGCCACAGCTAACCAAGGGCAAGGGCAACAAGCTGATGAATATTGCGCCAGATGAGGGTGAGACAGTGTTGGCCGTTGTGGTGCTGGTCGATGGCCAAAAGCTCACCGTACTAGCGGGCTCGCGTCATATCACACTGAAGGCGTCAGATCTGGAGGTGTATCGTGGTGAGCGCGGCCGTCGAGGCGCCAAGTTGCCACGTGGCTTCCAAAAAGTGGATGGCATGCACACTGAAGATTAAACATCGGGTGGGGGCAGATAGTCTAAGCTTGGGTCGGTAGATAAAGGAGGATACACCGGTGACTGTAACGGCGGCATACAAGACCATTCTGACGCTGGATGATCTGGCCAAGCTTAATGCGGCTGAGTTGGGTGAGCTGTATGTGGCCGGCGCGGTACCGGCCAATCTGGCGGTGTTGAACGGATCTGCACGCGGGCGATTACTGGCGGTGAATATGCTTGAAGGGACACCGTTTGAGCGCGTTACACGCTTTATTGCCGCCTCACGGTTTTTTCCTTGGGAAGGCAAAAGCTTTGACACGCGTGCCCGAAAAACCGGACATGGCGACAATCGTGTGCGTCTGCCTTTTTACAGCGGACGCTGGTTCGGCTTTCGTACCCGAATCGGCCGGTCACTGTTTGATGGTGAAGATTGTGTTTTGTTGGACTACGACAGCGCAAGTAATCCGCGACCACTTCGGCACTTGCGTGATGAGCTGAGGGAGGTGGCGCCAGGACTTTATATGGGCCCTGCCTTGTGGCGCCGCGGCAAGCCACAGAGCAAGAGTGACCCCGTAACGCTACTCTGGTTTGCTCTGGATACACGCAGAGCCACACAATAAAAAAACCGGCCATGAAGGCCGGTTTTTTTATACGGACTCGGCAGGCGTCAAAATGTGTGAGCTCTGATTGCTGATCAGATGTTGATATTCGGCTGCAAAAGACTCAACTAACGCAATCTGAATGGCGGTAGAGTCGTCTATTGCCAAACGATATGGGTTGCCCAGTCGGCAAGGCAAGTGTTGTTCGGGTGAGGGTAACGTCGTCAGGATGCGATTGGCGGGTGCGGTGCGAGCGAGTGTCGTGGCTAAGTACGCATCAGTTTGATCATGCACAATACCGGCTTTGCAGGGCAGGCTGAAACGACCGTAGGCGCGACGCTCCTCGTCTATATCGGTGATCATTTGCAGAAAAAGCTGAGCGGCGGCCAGCGCACGCAGTGGGCGGTCTTGCGCTTCATTGTTCAGGAAATGCACGGTTACACCACTTGAATCAAATGGCGTGGCAACCTCACCGCCGTAGACGCGTGCGGCACGATCAATGAGCTGATCAAACAGGCTCAGCATTTCGTCAGCCATCTCCGCATTCACGCGCTGCAGCAGCCCATTGGGGTCTTCCAGGGCGATATGCAGATGGCTGCCTTCGACAGGAATGGATGCGGGTGCGATAGCGCGGGGCTCTGCTTGTGCAGCGGCTACAGGAGCTGCCGTTGCAGGCGGGCTGATGCCGGTGGCTCTACGAGCCGCGACGGCCTTTCGTGGCGACATAGACAAGCCGCCGATCAATAACAGAAAATGCAAAAGGGCAGATAGACCCATATTGCCCAAGCTGGCGCGCACGATATCGGCCTTGCCTGGCGCGATCAAACGCAGGTCAACCTCACCCAAACGCTGCTGCTGCAACTGTAGCGGTGCCGAAAACAGACGGCCCTGATCGTTGGTCAGGCCGGCTTCAGCCAGCCGCTCGTTAAGCGGATTGAAAATACGGATACTGGCAATGCCGGGATGATTTTCATACCGTGCGGTTAGCACACTCAGGCTCACCATGTCGCGACCCATGGCAAGTGGAGCAGCAGCATCGGCGAGTTGTTGGACCAACAGGCTGCCCTGTTGCCCTTGCGCGTTCCATAATGCAGTTTCTGTACTGTTTATAGTCAGTGCGCCATGCACGAGAAAACTGGTGGCTACCAGTGCTGCCCAACGTCCTGCGCCCTTACTCATCGTCCTGCCCCTGCCAATACTCACGTGATTATACCGGGACATCGCGCGCGCGTATCGCACCATGCATCAGCAAGGTGCCGGTACCGACAGATAATTGCTAGAATCACGGAATCCATGCCAGACATTGCGAACATGCACGAAATCATCCTTATCACTATTGCCGGTCCAGACCGTCCTGGCATCAGCGCCCATATCACGGGTTTGCTGGCAGACCATGACGTCAATATCCTCGATATCAGCCAAGCGGTGATTCATGATCACCTCTCGCTGGGCATGCTGATTGAAACGCCTTCCGAGCAGGAATCTGCACTGTTGATGAAGTCCGTGCTCTTTGCCGCTCATGACATGGGGCTGACAGCGCGGTTTCGTCCCATCACCACCGAGAGCTACCAGCAGTGGGTGGCCGGGCATGGCAAATCGCGTTACATCGTCACGTTGCTGGCCCGCAAAATCACGGCAGAACATATTGCGGCCGTTTCTGGACTGGTGGCGGCCAATGATCTCAATATTGATGGGCTTTCCCGATTGTCCGGACGCGTTCCGCTTGAAAATGAAATGAATACTCCTCGGGATACTCGTAAGGCCTGTGTCGAGTTTTCAGTGCGGGGTGAGCCGCGTGATATCAGCGGTATGCGTGCGGCATTCTTGCGGTTGGCCAATGAGTTGAATCTGGATATTGCCTTTCAGCAAGACAATGCTTTCCGCCGCAACCGCCGTATCGTCTGTTTTGATATGGACTCCACCTTGATTGAGCATGAGGTGATTGACGAGTTAGCCAAGGCAGCTGGAGTGGGCGAGCAAGTGGCCGCCATTACAGAGCGAGCCATGAATGGTGAGCTGGATTTTACGCAGAGCTTTAGGGCGAGAGTGGCGCTGTTAAAGGGGCTGGATGCGGGCGTACTTGAAGGCATTGCGAGCAACCTGAAGCTGACCGAAGGGGCAGAGCAGCTCATTCGCACGCTTAAATCGTTGGGGTATAAAACAGCGATCCTGTCCGGTGGGTTTACCTATTTCGGCGAATATCTGCAAAAGCGTCTTGGCATTGATTATGTGTATGCCAATGCACTGGAGATTGTCGACGGCAAGGTCACGGGAAACGTGATTGGCGAAGTGGTAGATGGGCAACGTAAGGCAGAATTGTTGCGACAAATTGCTGAGCGAGAAGGGGTGAATCTGGAGCAGGTGATCGCAGTAGGTGATGGTGCCAACGATTTACCCATGCTCGGTATCGCCGGCCTTGGTATCGCTTTCCGTGCCAAACCCATGGTCAAGCAGAATGCTAAGCAGGCAATCTCGACATTGGGGCTAGATGGTATTCTCTATTTGCTAGGGGTGCGTGATCGTGACCTTGAGTTTCGTTGAGGCGAAGCAGGCGCCAACTCAAGGGTAAAATTTAAGAATAAAACTCAAGATTAAAGCCCATAAAAAAACCGGCAGTGAGAGCCGGTTTTTTTATGGGCGGTCAGTAAAACCTTAACCCTGATTGTCGTAATGCATGGTGTCGCCAGGTGGTTGCAGGAAGAAGCCTTGCAGAAAGTGCACCCCCAACGTCCATAGCTTGGATAGCGTGGCCGCATTTTCGACATAAGACACAATAACCTTCATTTCTGCGGCAGCCAGTTCATTAGATACTTTTTTAATGGCACCCATGTTCTGCTCGTTGGTCAGGTCTTCAGTGAAGGACCTGTCCAGCTTCACGTGAGATACAGTGACGTGCTTGAGGGTGTTGAGCGGATTCAAGGTGGTACCAAAATGACTAATGGAGACCGGACAGCCTGCCTGAGTGAGCGCAAAGGTCTGTTCCTTAGCGGCCTTGAGATAGGTCACTACATCGCTTTCTGCAAACTGCAGCACAATGGGTTGCCCTGCAGGGTTAATCGCCTTAGACAACTTGCTGATCCAGGCAGCCAGCGTGGTATCTTGCAGTGATTCAGCCGTCAGGTTAACCATCATCCTAGAGTTTGGATGGGTCTTGGCATGCTCTTTCAGTTGCTTTGCTGCGTTCAGCATTACCCAGCGGTCAATTTTTGCACCCAGCTGATTGGCGATTGCCACCGGCATAAATACATCGGGTGTGAGTGTTTTGCCGTCGGTCAGCGGCAGCCGCACGAATACTTCGTAGAACTCCCCGCCCTCACCCATCACGTCCACGAGGGGCTGATACGCCAGAGTGAACTTGCTGTTCTCAATGGCATCAATAAGGAGTTCGGTCATGGCCGAGTCAGAGCTAGATGCCTTCTCGGCCAGATTGAAGAGCTCCACGCCATTACCACTGGCCATCTTGATTTTTTCAGAGGCCGAGATGGCGCGGCTAAGCATTTCTTCGGCACTGGGGGCTGTTTCACCCACGATAGTGATACCGACGCTCAGACTGGTTTGCTGGGTTTTACCATCAGGCAGTTCGATCAGATGGTCATGAACATCCTTACACAGCGCCTGGGCATCCTTCTTGGCTTTGTCGGCATCCAGCTCTGGCACCAATACAGCAAATGCGGCATCACCAAAACGGGAGAGGCTGGCATCGCCAAAATGCTTACCCAATACCGTGGCAATTGACTTGATCACGGCATCAGTTCCGGCTAAACCAGAATGAGCGGCAATCTGAGTCAGATTGTCGATGGCCAAATAAAAGAGAGCAAACCGAGATTTTTCTTGATGTGCCTTACGCACGGCATCGGCCAGCGAAGACTCGAAGTGCTGGCGATTGGCGAGGCCGGTGAGGCTGTCAACGGAGGTAGCTTCCTTGAGCTGAGCGACCAGTTCTGCTGATTTGCCAGTGTCTCGGCGAATAATAATCTGTGTGCAAGGCTCACCATCATAGCTTGCCGCCGAGAGCTGGATCATGGCATCAATTTTTTCGCCATCGGCACGCAGACCGTGAAAGCGTAGGTCAACTGATATGCTTTCGCCTTTGCCGTAGGCGCGCAAATAATCCTTGAAGGTAGACAAGTCTTCTTTGGCGACCATGTCCACAATCGGCATACCTTCCAGGTCTTCCTGGCTGTCGTAGCCAAATAGCTCGGCATAGGCCATGTTGGCATAGATATGCATGCCATCATGAACATAGGCAATGGCATCGCGGGAGTTATCAAGCAGTAACTCACAACGCTTTTCTACTTCAGCCAGCTGGGCTTCAGACTTGCGACGGGCGCGACGATTCTGCAGGCTGGCCAGTTCACGCTTAATTGCCAATACCAAATGCGTGTGTGCGTCATGAACGATAACATCACAGGCGCCTGCCTGCAGGCAGTCCACAGTAATTTCAGGGTCAGCC
>Ga0209582_1000654_pt1 | contig 19704 bp, 3 predicted proteins | sample KloWWTmetKNB5Kit_FD_187176 | JGI IMG/M metagenome (GOLD analysis project Ga0209582, IMG submission 187176) | Active sludge microbial communities from Klosterneuburg, Austria, studying microevolution and ecology of nitrifiers - Klosterneuburg... | ecosystem: Engineered > WWTP > Aerobic digester >...
AAGTTTCGATATGTCATTAACAGGAATGGGAAATACACCGCCAACAATGCCGTCAATAGTAATAGGTTCTTATTTGAATGTGGCTACACCTACAAGTATTATTGTGAGGTATAGAACAGATATTACAACAATGTCAAAAGTTGTTTATGGTACAACTTCAGGAGTTTTTACGGATAGTACAGTTAGTGCATCGCCTGTCACAGAACATATTGTTCAACTTAGCGGCTTACTGCCAAACACAAAATATTATTATGCCGTTAAATCAGGAAATAATTTTATTCAGAATAATCCGGCAGAAAATTTCTTTATCACACCACCTGTTGCCGGAACAGCTAAACCCACAAGAATATGGGTGATAGGTGATATGGGTTTTGGAAGTGTAGAACAGAATCAGGTGCGTGATGCCTATTATAACTATACCGGAAGCACATATACAGATCTTTGGTTGTGGCTTGGTGACAATGCTTACAATTCAGGAACTGATGCAGAGTACCAGAATAATGTGTTTAACAACAGATATGAAAAGATGCTTCGTCAGACTGTAGTTTGGCCAGCAGCAGGTAATCATGAAATGTATGCATCAAATGCAGTCACAGAAACGGGGCCTTATTATGAATTGTTTAACTTCCCTACTAACGGAGAAGCCGGTGGTGTACCATCAGGTAAGAAAGCATATTATTCCTACAACTATGCAAATATTCACTTTGTAGTACTTGAGTCAACAACGGCAGCATTCAGAACTATTGGTGGTGCTATGATGAATTGGCTTCAGACAGACCTTGCTGCCAATACACAAAAATGGACAGTAGTTTATTTTCATCACCCTCCATATTCAATGGGTAGCCACAACTCTGATACAGAAACTGAATTGATAGAAATGCGTCAGAACTTTGTTCCTATTCTCGAGCAATATAAAGTAGATTTAGTGCTATGTGGTCACAGTCACAATTACGAGCGTTCGTTTATGATTAAAAACCATTTTGGATCGGAGAATACATTCAACAGTTCAAATTTAGTTGATGGCGGAAGTGGAGCAGGCGCTACACCATATATCAAAACAGCATCGTCTAATTTTCAAGGAACTGTCTATGCTGTTGCAGGAACAGGAGGAATTCTTGAAGGTATTCAGGCAAGTTGGCCACATAGTGCCATGTATTCATATTCTTCTTCAACGTATGGTTCAATGTTGTTGGATATTGATGGAGATACTTTGTATGCTAAATTTTTAGATAATACTTTACCTAATCCAACAATCTATGATCAGTTTACAATTATCAAACAATGTGATCAGCAAGTGACACTGGTACCATTCAGTAATGTATGTTCCGGGCAAAGTGCTTTTGCACTAACAGGCGGAAGTCCTGCAGGAGGCAGTTACAGTGGTACAGGTGTAAGCAATGGCATGTTTAATCCTGCAGTTGCCGGTATAGGCACACATACTATTACTTATGCTTATAGTAATGGATTTTGTAGCGATTCTGCCACATCAACAATAACTGTAACAACAGGAGGGCAGATTGCAACAATTAACCCTTCAGGGAATATTACATTATGTCAAAACGACTCTGTTCTATTATCTGCAAACAGTGGAACAGGCTTAACTTATCAATGGCAATTGAATGGTTCTGATATTTCAGGTGCAACTTCTCAAACTTATACAGCCAACGGTGCAGGCAACTACACTGTAGCTATCACTTCATCATGTGGAACAGTTGTTTCATCCGCTACAATTATTAATGCAGCTTCTTCAGTTAGTATTTCGCCTTCAGGGTCTGTAAACCTTTGCTCAGGTCCGGTTACACTTTCTGTAAACACAGGTGTAGGCTTTAATTATCAATGGAAAAATAATGGTGTTGATATTAACGGAGCTACAAATAGTAGCTTAGAGATATTAAGTGCAGGAAATTATTCTTTATTAGCCACTGACTCAACCGGATGTGCGTCATTATCTAATATCGTAAATGCTACTGGTAGTGCACATGTAATCTCTGCGCTTGGCTCAACAACTATTTGTGCCGGAGGAAATGTTACTCTTTCTGCTCAAACGGGATCAGGTTTCACCTATCAATGGTATAGAAATAATGGTGTTATTTCGGGTGCGATTAATTCAACTTATAAGGCAACAAGCCACGGCAATTATTATTGTCGTACTACAGCACCCGGTTGTACAGGCAATTCTAACATTATTGTAGTTGCAGTTATTAATAACCCTACACCAACTATTTCTGCCAATGGGTCATTGAATATTTGTAGTGGAAGTTCAGTTATACTTTCAACCAATACTTTTCCCGGAGTAACCTATCAGTGGGAAAGAAACGGTTCTGCTGTAAATGGTGCAACATCACAATTGCATACAACAACACTTGCCGGAACTTACCGTGTCTCACAAACAGCAAATGGTTGTTCTAAAAAATCGCCATCAATTTCTGTTAAGATTGTTGCAGGACCGACAGCTACTATTAATGCTAACGGAAGTGTTAATTTATGTAATGGACAAACAGTTACATTAAATGCTAACACTGTTACCGGTGCGGCATACCAATGGCTTGCAGATGGAGTGAATATTGCCGGTGAAACTAATCAAAGTTTGGTTGTAAATACATCAGGAAATTATCAATGCAGAATTACCACAACATGTGCTGCACTCTCTAATGTTATTACTGTTACAGCAAGTTCAATGCAGATTTCTATTTCACCCTCAACTACTCAAAATATTTGTCAGGGTAATAGTGTGCAGTTTTCAACTACCAATGACCCGGGTAACAGCTATCAATGGAATATTGATGGTAGTGCAATACCCGGAGCCATTTCAGATTCTTATTCTGCTAACGTATCTGGCATTTACTCAGTTTCCATTACTAATGGTTGCGGAACGCAAACATCGCAAGCTGTTACTGTTAATGTATTACCTGTTTCAGCAGTGATATCACCTGATGCAGCGCAGGTAATTTGTTCAGGCGGAAGTGTAAACTTTACTGCAAATTCAGGTTTTGGAAATACTTATCAATGGAATTTAAATGGAACTCCAATAAATGGAGCAACAAACCAAACTTTTAATGCCAATGCTGCAGGAAATTATTCTGTTACTGTTTCAAATAGTTGTGGTGTTTATACATCTACTTCGGTATCGGTTTCTGTTGGGTCAATCTCTGCAACAATTAGCCCTGATATTGCACAGACTATTTGCTCAGGCGATAGTGTTCTGTTATCAGCAAATCCTGCAAGTGGCATATCTTATCAGTGGTATTTAGATGGTAATGCAATTGGTGGAGCAAATACAGCAACTTATTTTGCAAAATCACAGGGAAATTATACGGTAAATATTGTGAGTTCATGCGGAAGTTCTACTTCACCTTCTGTTGCACTTGCTGTAATTTCACTTTCAAGTAGTATAACACCTGCAGCTACTCAAATTATTTGTCCGGGTTCTTTTGTGCTGTTGTCAGCCAACACGGGTAATGGACTAACTTATCAATGGAAAAAAGATGGTGTATTAATTAGCGGAGCTACACAATCAACATTCTTAGCTGACGAGACCGGAATTTTTACTGTTGATGTAACAAATAGCTGTGGCACGCTTGAGTCAAATCAGGTAACTGTAAATGCTGCACTAATCAATTCTTCTATTACTCCATCAGGAACTTCTACTGTTTGTTCAGGTACTCCGCAAACATTTTCTGTGTTACCAACAGCAGGAGCAACTTATCAATGGTATAGAAATAATGTTGCAATTAACAATGCTACAAATGTTTCTTTAAATGCATCAAGCTCAGGCCAATATTATGTAAAAGTGCATTTGTCAGGTTGCAATATTGTAACATCAAATACGGCAATACTTTCTGTTCAAACAAACACCACACCTGTAGTAACCGTAACACCGGGAACAACATTATGTAATGGGCAACAGGCAACATTAAGCAGTAATATTTATTCCGGTGTTGCAATTCAATGGCAACATGAAAAAGTGAATATTCCAGGAGCTACATCACAAACTTATCAGGCAAGTGTTGGAGGGCAATACAGAGTAGTTCATACGTTTAATGGTTGTGTTAGAAATTCTGCTGAGAAATCAATTAAATTCGTTAGCTGCCGTTCCGAAGGTTATGAATCTGATTTGGAAATGCATGTTTCAGCAGAGGTATTCCCGAATCCATTTAAGGAAGTAACAAATATTAAGTTAAGCGGATTTGATATCTCCTCTACAACCATTACAGTGACCAATATTCTTGGTGAAATGATTAATAGGTTTAATCCTGATTCTGAAAATATTGAATGGAAACGAAATGGAAATGCGCCAGGTATTTATCTGATACAAATTACAGATGGATATAATCATCGCATCACACAAAAAATTGTAATTGAATAATTGGTGAATTGTGTAAAACTTTAACTGAAAACCGACTTTTTATAAGTCGGTTTTTTGTTTCTTAGTAGGAGTTGAAAGTTAAGTGTTTATTACAATTTATTTGTCATGACTACAAAACAATTTTTACTTGCATTTTTATTTTGTTTGCCACTTTTTTCCAAGGCAGATACTACCTTGGTTAGTTTTAATGATGCATGGAAATATTTTGATAATGGATATTTGCCTGCTACAAACTGGAATCAGATTATGTATAATGATTCAGCGTGGGCAATTGGAAATGGAGAATTTGGATATGGCGATGGTGATGAAACTACAGTTGTAAGTTACGGTGGTGATCCAAATAATAAATTTGTAACAACTTATTTCAGAAAGACAATCAGTTTAAACAATCCGTATGATTTTGCCTCATATCATCTTGATTTAAAAAGAGACGATGGTGCAATAGTTTATATAAATGGCACAGAAGTTTTCAGATCTAATATGACCTCAGGAAGTGTAGGTTTCAATACACCTGCTTATTCTGATTGTGTTGATGATGGAATGGCATTACAATCAATAGTATTAGTTCCCGCAGATTTTCTTGCCGGTGTAAATGTTATTGCTGTTGAAGTGCATCAGATAAATAATGTCAGTTCAGATTTATCGTTCGATCTTCAATTAAATGCATACAATAATTTTGTGCCTCAACTGCTGCGTCAACCTTATCTTCAGATGGTTGCCGATTCAGCAATTACAATTCGTTGGAGAACTAATGTTTCATGTCAAACTGCAGTTCTTTATGGCAATGATCCGGATTCTTTAAATTTTTCTGTGAGTGATTCTGCAAATGTAATTGATCATGAGATAAGATTAACTGGGCTCAGTCCTGATACACGATATTTTTATGCCCTTGGTGATGGAACAAATGTTCTTCAAGGTGATTCAAATAATTATTTTAAAACAGCACCTGTAAAAGGAATGCCAAAGCCTGTCAGGATTTGGTCAATGGGCGATACAGGAATTAACACCATTGATCAGAATAATGTTCGCGATGCATTTCTGAATTATAATGACTCTTTGCCAATAGATTTGTTGTATATGCTTGGTGATAATGCCTATTATTCAGGCACAGATCAGGAGTATCAGGATGCATTTTTTCAGAATCACTATGAAGATATTTTAAAAAATATACCTGTTTTTAGTGTTGCCGGCAATCACGAAAATTATACAGCAAATGCAATCACACAAACAGGTCCTTATTATGATATTTTTACTTTTCCAAAAAATGGAGAATGTGGTGGTGTGCCTTCAGGTTCAGAAGCGTATTACTCTTTTGATTACAGCAATATTCATTTCATAGCATTAGAGACTAATACACTTTCGCTGTTGCAGCCTGGAAGTGATATGCTCAACTGGTTGCAAAGTGACATTGCTGCAACACAACAGAAATGGAAAATAGTTGTATTTCATAACTCACCTTACACCAAGGGTGGTCATAACTCAGATACTGAGACAGACTTAATTCTGATCAGACAAAATATTATGCCTATTCTGGATCAACATAAAGTAGATTTGGTATTATGTGGGCATAACCATGTGTATGAACGTTCTTATTTTATGGATGGACACTATGGTTTATCGTCAACATTTGATTCAACAATGGTTGTAGATTCATCTTTTGGTGAACTACCCCAACCATATCTAAAAAAGTCGTCAAAGAATTATAAAGGATTGGTTGTAGTGCAAGCCGGATGCTCCGGTGTTTTAGATCCTATTGGCCCGCAATGGCCTCATCCTGCAATGAAAAGATATTATGATCAGGAACTTGGTTCATTACTTATCGAAATAGAAACTGATACACTAACTGTGACATTCGTTGACAATAATGTTAGTTCACCGCAGGTGCTGGACGAATTTAGTGTTGTTAAAGAATGTAATGTTGTTCCACAACTTACAGTTCCTGTTGCAAAAGTTTGTGTTACTGATGATCCAGTGCAATTGAGTGCAACACCTATTGGCGGATTTTTTTCAGGCCTCGGTGTGGTTGATACAGTTTTCAATCCAACTGTTGCCGGGCAAGGGATACATACAATTGCCTATACCTATAATGATATTTATGGCTGTCATGTTACCGATACAAAAACTATTGAAGTAGTAGGAGGAGTTCCTTCACAACCTTTCGGTATTGTTGGTTCTATTTTGGTTTGCCCTCCTTCAAATAATGAAGTGTTGTCAATTCAATCATTGCCTGATGCGGATAGTTACATCTGGTCAGCTTCTGCCGGAGTAAATCTTACTTCTTCAAATACAGATACCTTGATTAAGTTTGATATAAATACAGTTCTTCCACAGTACAACATTTCTGTCAGTGCTTTAAATATTTGCGGAAGCAGTATTCCTTCTTTAGTCAATATTACTTCAGTTAAATCTTTTCCGGTTAGTTTAACAGGAAATAGTGTTATCTGCCCGGGTGATACTTCTGTTTATACAGTAAATGTTTTCAATAGCCTTTCATCATATTGGTGGCAACCTTCTGAACACGTTTTTTTAAACGGACAATCCGATATAATCAATACATTTAATACATTGCATGTGAATGCTTCTGTTGACAGTAGTTTTACCGAGGGAAAAATTTGTGTTGCAAGTAAAGAAGCATGTCTAAGGAATAATGCTGTTAGTTTTATTGATTTAAGCACAAAGCCACCTGTTCCCGGTGTTATTTCAGGTCCGGCTGCTGTTTTGGGTGGAAGTAATGGTGTTGTTTACAGCATTGTGCCGGTTAGTGGTGCAACAGGTTATTTCTGGACGGTGACAGGTGATGCTATACTTACTGCAGGGCAGTTCGGCAATTCCGTTACCGTTGACTTCCTCCCTTCGTTTACAGGGGGATATGTTGGTGTTAAAAGCCAAAGTAACTGTGATGAAAGTATTGAGGTTTCTAAACGAATTAAAACCTATATTATTCAGGTTTCACAGAATACAGTTTCGCAGACAAGAATAGCAAATGAATACAATCAGGATAAAATTGTTTCTGTGTATCCCAATCCAATCGGCAATGAAATGCATGTTAAGTTGTTGTTGCAAGATGCCTCATCAAATGTTCTTGTTGTTTTAAAGGATGTTGCAGGAAAAGAAGTTGGAAAATGGAGTAAAAAGGTTTTTTCTGATGAGGACGATATTACTTTGAATGTTTCAGGTTTAAGCAGTGGTGTTTATTTTCTATGTGTTACTACTGACAATATGCAGTGGAATGGAGTAGTGGTTAAACAAAATGATCATTGATAAGTTAAGGGTAGGCTGATTGTAACTTTTGTTCCTAAGCCTAATTTGCTTTGTACTTCAATTTTTCCATTAAGAATTTGAACAAGTTCAGAAATAATAATATAACCTAGGCCAAATCCTTCTTTGTTGTCTAATTGTTCATCTTCCTCATTTAAAGGTTGCTTATTTATAAGCTTAGTTATTCGGGTCAACTGTTGTTCAGACATACCTTTGCCGTTATCCTCAATGGTAATTTCATATTGATTGTTTTGTTTGGAATAAATTTTTATAAAACCATTTTCAGTAAATTTTGTGGCATTGGAAATTATGTTATGCAAAATTATTGATAGTAAGTTTGAGTCGGATTGAATGATGTCGTCATGAGATATGGTGCTGATGAGCCTGGTGCCTTTGTTGTATGTTAAGTGCATAAATTGCTCTGTAATATCTTCTGCCAATGCTCCTATAGCAACACTTGAAATCTGTTTTTTTATTCGTTTGTTTTGATGTTTAATCCAGTTCAAAATGTTTTCAGCATTTGCCTGAAGCTTTTCTGTAGTGTTTTCTATTTCACCTAACAATTCTTTATGTTTTTTATTGTCCATTTCTATCTCTTCACTCGCCCCCTTTTTTGCAACCATTGTAATAAATCTTAAAGGTGTTATCAAATCATGTGAAATAATAGAAATTAGTTTGTCTTTTATTTTGATAGATTCTGATAATTCATTATTTGCTGTTTGTAGTTCTGAAGTTCGTAATACAACATTTTTTTCAAGTAGTATATTTTTTCGCCTTATGTTAAAGGCATAAATTCTTGCAACAATAATTATTATTAAAAGAGCAAGTCCTACCATCGCTAACCAAAACCATATTGTTTCGTAATATTTATTTTCAATATGAAATGCAATAGTTGCTTCTGTATAATCTTTAGAAAGTCCTGTTTGTTTGCGTATTGTAAATTTGTATTCTCCTGATTTAAGGTTAGAAAATTCTAAAGCAGATTCGTTTGGGGATAAGTAAATCCATTGCTTATTGTATCCTTCTAATTTGTATTCACAGAATAAATTTTCAGGTTCTCCCCAGTATGGGTTAGAAAATTCTATTCTAACATATTGAACAGAATTTGGAACTTTTATATTATTTGAAGTATAATAAATAGAATCATCTGCGATAAATTGGTCAATGCTTATTGGATAATCTGACCTTGGGTCTTCAATTTTTTCAGGATAAAACCAAACCAATCCTTCTACATTTGGTAGTGAAACATAGCCATTGTTAAGTCTTAAATAATTAGGGTCACATCCACCATTAAATTCAGGGTTACTGATGCCATCTTCTTCTGAATAATGAAAATAGGAAACCTGATAAGTTGTATCGTTAAAATAGTGGACAAGTTCAGCAAATTTTGTTTTGATAACTCCATTGTTGGTAGCCATCCAAAGAAACCCCAACGAATCAGGCACAAAATTATGTACCTGTCTTAAAGCTTCAAATCTGCCATTTGGCATTTTTACAGTCTTACCGTTTTTATACATGTAATAGCCACGCCCATATGTTCCAATCAGAAGATAATTGTTAATAGCTTTAAAATGATAAGTGTATTTCAAGGCAAGTTCGGGCAAGGTGTCTAACTTGCCACTTTGAGTGTCATATTTATAAATACCGGTATAGTTACATATCCAAAGTTTACCTTCAAATCGTAATAGCTGAAAAATATTAGAATTTGATTCATCATTGTCTAATATTTTGATATGTTTTAATGTATCATTTACAACACAGCCGAAACTTTTGATGAGCCCAACCCACATAGTGTCGCCCTCTTCAAAAAAAGAAAGCGGAAGTTCGTCCCCTGTATAGTAGATGTATTTTTTTGCTTTGGTTTTTGGATTAAAACGAACCAATGAGTTATTCTCAGCATACCAATAGTTGCCTTTTTTATCAATACAAATGTTTTCGGAATAATTTCTAGCAAGGTTGAGCTTACTTTGTTTGCCTCCATTAATGGTAAATTCTCTGTTCCAATCGGTATAAACAGTGCTGTCATTTAAGGCTATTTGACAAAAATAAGTGTTGTTTGTGCCGGGTTCGGGATTGGCGAACTCTAAGGATTTGAAATTACGTTTCTTGTAAACAAATAAGCCGCGTGTATCTGTCCCTATCATTATCAGATTCTGATCTTCATTATAAATGATTGAGGAAATAAGACAGTTGTTTGGGAGTTGGTTTGTCAGTTGAACCGTGCTAATCAAATTTGCATTCAATGAGTCCGGAAAAAAAGAATACAAAGTATAATCTACCTGAACACAAGGGTCACTATTGTTGAAATCCCAGAATGTGTTAGTGATTTTACGGGAGTAATTTTTACAGGAACTTAAATCTCCTTTTAATTTACATTTAACCAATGACCACGATGTTAAATCAACTCTATATATTTCAGAATCATTTGCGAAAACATAAATATTTCCATTAGCAGAAATGAACTTGCGGTTCTGTAAATGATCTAAATTAAGCTCCTTAAGTTTATTCTTGCCTTTAAAGTGTGCAATTCCTTTTTTTGTCCTGACAATGTATGAATTATCCGGTAAGGGAAACATGATTAACGGAGTTAAAATCCAACTTTTGTCAACGGTTATGTTTACATGAGGTGTGGATAATTCCAGATATGTTTTTATGTCTGGAAGTGTTCCTTTGATATTTATATAATTAAGTGAGTTGATTTTTCCTTTTCTTAATGTGTCACTTGTTAAACCTTTAATCTGAAAGATATTTCCACTTGGTTCTATCATTATCTTGTCGGCATTGGTGGTTTGGTAGAAATACAAGCCAAGGTAGGGCGCATCTGATGTAAAATGCTTTTTGAAATTAATGCCGTCAAAACGTGCTAAGCCACTGCCATACACAACCCAAACATATCCGTTCTTTTCATAAAACAACCCCAATACATTATTATCAGGAAGCCCTTTTTTAATAGTGTAATTTTGGATACTGTAACTGTTTTGTGCTGATAATTTAAAAAATGTAAAAAGAAAGACAAGAAAAAGAACTTTTAATTTATGCATATACCTTAGACAATAGGAATGTTATAGGCTCGTGCTGAGTTTTGTAAATCCATAAGATTATTGACACCAATCTTATCAAAAATTCTTGCCTTAAAGGTTGCTACTGTATTGGATTTTAAATCGAAGTGTGATGCTATTTCTTTAACGCTTTTACCTTTTAGCAATAGCAGTAAGACTTCTGTTTCGCGTTCTGACAAATTTGAAAACGGGTTTTCACTTTTACCTTTTTGTACACCGTGCTGCTGATCAAAGTATTTTTGACTTACATATTTTCTGCCTGTAAAGAATAGCTCCATGGCTTTTACTACTTCTTCTTCGCTGCTTTGTTTGTTAAGATAACCTGATGCACCAAGATTATTTAACCGTTTGGCAAAAATTTCTTCCGGACTCATTGAGTAAATCAGGATTGGCAACAGAGGAAATTGTTGTTTTATCTCCTGAAAAATTTCAAGTAAATTCCCATCAGACAATTGCATATCTAAAATCAGATGTGTGAAATTATTTTTTTCAAGTGAATCAAGAATTCCTTTTGAAGAATCTGTTTCTACAATATTGAATTTGCCAAAATGGGTTTCAAGTAAAAATTTTAAACCGCGTCTGATGATAACATGGTCATCTGCAATGAGGAGTGATATATCTGAAAATGCATTCATAATTTTAGTGAGTTTTATCGGATAAAAGTACTCAATTTTTAAATTGTAGTGTAATGTTTACAATTAGTATTTTTTTAGGTTCTTATTTTAAAAAACAATGTTAATTATTAAGTACTTACGAAGATGTTGGAAGTGCGTAGAGCAACCCCTACAAATTAACTCAAATTGTTTATTTTAATTTGTTTTTTGAAAGAAGGGCAGAACTTTAAACCAAGTATTAAGAGTGATTAAAACCAAAACATTCGCATTTTCTCGTATCAATCTTGCTTCGGGCATACAATTGCTTGATGGCTGGTTTTTAATTAATCTTAACTATATTGTTCTGAATTAGTAAAGTAAAAACAAAAAATATAAATAACTAAATATCAAACAATGACTACTTTAAATTACCAAAACAAAAATCCCTTAGTACAATTGCTTAGGGTAGCGGTGTGTTTTTTAATAACATTATTGCTAAATTTTAATTTGCAGGCACAAACAACTGTAACCATTGGTGCAGGGTCTCAAAGTGGTACACAGTCCAATAGTGCCGCAGGCGATTGTGGCCCTATGTATCGTTCAACTGCCAGTAGTGCATTTGTGTATTCAAGACATCACTATTTATACACGCAGTCTGAGATTTCTTCTGCAGGCATTCCATCTGGTAATTTGATTACCAAATTGGCATGGTACAATCAAAATGGTGCCGGAACAAATTCTCCATGTATTTTTCAAATATGGATGAAAAACTCAGCCTTAACCGATGTTGGAGTCGGTGGTCAAAATTGGTCAACTTTAACTTCTGGCTCAACTTTGGTTTACAACAGCAGCACACATTCAGTTCCTGCCACAGTTGGTTGGCACGATATTGTTTTAAGTACACCTTTTACATATACAGGTGGTGCTATAGAGATTTCTGTAAATTTTGATATATCTGGTGGTTCAAGTCCTTATACAACAAATGGTTTCTCATGGAACAAAGATCCAATCACAGGGCGTACTTTATCTTATGTGGGTAGTGCAGCACCCGGAGCAACATTACCTAATCTTCGTACTGTAAGAGCACAAATTCAAATGACTTATCAAAGTGGTGCACCATGTAGTGCTCCACCTACAGCTGGATCATCTACAGCAACACCTTCATCGGGGCTTTGTGTGAGTTCAAATTTTGTGTTAAATTTATCTGGAAATAGTATTGGTTCGGGTCAGACATATCAGTGGCAGGAATCAACAACCTTTGGCGGCCCTTATACCGATTTAGGTTCTTCTTCAAGTTCGCCTTTACTTAATACAACAGCAACAACAACTAAATACTATCAATGCAAGGTAACCTGTAGCGGTAATGATCAGTATAGCACACCTGTTTTGGTTACTGTTAATCCCAGCTTTCCTGGAGGCACTTACACCATTAATTCAGCTTTGCCAACAAGCGGGTCTAACTTCCAAACTTTTAATGATTTTAAGAGTGCGTTAAATTGTGGTATTGCTGGTGCTATTGTTGTGAATGTTGTTTCCGGTAGTGGACCTTATAATGAACAGATAGAATTTGGTGAAATAGCAAATGCATCTTCAATAAATACAATTACTATTAACGGAAATGGAAACGTTTTAACTTTTGGAGCAACTGTAAGTACTGCACCGGGAACATTGGTGTTGAACGGCACAGATTATATGACAGTTAATAACTTAATTGTTGAAGGTACCGGGGCAACCTATGCCTTGGTTTGCCACTTATGGAATAATGCAAATAATAATGCCTTTAATAATTGTACTTTTAATGCACCTGCAAATGGAACTATCACAACAATGGTGCCTTTCTCAATTAGTGGCTCAGCTACCTCTGCCACAACTTCAGGTAATAGCGGTAGTAATAATGTGATAACTGGTTGTACCATGTTTAGTGGTTATTATAATACTGTACTTGTTGGTAACAGTGGGTTGCCAAGTACAGGTAATCAGGTGATCAATTGCAATATCAATGACCAAAATTTATATGCTACGTATTGTTTATATCAGGATGGAGTTGTTTTGAGAGGCAATACACTGTCTCGACCAACCCGTACTTCGTTGGGTACTTATTATGGTATTTATATCTCAACCGGATGTACCAATGCTTTGGTAGAAAAAAATCGTATTCGTAATACTTGGGCAACAAATACAGGTTCCACAGGAACTCAGTATTCTATTTATTGTACTATTGATGCAACATTAGGTAATGAAAACAAATTTTTTAATAATGTAATTTCTGATATAGAATTTAATGGAACAATATATGGTATGTATATGTCAGGTAGCGATTATTGGCAGGCTTATCATAATACTATTTCATTAGATCAAACTACCTCAACAGCTACAAGTACAACTTATGGAGTGTATGCAACGGGTACAACTGCATATGATTTTAGAGATAATATTGTAACAATAAGCAGAGGTGGTACCGGTACAAAATATGGCGTTTATTACAGTACTCCTGCGGCAGCTACTAGTGATTATAATAACATTTATATGAATGCAGGTGCCGGCACTAACTATGTAGCTTATAGTGGCGCTCCATATACCACATTGTCGGCTTACCAGATAGCCTCTGGAAAAGATGCCAATAGTTCAAGTGTAGATCCATTCTATCTTGCTCCCGGCTCACCAACTTATAATTATACCCCAAATAACGGTTTGTCTAATGACACAGGTACACCTGTTGGGGTAACTGATGATATTAACGGTGCCCCACGTTCTCTTACTACTCCTGATATAGGTGCCTATGAATTTTCTCTTGGTGGACTTGATGCAGGCATCACATGGTTTACACCAACAAGTCCAACAAGCCCCGGAATGAAGTCAATTACTGTTAACATTGCAAATACACAGGCACAGACTATAAACAGCGTTCAGCTTTCTTATAGTGATGGAGGCGCTCCAGTTACACAAACATTTACTGCTTTAAATCTCCTTTCAGGTAACAATACAAATCTGACATTTACTACTCAGTATAACTTAACTTCAAGTGTTACAATGACAGTAGATATTCTTGCAGTAAATGGTGGGTCAGATGCAGTTTCAGGAAATAACAGCGATACCTATTATTTATGTGTTGCACCATCCGGCACCTACACAATTAATAGTGCATTACCTACAGGCGGAAGTAACTATCAGAGTTTTACGGATGCAATTCAGGCATTAAGTTGTGGTATCACAGGTCCGGTTGTTTATAATGTCGTTGCAGCTTCAGGGCCGTATAATGAGCAAATTACAATCCCTCAAATTGATGGCGCTTCAACAACGAATACAATAACATTTAATGGCAATGGAAATACATTAACATTTAATGGTAATGCAGGCAATCCAAATACATTGGCATTAAATGGTGCAGATTATTTTACGTTTAATAATCTGAATATTGAAGCAACCAATACAACCTATGCCATAGCTTGCCACCTCTATTCTGGTGCCGATTCAAACAAATTCAACAATTGTACTTTTACGACTTCCATAACAGGAACTACCACACAACTTGCAGCATTTGTTATTAGTGGAAGCCCAACTACTGCCACTGGATTAGGTGTTTCCGGAAACAGTAATATTGTTGACAGTTGCCACATGGTTGGCGGATATTATAACACTGTAATTTATGGAACCAGTTCAGCTCCATATCAGGAAAATAATGAAATCAGGAATAGTACAATCAGTGATTTTTATGGCTATGGTATTTATAATGTATATTGCAGAAATACAATTATCAGTGGAAACACCGTTGAACGCTTAAACCGTACTAACACAAGTACTGTTTATGCCATTTATTGTAGTACCAGTTCTTATAATGTATTGGTAGAAAAGAATCGTGTCAGAAGATTATTTGATGCACAGCAAACAAGCACATCATCTGCCTATTGTATGTACAATGGCGGAAGTGGTGCTGCAGGATTCGAAAACAAATGGATTAACAACTTAGTGTATGATATAAAATCTAAAGGTTCACTATATGGAATGTATTGTCCAAGCTATAATTATGTACATGTCTATCATAATACCATATCTTTTGACGATGCCTCTGCTACCGGCACTACATCTACCTATGGTATATATGCTTATGGTACATCCACTGAAGTCAGAAACAATATCATATCTATCACCCGTGGAGGTACCGGAACCAAATACTGTTTGTATTTTAGTACTAATACAGCTGTAATGAGTAATAACAATGATTTGTATATAAATGCACCTTCCGGATCTAATAGCATTGGATATGCTTCAGGTGCCCAAGCAACATTAGCAAATTGGCAAGCTGCCAATGGTGGTGCATGGGATCAGAACAGCCAAAGTGTAAATCCAAATTATGCAAATATTGCAATAGATAATTATAAACCAACCAACGTGGCGCTTGATAATATTGGTGCTGCATTGGGTGTTACAGATGATATAACAGGAGCAGCAAGAAGTTTAACTACACCTGATCCGGGTGCCTATGAATTTGCAGCAGCCAACAAAGACGTTGGTGTGTCAGTATTTGTCGGTCCAAACCCTGATGGTTGTTTCACCAATGCAGAAACTATTGTTGTTGAAATTAAGAATTTTGGTGTTCAAACAATTGATTTTTCAGTTGATCCTGTAACAGTTAATTGTGTCATCACAGGACCTGTTAATACAACTGTAAGTGCAATATTGTCAACCGGAACATTAGCTTCAGGTGCTACTATGAACGTTTCATTATCACCAACTGTTGATGGAACAGCAAATGGTACTTATACATTGACTCCTTCAACATCTATGGCAAGTGATGAAGATAACACAAACGATGCTTTGACTCCGATAAATATTACTGTTGGGCCAATTGCAGGAACAGTGAGTTCTTCACTTTCAGATATTTGTGTTAGCGATGATCCTGTTTTAACAGTAACAGGACATTATGGTGGTGACATTCAATGGCAGCAATCAACAGTAGGTGCTGGTGGTCCTTGGACAAATGTTGGAACCAATTCTGCCACGTATTCCCCTGGAACAATTACTCAGAGTACATGGTATCAGGCATTGACTGTTTGTAATAGTAATACTGCAACTTCTAATGTTGTAGCAGTAACAGTAAACAATCCGCAACTTAACAGTCTTATTCCTGGAACAAGATGCGGCTATGGTTCAGTAGCACTTGGTATTAATGTGAACATGGGTACAACAGGAAATTGGTATGTTGATTCAACTAGTAATACACCAATTGCAACAGGTACAACCTTTAATACACCAAATCTGAATAGTACAACTACTTATTATGTTGCTCCAAGTTCCGGTGGCTCAAATGGAATCACAATTCCGGGTGATGGTGATTGGGATCACGTTACAACAACAGGATCTTTCCAAACAACGCTAATAACTGGTGCTTACATGATTTTAACAGTAACGCAACCATTTACACTTACCTCATTCGATATTTATCCATCGGCTGCAATGAACACAGCATTTGGTATTGAAGCCAGAACAGGTAGTGCATCAGGTCCTATGTTTATGAGTTATTCTGGTAATACAACCGTTGTAAACTCAGGTGCCCCTACAGTAGCACAAACAGTTAATGTAAATTGGGTTTTACCTATTGGTACCTACTATATTGGATTCGTAGGCACTAATCCAAATTCTTGGCGTTCAGGTTTGGCAACACATAGCTACCCTTGGGTGTTGCCAGGTTATGCATCGTTAGATTATTATCTGACACCAAACTACCAGTATTATTTTTATAATCTTAAGATTTCTACCGGATGCGAAGGTGTGCGTGTTCCAATTACTGCTACCGTAACGTCACCACCGGCATTAAGTGTTATAACCGCAGACCCAACATTATGTCCTGGAAATACTACAACAGTGAATGTAAGCAGTATTAATGATCCGAATTACACTTATTCTTGGACAAGTAATCCGGCAGGATTTACAGCATCAGGTGCAGGTCCTCACAATGTTAGTCCATCTGTAACAACACAGTATATTGTAACTGCTACCGATAATACTGTCGGCCCCAATGCAGGTTGTGTTGCTGTAGATAGTGTTGAGGTAATAACAGGATCTGTATTGACAGCAGGAACAGTAGCTTCTTCCGATACAATGTTTTGTCAGTCAGGAATACCTACATTATCAGTTACAGGTGCCGATGGAGGCGCTATTCAATGGCAGAGTTCCACAGTAAGCGCATCTGGTCCTTGGACAAATGTGGGAACTAATGCAGTAGTTTATGCACCCGGTACACTTACTCAAACTACTTGGTATCAGGTAATGGTACATTGTCAGTTAACAGAGGTTTATTCAAATGTGGTTGAAGTAACGGTAAATAATCCACAATTATCAAGCAGTAATGGAGATACGCGTTGTGGACCGGGTGTTGTTAATTTAACAGCAAGCGCATTAAGTGGTACTGTTAATTGGTACACGCAATCATCCGGTGGTACACCAATTGCAACAGGAAATACTTACTCTCCAACTGTAAGCAACACAACTACATATTACGTTGCAGCTACTTCAGGTGGTGGAACAGAATCTGTTGGGCGTCCAACTTATAGTAACACACCAAATACAAATGGTAATGCATGGGGTTTGGTATTCAATGTAGTGACTACACCTATTGATCTTCAGTCAGTAACTGTTTATTCTGTTGGAGCAGGTGGAACAATTTCTGTTCAGTTGACCGATAATGTTGGTACAGTATTATCTACTGCCGGTCCATTTAGTTATCCGGCAGGTAGTGTTGCAACACCGGTTGCTGTTGTTCTTCCTGTGAACTTTACAGTTCCGGTTGGTACAGGTTACAGACTGTTGTCAGCAGCTTTTTCAGGTGGTAATTTGATACGTGAGACTTCAGGTATCACATATCCATATACTTCACCAAGTAGTAATGTGGTTATTACAAGTGGTTATATAAGTGGAACAACCTTTTCAACTTACTATTGGTTTTATGATTGGCAGATATCAACCGGCTGTGAAGGAGTACGTGTACCTATTGTAGCTACAGTTAATCCATCACCTGCTGTAAATATAGCTGTTCAATACCCAACATTATGTACAGGTCAGAGTGCAACATTAACAGCATCAAGTAGTAATCCTGATTATACCTATTCGTGGACACCGGGTGGAAGTGGAGCAAGCATTGTTGTGGCTCCTGGCACAACCACTACATATACTTTGAATGCAATTGATAATACAGCTGGCCCATATAGCCAATGTACTGCAATTGCCACTCAACTTGTTTCAGTTGTAAATGCCAATCCACCAATACCAATTGCCAGTTCTGGAGGCGATGTTTGTTTAGGTAGTGATATATTCTTATCAAGTGATAACATTGAACCAGGACAATTTAGTGGTAACACTTATGAATGGACAGGCCCAAATTCATTTATCAGCAATATACAAAATCCATCAATTAGTAGCCCTGGAGTGTCGTATAGTGGAACTTATAATGTTATTGTTACAAACCAATATGGTTGTACAGAAGCAGCAAGCACCAGTCTGAGTGTAAATCCAAATCCGACTTTAACAATAGATTCAGTACAGAATGTAAGTTGTTTAGGCGGAAGTGATGGTATTATTTATGTATCAGCGTCAGGCGGCTTAGCACCTTATAGTTATACTTCAGATTTTATTAACTTTAATACAAATGGAATAATGAACAATCTGCCAACTGGAGCAAGTATTATTTATGCTGCAGATGGCAATGCCTGTCAGGCACAAATTGTAGGTAATTTAACAGCGATAAGCACGGCACCACCATCACAATCGGTAGTGGTAACACCAACGATAATAGGCATGCCTGCCTATGCTTGTCCCGGTACAACAGCCAATTTGAGCATACCTGCAGTTCCGGGAGCAACGATGTATATATGGGATGGTCCATTCGGAACTTTCTTTAATGGTAATCCGATGAACCAGTCACCTTTTACAACAACAACACCAAGTGTACAGATTACATTCAGTTCTTCAACCACATCGTTTGTAAGTGTAGGCGTTCAGGCAGCCAACGGTTGCGGAGCATCCCTACGTAAGATACAGAAGGTTAGATATCAGATAAGCACCCCAAAGGAGATTACCGGAGCAACGACCATGTGTGCTAATACCAACGGTACTTACACTATAGCACCGGTGACAGATGCCACAAGTTATCAGTGGATGATAACAGGCAATGCCACAGTAGTGCCCAGTGGCACATCAGCAGTAGTGTTCTTTGGCCCAAGCTGGAATGGCGGCACATTATGCGTAGCAGCTAAGACACCATGCTATACTACAGCGTATAAGTGTATAACCATAAGTAAGTCAGCCTCAGCATTGAATGCTATCACTGGCCCATTGTCATCATGTCCAAACGAGGTACAGACCTTTAATGTACTACCATGTACAGGAGCAGCGAGCTACAACTGGACGTTGCCGGCAGGAGCTACAGGCAGTT
>Ga0209582_1000655_pt1 | contig 19693 bp, 16 predicted proteins | sample KloWWTmetKNB5Kit_FD_187176 | JGI IMG/M metagenome (GOLD analysis project Ga0209582, IMG submission 187176) | Active sludge microbial communities from Klosterneuburg, Austria, studying microevolution and ecology of nitrifiers - Klosterneuburg... | ecosystem: Engineered > WWTP > Aerobic digester >...
CTTTACGCAGGCAACACCGGTGAGCGGCAAGGAGCACTTCTTCAGCAACTTGCTTTCACCGGCCTTGTTGGTATGCATCATGCACACGATGATGTTCTCCGCACTGGCCACCAGGTCCATTGCACCGCCCATGCCCTTCACCATTTTACCGGGGATCTTCCAGTTGGCGATATCGCCGGTATCGGAAACCTCCATGGCACCAAGGACGGTAAGCTGCACGTGTTGCCCGCGGATCATGGCAAAGCTGGTAGCACTGTCGAATATGGCTGCGCCAGGCTTCAGCGTAACGGTCTGTTTGCCAGCGTTGATCAGGTCGGCATCCTCTTCCCCTTCAAAGGGAAATGGACCCATGCCGAGGATCCCGTTCTCGCTTTGCAATTCGACACTGATGCCTTCTGGAATGTAGTTGGCCACCAATGTTGGGATGCCGATACCGAGGTTCACGTACCAACCATCGCGCAACTCCTGTGCGATGCGTTGTGCCATTTGTGTTTTTGTCAAAGCCATGATCAATTATTTCGCTACAAGGGCCAAGGTAGGTAGTTGAGATTGACGTGAAGACATGTGGATAAAGCGCCTTGGGAACGACACTCCGTGGACCAAGATCATTCATTCACCGCATAAACCCGCACATGTACTTTAGGCAGGCTATACTCAACGCGATCGGGGTTGTACAAACTGACCACCGAATTCAAGGCTACGCTTTGATCGGCGGGTACTCGGCGGATCAAATGCAGGTTCTCATTGGCCCAAGTTGGCCGCAACGAAGTGAGTTCTACTCTGTCCCAATATGTAGGATCTCCCTCAGCTGGCCGCGAATCCGTGATCACCGATGCCGTAAAGAAGTTGGTCGCTTCAACCACCATGTCCACCTCCACGAAAAAGGGTTGACCGATGATCGTATCCGACGCATTGATCCGCCAGAAGTCCATGAACTCGCGGTCCGTTCCTTGTACACTGAAAGTGGTGTCGAGCAAGAGCCTTTCATTCAAGGGTGTATCTCTGGTCCATAGCACCAGTCTGCCATTAGGTGCTTCGTAGATACGGTGGAACCCATTGGGTGCCGGAGTGTAATTCGGATCCGTTATGAGCAGGTCGCACAATGTGATGGGATGTTGCTCAAAGTCCAAGGGTGCGGGTACTTCTCCACGCAATAGGCGACCGAGGTTCCAAGCTTCCTCGCCAATGAATTTCGGGGCGTTGATCAAAACAGGTCTTGCGGTTTTGGCTTGTGCAGCGGCCACCAGATCGAACACCTTAGGAGCAATGCATTGATCCACCCACGTGGTGCTTTCCGTCGTGTTGAGCGTGACCAAGGTCTGAATGGGAAAACACACGACTACCAAGCTGGCCCATTTGGCCCAAGGCCGCATGGTGGCCAAGCGATCCAACGCGAATGCGAACAAAGCCAAGGCGAGGGGTAAGTAATGCAATGCGGTCCGTTGGGTTGGCCATGGCGTGTCCATTGTCCAAGCCATGAGGGCACGTCCCACAACTTCAACAAGCAGGACCATGGCAACAACTACCAATGCAAAGCGGGCCGGGTCCTGCTTCTTCCACAGGAAATAACCAGCTGCCCATGCGAGTGCAATACAGACAAGCAATGCGACCGCTCCATTCCACACAGAGGATGTGGCCCCGCTGGTGAAGAAAACGAGTGGACCGATCACATCATTCAGCAACCCGGTCGTCCCACCCCAATACAACAAGTCGCCTTCAGAGAGCAACGTCCCATACCACACCATCGATCCCACGGCAACACCACCCAAAAGCCACAGGACGAATTGCTTGGCCCGATCGTGTTCCTGATAAATGACAAGTCGAATGGTTGCAAGACCGAATGCTGCGCAGCACACCAACATCAGGGAGAGGTTGGAAAAGATGGCAAGCGAGAAGAAGAGCAGTGTTAGGGCCAATGAACTGGTCTCGCCCTTTTCCATGTATCGGATCAGGGTGAGCAACCCGAGCACCTCGAAGGCAATGGATGGTCCATAGCCACGGAACAAGGAGAAGAACTCGAACAGGAACGGCATGGTGAGCAACGCGATCCCGAAACACCAACGGATGATACGGGCATCGATCATCCGCATCAGGCCGATCACCCCGAACGCGTAGAGCGGATAGGTAAGAACCGGGAACAGGCGCACGGCCCACAGCTTGTAACCGAAAAGGAAAGTGGTCCATTGGCCAAGCAGCGTTACGAGCAAATGGTTACCGGCGTCCAGCTTGGCCAGTGGCGGCAGCAAATGACCGGAGTACACATAGAGCCTCATCACGCGGGCCTCGTCGTGTACCACGGGCACCAGAAAGGCACGCACCGAAATGTACGCGAACATGGCGGCGGCCACCCACCAAAGTCCAAGATCTCGGGGATCGCGGATCCGCATGGACAAGGATCACGCTTTGCGCACCGTGCGTTGCTCGATCCGCTTTTCGTAGTTGGTGCCTTGGAAGATCCGTTGCACGAAGATCCCCGGGGTATGGATGGTATTGGGGTCCAGTTCGCCGGGTTCCACCAGCTCTTCCACTTCGGCCACAGTGATCTTACCGGCCATGGCCATAACGGGATTGAAATTGCGTGCCGTGTGCTTGTAAACGAGGTTGCCTAGGGAGTCACCCTTCCACGCTTTCACGATCGCAAAATCGGGTCGCAGCCATTTCTCCATCACGTACATCTTGCCCTCGAATTCGCGGGTCTCTTTTCCTTCGGCCACTTCGGTACCATAACCTGCGGGAGTGAAAAATGCAGGGATACCAGCACCTCCCGCGCGACACCGTTCCGCCAGTGTGCCTTGTGGGATCAACTCCACATCCAATTCACCGCTGAGCATTTGGCGTTCGAATTCATCGTTCTCACCTACGTAGCTGCTGATCATTTTCTTGATCTGCCGCGTCTTCAGCAAGAGGCCCAATCCGAAATCGTCCACACCGGCATTGTTGCTGATGCAGGTCAAGCCCTTCACACCCATGCGGGCCATGGCGGCAATGCTGTTCTCCGGGATCCCGCACAGGCCGAAGCCACCGAGCATCAAGGTCATGTTGTCCTCTAATCCCCTTAAGGCTTCATCGGCATTGGCTACGATCTTGTTCATGTGTACGAGGTATGCTGGCGAAGATATACAAGCTCGCCACTGGCTGCTGGCTACTGGCTATTTGTTCTTAAAGGACAAACCCGCCACCCGAAAGTAGCGAATAGCCAGCAGCCTGTAGCCAACAGCTAGAAGCGTCCTAAAGGTGTTCAATCCCAATTCGGTTTCACCGTGCCGTTTGTGATCTTGACCTTGTTGCGGCAATTGGTCTCGATCGTGATGGGGCCGGAAGGGCGCTCGAAATCGCCGGTGCTGATCTCTATTTTCGGATCTGCGTAGACCTTGTTCATGTAGTAGCCGTAGATCGGCAGGGCCATGTTCGCGCCTTGGCCTTTGTCGGTGGTGGAGAAGCGCACGCTGCGATCGTCGGCACCGGTCCACACTCCAGTTACCAGATCAGGGGTTACGCCCATGAACCAACCGTCGCTGTTGTTCTGTGTGGTACCGGTCTTGCCCGCTGTCGGATACTTGATGTTGCCATACTTCGCTCTGTTGCCCCACCCCATCCGCAGCCGCATTCCGGTTCCCACGGTCTTTCCGGTGCTTGGGTTGTACGCGCCATCGGTCACACACTTCAGCATTTGTAGCATGACGTAAGCGGTTTGTTCATCCAGCGCCTCATCGGTCTTGGGCACTACGTCGTACACGGCGTTCCCATTCTTGTCCTCGATGCGGGTGAACATGATCGGTTCGATGTAAACACCTTTGTTCGCGAACGTGGCGAAAGCACCGGTCATCTCCATCAGCGTGAGATCGGCTACTCCCAAACACAGCGAGGGCACGGGGTCCAGCGGACTCTTCACACCCATATGCCGAGCCAGGACCGTAACGGCTTGCGGACCGTATTGCTTCATCAACCAAGCGGTGATGGTGTTCATGGAATTGGCCAGCGCATACTCTACTGTTACCATACCTCCGTAATTAGCGTCGCTGTTCTCCGGACACCATTCCGGCTGACCGGGCGGCATATCGAAACAGACCCGTTGATTGGGCAATTCGCGGCAGGGTTCCATGCCTTCGCGGATCGCGGTTGCATATACGAACGGCTTGAAGGTGGATCCCACTTGTCTGCGCGCCTGCTCCACGTGATCATACTGGAAATGTTTGAAATCGATCCCGCCCACCCATGCTTTGATGAAGCCCGTATGCGGATCCACGCTCAACAATCCGCTTTGCAGGAACGCCTTGTAATAACGGATCGAATCCATCGGGCTCAAGAGTGTATCCACCTCTCCTTTCCAACTGAAGACGCGCATCGGCACAGGTGTATCGAAGATCGCCGGGATACTGTCCTTCGGTACAATAGCCCAGTATGTATCGCATCCACCGAGATCAGGCCGGCAATGGAAATGTTTCGACCCTTCGTACTTTTTGGTCTCGATGTATTTGGACGGACGTTCGCAATTCGGACACTGTTTTCCGACCAAGTTCTTGTATCGCACACTGCGCTGCATGGCGGAGTTGAGGATCCCATCGATCTCCGTTTGTGTTACCCTGAAATCGAAGGGCTTGTTCTTCTTCTTGTCGATATCCTTGAAGAAATCAGGTTGCAGTTCGGTGCCCAAATGTTCGCGCACTGCAAACTCCCCATACTCCTGCATGCGGTGGTCCAAGGTGGTGTAGATCTTCAATCCGTCGGTGTAGATGTCGTAGGCTGAACCATCCGCTTTTGCAAAACGCAGGTTGCCTTCCTCGTCCTTTTCGGCCAGCATCGTCTGGAGTTTAGAACGCAGTACCTCTCGGAAGTATGGCGCTAATCCTTCAGCATGATCGACCTTTTGGAACTTGAGGCCGATGGGCAACACCTTCAGCGAATCGTATTGTGTGGTGGAGAGGAATCCGTTCTTCCGCATTTGGTCCAAGACCACCATGCGCCTGGTGAGCGTGGTATCGGGTCTACGCAAGGGGTTGAAGAGCGCGGGGTTCTTGCACATACCGACAAGCAGTGCCGCTTCCTCCACCTTCAACGAATCGGGCGTGGTGCTGAAGTAGACCCTCGCCGCACTGTGGATGCCCACAGCCTGATTGATCCAGTCGAACCGGTTGAGGTACATCGCGATGATCTCGTCCTTGGTGTACTGCCGTTCCAACTGCGCACTGATGATCCATTCCTGGAATTTCTGGAACGTGCGTTTCACGAAATTCGACGACCGGTTGGTGAAGAGCATTTTTGCCAGCTGTTGGGTCAGGGTACTTGCCCCTCCCTTCTTGCCCAAGTACGCACCCGCCCGTATGGTCCCGCGCACATCGATCCCGCTATGCGCACGGAAGCGTTCATCCTCGGTGGCGATCAAGGCTTCAACCACATTCGGACTGATGTCCGCATAATCCACGGGGATCCTGTTCTCCCGGTAGTACTGGCCCATTTGCGAACCATCGCTGAAGAGAATGGCCGTGGCCAGATCGCTGCGCGGATCCTCCAGATCGTCCGTGCTGGGCAGGTCGCTGTTGGAGGCGATCAACAACAAAACACCCAATCCCAGGACCGGTCCTAGCACGATCATCCACCAGATGAGCCATGCCTTGCTCCTTCTCTTCGGTGCCTTCTCCGTCATGCGAGGCCGAAAGTATTGCTCATGTTACGGTCAACGCTGCTTTGGTCAGGTGAATTATCAAGGACGACATGGTGGACACGAAAAATGTCCGTCGCATACCGGGCAATTTCTTCACCCTATCGACCCCTTTGGCTCAGTTCCACCGTTACGCCGACATCCAAAACGCCATTCAACTTTTCGGTGCGCATGGCCTGTTCCAGTCCGATGGAATAATGCCCGGCAGCCGGAAAGCGATCGCCCATTTTGTACAGCACTTTGGCTTGGTATCGGTCCGCGAAGATGAAGCCGAGCCCTTTCCCGTACCACCTTCCTGTAGGATCGGCGAGAAGGCATTCCACCGTATCACGACCCGTTCTTCCGTTCGGTCCTTTCAGATCAACGAACAGGTACAGGTCACTGAAGGGGTATTCGCCGGTGTGCCGGATATCCACGAAGAGATCGTGCCTGCTTACGGTATCGGCGATGTCGAATTCGAAGACCGGTTTGAAGGAGCGATCCCACACCCCTTCGGCAATGGGCACATCGGCTTGGTAGACGGTCGGTTCAGCGCAGGACCCCAGGAATCCTGCCAGCAATACGACCAACAAAATTCGGTTCACGCTGCAGGTGGTTTGGGTGCATCGGGACCTTTTGGTCCACGCGGCCTGTTGCGGTTTCGGCTGCGTTTCGGACGGTCCCCTTGTTGGCCTTCCGGACGTGCGCCTCCTTGTTGACCTTCTGGGCGTGCACTTCGTTGGCCTTGGGCCTGACCCTCCGGCCCGTTCTTGGGTGGCCCTTGCGGTCTTGGGTTACGGTCGCGTTGTCCTTGTTCACCACCACGGTTCTGCTGGTCGCGCACATGCACTTCACCGGGGTTACGATCTCGGTTCCCGCGTCCCTTTTTCTTGGATCGCTTCTTCGAGGTCTTGTTGTCGAAACGGGTCAATTCATCCTGCCCAACCACGTTCTCGTAATCCGGTGCCTTCACGATCTCCAGCGGCTCATCGACCATGTTCAGGTCCACCTCCGGCTCAATGCCTTCCTTGTTCTGTGCCAGGATCTCGCGTACCGTTTCCACCGGGAAACCCGCCATGATGAAGGGTGAACCCGGCTGTTTGAAACCGTACCACATCTTGGCGCTGAAGATGTCGGTCTTCATGTGCGCGCCCACCCCTTGCTTGGTCTTCAGCTTGGCATTGGCCGAAGGGTAGCTCTTGATGGCCTCGATGTACATATCGAGTTCGTAGTTCAGGCAACACTTCAACTTGCCACACTGGCCCGCGAGTTTCTGTGGGTTCAATGCCAGTTGCTGGTACCGCGCCGCACTGGTGGTAACGCTTCGGAAATCGGTTAGCCACGTGCTGCAACACAATTCGCGCCCACAACTGCCGATGCCACCGATGCGACCTGCTTCTTGCCGCGAACCGATCTGTTTCATTTCCACCCGCACCTTGAAACGGTCGCTCATGGTGCGCACGATGCCGCGGAAATCGATGCGTTGCTCGGCGGTGTAGTACAAGGTGGCCTTGGTGCCGTCCCCTTGGTATTCCACGTCGGTCACCTTCATGTCCAACTTGGCATCGCGCACAAGACTGCGGCTGGTGAACATGGTATCGTCCTCCAACTTGCGTGCGCTGTGCCACCGGTCAATGTCCTCTTGGGTGCTCTTGCGCATCACCTTCCGCAGCTCGTAGGTATCGGCATTGCCACCCTTGCGTTGCATTTGGGCACGCACCAGTTCTCCGGCAAGGCTCACCATGCCGATGTCGTGGCCGGGCGCCGCATCCACCGTGACCAGATCGCCAGGCAAAAGCTGCAGGTTGGAAGTGTTGCGATAGAACGCCTTGCGTGTGTTCTTGAAACGCACCTCCACCCCCTCGAAGGGTTGTTGGCCACCGGGAATAGGGACCCCGGCAAGCCAGTCGTAGGCGGGCAGTTTGTTGCACCCACCACTGCTGCAATAGCCATTGCTCTTGCATCCGGTCGGTTTCCCGTCCGCCCCAGTACTACATCCTGTACACGACATCTTGTGGCGCGAAGATAGGTTGGGGGGTGAAAGGTTGGAAGTTCCTTGTGTTCTGAACCCGGGGTAACAAGGTTGAGTGTTCGCGACTTATAAGTACCTATCAAACATGCCAGCATACGAAAAGTGATCACCCCTCAAACCTTCATCCTCAATAACCCCATCATCCTGTAGCTCAGGTCGGTGAAGAGGATCTTGGGATTGGCGTTGCGCTCCACGTGCAGGTGGGCGGTCTCCAGTTCTTGCCGGATGCCATCGGCGTTGCGCTCGTTGAGCAATTTACTGAAATTCTGCACGAACTCCTGCTCCTGGCCCAGCACGCGCACCAGCTCGGGTACTTGCTGCCATTGCAGGGCGCATTGGCGGATCAGGTAGAGGCCGTAGCGCATCAGCGATTTCTGCTTTTCGCGACCGAGGGCTTGGAATTGATCGCCGAATTCGATGGCGTCGGCAACCTGTTTGAGATAGCAAGCACGGAGCCAATCGCGGAAGAAGACGAAGAGCATTTCCTCGCCTTTGTTGGCCATCTCCACCGCTTCCAAGAGGTCACCTTCGCTGCGCAAGGCGATCGCCATGGATTCGTCGTTGCCCAGTTCCGGGAATTGTTCGCGCAATGCTCCGGCGATATCAGTGGGCCGCAATGCGGGAATGCGTACGAGTTGGGCACGGCTCAGAATGGTGGCAAGGAGTTTTTCGGGATCGTTGGAAACGAGCAGGAACACGGTGTTCGGCTCGGGCTCTTCCAACACCTTCAACAATTTGTTGGCGGCGGTACCGTCCATCAATTCCGGCAGCCAGATCAGCATCACCTTGTACCCGCCCATGAAGGAACGAAGGCTCAGTTTCCGTTGTATCTCCTGCGCGATGTCGACGCCCATACGCAACTGCTTGTTCGCACTGTCCAACTGTTCCCGCCATTTGTCCACATCCAAATACGGCGTTGCAAGAACCGAATTCCTCCACTCGGGCAGGAACTGATCGCAGGTCTTCGGCTTCTTTTCCACGAAATAGATCGGGAACATCAGATGCAGGTCCGGATGTTCCAACTTGGCCATGTGCATGCACGACGGACATTTTCCGCAAGCATCTACAGCCTCACGATCGGGACACAGCAGGTACTGTGCATAGGCCAGCGCCATGGGCAAATTGCCAGCACCCCGCGGCCCCATGAACAACTGGGCGTGCGCCACCCGGCCTTCCCGGATATTACCGATCAGCTTGGCCTTCAACGTGGCATGTCCAATGACCTTGGAGAACAACATGGGATAAGAATACCGCTTTGGCCAAAGATCCAACTTTTCGGCTGCACGGGGATACTCGTAATGTCACGCGAATACAAAAAGACAAACCGTGAATCAGCGGGAATGAATGCCGATCACATTCACCTGCCTCATTGCCGACCTCCTTTGTTTTGACGCAGCGGTATAGAAAGCATCTTCTTCCTATTCACGTTCATTCACGTCCATTCCAAGTTCCTTCCTTCTTCCTTTCCCCTTCAATCCTTAACCAACTATTTTCGCGCCATGCAAACAATGACGACCTATTCCTTCAAGGACAAGAAAGCCCTAGTGCGCGTGGACCTGAACGTACCGCAGGATGCCAATGGCAACGTGACCGACGACAGCCGTGCCCGTGCCGTTGTGCCCACGGTGAAAAAGATCCTGAAGGACGGTGGAAGCGCGATCCTGATGAGCCACTTGGGCCGTCCGAAAGGCAAGGTGAACCCCACGATGAGCCTTAAGCCGATCGCCGAACACTTGGCCGGTCTGCTCGGTGTGCCGGTACAATTCGCCACGGACTGCGTGGGTCCCGATGCAAAGGCAAAAGCTGCGGCATTGAAGCCCGGTGAAGTGTTGCTGTTGGAGAATTTGCGTTTCCACCCGGAAGAAGAAGCGGGCGATGAGGGCTTTGCGAAATCGCTTGCGGCCTTGGGAGATGTCTACGTGAACGATGCGTTCGGAACGGCCCACCGAGCACATGCTAGCACCACCATCGTCGCGAAGTTCTTTCCGAAGGACAAGCTCTTCGGCAGCTTGATGCAAGCGGAGATCGACAGTGTGGGCAAGGTGCTGGAAAGTCCGCAACGCCCCATGACGGCGATCGTGGGTGGCAGCAAGGTGAGCAGCAAGATCGACGTGTTGGAGAACCTGATCGGTAAGTGCGACGAGCTGATCATCGGCGGTGGCATGGCGAACACCTTCGTGAAAGCGATGGGCGGCCAGACCGGTTCCAGTTTGGTGGAGGATGACCTGCTGGAACAAGCACGCACCATCATTGCCAAATCAGAAGCGAAAGGTGTGAAATTGCATTTGCCTACGGATGCTGTTGTGGCCGATGCCTTCGCCGAAAACGCGAACACGGACCAGTGTGCAGCAGATGCGGTGCCGGATGGTTGGATGGCGTTGGACATTGGCCCGGACAGCATCAAGGCCTTCAGCGAAGCGGTGCTGCGCAGCAAAACCCTGTTGTGGAACGGACCCATGGGTGTTTTCGAATTGAAGCCGTTCCAACAAGGCACCATTGCCATCGCCAAAGCGCTTGCTGAAGCCACGGAAAAAGGAGCGTTCTCGCTTGTTGGAGGTGGCGATAGTGTTGCCGCGGTGAACCAGTTCGGCCTCTCGGACAAGATCAGTTACGTGAGCACCGGCGGCGGCGCCATGTTGGAATACTTGGAAGGGAAAGTGCTGCCGGGTATTGCTGCAATTCGGGAAGCGTGATCACACTCCAATGCAGGAATAGCCCAGAGGCTTGACTTGTGGTAAGAAGGAATTTTCCAAAAGCCGACCTTCGCGCCGTGAAGCGCATCGCCATATTCGCATCCGGCTCTGGCACCAATGCGGAAGAGCTGATCAAACACTTCCACGAAAATGCCTTGGCGCAAGTCGCCTTGGTGTGTTGTGACCAACCGCGTGCAGGTGTGTTGCAACGCGCTTGGGACCTTGGAGTTCCGAGCTACTTGTTCAATGGAATGCAATTGCGGAACGGCACATTGCTGAGGGAGCTACAGGGTCAGCGGATCGACGTGTTGGTACTGGCTGGTTTTCTGCGCTTGGTCCCCGCTGAAATGGTCCAAGCCTTTCCCAAGCGGATCGTGAACATTCATCCTGCATTATTGCCCAAGTACGGAGGCAAAGGGATGTACGGTAATCACGTACACGAAGCCGTTATCGCCAACCGTGACAAGGAAAGCGGGATCACTATACACTTGGTGAACGAACAGTACGACGAAGGAGAACACTTGCTCCAAGAAAAATGCCCCGTGCTGCAGAACGACACAGCCGCAACACTTGCACAGCGGATCCATGCGCTGGAACATGCTCACTACCCAGCAGCGGTGGAAAGCATGATCCGGTCCTTTCCATCTGAAGTCAAAAGCGAATGACCCGACACATGTTCGACCTCAAACAGATCGGAAAAGCGTTCTTGATCCTCTTCGCAGTGATCGATATCGTAGGCGGCATTCCCTTGATCCTGGGAGTGCGTCAAAAGGCCGGAAAGATCTACCCAGCACGCGCTACGCTGGTGAGCATGGGGATCATGATCACCTTCCTCTACTTGGGCGAAACGATCCTCGCGGTGCTCGGGATCGATGTGCGTTCCTTCGCCGTGGCAGGGGCGCTGATCCTGTTCTTCATTGCCTTGGAAATGGTCCTTGGTGTAAAGCTCTTCCGCGAAGACCTTTCGGCACCGGGCCTAACTGAGGGGTCGCAGGACAACAAGGTGTACAGCATCGTTCCGCTTGCGTTTCCCGTGATCGCCGGAGCGGGAACGATCACCACGGTACTCTCGTTACGTGCCGAATTTGATCGACCGAATATCTTGATCGCGATCATCCTGAACATGATCCCTGTGGTGCTCGTGTTGCTCTTGACAACTCGTATTGAACGACTGCTCGGTCGTGTGGGACTTATCGTTATCAAGAAGGCGTTCGGTATCATCCTCTTGGCGATCGCCGTGAAGTTGTTCGCTGGTAATGTGACGTATTTGTTCCCCGCCCGATGATCTGTGGTAGATGGTACCGGGTACCTAGTACAGGGCACAGCATGTCGACATGCCCTGTACTAGGTACCCTGTACCCAATACCCTGTACCTCATTTCAATGAAGATCATGATCCATACCGACGGTGCCGCCAGCGGAAACCCTGGCCCGGGCGGCTATGGAGCCGTGTTGCAAAGTGGAAAGCACCGAAAGGAATTGTGGGGCGGTTACAGGCTCACCACCAACAACCGCATGGAACTGATGGCCGTGATCGCCGCGTTGGAAGCACTGAAGGCACCCGGCATGGATGTGACCGTGGTGAGCGACAGCAAGTACGTGATCGACCCCGTGCAACAAGGTTGGTTGTTCGGTTGGGAGAAGAAGGGCTTTTCGAAAAAGAAGAACCCGGATCTCTGGAAACGCTTCTTGGCCGTATTTCGGCAACACACCGTTTCCTTTCAATGGATCAAAGGTCATAGTGGTCACCCCATGAATGAACTCTGCGATCAATTGGCCGTGGCGGCCCGCAACCAATCGCAATTGGCAGTGGACGAAGGATACGAGTCGCAAGAGGAAGGCTTGTTCTAAGGGTCCCGCTATATTCGCCTCGCGCAGAGATCAACACATCCGAAGACCTTCGTCTAACTCATGGCCAAACTACATGCAACCGTAAACTCCAAAGAGATCTCCTTGGAACGCGCAACGCCCACTGCCCCCTGGACACCTTCCGGAGAATCCGCCGTGGATCTGGTTCGCGCGGGACCATCCTCCTTCAGTCTTGTGCGCAATGGCAAAAGCCACAGTGTGTTGGTGTTGAAGGAAGACGCGGAGAACAAGACCGTTCGCCTCCGTATCGGTGCCCACACCTACACCGTGGAGTTGCAAGATGACCGCTCACGCTTATTGCAAACACTCGGTTTGGACAAGGCGACAAAGAAGGTGAGTGAAGTCAAAGCACCGATGCCCGGCATGGTCTTGAACATCCTTGTGAAGGCCGGAGACAACGTGAAGAAGAACGACCCAATACTTGTGCTGGAGGCCATGAAAATGGAGAACGTGATCAAAGCTCCGGGCGATGCCGTTATCGCAACCGTGCATGCGGAAAAGGGCAAGGCTGTTGAGAAAGGGCAGTTGTTGGTGGGGTTTGCGTAGAGAAGTGAGGAAAGAAAGAAGTCGTTAGTCTCGAGTCGTTAGTCTTTTAGTCCTTAGTCCGGAGTGAAGAGGGTCGCTAGTCGAGAGTGATCAGTGGCAAGTAAGAGAGTGGCGAGTGAGAGAAAGGTTCGTATCACATCGCTCATTTCGATCCTTGAAAACTTGATAATTGTGAATTGAGTCCCCGCTGCGCAGGATTTCACCTTCGGCTCAACTTCCTTTTGCCTTTGCAGTTGCAGTTGCGCTTGCTCCTGCCCTTTGGCACTTCACACCCTATTCACGATCATTTTCACTGATCCACTAGGTTCCTGTCACATGGCTAATACCTTTACCGTATGGACCGCAAACAATTTCTTTCCCGCTCACTGAAAGTAACCATGGGTACTTTCCTTGCTGGGCCGATCTTGGCCGCTTCGGCCGGTTGTAGTACGCCTGAACCTGCCGACAGCGGTGGGGCCGAGGGCTCTCCGGAACCCATGCCGCCAGCGGCACCCTTGGTGCTTGCACAAGTTGCCTTGCCGTATGCGTACAACGCTTTGGAGCCTTCCATCGATGCGCAGACCATGGAAATTCACTACACGAAGCACCACACCGGGTACGTGAAGAAAGCCAATGCCGCGATCTTGGAAGAAGGGATCAATGTGAAGGATGAAGCCGAGTTGGTCGCCAATGTGGGTAAGTACAGCACGGGTATCCGCAACAATGTGGGCGGTGCAGTGAACCATAACTTATTCTGGGAAGTGATGGCACCCGGCGGTACGGGCATGCCAGATGGCAAAGTGTTGGATGCGATCAATGCCGGTTTCGGCGACTTTGAAATGTTCAAGACAGCCTTCACTGAAGCAGGCATGAAACGATTCGGTAGCGGTTGGGCATGGCTGGTGGAACAAGACGGAAAGCTGGCCATCGGCTCCACCGCGAACCAGGACAATCCATTGATGGACGTGAGTGACTTCAAGGGCAAGCCGCTCCTGGCCCTCGACGTTTGGGAGCATGCCTACTACCTCAAGTACCAGAACAAGCGCAACGAGTACGTGGAGAACTGGTGGAAGGTTGTGAACTGGGCGAACGTGGCGAAACGGATGGGCTAGTACGCGTCGCCTATGAAGGAATAGATGACACTAACCTAGTTGAGCGGTAGTACTTAGGGTTCAACCGCTCAACTAGGAATGCACTACTTCAACTTCTTGCACCGGCTCCCCAACGCGTCCGCCTCTATGATCTTCTTAAGCTCAGCGACCACATCCGTGTATTTCGTGCGCGGGCCGCAGTGGTAGAGTTCCTTCAGCGGATCGCGGTCCAAGATCATGGCCATCAACTCCGCTGTTGAGGGGGCTTTTTCAAGCGCCGCATATTCCGCATAGCCCATGCTCAAGAAAGCCACATTGGTTCCAATTCCCCGGTTGTCCAACCTGTAGCCTTTGCCCAGGTCCGTGGGTTTTGGAAGTCCATCGGACGAGCGCAGGTCCGTCGGATCCGGGTAGGAGACTATCGCTTTGCCATCGTCCGAAAGCATTACGGGCACATGGTCGTTGTGGTCCGTGGTAGTGCTGTAGACCAATACGGCAGGTCCGGTTTCGGCCATTGTTGGCTGGTCTTCCGAGGATGTTGCCTTGTCCGCGGTCCCTGATCCCGTTTGGCCATCCTTCTGGCAAGAGCAACTTGTGGCCAGCGCAATAACGCTGCAGATGAGCAAGGTCTTCATCTGCTTACTTGGCTATGATGATCCGCTCCGTGCGCACACCCTTGTCCGTTACCAAGCGAAGCAAGTAAGCTCCTTCGGTGTTGATACTGAGGTCGATCACTGCGCGCCCACCCACCTTGTTGCCAACAGAAACCAGTTTCACTTGTTGGCCTAGAAGGTCCAGCACTTCCACCTGTTCCAAACGACCGTCGAATCCCGAAAGATCAATGGTGAGGTTGTCACGCACCGGGTTCGGATACAGAGTGATGTTCGTGGTGGCCGCCGTTTCATCAATGCCCACGGACTGACCACGCACAATGTCCAATTGAAGTTGATAGGTGCCTACTTCACCGGCGAAGTATGGGGCTACATGGAAATAAACCGTTCCACCGCCATTCAGTACCAACGGACCGGAGCCCACATCGTCATAGGTGTCCGTCCAATTCGAGCCATCTGCACTTGCTGTCCATAAACCATCAACGGTGTAAGTGTTCCCGTTCCCGCTGTTGTACGAATCGTGTAGGCGACCCGTGATCGCGTAGTTGTTGCCCGCAGGTAGAACGATCTTGTAGAAATCCTGATCGGTGCCATTGTGCATGTTGGCGCCACTGGTAGTGACCGTTGCATTGTTGCCGGAGAAGGTGGCCGTTAGCGTCGCCGCGGTCGCTGATGTGTTGTTCGCTTCGTACTGGTCCGGCTGCTCGCCAGCGGCTGTTACCGTAACGAAGACCGGATTGGAGAAGTAACTCGACCCCGTGAGGTACCAACCGGTATTACTCGGGTTATGTTGAGTGGCCACTAGGTAGGTACCCGGTGGGACGGTTACAGGCACCGGCCCAAACGTGAGGAAAGGAGAAAGGTAGGAGTAGCCTGGTGGCAGTCCATTGGTTTCGTTGAGCGTTCCCACCTCCTGTGCAAAGGATCCATCCAAGTTGTACAATGCCACACCATACTGACCCACGAAGTTGTTGAAGCCGTCGTTCTGTATGTTCAGGTTGACGGAGATCTGTCCACCTTGTACCAAGTTAGTGCCCGGAGCGATCGTCATGGCAGCGGCCAATTCAATGTCGCTGGGATTGATCACGGTTACCTGTGGGAAGTTGGTATAGGCCCCTGCATTCGCAGCAACAGCCCATTCCCCACCCGTGGGTTTGTAGTAGATCCCGATGTAATAGGTTCCGGGGACCATGCTGAAGAGACCCGTGGTGGAAAAGACGAGGTCGTTCGTGTACGCGTTGTTGGGTGCCAGCGTATAACCGGTCAAGGTCTGCACGAACCCATAGAAATTGTTTTCAGCGTCAAAGACCGCCGCTCCAAAATCGCCACTGAATCCGTTGGTGCCTGTGTTCGCGATGTTACACGACACACTGAAGGCTTGGCCATAGTAAAGCGGGTTGGCCGAAACATTCACATAGTTGTAAAGCTCCATGGTGTTCGTGGTGGTCGATCCACCACCACCACCGCCACCAGTTCCCGGTGTAATACCAAGGATCGCCACTTGGCCACTGTTGTAACCGCCAGTACCACCACCTGTACCGGTGGATCCGGGATTGAGCGCGCCTATCTGGAAGTAACCGTTCACCTGTCCGCCCCAACCCCAATTGAAGTGGAACATGTTGTTGTCGTCGTAACCATCGCATACGAAAGCGTGGCCACCACCAGAACCGAACCCACCATAGAAGATGGGCTTGCTCGCATCCAGATCGGCCCGGAGCATGGTGATCCAATTCTGCTCCGTGTAATTGTCGCGCTGCTCACCGTGCAAGTTGGTGTTGTAGCCGAAGTAGGTCTCAAATGCGTATTCAGCGCAGTTGGGTGTTGGGGTCTGCGCAGAGATCACATACGCATTGCTCACTTGTGGACTGTATTGCATGTCCACGCTTACGCCGCAATGGAACATCAGGGTGGCCACCGCGTTGTTGGGTCCCGAGACCGTGTTGGGCATGCCTGTCCATTCGTATGTGGTACTTGCGAAGTTGGCCGAGAGCGTACCGTAGTTGGGTGCATTGTAGCTGTGGAAGCCAACACCGGTCGCTGGACTGTTGTGGTACTTCATGATCTGCGCCATGGCCGTGGCCACGCAACCGGTAACCGATCCACCGGGACAAAGTGCATTCACATTCGGGCTCTGGTCCCAAAGGGTTTGCATAAGGGGTGCAACGGAAAGAACATCGCGATCGACCATCTGTTCGTTGGACAGAAGGCGTTCCCATTCAGACGTTACGGAAGGCAAGGCTTGCATTGTTGTCGCTACAACTTGTTGCAATTGATGTTTGTACCCTTCAAACCATTTGGCCACGTTGGTTGGCAGGTTCTCAGCAGGAAACGAGCTTTCTGTGGAATAGCCCAACACTGGCAAGGCGACATCATCGCCGGCGATCATTACGAAGCCATGGTCGCCTGCGTTGAAGACACGGTACAGCACGGTGTTGGTTGTAAGGTCCGGCGCGATCGAATTCTCAACATACACCAACTGCAGGTCGGTCGAGCGAAGTTGCTCGAACCCCGTGTGGTGTGAAAGGAAACGATGGGCCACGGTTCGTGCGGTTTGTTCATCTACCGAGGACGCATGTGCCGCCCCCATGGAAATGAACAAAGCGAAGATCCAAAGCAAATAGCGCTTTGACTTACCGAATGAAAGGGAGAGTCCGTGTATTCTCATGATGAAGATGTTTTGCGATACCGTTACACTAGCACAAGATTAGGTCAGATGAGTACATACCGCAATACCCAAAAGTGGGGATGGGGGCGGGAGATCACCGGAAGGGATCCAGACACTTTACCGCGGGAGCCTTAGACCCGTCCAATGGCGACTTTTTCCGGGAACGGCCATTGTTGCTTCGCCCAACGCACACACGGGACCTCAATGGCTCGGTACAGCACGAAAGCCAGGACCTGGAGTGCCAATATCGTAGCCGGGAAACTTCCCAGAACAGAATGGATCGCCGAATAGAATACACCCATGTGGATCAAGTAGAACGCGTAGGAGCTTCGGCCCAAGACCTGGAACAATTTGGTCGACAGGAGCCTTCGCAACGCCGTTTCTTCTGTGATCAAGCCCCAGAAGAGTAAGCCCACCCCCAGCACGGGCAGCAAGAAATTCGAGATCACAACACCCCCGAAATCTGCATAGCCCCTATTAAAATGTGCCCTTACGATCAAACAGACCGCAATGGCGATCACACCTAACAGCGTGGTGTATCGGGTCCGAATGTGGCTTCCATACTTCCTGTACAAAAGTGCCAGACCGATCCCTGCGAAGAAGTCCGGTGCGCGGCCAAGAAAGGTTATCCCGAACATGAAGGAATTGGAACCCATGAAACCGTATGGCGCATTTCCATCAATGATGTAAACGAGCAGAAGGCCAAGTCCAACGAACACCAGCGGTAGAAAGACCACAATGCCCCAACCCCATCGGCGTATCACCGTGAAAAGAAGGGGTGCCAAGAGGTAGAACATCATTTCCGTCGTGATGGACCAGCCCTGTATGATCCCAGCGAATTTCAAGTCGTTGAACCATCCTTTCAGCATAGCGAGATCGATGAAGAAGACCGAGAGCAACTTGCGGTCGACGGGAACGCCTTGTTGCACCAAGGCCAAATAGGTGACCGTAGTAAGCAGAACATATAGCGGAGCTATGCGGCCGAGGCGCCTCATCAGGTAAGGCTTGTATCCGCTGATCGGCAGATCGAAATAGTGATACGTGATCACAAACCCGCTGAGCACGAAGAAAGGTGTAACACCCAGATTGAATTGGCCCAGCAACCCAAGTACGAACGGGTGTTGCAACATCGGGACGTCAGGTCCGAAATGGTGCAACATGACCATATAGGCGCATACCGCTCTCATGCCGTCCAAGGCAAGGAAACGGCTGTTGTTCGGATGTGGCACCGGTGATCCCAAGATGGTCGCCAAGGTAGTGGAGCAGAGCCTCTGTCTCCTCTATGCTTGCACGCTCGGTCAAGGGCTATCCTTCCACGAGCTCAATGTCGAAATCCACGAGGTCCACGAACTGTTGCACGCGTGTATCGATGTCCTCCCTGGTAACTTCCACAAGGCGCTCGATCCCGAATTTCTCGCAGGTGAAACTAGCCATTGCGCTGCCCACGATGATCGCACGCTTCAAGTTGTCGAAACTGTGATCCTTGGTGCGCGCCAAATAGCCGATGAAGCCACCGGCGAACGTGTCACCAGCGCCAGTCGGGTCAATAATATCCTCAAGGGGCAGTGCAGGCGCGAAGAACACGCGATCTTGACCGAACAAGAGCGCGCCGTGTTCACCCTTCTTCACCACGAGGTATTTCGGACCCATCGCAAGGATCTTGTTCGCGGCCTTTACCAAACTGTGCTCACCGCTCAACTGCCGAGCCTCGGCATCATTGATCGTAAGAATGTCCACACGGGCGATCACTTCCTTCAACTTCTCCATGGCGCTGTCCATCCAGAAGTTCATGGTATCCATCACCACCAAAGCTGGGCGTTCATTCATCTGGTCGAGCACTTTACCTTGAACGACGGGGTCCAAGTTGCCGAGCATAACGTAGGGAGCGGAACGGTAGGCTTCAGGAAGTACGGGGTCCAGGTCCAGCAGAACGTTCAAGCGCGTTTCCAAGGTGTCGCGTGTGTTCATGTCGTAGTGGTAACGGCCTGCCCAGAAGAAACTCTCCTTGCCCTTGAGCACCTCCAGCCCTTGCAGGTCCACACCGCGCTCTTCCAACTGCTTCATAACGACTGGCGGAAAGTCATCGCCGACCACGCTGATAAGGCCCATTTTCTCCAAGTAGCAAGAGGCCGCCAGTGAGATGTAGGTCGCAGCGCCACCTACGGTCTTCTCGGCAACGCCGAAGGGTGTTTCAATGCGATCGAATGCGACGGTGCCTACAGTGATGAGTTCCATTTGGTTCATTTGTTCTTTCATGTGCGATCACATCGCGAGCTTGCTTCCAACAGGACGGATCACAAGGCTCACAAAACAAGGAAGGCCGCGATCAGCGGCCCTCTATTGCTCCCCGGGCTGGACTTGAACCAGCGACCCCATGATTAACAGTCATGTGCTCTAACCAGCTGAGCTACCAGGGAAGGTACCCCGTTTCCGCAGCCTCATTCACTCGATCGGGTTTCGAGTTTGCGTTTTGCGGAAGGGACGGCAAAAGTAAGTGGTTGGCCGATATACGCAACAGAAATTTGCACGGAACCTTTTTACGGGACATGAAGTTGCGAACTCACGAGGTA
>Ga0209582_1000656_pt1 | contig 19675 bp, 26 predicted proteins | sample KloWWTmetKNB5Kit_FD_187176 | JGI IMG/M metagenome (GOLD analysis project Ga0209582, IMG submission 187176) | Active sludge microbial communities from Klosterneuburg, Austria, studying microevolution and ecology of nitrifiers - Klosterneuburg... | ecosystem: Engineered > WWTP > Aerobic digester >...
GTCGTCCACGGCCTTGACGCCGTCGTCCGCCGGGAGGGCGGACAGGCCCAGCGCGTCCTGAACCGTCACGGTCGCGTCGTCCGTCAGCGCCTCCAGCGCGGAGGCGACGATCTCGGCAACGGTGCCGGTAGCCGTACTCACGTTCTTACTCATGGTGCAGTCCTTCCGATAAGCCCTAATCACGGCACCACTCAGGGTGAGCGGTGCATGGAACATGGAAAGGGCCATAGACACAACCTATCTCACGTGGCAAGCAATGCACAAGTCCTACACAACGCCAGTCGGTGATAAGCCCTAATCGGACCAGCCCCCCCACCCCAGCTCAAACCCAGGCGGCCGGCAACCCACGTAACGCTCACCGCCCCTGCAGATATCTGGTGTGTGGGGCGAGGGTGACGTGTAAGACATCTGGGGTGGGTGTTGAGCACGGAGGGTTGGTCTCCGGCCAGGGGACGTTCGTCATTTCTGTCTTACGTGGGGGGCCTGGAGTGCCGGTGGTGCACGGGATGGGTGCGTCGATCTTCTGGCTGGTTCGGCGTGTAAGACACCGATGTGCCACTGGGGGTGCTAGTCTCCACACACGTCATCAGGAGCGTAAGACATGAGTAAGACACTAGGGAGGACACCCGTGGAGACACCCACAGACCGCAGCCAGACCCCCCAAGGGGAAACAGGATCGCCTCGCACCGCCGGAGACCCCGCGATCTGCGACCCCGGCTATCACGTCAGCGGCCCGTGGTGCTCCCGCTGCGGCCAGTGGTTCGTCGACGGAGAATGGCGCAACACCCCACCCGAGACCACACGATCGCCTCGCGCGCCCGAGTCCGCCTTCGGGTGCCTGTGCGCCACCGACCCCGACGGCTGCCCCATCCATCGCCATTACCCCGCGGAGGTCCACTCCGACGACGTCATGCTCTCAGCGGTCGTCAGCGAAGGGATCACGCCGCTCACGCCCGTCGCTGAGGAGATCCGCGTCGTCCTCAACCGCTATAGCGCCGAAGCACCCTCCGGCACCCCCGACTACATCCTCGCGAACTACCTCATCGACTGCCTCAAGGCATTCAACGAGGCCATCTCGCTCCGATCCGTCTGGCGCGGCGAGCCCATCGAGCAGATGGTCCTCCACATCGACAAGGAGCGCTGATGCCGAAGTTCACCTGGGAGCGCGCCAGCCTCGTCTTCTTTGGCGCATGGCTGTGGAACGCGCTCATCGAATCCCTCCAGCACATCGGAGCCACGCCATGAGCGAGCCGGCGAGCCCCGTCTCGGATCAGGTCCAGGAGCGCCCCGAGATGCTCGTCGTCAACGGCAGCAGCGACCACTTCTCGCCCCTGCTGCACCAGATGTACCCCGAGCTGCGGCTCAACGAGTTCTCGCGCCTCATGGAACAGGCCGCGCTGCGCTGCTACGAGCGCGCATCCAGCCTCCAAGCATCACCGACAGGCCGGATGACCTTCACCATCGTCGCCGAGCAGATCACCACCCCGAAGGAGGGCTGATGGACGCCATCGTCGGCGGAGGCTGGTGCGCCCCCAGCGAGACCATCTACGACCTAAGCGCCGGGAACTCCCGCGAGCACCTCCTGTGGTCTGGGCTCGCCGACCCCACTCCCGAGGAGCGGCAGGCTGCGGCGGACCAGCTCTACGAGCAGGAGGTCCAGGACAACCGCAACTGGTTCTCCACGGGTGTCTTCCTCGAGCGGGTAAAGGCCCACGAGTTCGATTCGATGCAGCAGAGCATCCTCGACTACCACGGCGCCACCGAGAGCGGCATCTGCAACGTGTGCGTCACCGCCTGGGAGACATCAGTGACGTGGCCGTGCCACACCGCCCGCCTCGTCCTCACCCACGTCGGCATCGAGGTTCCCGAGGAGTTGGTCTACGACAAGCCGGAGCCGGTGCTGCAGGACAACGACAACCCGCGCTGGCCGTTCCCTGCCGGGCCCGTCGACACCCGGCTCACCTTCCCCGAGGTCGGGGTCTCTCGCGGTGGCATCAAGTTCGACATGGGAGCGACCCCATGAAGACCATCAACGTCCCCAGGATGCGGCGTTACACCGGCTGGACCGCTACTACCCGCGAAACGCCGCGCGCCTGCCCGTCGTGCGGTCGTCTCGGCTACTGCTCCTCATGCTGCTGCGTCTCACTCGATCACCGCCTCGGCCGTCCGTGCAAGACGTGCGGCCATGAAGGGAGTCACCGCTGATGCCCAAGGTCAACCCCCGCCGGCACCGCTCCGCCGTCATGAACTTCCGCGTCACCCCAGCCGTCGCCCGGTACGTCAAGACCACCGCCGACGAACTGCACGAGTCCGTCTCCGACTTCATCCGCGAAGCGCTCAAGATGCGCATCGAGGTCCGCCGCACCTATCTCGAGGTCGCCGACGAGATGGGGTACAAGGACGTCGACACCCTCATCTGGCACGCCGTGCAGGAGTACGCGAAGCGGCACGCCCCCGTCGTCATCACCATGCCCAAGATGCCCGAGCAGTCCGAGATGGACCTCGAGACCCAGGAGGAAGAATGATCACCGGCATCGTCATCCTTACCCTCGCGATCATCTTCGTCGCGGCCGGGCTGTTCGCCATCGCGCTGCTCATCCTGTGGCCGCTCATCGCCCCGGGCAGGTACGAGGAGGACGACGACATCGAGCGCTTCGAGATCGAGTCGGAGAAGTCCGGGTGTGGGCGGTGGCTCGGATGAGCCCGCTGTGGTCATGGGCGCTGACTGTCGTCGGGCTGAGCTGCTTCTGGCTCGCCGGGCGCAAGGTCTGGTGGGCGTGGTACGTCGGCATCGCCGGGCAGGCGCTCTGGCTCACCTACTCACTGCTGACACAGCAGTGGGGGTTCCTCGCCGGAGTCGCCGCCTACACCTGGGTCTACGTCGGCAACGCTCGGCGCTGGACTCGCGAGCGGTGGCCGCTGGTGAATGAATGGGGGCACCCGCTGCGGCCACTGCGCACCCGCGTCTGGCACAAGGTCCGCTATCCGGGCATCCCGATCAGCCAGTACGAGATGCCACCCTGCCCCCATGATCTGGAGTGTGACCAGTGATCCGCTACCACGACGACGCACGCCGCCTCCTCAAACGGCTCGACCTGATCCGGCCGCACTACCGCAACCCCATCACCGAAGACATCGACGACGTCAACGCCCACATCGACCGCGTCGGCGTCTACTCCCCGATCCTCGTGTCCAAGCGCACTGGGCAGATCCTCGCCGGCGGCGGGCTCTACGAAGCGCTGCTCTCCAGGGGTGAGGAGTACGGGCCGATCCTGTTCACCGACGACGAGACCGACGAGGAGGAACTCGTCATCCTCGTGGCGCAATACGCGCTCATCACCGAGGCGTGGAACGACCCCGGGCTGGAGATTCCCATCCTCAAGGAGTTGGCCGAGTCCGACTGGGGCATGGTCGGCACCGGCTACGACCACTCCATCCTCGAGCGCCGCGCCCAGGAGATGGAGGACGCGCTCGAAGCGGGGTTCTCCGAAGGTGCCCCGACCATCACCTGCCCGAAGTGCCACGCCACCATCGAGATCGACCGAGTGAGGTAGCCGTGTCCGACCTTGAAGCCATCGTCCCGCCCAACATCGTCGCCGAGATGGAAGCCGTCTACTCCGAGCCGTACGACCTGTCCGATGCGCGCACCGTCGGGGAGTCCACGAAGATGACGAAGGGCAAGGCCGCGGCGGTCATGGCCGCATCCGGGTCCGACTTCGAGGAGATCGCGCACGTCCTCGGCTTCAACAGTCCCCGTCACGCCGAGCTCGCGGTGCAGCGCGCCCTCGCCGACTCTCTCGACTCGTGGGACAAGGCGCACCTCAAGGCTCTGCTCACCCAACGGTTCGAGACGGTGTGGCGCGGCGCGATCCGGCGCTCCCAGACGAAGGGCTACTACGCCCGTGAGGCCGCAGCGAAGACGGCGCTGGCGGCGCTCGTGGAGGAGACGAAGTTCCTCGGTCTCGCCACCGCCACGGAGCACATCGTGCACTCGCCGGCCGAGCGTGAGATCCGCGTCTTCGTGGAGCACCTCACCAGCAAGCAGGTCGCGCAACTACCGGAGGAGATCGACGTGCTCGATGTGGAAGTGGTCTCCGACAGTGACGAACTGTGAGGCACCGCAGACCGCCACGAGCAAGGGGGTGTCCGTCATCGTGAACCGACTCGACCCCGACGGACACCTGCGAGACCTCATCGACGAAGCCCTGCAGCGCTACCATCAGCGCAGGGATGTCGACGAGGGCAACCCCTCACCGAACCACGAAAGGCCCAGCGATGGCTGACCCGCGCAACACCCTGACCCGCTCCCAGCTCCCCGCGAAGGAAGCGCACCGCTTCGGCCTCGGCTCCGTCGCCCAGGTGGAGTCCGTCCCCAACGGGCACTGGATGTTCGGCGCGGACTGGCTGGACTCCTGCGGCTCCAACGTGCTCGTCGCCCCGAACAACTGCGACCCGCTGCTCGACCCGCAGGACCGGGTCAAGACCTGGTTCGCGCTCCAGTCCGGCGTCGGCACCGACGACTTCACCCTGTACGGATTCCATCGCTGCTCCGCCGTCGGCGACACCGTCAGTGAGCGGATGGACTACGCCACCGACGAGCTGGATCTCGGTCAGTGGTACGCGGTCGAGCGGCGCTTCATCACCGCCGTCATCGCCGAGAGCGTCTCGCCCTACCCGGCCGGCATCTCTGGTGCCACCAACGCCCTCGCCGCGCTGCTGTCCGCGTGGAACAAGCCGGTCTCTCCGATCGTGCACATGACCATCAACGTCGCCATCGCACTCGGCTCGCAGATTCAGAACAAGGGCGACCACCTCGAGCTGCGTACCGGCGAGCGCGTCGTCATCGGCTACGGCTACGACGTGGGTCTCGCCAACGCCACTGAGGGAACCATCGCCCTCACCGGCCCGGTGTTCGCCACCGTCGGTTCCACGAGTGGTCTCGGCGGGGAGACCATCGACAGGGAGAGCAACACCTACCTCGCACTCGCTGAGCGACCGTTCTCCATCGGCTACCTCTGCGACTCGACCCACGTCAACGTCAACAACGTCATTACCACCACCGCATAAGGCCAACCATCTGGAGGAGACATGCCCAAGGCACGCGGCGGCATCTGGTGCGGCTGCCCCACCTGCGGCCCGTCCCGCCTCCTCATCCCGGTCGGTCGGTACGCCGTCAAGCACTGCGGTGCATGGTGGGACACCGACCACCTCAAGCTCTACAAGGAAGGTCGCCGTGAGCGCACCGGAGGAGATCCCGGACTTCACGAAGTGGACACCGGCAGGTCAGGAGCGGGCGCTCGACGAGCTGAACCGCTCCAACCTGAACTCATGGACGCCGTTCTACTGTCCACGTAAGGGGTGCGACGGCAACCACCACCTCACCGTCGACAAGGGCGAGGTGGCCTGCGAGTCCTTCCCGGAGTCTGCTCGCCCTCCCCGGCTGCACGACTGGGCCAAGAGCGCGCTCGGGGTGTGGACCTGCCAGTACGTCCACGAGGTCACCCATGAGCGCTGCGGCGCCACCGGCACACCCGACGACAAGTGGCTGTTCCGCCACGCCCGAGCCGACCAGCACCCGCCGTCCGACAAGGACTGGCTCATCTGGCTGCTGCTCGCCGGGCGTGGCGCCGGCAAGACCCGTGCCGGGTCGGAATGGGTGCACCGGCTCGCTCTCAAGTACCCCGGCTGCCACATCGCCCTGATCTCCCCGACGCGCACCGACGTACGCGACACTCAGGTCGAGGGTGAGTCCGGCATCCTCGCCACCGCACGGCCCGGGATGGTCCCCGACTGGGAACCGTCGAAGATGCGCCTGACGTGGCCCAACGGGTCCATGGCAACCGGGTACTCCGGGGAGGAGCCGGACCGCCTGCGAGGCAAGCAGCACCACTTCGGGTGGATCGACGAGCCAGCGCACATCGACCTCATCGACGATGTCTGGTCGAACTTCATGTTCGGACTGCGCCTTGGCAAGAAGTCAGGGGTCGACCCCAAGGTCTGCCTGACGACGTCCCCGCTGCCGGTGCAGTGGCTCAAGGACATCATCGCCGAGCCGGACACCCGAGTCTCGCGCGCATCCACGTACGCGAACCTCGCCAACCTGCCGGAGATCGTCCGAACCAAGATCCTCAAGAAGTGGGAGGGCACGCGCCTGGGCCTGCAGGAGATCGAGGGGCTGCTGCTCGACGACGTCGAGGGCGCGCTGTGGACCACCGACATGCTGGAGGCTTCCCGCCACCGCATCGACAGGGATGTCGCCGCAGTGGCGAAGAAGGCGCTCGCGATGACGATGGACCGCATCAACGTCGCGGTCGACCCGGCCGGCACGTCCGGGAAGCGCTCCGACGAGACCGGCATCACCGTCCAGGGGATCAGGGACGACGAGCCGTACGTGTTCGAGGACTACTCCGGGAAGTACAGCCCCGACGAGTGGGCAGCCAAGGCCATCTACGCCTACGACTACTGGGACGCGGACGCGATCGTCGTCGAGATCACCTACGGGCGCGAGATGGTCATGCAGGTGCTCAAGGGGTACTGCGACCGGATGGGCCGGGCCATGCCCCGCATCATCCCGGTCGACTCCCGCCGCGGGAAGATGATCCGCGCCGAACCGATCGTCGCCATGTGGGAGCGCGCCCAGGCGCACATCGTCGGGGAGCTGCCCATCCTCGAGACCCAGCTCACGTCGTGGGTTCCGGGCAAGGCGTCCCCCGACCGCCTTGACGCGATGGTCCACGGGATCACCGACCTCGCCCGTGTCTCCGCCCCGGGGTCGATCGCCAGCCCCTACGATCTGCTCAGGAAGCGCCGCGAAACGGCCGGCGCGAACGGCTTCGGCATGTCACACATCTCCTACGGAAGGACATCAGCATGATCCCCACGTTCCTCGGTCTCAGCGAGTTCTGGTCGACTGCCATCACCATCCTCATCGGCATCGTCGGTGCTGCGCGCCTGACTCGGCTCATGGTCAACGACGACTTCCCGCCCGTCCTATGGTTCCGCTCGAGGTGGAACTGGTGGACCCGCGAAGGCACCCGGTTCGAGGCGTGGAACAAGCTGATGCAGTGCCCGTGGTGCTTTGGCTACTGGGCCACCCTCATCGTCTTCGGCGCCGGGTTCGCCAGTGCGTGGCACCTCGCATGGTTTCTCGTCGTCGGCTCCCTCGCGGCGTCCTACGCCGTGTCGTGGATTGTGTACCACGATGAGGGCTAGGTGCCCCTCAGTGACATCATGGTCTCGTCGATCACCGAGCAAGGGGTAGAAGATGCCGCGTACGCCTGGAACGCAGCCGACTCCGCGGTCGCCCCAGCCGGTCGGTAACGCGCTGGTCGCGGCCGGCATCTCCTACCCCGGCCTCCTCCCAAAGGGGCGCCGTCGTGCGCCCGTGCAGAAGAAGGCGTGGCAGCGCGAAGCGTGGGAGATGTTCGAGGCGGTCGGCGAGTTCGGCTTCGGCATGGTCTGGCAGTCCAACGTCTGCTCGCGCGCACGGTTCGTCGTCAAGAAGCGCAAGCCCGACGGCACCCTCGAAGCGCTGCCGCCCAGCCACAAGGGTGTCCTCGCGCTCAACGAGCTGACCGGGGGCCCGGAGGGTCAGGGCGAGTTCATCCGGATGGGCACGCTGCACCTCGGCGTCGCCGCCGAGTGCTACCTCGTGAACCGTGCACTCACCGAGGAAGACTCGCCGCTGCGCAAGATCACCGCCGGGGCCTACGTGTGGGAGGTCGTCGGCACCGAGGAGATCAACGACCAAGGTGGGGTGTGGTCGCTGAACTACGAGAACGGGCGCGTGGTCACCCTCGGCGAGAGCGACACCGTCATCCGCATCTGGATGCCGCACCCTCGCAACAGGTTCAACGCCTTCTCCCTGTCGAAGTCGGCCCTGCCGATCCTGCGCGAGATCGTCGGGTTCGACCGGCACATCTCAGCGCAGCAGGACTCGCGCCTCACCGGCAACGGGATGGTCCTGTTCCCTGCCGAGATGAACATCAAGCCGCCGCAGTCGTGGGACAGCAGCACCGACTACACCACGGCCGACATCGTCACCGCGATCTTCGTGGACGCAGCCATGGCGTCCAAGGACGTCACCGGCACCGCCGCGGATCAGGTGCCGATCACGATGTCGCCCCCCGGCGAGTTCATCGACAAGATCCGGCACATCAAGTTCTGGACCGAGTTCGACGACAAGGTCATCACCGGGCGCAACAACTCGCTCATCCGGCTCGCCACCACCATCGACCTCCCCAAGGAGGTCGTGACTGGAACCGGCGACATGAACCGCTGGGGCGCGTGGCAGGTCGAGGAATCCTCGATCAAGGTCCACATCGAGCCGAAGCTGGAGATGCTCGCCGGGCTCATCACCCGCGAGTACCTGCAGCCAGCGACGAATGACGAGACACTCGTCGTCACCGTCGACACCGCCGTGCTGCGCCTGCGGCCCAACAGGAGCAAGGAAGCGTTGGAGCTCAACGACCGAGGCATCCTGGGCGACGAAGCGACCCTGCGTGAGACGGGGTTCGACCCGGACTCTGATGGGATGTCGGAGCCCGAGTTCGAGCGCTGGCTGCTGCGCAAGATGATCTCCGCGTCGTGGTCGCCCATCCAGGCGCAGGCTGCCGCGCTCAAGCTCGGCGTCGACCTTGGCATCCCCCTGCCGCAGGACGACGCGCCACGGGAGGCCCGGCCCACCCCGTCACTGCAGGACCATCCAACACAGGAGCCGCCGGAGAAGTCCGTCTCCGACGGCACCGCGCCCCGCCCGGACGAGGTTGGGCTTGCCGCGTCCGCCACCCCGGTGTGCGCGGCCATGCTCGCGTACCGGGCGATGGAGCGCGCCGGCAACCGGCTGCGGACCTTGTCGGCGAACAAGCCCGATGCGAGCCTCGCTGCGCACTCGGTGCACACCAAGGTCAAGGTGTTCCCCGACCGGATGGAGTCGCTCCTCGAGCACGCCTGGGCCACCGCTGAGACGTTCGGGACGTCCCCGGTTGAGATCGAGCGGGCGAAGAACTACTGCCGGTTCCTGCTGACTGAGTCCGCCGCGTTCGACCTCGACGAGGCGGTCTCCTACATCCGCAACGGGCGGATGGTCTGATGGACGCCACGGGGCAGGAGGCGAAGGCGCGTGAGGCGCTGGAGCGCTCGCTGTCGCTGTCGCTGCGGTCCAAGGGGGACGACTGGTACAAGCCGACGCTGACGCGCTCGAACGCGCTCGCGGCGCGGATGTACCGGGAGATCTTCGGTGGTCGAATCCCTGCCGACACACGGGCTGCGATCACCGAGTACGTGGAGGCTGCGCTCAAGGCGACGAAGCGCGACCCGGACGGGCGGGACGCCCAGGTTGCGCGTCTCGCCCGGGGGATCGCCTCGTACCTCGCGAGCGCCGTGCTCGACTCGCAAACCCCATCGGATCAGTGGGAGAAGGTGTGGCGCTCCGAGCACGACGACAAGGTGCGCGACTCCCACGCCGCCGCTGACGGGCAGGTCGTGGACGGGGACGGCTTCTTCACCGTGGGCGGCGTCAAGATGTTCGCGCCCGGAGACCTATCCGCACCCGCTGAGGAGTGGGCTGGCTGCCGATGCCACTCGGAGTACCGACGGAGGACCGCCATGCCAGAACAGCTCGTCGCCGCCGCTGACATCGACCCGGGAGGCTTTGTCATCGTCGGTCTCCCAGCCGAGGGCGACCCCATCTACGGGGTGTCCTCCGAGCAGCCACCGCACCTCACGATGATCTACCTCTCGGTCGACTTCATCGAGCAGGCGGCGCAGATCCTTGCCGGCGAAGCGCCGAAGTACGAGCCGACCACGGTCGAGGTTACCGAGACGGGTGAGCTCGGAGACGGAGGCGCCCAGGTGGCGCACGTGAACCCACTCGGGCTGGCCGATGTGCGCGAAGTGCTGCTCACCTACGAACCGATCTTCCAAGGCGTCGAAGCCATGGAGCAGTACCCGGAGTGGACCCCTCACGTGACCCTCGGCTACCCGGAGACTCCACCCCTGTCCGGGGGCGTACCGGATACCATCACCATCGACAGGCTCGCGATCCTCGACGGGTCCGGCGCACTGCACAGCGAGTACCCACTGGGAGAAGCCATGAGCGAGACCGCAGTCGAGGAGCCGACGGAGGTCGTCGAGGACGAGGTCGACGAGTTCCCCACCTCCGGGGTCTACGAGCCGGTGCCGCTCTACGGGGTGCTCGCGCCCGAGGGCAAGCCCACCGGGGATCGCCGCGGATTCATGCCGAACTCACTGGAGTGGCTGGAGCCGCCCCTCGCTCTGCGCTGGCAGGAGCAGGACATGCCCGGCCACGACGGGTCGGTCTCCGTTGCCTCGATGGACCGCATCTGGCGAGATGAGGCCACCGGCCTGATCAAGTGGGAGGGCCTGTCTGGAGTCTCAGACGCCGCAGATCGACACGTCGCACTCATCGCCGAGAAGATCCACCGTGGCGTCTCCGTTGACCTCGACGACGCCCAGGTTGAGGCCCGCACGAAGGACGGCTCCGAACTGCAACTGCCCGAGAGCGAGGACGAGCTGGCCGAGATCGACTTCAACGACGTCGGGGAGTGGGTTACCTACGGGCGCATCCGCTCCGCCGCATCGTGTGCTATCCCGGCATTCCCTGAGGCGTTCATCGCCATCGGCACCTGGGCCGAGCACGACGCTCAGCAGGCCGCAGCGGACCAGCCCGAGGAGGACATCCCCGAGGAGCTGGTCGCGTCCGTGATCGCCGAGGCGGAGTCGGCGCTGCTCGCCTCCGGTGGATCGGTCCTGACGTTCGCCCCCGGCACTCAGGATGGGCCCGGCTGGCTGACGCATCCCGTCGACACCGACCGGCTCCGCGACTACTGGGTTCGCGGCAAGGGTGCGGCCAAGATCGGCTGGGGTGCACCGGGCGACTTCAACCGCTGCCGGGCGTTCCTCGCGGAGTACATCAAGCCGATGTACCTCGCCGGGTACTGCTCGAACCGCCACAAGGACGCGCTTGGCTTCTGGCCCGGCGAGCACCGCCCCGGGAAGGCTTCCTCCGAGGTCGTGTCCTTCAACCTCGTGGCGTCGGCCAGCAAGTACGCCCCACCTCGTTCGTGGTTCGACGACCCGCAGTTCGTCGAGAAGGCGCCCATGACCGTCACCGACGTCGACCCGAAGTACGGGCTACGCCGGATCTTCGGTCACGGCGCAACGTGGGACGAGTGCCACACCGGGTTCGCCGACAGGTGCGTCTCCGCCCCGTCCAGCCCCTCGAACTACTCCCGGTTCCACCTTGGCTACGTCCAGCTCGAGGACGGCTCGACCCTGCCGACCGGCACCCTCACCATGGGCACCGGGCACGCCGACCTCAGCATGTCCGCCGCTGCGGCTGCCGCGCACTACGACAACACCGGGACCGCGTTCGCCCAGGTGCGGTGCGGGGAGGACGCCATCGGCATCTGGTATGCCGGGGTCATCTCGCCGTCGGTCACCGACGAGCAGATCTTCGACATCCGCGGTGCGAAGATCTCCGGCGACTGGCGCAACGTCGCAGGGCAGGGTCTCGACGCCATCGCGATGCTGGCCGTCAACACGCCCGGGTTCCCGATCGTTCGTACCGCTCTCGCGGCGTCCGCTGGGCAGCGTCAGGCGCTCGTCGCGGCCGGCGTCGTCGAGGCGGACCCAATCACCCCGGAGACGCTGGAGCGGATCGTCGCCGCAGCGGTCACGGAGCGGCTGTCGATCATCACCGCACGGGAGTCGCTGCTCTCCGCAACGCGTGCTCGTCGACGTGCGACCATGGATGCAATCGCGGCAGCCGCCGCTTCACGGAAGGACTCCTGACATGGGATGTGGTTGCTCCAAGGGCAGCATCGGAACACCTGCGCCCGGCTCCGTCTTCATCTACACCAGTCCCACCGGCAAGCAGTCCTCGTGGCCGACGAAGTACGAGGCGGAGTTCGCGAAGATGAAGTCCGGCGGCGGCGGGAACATCCGAGTCGAGGCGAAGAAGTAGGGCGACACGCCCGGGGATCGCGGTCTGAGCATCCGTACTCAGACCGCGATCTTTACTATTCCTTTACACTTGGGGCCATGCTGAAGAGCCACCACCCGCACTACCAAGCGAGTGTCGCAGCCACGCTCGGGGCAGCAACGGCCCACCTCTACCTGTCGGTGCTCGGCTTCATCGGATTCCTCAACTACACCGTGGGGACCACCTACGAACTGCTGAATCAAGTCGCCGCAGACTTTCTGTGGGCGTGGATTCATGGGGCGGTTGCTCTCATGCTCGTCGCATCACTGTTCAAGGCGCACACGCGCTTGCGTGAGATGTCACTGCCGGCGCTTGCGTGCAACATCGCTTTTGCCGCGATGTTCACGTGGGCGTTCTTCAATCTCATCTGGGGACTGTCCACTGTGCGGCCTGTATCGTTGGCCGGGCCCGGCCTCGCCTTTGCTGTAGCGGCTGGAGAGCAACTCCTGGCCAACGCCTGGAACCGAAAGGCTTCGACGAAGGAACGGTGAACATGGGCGGTCAGCTTGACGGGGGAACCGTCAGCGCCATCCTCATCGGGTTCGCAACGCTCCTCACCTTTCTCGTCTCCCAGGCGTCGACCAAGGCTCGCGAGCAACGCCGCCGCCTCAAGTCACTCGCCAAGCGCGACATCGGCTGGGCTGGCTGGGCGCACCGCGTGCACGTGTGGGCTGCGCAGCACGGTCATGACGACCTCCCCAAGTTGCCGGCGCTACTCACCGAGGATGACGAGGCAGAAGAATGAGCGATCCCACCATCACTCCGATCAACCTCGAGCAGATCGAGATTGACGAGCGCCACGAGAAGATCCGCCACCGCATCCTCGCCGGGGTCGTCTTTACCATCGGCGTCATCATCGCCATCCTCGTAGGAATGTCGATCGACGACTCACAGAACACCGCCACCCAGGCGAAGGAAGACACGGCCCAGGCGCAGATCGAGAAGTACAACCTCGCCCAGCAGATCGCCGCCGCCTGCGCGAACCCTGAGACCGAGATCCTCGACGAAGCCGTCTACGCCCGGCTGTGCTCCGACGCCCGCACCATCGTGCAAGAGGGCCCGCAGGGTGCGCAGGGCATCCCCGGCGCCCAGGGCATCCCCGGCTCGCAGGGCATCCAAGGAGTCCAGGGCCCTCGCGGTCCACCCGGTACGGACGGTGTCGATGGGATCGCTGGTGCTGATGGCGCTGACGGGCCACTGGGACCGCAGGGACCGTCCGGAGCCGATGGTGCAGCCGGGGCTCAAGGGCCAGCCGGACCTGCCGGTGCCGATGGTGCTGTCGGACCGCAAGGGCCGGCAGGTGAGAACGGGGAGCCGCCGTTCTCGTGGGTCGTCTACGACGGGGGTGGGCAGGTCATCGAGACGTGCACCCGTTCCGAAACTTTCAACGAGGATGAGCCGACCTACACCTGCACGGCCGGGTAGGTGCGAGTAACCTCGAACTGCGCACCACCGCGCAGACGGAAGGACACAGCGATGGACCATGAGAAGCCCGAAGCCCGCCACCTTGAGGGCGAGCCGTACGGAGACGACGACCGGGTCGAAGCGCCCGACTGGTACGACGACACCATCAACGTCGGAGACACGGCGAACGCGCTGGCTCAGGCGCTCGCCAACGAGTCGGAGGAACCATCGTGAGCGGGGCCCTGTACCTGCCCGGCGCCGACCGCACCTCGCGGTGGTTCTTCAAGGCCGGGGCCTACCCGGGTCAGGCCCTCATGCCGCGCATCGACAAGACGCTGCTGCACTCCACCGAGACCCAGAAGACGTCCGGCTGCCCCGGGTATAGCGGCGGTGCCACCGCCCCTCAACTCACGCTGAACCCGTGGACCCGCAAGGCGTGGCAGCACTTCCCGCTCAACCGCGCAGGCCGCGCACTGATGAACCCCGCCAGCACCACCGTGTCCGAGAACAAGGACAACGTGGTGCAGATCGAGATCATCGGGTTCTCCGATCCGGCGCTCGGCCGCAAGTACAACTGCTACCTGCCCGAGCTTCCCGATTCCGGGCTGGACTGGCTGGCAGAGCAGATCGCGTTCATCCACCGCGAGTGGCCGCACCCGACGACACTGCCCCCGACGTGGCCGCTCTACAAGGTCTCCTCGTGGCCCGCCATGAACGCCGCCCGGATAAGCTCGAGGGAGTACGACAACTTCCGCGGCATCCTCGCGCACCTGCACGCCTCCGGGAACAACCACAGCGACGTCGCCATCAAGATCCAGTCACTCAAGGGCAAGATCGACCGGCTGCTCACGGGTGGCGCCCCGAACCTGGGCGGCATCCGCCTAGGCGACAGGGGCGCCGAGGTCATCGCCCTGCAGAAGCTCCTCATCGCCGCCGGGCAGAACATCGTCGCGGACGGGTCGTTCGGCCCAGCCACCGAGGCCGCCCTGCGCGCCTTCCAGAAGTCCAAGGGCCTCACCGTCGACGGCATCGCGTGGCCCAGCACCATCGCTGCGCTCAAGGCAGCGACCGCACCAGCAACCCCGGCGCCAGTCGCCACGAAGGAGATCACCGTGTTCGCACTCGTCCAGATCCGCGGCCTCGACCCCGTCTACAAGTCGGACGGGTTCCGCCTGCAGCACATCGGCAAGCGCCAGCTGGCCGCTCTCAAGAAGTCCGGCCTCGAGGTCATCGAACTCGCCGATCAGGTGGAGCTCGACGCCTACGGCGTCATCGAGACCAACCCTGCGGGGCAGAAGTGAAGACGCGGCTGATCATCTTTCTCGCGGCTGCGCTGGCTGCATCTTCGGCGGCTATCTTCTCGCCCGCCGATGCGGCGGAGTCCACGCCCCTGGTCACCTACACCGCCCACGTCCAGTCCTACGGCTGGCAGGCGGAAGCCGAAGACGGCCAGACCGCCGGACTGCCCAGCTCCGGCAAGCGTCTCGAAGCCCTACGCATCGGAGTCGCGGGAGGAGCAACCATGCGAGCCCGAAGCCACGTCCAGAAGGTCGGCTGGCAGGAGTGGGACACCACCCCCAGCGAGATCGGCACCACGGGCCGAGGCTTGCGTCTCGAAGCGTTCCAGATCGAGTTTCTCGACAAGGGCCAGTTCTACTCCAACTACGACGTGGAATACCGCGCCTACGTCCAGGGCACCGGCTGGCAGGACTGGCGCTCCAACGGCGAGACTGCTGGCACGACCGGCAAGGCCCTGCGAGTTGAGGCCGTCCAGATCCGCCTCGTGGAGGTCAAGGAGGAGCCCGAGCCGACGCCCGGCACCCGTCTGGCGTTCACCGCTGACATCGGCATGGCAACACAGAGCAAGGCGACGCTCGCGAAGATCGGGGCAGACAACCCGACCGCAGCCTTCGTCCTGGGCGACCTCGCGTATGCGCCCAACTCGGTGGCCGCGTTCTGCAAGCAGGTCAAGGACCGCGTCAACGAACCCTTCATGCTTCTCGCTGGCAACCATGAGGAGATGGGCAGCACGGACGGCTACATCGACGACTACGCCAAGTGCCTGCCTGCCGGTCTGCCATTCACCGGCACCTACGCCCGCGAGTACTTCGTGGACGTCGATGGTGTGCGCGTCATTCTTGTCTCCCCCGACATCGAGTTCGTCGGCCGCGACAGCCGCTACGGCCCGGGTGACGCGGGGCGCACGTTCCTCGAGAACGCCATCCGCGACGCGAAGGCCAAGGGGATGTGGACGGTGGTGGGGATGCACCACCCGTGCCTGACGCGCGGCTCTCACACCTGTGCCGACACGAGTCCGGCCGTGTCCGACGTCGCTTTGGCGGAGGGCGTCGATCTCGTGCTCAGCGGCCACAACCACAACTACGAGCGCAGCCACCAGATCGACGGCACCACCGCCGCACCTGTGGTCGTCGACAGCGACAGCTCCATGGTCAAGGGCGCAGGCACAGTGTTCGCGGTCGTCGGCAATGCCGGCCACAACCCGCGAGCGATCGGCTCCAAGACCTCCATCTGGGCCGTCAACAACGGGACGAACAGCCCCGGCGGGTTCGCCTACGGGTACGGCCAGCTGCGGGTGACCGCCAGCGAGCTGGCTTTCAGCCATGTCAGCACGGGTGGCGCCACACTGAACGACACCTTCGTCATCTCACGGTAAGGACAGATTGTGATGGATCGACTCGTCGGATGGCTCGACCCGACCAAGCGCAAGGCGCTCTACGGTCTCATCCTCGCCGCCGGCACCCTCCTCGTCACTCTCGGCTACGCCAGCGAGGTCACCGTGCAGAACTGGGTCGAGGTCATCATGCAGGTCGTCGGAGTCCTCGGCCTGCTACTCGCCAGCTACAACGCGAAACGTCTCGACTATACCGGCATCTATCTCGCTGCGGCGGGGCTGGTGGCAGGGTTGACCGGGGTGGGTCTGATCACCGGGGGGCAGGGCTCGCAGGCCACTGACTTCATGGCTCAGGCCGTGATCGTCCTCCCGATGTTCGAGGCGTTCGTGCGAACCAACACGGCCACGCCGACAGGTGAGCCACTCGCGGAGTGGGAGCCGAAGCACGCGGGTGGTGTCGTGGAATGACCCGCCTGGACTGGCAGCTGCTCGGGGCCGTGGTGGGTTGTGCCACCGTTGCTGCTGTCTTGTTCACGGCATCGGCCCGTCTGCGGCGTTAGGTTCGGGTCGTGTGGGAGGGGCGACGAATCCGCCCCGGTGGAGCCTCGGACGCGCTGCTGGCGGTCCGGGGCTCCACCGCTACCACATGGCTACACTGGGCCCGTCAGCGCGTCCGCTCGGGAGGATAGGCCCTCATGTCAGTAGTCACCTTCACCGTCCGGGTCAGGTTGCTCGACTTTGGGGGTCAGCCGCGCGATGGGGTGAAGGTGCTCGCGGCCCCGACCCCAGCCGTGAAGAAGACCGCCAACGCCGTCCACGGGACCGACCCGGAAGACTCGGTCACCAACGACACCGGCCTTGCCATACTGACGCTCATCTCCATCCCGGGTCTTTGGTACAGGATCAGCGGCAAGGGCTTCGACGCCGTCCGTTTCGCCGCGTACTTCCCCGACCCGAGTGACCCGACCACCGGGACAGCGTTCCCCCAGGACTACGAGATCGACTTCGAGGATCTCGTCGATGAGTCTCCGACGCCGGGCTACGAGGCCATCGCCTTCCTCGCCCCGGGCGGGTATGTCCTGCCCGCCGAACTCGACGCGCTCGACGCCCGCGTGGTCGTGCTCGAGGAGGCGCCGGGCGGTGGCGGCGGCGAGCTGACCATCATCGACAATGGGGACGGCACCCTCACCATCAGCGACGACTCCATCGTCGACCACGGCAACGGCATTCTCACGATCGGAGCATGAACCATGTCTTATGACATCTACTCGCAGGCTGGCGCCGACGCCAAGTTTCTGACCGAGGTCGACGGCGGCAACCCTGACGCCGCGCCGCTACCCGTCGCCCTACGCCGCGGCACCACCGCACAGTGGGCCGCCTCCAACCCGATCCTTGCCGCGGGTGAGCCTGCGGTCGTCCTCGACTCCGGCCAGCCCGCGGGGTTGGTACTCGGCGACGGCGTGACCGCGATGGCTGATCTGCGCGCCGCCGTGTGGGACGACGACGCACGCCTTGCCGCCGCCGCCACGGCCACCCAGCCGGGAGACCTCGGCACCGCAGCCGCCGCCGACGTAGCCGACCTTGCCACCGCCGCACAGGGAGTCAAGGCAGACACCGCCGTTCAGCCCGCCGCGCTACCCGACCCGGCACTGTCGTCCGCGCTCGCACCACTCGTGGCCGCGCTCCAGTCCGGTGCTGACACGTCCGTCCTCCTCCTCGGAGACAGCACCGGCAACGACAGTGACGAATGGTTTTACATTTTTGGGCAGTGGCTCGCCGCACAGTTCCCCGAATACACCGTCGAATACCGACCTTGGAACAACACGACCAAGGCATACGGGCGCCCCACCATCCTCCAGACCGGCCCGCTCGGCACTCAGTACGCTTACCTTGCTGGCTCGCTAAACGACCTCTGCCAGGCCCAATCAACGGCGCTCACGAACGGCGATCTTGACCTGCGAGTGAAGTTCGCAGCGGACGACTGGACGCCGGCCGCTTCTGGTCTCGTGCTGTCCCGATTTGGCGCTGGCGGTGACAGGCTCCTGCGGTTCGGCCTTGGCGCTGGAGGGAACCTGACGTTCGACTGGACCACGGACGGTTCCACACTCCAGACAATGGCACCCTCCGCCGTCGCAACCCTCACCGACGGGGTCGCCGCATGGGTGCGCGTCACGCTCGATACTGACAACGGCTCAGGTCAGCACGAGATCAAGTTCTATACCTCCACCAACGACGCCGCATCATGGACCCAGCTCGGCTCCACCATTACGCGGGCCGGGACAACGTCCATCTTCACGGGGGGCACCGGCATGTGGGAGATCGGCGGCAGGGGCGGAAGTGCCGAACTGCTCGCCGGCAAATGGTATGAGGTTGAGGTTCGCAACGGCATCGGAGACGCCTTCCCCCTACTGCTGGCCCCGCAGTCAAATGCGTGGTATCCGATAGGGTCGGACACTCCTGTCACGCGCAATGGTTCTTCGACCCTAACCCTCCTCAACGGGTCGATCACCGGCGGGTCTATCCCGACCAACTTTTCCCCCCAGGTGGCTGGCATGAGCCCACCCGGGCGGCACGCCGTAACGTTCATCTCCACCGGCCACAACGAAGGCACCGTCGTCGGCGCACCGTGGAAATCGCTCTACAGCACATTCGCCTCCGCCATCGCAGCCCGGACACTCTGCCCCGTCGTGGCAATCGCGCAGAACCCCCGCACCGCACCGCAGGCGGGCATGACCATCTACGCACACCGGCAGCGGTGCGGCGACCTCGCCGCATGGTCTCAGTACGGGGCGGGCCGCGGACACCTCAACGTCTACCAGGCGTTCATGGACGACGGGCGCGCGATGTCCCTGCTCGTCAACACAGACGGCATCCATCCCACAGCGGCAGGGTCGCAACTGTGGGCCGACACGCTCGCCGCCGCAGTCACCCCGCTGCTATGACCAGCCACCCGACCGGCGTCCGGCGCATCCTCGACAACGCCGCCGACCGCGCCCCCGCCACCCGCCACGCCGAAGCGTGGTACGTCGCCACCGTCCTCGCCACCGCCGCCACCTCATGGGCGCTCCTGACCATCGCCCGCGCACTGACCGCCACCACCAAGGAGACACCATGAAGACCGCCGCCGCCATCCTCGCCGCACTGATCGCGTTCACCCTCGGGCTGCTCTCCTGCACCCCACCCGCCAACAGCGCCGAGTCCACCCCCGGCGTGACCTACTCCGCGCACGTCCAACGCGTCGGCTGGCAGGCACCCGTCGACGACGGAGCCACCGCAGGCACTACCGGGAGGGGCCTGCGCGTCGAAGCGCTGCGACTCTCCCCGTCCGGCGGCGCCACCCTGACCTGGCGCGGCCACGTCCAGAAGCAGGGCTGGCAGGGCTGGCGCGACACCCCGAACATGATCGGCACCACCGGGCGCGGGCTGCGGCTCGAAGCGTTCCAGATCACCGTGAAGGACTCCGGGCAGCTCTACGGGGACGTGTCCGTGGAGTACCGCGCCCACGTCCAAGGCGTCGGGTGGCAGCCGTGGCGACGCGACGGGCAGACCGCCGGCACCACCGGCAAGGGGCTGCGCGTCGAGGCCGTGCAGGTCCGCCTCGTGCAGGGCCCTGAGCCGGAGCCGACGCCCACGCC
>Ga0209582_1000657_pt1 | contig 19637 bp, 7 predicted proteins | sample KloWWTmetKNB5Kit_FD_187176 | JGI IMG/M metagenome (GOLD analysis project Ga0209582, IMG submission 187176) | Active sludge microbial communities from Klosterneuburg, Austria, studying microevolution and ecology of nitrifiers - Klosterneuburg... | ecosystem: Engineered > WWTP > Aerobic digester >...
CTTTAGTTGTGCGCACACATGAACAACATCTCTTAGATGCCTATAAGCAAATAAATCAGGCACAAGTCGAGAAAGATCAATATGCCGTCCTCATGACTCATCAGCTCAAATCACCTTTGGATGCGATACGCAGTAAAATTAACCTCATCAAAGGCGGATATTGCGGAGAAGCTTCTGCTGGCGTTAATGAAGCTTTGGACAAAATTGATAATCGAGCACAAAGTATGTCGGGATTAATTCTTGATTTACTCCGATTAGAACGATTGAAAGATACTTGTCTTAGCACAGCTGTGCTGGAATCTGTAGATATTCAAACTGCTTTACAAAAAGGGATTGACAAATTAACCCCAGTTGCGAACTCCAAGCGCATCAAATTGCACTTATCTGTTAAAAATTTCAAATGCAAAGTGATTCCGGAGCAGTTAGAAATTCTTTTGGAAAATATTATTGCCAATGCAATCACTTATTCACACGACAACGCTTCAGTTGAAATTACCTCTGAAATTAACCCATCTACTCAGAGTGCCAGCATCACCATCATTGACCATGGCATCGGCATAGAAAACAAAGACTTGCCTAATATATTCAATGAGTATTTTTACTCACCCAGAGCATCTCTGCATAATAAAGCATCCAGTGGCATCGGTTTATCGATTGTCAGAATCGCAGCAGAAAATAATAAATTACCAATCAAAGTCACTAGTGAACCCGGTGTTGGCACATCTTTCACCATCATTTTTAACAATATTGAGTTGTCTGCAAATAAACATGATGTTAGCGATGTCACACTAACAAATAGTCATCTGCCATAGACTGAATTCTGACATCCATCATAATCATCAAAATAATTGCCATTGATTTTACGTTGCCAATAGTGTCGATGTGATGTTCTCCAACGATCGACAAACCATTCATTTTCGCTAAAGCGAAGAAAAATGGCACCATCCGTATCACTACGCAATAGTTTGCTTCCCGAGTCACAATAGCGTGTAATCACACCTTTGCGTGGATGGCCATAGCGATTAAGATATCCTACTGTAAATATGGTTAGCTCCGGATTAACTTGCTGAATAAAAGCGGTTGTTGAAGAAGTGTTACTGCCATGATGAGGTGCAATCAAAATCGTTGACGGCAGCTTATCACCAGCGCGCGTTAACAGTGCTGATTCATCTTTACCTTCAATATCCGAAGGCAACAACACACTCCCATGTATCGATGTAATTTTTAATACACAACTATTTGCATTCGTTTTGTTCTTCGGATTCTCATAATCATGCGACATAGGATGAAGCAATTCAAAGTACACACCATCCCACTGCCAGGATTGACCGGCACGACAGCGATCTTTATGCACTTTGGCTTGCTGAATCGGATGATGCTCTTTCAGAGACGATAGTAACGCGCTGACAGGCATGGCTTCCAATACAGATAATGCGCCGCCACTATGATCAGAATCTGCATGTGACACAATCATGACATCAAGCCGATGTATGCCTTCTCCCCGTAAAAAAGGCACAATAATGCGATCACCGCTATCAGTTTCTCCAAAACTTGGCCCCGTATCAAATAACAGCGCATGATTCGTAGTGCGTACAACGACCGCCAAACCCTGACCAACATCCAGTACCGTCAACCATAACTCACCCATTTTCGGTTTAGCGGGCGGTATCAGAAACATGGGTAATAAAGCGATCATTCCCAACCACCGCGCTGGAAACCCCGCAAACAAGCCCAATCCGACACTTCCTGGCAGAAACATCCAGAAAATTCCAATCACAGCAACCGCTATTGTCCATGCCGGTGGTGCATGCTGTTGCCATACAACATGAGGTAAATGATCCAATTCATGCAATATTGTCATGCAGATACTAAGCACCTCATGTGCCGGCAGCAACATAAAATCAAAGGAAGGAATCGTTGCCAGCAATGTGAATGGCACCACTAAAAAACTGACCATTGGGATGGCAACGGCATTCGCAATAGGTGAAACTAGAGATGCTTGTTGAAACAACGCCAGCAATAAAGGAACCAATCCCAGTGTCATCGCCCATTGGATACGCAACCATTCTTGCAGCCAATTCATTTTTCCTATCCGTCCCACCGTTAACAGCATGATAATGGCTATTGCCCCGAATGACAGCCAGAATCCGGGAGCAATAGTTGCCCAAGGATCCAATAGCACAACCCCTAATAAAGCCCAGGCCAATACCATTGATGGCGAAACAAAATGTCCTCTCCATAACGCAACAGCCACTACAGCCAGCATATAGAACGTTCGCTGCGCCGGGATCGCAAAACCCGATAGTAATGCATAGCTCAAAGCTGCCATCAACCCAGCAATCACTGCCGCACGGCGCGCTGGCATACGTAACACCAGATAAGAACTCCAGCGCCACATCCAAAAAACCATCACAAATACCAAGCTTGATATCAAAGTAATGTGCAAGCCGGATATTGCCATCAGATGAATCGTTCCAGTACGCACGAATACTTGCCATTGATCACGAGGAATAGCCTGCTGATCTCCCGTCGCCAGTGCTGTTAATACCCCGGAATAGGATTGATCTGTCAAACTCTGGATGAAGCGCTGTTGAATACCTTCGCGCACATGTTCAACCCAATAAGCGGGATGGTGGATCATCGATTTCAAACGCTGATTATCGATGGATGTACGCACATATCCGACAGCACGAATATTTCGTTCCAGTGTCCATGCTTCATAATCAAAACCATGGGGATTCGCATTTCCATGAGGTTGTTTAAGACGAACAGTCAATCGCCAGCGCTCCCCCGCTTTAACCACGGGTACTGTTACTTCATCCATATCTGATTGATAGCTTTTATACCAAGACAATGCAATTCGCTTGGGTACAATCGCACCATCGGTAATCACACGTTCAACATCTAGTTGAAAATGTACGCTGCGATCATTTTTGTTAGGTAAATTAGCCACCACACCAACCACCTGAATATCCCGCTGCTCCCAAGCAGGAGGTAATGAATCAGCCAATCTCCAGTGAGCAAAAGCAGCCGCCCAGAAAAACCCAAGTCCCAAGCAAACCATCAACAACAAAACGCTATTAACAACGCCCCCAATATTTGAAGGACTATTCCCAAGCAATCTAATCACAATTACTAGCGGCAGCATCCATGTTGCCAAAATTAAATCCGGTAACTCAGCTTGCAATTGCAACAAACTGGTCCCTACGACAAAAGCTAGAATATTTAATCGCAGTAACAAATGCTGTGAGCCCCTCTATTATCTAATAATGATTTTTTGACTGTTAATTCTTAACGTCAGAATAAACATAAATTCGATACTCAAGACCATAATTCATACACAAGATTCGCATTCCAGGCTTCAAAAGTGGAAAGCATTGCTGACTTCCTCCAGATTTCGGTCAAAAATGCAGCAAACTAGCCTGACTATCCAATCAAACATAAAAACAGACCTGCTTCCTATCTGCGTTATGGTATCGTTGAGATGTTCAAAGAAGGAATATAATTACCAATTGTAGGTTTCAAAAGCATTGTTATGACTGATGCCAGGTTACATCGCTCGAAACTCATTCAATACATGATATGAATCTGATTATGCATGAATCGTATGCCCTGTATTAAATTCATATCTGCCTGCACGTCTGAATCTAATGCACACCCATTGCTTAGTTCAAAATTAGAGAAATTACACTATTGGAACCACTGTCTCGGTTACAGCATCAGACGGCATATTAAATATATGAACAATCCAGCCGCTATTGCAGTTACCGAATGGAGGGATGCCATGATTGAACGTAAGAAATATCGAAGAATCGCCGATTATGAAATTCATAGCAAAGTAGATTTGCTGACTAGTCTGCTGCAAAACCAACAGCTAGAACTGGAAGAATCTCATAGTCGCTATGCAGACCTCTATGATTATGCACCGGTTGGTTATTTGACTGTAGACGAAGCGGGAAACATACTTTCCATTAATATGACAGGCGCCGCTTTGTTGCGAAAAGAACGCACATTTCTCATAGGGAAGCCATTTACTGATTGTTTCTTTCAAATTGATCAGCAAACTTTCTTTGATTATTTACAAGTGGTCTTTAATGCAACCAGCAAAATCACCATCGACTTAAAAATTGGCGATACCCATGATCCATTAAGCTTCATCCGCTTAGAAAGCACGGTAATCAGCGATAAAAACATATGTCGCATGATCATGTCGGACATCAGTCAACTCAAAAGAGTGACCAATCTCAATCGAGATTTATTGAATGAGAACAGGCGTCTAATGAAAGAATTATTCCGTATTCAGGAAAAGGAGCGGCGCATGCTTGCTTACGAATTACATGATGAATTGGGGCAATGGCTTACCGCTATCCGTGCAGAAAATGAAGTCATCCTCAATCATACTGAACAAAACTCGATTATCTCTACCAGCGCCCGGGCTATTACGGAATGTACCCAAAAAATGCATCAGGTGATACGTGGCATGCTGCACACACTATGTCCATTACTGGATTCATTAGGATTAATCGATGCTTTATATGAACTGAAGAAACAGTGGTATTCGTATTATCCAGAAATCGTACTTGAATTCAGATTAGAAGGCGATCTTACAACACTCGACGAACAAATCGGTATCACCGTGTTTCGTCTTATTCAAGAAGGTTTAAATAACATCTACAATCATGCAGAAGCTTCCTGGGCTCAGGTTAGTTTAAGCCGAAAAACTATTGATAATCCACTGGTTGATTTTTTGCTTCTGAAAATAGAAGATAACGGTAAGGGCTATGACACCAACCAGCAATTCACCGGTTTAGGACTCGTCAGCATGCGTGAGCGAGTAATCGCAATGAATGGCAGACTAACCGTGCGCAGCGCCAATAGTGAAGGTACAGAAATCAACATCAGATTACCGATTGAGAATTTGGATAATGATTAAACCGATCAGCATATTGCTAGTTGACGATCATCCCGTAGTACGCGCCGGTTATCGCCGTTTGCTTGAAACCACACCCGAAATGCAGGTAGTAGCAGAAGCAGCCGACGGTGAAACAGGCTATCAACTTTATCAGGCATATCAACCAGATATCGTGATTCTTGATCTTAATATGCCAGCTGCCGGCGTCTGTGGATTTGAAACAATTCGCCGCATCATTAGTCACAACCCTAATGCCAATATTCTAGTTTTCAGTATGTCAAACAATGTCACCACCGTTCAACGCGCACTCAAAGCAGGCGCCATTGGATTCATCAGCAAACAAAGCGGGATAGGAGAAATGATCCATGCGGTGCATCAAGTCAGTTCTGGGAAAACCTATATTGAATCGGAATTGGCAACTGCATTAGCACTCTATGCAACACATAAAGAGAGTTTTGAGAATCCTCTGGATACGCTGACTAAACGGGAATTCCAAATATTCAAGTTAATCGTAGAAGGAAATTCCAATACACAAATTGCAGAAAAAATCTCCATTAGCCCTAAAACCGTTAGTGTCCATCAACTCAACTTGATGCGAAAATTGAAAATGCAAAATACCACACAGCTTATTCGGTTGGCCATCACTCATAATGTCATTTAACCACATCATTTAATCAACCATCTGTTCATTCAATGCTTACCCTTCCTTAACATTTTTCTCCGATTTCTGCGCAAGTGATTGACTGATCCTGGCTAGTTCATTCAATCGCTCTCCTACTTTGTAATTGAAACTTCCTTCAGGATAACGATCATTGGAATCAACCTCACCGGCCGGCACATCCGTCAGGAGAGTAATGGCCTGATCAACATTTTCGACCGCATAAATGTGAAACTGCCCGGTTTTAGCAGCAGCGATTACATTTTGACGCAACATCAGGTGCCTGACGTTGGCAACAGGAATGATGACTCCCTGATCACCGGTTAACCCCCGCGCCGCACAGATATCAAAGAACCCTTCAATTTTTTCATTGACCGCACCGATTGCCTGTACTTGCCCTAACTGATTGACTGAACCGGTGACCGCCAAGGATTGCTTGATAGGTATATTCGCCAGATTGGACAGCAGCACGCATAATTCCGCCAATGAAGCGCTATCTCCATCGATAACACCATACGATTGCTCGAACACCAGACTGGCAGATAGCGCCAGTGGCTGGTTCCTCGCATACCGTGCCGCAAGAAAGGCGGAGAGAATCAACACTCCCTTGGAATGGATGGCGCCTGAAAGCTTTACTTCACGTTCGACATTAACCAGATCACCTTTACCCAGGCGACTGGTAGCAGTAATTCGAGTCGGCTGGGCAAAAGCAAAATTTCCCAACTCAATCACAGCAAGACCATTGATCTGCCCTACAATTTTACCTTGCGTATCAATCATTAAAGTATCGTGCAGAATGGCTTCATACAATCGATCCCTTACACGATCCTGGCGCCGAATCTGTGCATCGACGGCTTGTTGAATATCGTTGGCAGTCACGGTGTCGTGCTCCGCTTCACGCGCCCAGTAATCTGCTTCGCGCAATAAATCCGCCACGCTGCGCATATGCATGGAAAGCTTTTCTCCATCCCCTACCAAGCGCGCGCTATATTCCAGCACGCTGGCCACTGCATACCGATCAAGAGGCAATAATGACTCCTTGCGTGCCAGAGTAGCGATCAGGCGCGCGTAGAGAAGATGAGTATCGGCGTTACGTTCAATTCTTTCCTCAAAATCAGCAGCTACCTTAAACAACTCGCTGAATTCAGGATCGTATTCTTGTAACAAGTAATAAAATAAACGGTCACCAAACAGAATGATTTTAATATCTAGCGGTATAGGCTCGGGCTCAAGCGATACCGTACTGATCAAGCTGTACATCTGTGCCAGCGCTTCAATGGGTATCGATCGCGACTGGAGTGCGCGCTTGAGTCCTTCCCAGGCGAAGGGCTGCATCAGCACTTTGCGCACATCCAATAGCAAATATCCACCGTTGGCCCGATGCAACGCACCAGGCTTGATCAACATGAAATCCGTCACCAATGCACCAAACTGAGCAATGTGTTCAACACGCCCCATCAAATTACTGTAAGTAGGATTGTCTTCGCTGATGATAGGCGCGCCCGATTCATTGTCATTGGTGACCAGCACATTGATCTGGTAACTATGGAAAGTCTGGCGTGTAGTGATCGTCATTCCGGATACACTGACAGATTCCTCTTGTTTACGAAAATCATCCACATGTTCGACCAGATCCTGTTGCACGGCATCAAAATAGACCAGTACATCAGGTAATTCCGAATAAATCCGGCGTAACTCATTCAGCATATGCTCGACGGTAGACAACATCATTTCCCGGCTGAGTTGCCGAATCCGTTCACTGCGCTCCCTTCGCCATTGCGGCAGATGACTCAGAATATTCTCCAAACGCTCCTGGAATTCAGCGATCAACTGCTCAGTCTGATTTTTTTCAGCTTGAGGCAGTTTGTCGTATTCATCAGGCGTTATCACCTCATGATTGCGAATCGGCGAGAAAACAAACCCGTCCGGGGTTTGCAACAAGACGATTTCCTGCTTCTCCGCATCGGTTCTCAATTCCAGTAAAGCTTGTTCTTGTTGTTCATTAAATTCTTTCTGGATCGCCCTCGCCCTGCTTCGATACTCATCACTATCAAACAAGGCAGGAACAGCACCGCGCAAAAAATTGATCAGTGCTTCCATATCTAAACGCAACGCTTCCCCACGACCATGGGGCAATTTGAGCACACGCGGTTTATGCGGCTGGGAAAAATTGTTGATATAGCACCAATCGGCAGGTTTGGTCTCCTGATGCGCCTTTTCCTCAAGCAATTGACGCACTAGGCTGCGCTTACCCATGCCTGATGGGCCCAGCACAAAAAGATTGTAGCCTTCATGGCGTATGCCGGAACCGAAGCGCACAGCATCCATTGCACGCGCTTGTCCAATGATTTCGGACAAATCCTCAAGATCCGCCGTAGTTTGGAAGGTAAATTGATCAGGATCGCAATGATGGCGTAATTGCTGCCAGTCTAAAGGCAAATGGTTTTTTTCGTTGTTATCTGGAGTAAAAATAATACGCCCTCATTTTATTCATTCTAAATCGGCCACTGCTGTGCGTCACATTAAATGACGGTCAAGCATTGATCGCAAAACGTATAGATTAACCTAAAATCATGTGAATCAAGGATAAGAAAATAGCACTGAAAATGACAATCAAGCATAACTGCAGTTTCCGGAATTTGACTTGACGCCAGCAGGAAATACTTGATTCAAGGATGATAAAGTATAAATATCTGACAAATACTTCGTGTAATATCAACAGTAAAATTGCATTAAAACTGCATCATCTCGACGTATCAACACAAATGTTACGACCATCACAGTAAAAAGGAGAAGAAATGACAGACATTCATGCAATTCTGGGAAACGAAAACGATTGGCTGCTTAATCATGTCTGCAATGGAATTCCAAACAACAATTTACAGTTGCCCGGCGCTGATTTTATCGATCGGGTGATGGCGCAAAGCAATCGCAAACCCAGTGTGTTGCGCAATTTACAAGCATTCTACAACCAAGGACGTTTGGCGGGCAGCGGTTATTTATCGCTACTACCCGTCGATCAAGGTGTCGAGCACTCCGCAGGAGCCTCCTTTGCGCCCAATCCGATGTTTTTTGATCCCAAACACATTGTTGAACTGGCCATCGAGGGTGGGTGCAACGGTGTCGCTTCCACATTGGGTGTGCTGGGTATCATTGCACGGCAATACGCACACAAAATTCCGATGATCCTCAAAATAAATCACAATGAATTGCTGACCTACCCGAATAAATTCGACCAAACACTTTTTGCCAGCGTTACTCAAGCGTTTGATATGGGCGCTTGCGCTGTAGGTGCAACAGTTTTTTTTGGATCCGAAGAATCACGCCGTCAAATCCAGGAAGTTACTGCTGCATTCGAGCACGCACATAATCTGGGAATGGTCACGATTTTGTGGGCTTATACACGGAATAGCGCCTTCAAAACTGCCGACAAGGATTATCATGTCAGCGCCGATCTGACCGGTCAGGCCAATCATCTGGCAGCGACCATCGGAGCTGATATCATCAAACAGAAAATGGCGACCAATAATGGCGGTTACAATGCCATCAAATTCGGCAAAACCCACCCGAAGGTCTATAGCGAGCTCACTTCGGATCACCCCATCGATCTTGTGCGCTATCAAGTGGCCAATTGCTATATGGGACGAATCGGCATGATCAATTCAGGGGGGGAATCCGGTAGCGATGATCTGCACCAGGCGGTAAGGACGGCCGTCATTAACAAACGCGCTGGCGGCATGGGATTGATCTCTGGACGCAAAGCATTCCAAAAGCCGTTCGCTGAGGGCATCAGACTGCTCAATGCCATCCAGGATGTGTATTTATCGGATGCCGTGACCATCGCCTGAAACACTCAAGCGCAGCGTTAATGTAAACAGTCCTTGATTTATCATCATCAAGGACTGTTTGGTCATTTATCATCACCATAATCGTTGGGATACTTTGCTACAACAACCGCAAGCGCCAATTTCAACCTATACCGTCAGTCAGGAGGGATGTCTGACGGCCTTATACAAGGACCTATTTACGGTAAACGTTAAAATTGGCGTGCTGTGTAACTCCCAAACCATCAGGCAATCAAGTCTCCTGCCACGAATGCGGGAGCACCCGTTAACTGGATCCGGAAGTCTGCTGTCAAATTTCCATTTACGTTGGCTTCCAGTACGCCACCGGCATAGCGGACCTGTCCCGCACTACTGAAAGCAGCGCCAGCAATGAAAGTAAAAGCCTGATTACCGGCAACCCCTGTATTGGCATCAATCGCACTAAGATTAACCTTGTCGAGGGTACTTGAGAAGTCGGTAATGGTATCAATGCTCGCGCCGTTGGAATGAAAGAGTGCGGACGTATAAGTAAAGCTGTCACTGTTGGCACCACCCGTCAAAGTATCGGCACCTCCTCCGCCTATCAATATATCGTTACCCGTGCCACCAATCAGCCTATCGTTGCCACCCAGACCGTCCAACGTGTTGTTGCTAGCGTTACCTGTCAGGATGTTAACGACGGTATTGCCTGTAGCGTTACTTGGGGCTACACCTGTCAGTGTCAGGTTTTCAAGTTGGGCAGCCAATGTATAAGTCACTGAACTCTGCACCGTGTCATTACCGCCAGCGGCAAGTTCAGTAATGATATCGGTTGTGGTATCGACCACATAGATATCGTTACCGGTGCCGCCAACCAGTGTATCCACGCCGCCCAGACCATTCAGAGAATCATTGCCACCCAGACCGTTGAGCAGGTTGTTATTACTATTGCCGGTAAGAATATTAACTACGGCATTGCCCGTCCCGTTGATTGCGGCTGCGCCGGTCAAGGTTAGATTTTCAAGTTGAGCGGCAAGCGTAAAAGTCGCCGAACTGAGGACCGTATCGTTACCACCGCCCGCAATTTCGGTGATGGTATCGGTAGTGGTGTCAACCACATAAGTGTCGTTACCGGTGCTGCCAATCAACGTATCCACGCCGCCCAGACCATTCAACGTATCGTTGCCGCCCAAGCCACTGAGTGTATTGTTGTTACTGTTACCAGTCAGGCTGTTGGCTGCCGCATTGCCGATACCGTTGATCGCAGCCAGACCGGTCAATGTCAGGTTCTCGAGTTGGGCAGCTAGCGTGAATGTCACCGAGCTTTGCACGGTATCGACACCGCCGCCAGCAAGCTCGGTAATGATATCGGTAGTGGTATCAACCACAAACGTATCGTTGCCCGTGCCACCAATCAGCGTATCCACACCGCCCAGGCCATTCAAGGTATCGTTGCCACCCAAACCGTCGAGCGTATCATTGCCCGGTGTACCCACCAGATTATCGTCACCGGCAGTACCGACAGTAGCACCACCGCCCGGAACAACGATCCTGTCAGTAAACTGCAACTGCTCTATGTTGCGCAGCGTATCACTGCCATCGTCAATCGCGGCGATGGCGGGATTAGTATGGGTAACCGTAATCGAGTCATCGGGATTGAAAGTCAATGTATAGTTGGCGAAAACATCGCGAAATACAGCCGTATCAACATCCGTACCAGCCGGCGCTGTCCTAATCTCACGCACAATGACCAACTGATCAGGACTGTAGGTGCCATTTTGCATCGCTGTCCTTAACGTACTGGTCATATTATCGAAAGAAATAATTTCGCTGGTAGGATCGCCAGGATTGGTGCGAACACTGATTCGAGTATTCAGCCAGGCATTGCCATCAATGATGTCATCGCCGCCACGCCCTTCAATCAGATCACCACCACCGCCGCCCAGTAGAATATTGCCGGTGCTGAACGATGTCGCGCCGTCCAACAAAGCGCTCAATCCATCAATCAATGCAATCCTATCGGCAGCACTATGCCCGCCACCAGCCGGATTATTGACATCATCCAGCGCGTTGTTTTGTCCTGTATTCGGATCAATCAATGTCAATTCGACACTGGTATCGTTATCACCACGGATGATGTCATCAAGATCCCATCCTGACGCAGCTTCAACAAAATCATAGCGATCGAAGACATCCACGGGCACGCCCGGCACGATAGGTCGGGTCAAATCGATATTGGCAGCAACACTGTTACCCTTGTTGAAGACCCAGTCAAAGCCGCTATTACCGTCATTTTTGTCCGCACCCGGCATGCCATTCATCAAATCATCGCCACCCTCGCCGAGAAATTCGTCCAGGCCGCCGCCGCCAAGAAAAACATCGTTACCCCGGATCGGATCACGATTGAAGGGATCAAAGTTATCACCAGGCGCGCCATCGGCAGTTCCGGTTTGAATCCAGTCATCGCCTTCGTTGCCCATCATGACTTCGTTGGGCGTATTGCCAAAGATAAAATCGTTGCCTGAGCCTGCAAACACCTCGGAAATATCGTTGCCAGTCACGATGAAGTCGCTGCCGTCGCCGCCCATGATCAGATTAATCCCGGGACCGCCATTAATCACGTCATGGCCGTCACCGCCTTTGATGTTGTCATCACCAAAGGAATCCGTAATGCGGTCATTGCCGTCACCGCCATTGATTGAATCATTGCCGGCGCCGCCTTCCAGACGATCATTCCCCTCGTCTCCCCACAGCGTGTCATCCCCTTCACTGGCGCGTATCCTGTCTATGCCGCTCGTGCCCCCCATCACCACATGCTGATCACCCGTGTAGCGAATGGTATTGGGACCCAGCGTAGTGTCGCGGACCAAAGCCAGTTGATTCAAATGGTTTCTCAGTGTCGCTTCATTCACATCAGGCGTAGAAAGATCATCCTGTATGGGACCGCTCTCCCCCAGATTTCCCACCTCAAAGGTATAAGCCGGGGTGGAAAAGATGTCGAAAGGCAGATGTTTGACATCCGGCAGATTACGCATCACCAGCTCGGCAAACGAGTTTTCCTCGAGTTGAGTGAGAAAATCGAGTCCGGCTGTGCGTGCCAGATAATAAAAACGGTCGCCGTCTTGCAGATTCTCCATCTGGGTTTCAAAAACGAAATTGAATGTGGAACCCAATAAACCGCCAAATGGCGCTTGTTTTTCAGCCAGACCGCCAATCCAAAAATCCACATCGTCCAGCCCCGTCGATGCAGCCGAGCCATTCATAAATGCGATAGCTTCAGGACTTGTACCATCTACCAACGCCTGGGCTGCTGCACGCTTGTCTGCGAAAGTCGTTGCAGCGGTGATACTGCCGTGGGTGCCGTAGGCGGCGATAAAATTGGTCAACGACTCGGGATGCCTGAGACCCAATCCAAAATCCGCCCAGCTTTCATAAGGTTGCAGGGCGGGATTCTGTCCGGTATCTTCGTAGAACATACGACGCGCTTCATTCAAAGACGGAATACCGACATCGCGCGCGCGAGTCATATTGATGGTAGGCAAATCGAGCGGCAGGCCGAGCAAATTGTTGCGCAAAGCTTCGGTGACAAATTCATCAATTTCATTGCCGACCTGTTTGGTCATGCCCTTGACGACGGCGCCAGCAGCCTCGATGTTGCTAGCATAGGCATCGACTCCGGTTCCTCTGAACGCAATTGGATTCAGGAATGCATCGATTAACCCGACGTCATTCAATGCACCATCCGAATTGGTTCTGGCTACCGTTTCAGTCAGCATTGAGTGGCCGAAACGATAGACCACATGAGCGAATTCAGCCATGATGGCCGGATCGATAGTGCTGTTATAACCGATAAACACATCCACATTGGGCTGTACCTTGCGTGCAAACTCCTCGAACACCAAATGCTGGTACTGCATTTCGGTCGCAAAACGGGCCGCCTGAAACAACCGCTCACCGTCCCACTGCCCAACCGGCGTTCCATCCGGCTTATGCCATTGTGCGATAAATGCAGGATCGCCACTGTTGGTAATCAAATCTTTGACAAAATCGACGGTGCGATTATGTTCTGCATGAAAAACCGTGTGCACTGTCGTCAAGCCAATATTTTCGTTGCCACGGCCATCACCGGTAATGAAATGCTCATTGAGCAATTCATCATCATAGCGATCTGCTTCCGACAACCCAACGACAGTGTCGCTATCGGGCGCCTTTAAGGTACCGTTGGTATTGCGCGGGGCCGCTGTATGGGCGATGTCATCCAAGAAGGCATGGCCGGTGCGAATTACATTGACAGGAATGCTGATCCCTCCCCCCGTCGGATCTCCCACCACGACAATGTCATCAGGCGTATTCGCAATGTTATCGGGCCCCGTTCCAACCACTAACTGAGCAAAGCCGTTGGCAGCAGGGATAAACTTGCCATAGCTGTCTGTGCGCAGCAGCGGCAGATTGGTCACGTCGGCATCGGTCAGATTGATACCCAGTTTTTGCTGCGCTTGCAGCTTGATGTCAGCCCAAGTGGCCAATCCACCGAGCGTTGGACTATCTTCCAGTAATCTGCCCGTTGATACTGGATCGCCCGCCGTATTGAACTCATACTCGCGCAAAAACACTTGATGCGATGGATGCGAGGTATAAGTCTGATTCTGATCGACAAACGGTGTCGTTTGATTACGGTGTTCGCGGATATCGTCATCGGTACCCAAAGTGTTATCCGGGCCCGGCAAATTGGTGGCTCGGGTCAATGCCATGAACTGCAAATTGGCCGGCAAATTGTCAGCGCTTTCATCCACGGCAGTATTGATATCGTCGACCAGAATGCCATCCGGACCAGCAATGAGCGGATCGTCGGGTTTTAGCGGCACAAAAACTGTGCCATTGCCGCCTTTATTCACCAGATCCAATCCATGATCAAAGAACTGACCAAATAACGTAAACCAGGAGTTATATGGCGCAGATAATCCCGCATCGGGAGTGACATTCGGAATGAAGAAAGTGCCCTTGCCATCGACGTCAGCCACCGATCCGTCGGTATTGGCTGCGGCAGCAACGGCTGCTGGATTATGATCGGTCTGATCAACGATCAAGTTACTGATGGTGCGGGGATGCGAATCGAACACAGCGCCGCTCGTCTGTAGATAGGATGTGGGATCGTTGACTGACTGACCGGTAGGTCCGTCCACGTCGAATGTCACCTGTTCAGCATCACGAAAAGCGGGTTGCAAGTAGCGTGGAAAAACCTGATCAGCCGACCCGTACAAGGAGCGCCCTGGTTGCAGATTGTTATAGGTCCCTAACACATTACGCAGCCCATGTGGCAGCAAAGGACTGCCGACTAATCCCGGCAATGCATTGAAAATGCCCTCAGACTGTGCGGTGGAATCATCTTCAGAGATGGAAATCTGTTGTAATAGAAAATCGAGATCGGTTCTGCTGAAATTTGCCATTTTGGTTGCCTCCATAATGCTTGATTTACAAAGGGCGGATGTCCAGAACTTCCTTTCATAAGGCGCTCATTGATCCACGGGGATAGCTTCTTAGCAACTTAACGCGTTCAATTCCTTTCTGATTGATTAGGATTTATAAGGCCCATTTTTAAACTGGGCTTTTTTATACTAGGACCAGGCATTGGATAAGTCAGTAGGATTTCACCAATTCGTTTGTAAGCATCTGCCTAGAATCGTCTAAGTAATTACTTAATTTGAGTCTGCTCCGGTTGATTTTAAAGAGTTCGATTAATGAATTATTAATATTAATAATCAACAATTTAACAGCATGTCAAGCAACGTAGGGATTAATTGATTTTTCAATAAAACCTATATAAGAATCAGTTAAATCCTACTTTACTTCCCAAACCAGCAGTCCTAGGATGCAATGACAACGGGCTGATTTAAATGAATATCAATGAACACTTTCAGCAAAATCCCGTGACAGCCCGGCACTGACATGTAATCCATGATCTTTCTATTTCCAACGAAACAAGCTAAGGGGGATATCATGAAAAACGCGGCATCCGATTCAATACCCAATAACGCGCACAATGCTCCAATCAATCCATCGAGACGCGATTTCTTAACCACAACGGGCGGTGCAATGCTTGCCGCTCCGGCCATTTTCACTACTCGCAAAAGCATCGCTCAAGTCACCGACCCAGTATTGCCGCCCAGCCCGCCGACCAGGCCGTGGCGCGACCATTTACCGGACGCCATCGACCCCCTGCAACCGACAGATCTGTTTGCAGATCCGTATCGGATACCGCAAGGAACGGCCAATATCGACTATGGCGAATGCGGGCGCAATGATCATCAGCGCTGGGGAGAATTCTTCGGCAATTCTGCACTGGAACTGGATCAGGCGGATCTCTACCAGTTGAATGTCGAAGCCAATGATCAATATCGCTTTCATTCGGATTATCCTGCTCAACTGGCTTGGGCCTACGAAGGTCTCACGGCAAACAACCCGCATTACCCGAATCCAACCATCTTCGCCCATTATGGACGTCCAATCATCATGCGGTTGTATAACCAATTGTCCAAAAATCATACCGGTTTTGGCACACCCGAAGTCAGTATGCACCTGCACAATTTGCACACACCGTCGGAAAGTGATGGATTCCCAGGCGATTATTTTAGTCCGTACAAAGCCGGACCGACACTGACCAAACCCGGCTATTTCAAGGATCATTTTTACCCCAATGTCTATGCCGGTCTGGATGAATTTGGCGGGATCGGAGATTATCGTGAAGCGCTGGGGACGCTGTGGTACCACGACCATACCCTGGATTTTACTGCTGCCAATGCAAGTCGCGGGCTGGCCGGGTTTTATCTGTTATTTGACGATCTCGATTCAGGTGACGAACACGATGACAATCCGGCTGCTTTGAGGCTGCCAAGCCATCCCTATGATTATCCCCTCGCTTTTCAGGATAAACGTTTCGACGAGGATGGCGTTCATTTATACGACCAATTTGATCCGGAGGGCACGCTGGGTGACAAAATCACTGTCAATGGCAAAATCGAACCCGTCCTGAAGGTTGCCAGCCGCAAGTATCGTTTGCGCCTGCTCAACGCCGGCCCGTCTCGGTTCTATCAATTTCATCTGGTGAATGCCAATCATATCGTGCAGAAATTCACTTACATTGCCAATGATGGCAATCTCTTGCCTAAACCCTTATTCAATCAAACCAAAGTCAGATTGGGCGTAGCTGAGCGCGCTGACATCATCGTGGATTTCTCCGCCTATCCACCGGGAACCGTGCTGTATCTCGTCAATCGGCTGGTGCAAACCAAAACACGCGGCCCCGATGACGTGAAAGCGCCCGGTTCACGCGTGCTCAAAATCGTCGTTGATCGCTTGCCTGATGAGCCGGATGTCAGTCAAGTACCCAGCACTTTGCGTCCTATCCGTCGACCAACGGCAGCCGAAATTGCGGCAGCACCCGTCAGGAAATGGACATTTGCTCGCAAGGGCGGTTTGTGGACCATCAATGATAAGCTGGTCAACGTCAAATCCGCCGGCGCCACCATGGCTCAAGGCAGCATGGAAATATGGGATCTTAACAATCCATCCGGTGGCTGGAGCCATCCGGTCCATATCCACTTTGAAGAGGGACATATCCTGAAAAGATTCAAGGATGGACTTGAAGTGCCGGTGCCCGCGTATGAGAAAGGACGCAAGGACGTCTATACACTGGGACCCAATGAACGCATGAGAATTTTTATGCGCTTTCGTGATTTCTCAGGAAAATATGTGATGCACTGCCACAATATGATCCATGAAGACCATGCCATGATGGTGCGCTGGGATATTGAGGCATGAAGCCGTCAAGATACACAGGCGATACAACGTGATAAGTATGAATCACAAAAAAACATCGGCCTATCCACAACGAACGCAGCAAGCGCATTGCGGATAGACCGAGTTTTCACACCTCAATCAATTTTGTGTCGTTGCCATGCAACGTTGGCAAAATTGACCACGGGTTGTCATGATTCACAACTCGCCATTCAAACAACTTTTCTCACACTTACTTCACACTTAGGCAATGCAGGTTTTAACCAGCACTGCCTATTACTTGTTGCCCAGCGAACTTAAGGAAGCATACCCAGCAAATCGGTAGCAACCAGCGTCGGACTCCCTGTCACATTGATTTGCAAATCTGCGGTTAAAGTTGCATTATTGTTGACTTCCAGCACACCACCGGCATAGCGTACCTGCCCAGCCGCAGTAAAAGCACTGGTACCAATAAAGATGAAATCCTGATTACCTGCAGCGGCTGCAGCCGTGTTGGCATCGATTACGGTAAGATCGATCTTGTCGGTTCCGCTCACGAAATCAGTGATGGTATCCCGCGTGCCGCCAACGGAATGGAACAAAGAAGCGGTGTAAACAAAAGTGTCTGCACCCAAGCCACCAGTCAAACCATCAGCGCCTGCGTCACCGATCAATCGATCATCGCCATCGCCGCCAATCAATGTATCAGCACCGCCCAACCCATTGAGTATATTATTATTACTGTTACCGGTAATAATGTTAGCGACCGTGTTACCCGTACCACTAATGGCACTGCCACCGGTAAGGGTCAGATGCTCGAAATTGGTAGCCAGCGGCGCGAGCGTGACAGAGGTCTGAATTGTGTCAATGCCCCCGCCAGCAGCTTCTGTAAAGGTCACCGTTGCGGCATCGACGATATAGATATCGTTACCGGCCCCGCCATTCAAACTGTCTGTGCCGCCGAAACCATTCAAGGTATCGTTACCGCCCAGGCCGTTCAATGTGTTGTTGCCAGTGTTACCGATAATAATGTTATTCACGCCATTGCCCGTGCCATTGATCGCATTGCTACCGGTCAGAGTCAGGTTTTCGAAATTAAGCGCTAATGTGCGTGTCACCGCGCTTTGTACCGTGTCGATACCTTGCGCGTTGAGTTCAGTAAGGGTATCGGTATTGGTATCAACCACATAAGTATCGTTACCGGCTCCACCTACCAATACATCCACACCGCCCAAACCATTCAGGGTATCGTTGCCAGACAAGCCAAGCAGTACCTCGTTAGCCGCGGTGCCGGTCAAGTTGTCGTCACCGGTCGTGCCGAGATAGGCCGTCAAATCAGCAAACTGCAGCCGCTCAATATTGCGCAGCGTATCCACACCATCATCATTACCCGCGCCACCACCATTGGCAAGAGGCACATGCTCCAAATACAAAGCACCGGTGGTGGTACTAAAGGTCAGGGTATAGTTGGCAAACACATCTTGGTATACCGCAGTATCAATCGCGCTACCCGCTGGCGTTGTCAGAATCTCACGTACGACAGTGAGTTGATCCGGCGTGAAATTTCCTGTTTGCATCAATGACCGTAATGCACTGGTCATGTTCGGATAATTGATGTTTGTCGCTGTATTGACAATGCGGGTATTCAAATACGCATCGCCATCGATGATGTCATCACCGGCGCGGCCTTCGATCAGATCGCTACCAGCGCCACCCAGCAAAATGTTACCCGCGCTGAAGGTAGAAACGACCGAAAACGGATCGGTTAAATTCAATAACGCCTGTAAACCGTTGATCTGAGCAATCCTGTCGGCAGCGCTATGAGTCCCATTGGGTAGCATATTAACGTTATCCAAAGCATTATTTTGCCCTGTAATCGGATCAATCAGCTCCAATTCAAGGAAAGTTGAATCGTCACCACGCAGGATATCGTTGGCACTACCGCCGGATGCGCCTTCAACAAAATTGAAGCGGTCGAAATTCACGTTGATGGGCAGAACCAACCTTGCCAAGTCGAAATCGACAGGCAAAGTACTGTCATCATTGGTTGCCCAGTCAAAACCGCTGGCACCATCATTTCTGTCCGGACCTGCCAGACCGTTCATAATGTCATCGCCACCTTCACCGCGGAAATCATCCAAGCCACCGGAGCCGACAAAAACATCGTTACCGCGCACTGCATCGAGATTCAATGGATCATTATTATCCCCTACCGCACCACCGGCAGTGCCGTATTGAATCCAGTCATTACCGGTATTGCCGATCATCGCAGCGTTAGCTTTGTTACCAAAGATAAAATCGTTATCCGGGCCGGCAAACACTTCGGAAATATCGTTCCCGGTAACCACAAAATCACTACCTGCACCGGCAAGAATTAAATTGAGACCAGGGCCTGCATTGATGAAGTCATGGCCATCTCCTCCCTTGATAATATCATCGCCAAAGGAGTCAGTAATGATGTCATTACCAGCCCCCCCTATGATAGAGTCAT
>Ga0209582_1000658_pt1 | contig 19621 bp, 16 predicted proteins | sample KloWWTmetKNB5Kit_FD_187176 | JGI IMG/M metagenome (GOLD analysis project Ga0209582, IMG submission 187176) | Active sludge microbial communities from Klosterneuburg, Austria, studying microevolution and ecology of nitrifiers - Klosterneuburg... | ecosystem: Engineered > WWTP > Aerobic digester >...
CCCGGTGGAGGAGAGCGAGGTCGACGGGAAGGCGGTGTACATCCTCGGCGAGGCCGACGGGGCCCGACTCTGGGTGCTGGCCGACGGCAGCGCCACCCTCGTGCGCGCGGTCGGGCCGTCGACCGCCCCGGCCGACCTCGTGTTCAGCGACTGGGGCCGGGCCCAGACCTTCACCACGCCGCCGGCGTCGATGGTCGTCGAGGGCTAGCCGGGCTGGTACGCGGGATCGCGCCGCGTCCGCCGCCAGCGACGAACCTTCAGCCACATCCAGATCAGGAGCCAGGCGAGCAGGCCCAGCGCGATGATGACGAGCACCGGGGCGATGAGTGCGATGACCGTCAGGCCGAGGGAGGCGCCGTCCTCGATCGTCGACGCGACGGGTGCGCCGACTCCCGCGGTGCCGGCGTTGATCACGGGGCGAGAGGCCATCTTGCCCGTGTGGACCAGCCCCGAGATGATCACCCCGAGCACCACCGAGACCCAGGGGTTGTCCTGCATCCACGCCGAGTTGTCGACCTCGGATGCCGCGGTGGAGGCGGCGAAGATCAACCCACCCATGCTGGGGCGGATGAACGTCTGGATCGTGTCGTTGACCGTGTCGACGGCGGGGATCTTGTCCAGGACGATCTCGGCGAGCAGGAGGGCGGAGCCGATGCCGATGGCCCAGTTGCTGTCGATCCACTCGTACCCCGCGGGCAGGGTGATGAGGTCCGTGAAGCGCGAGACCAAAGCCACGACGAGAAACGGGATGTAGGCGTTGAGCCCTGCCGCGGCGGACAGGCCCATTCCGGTGAGGGCAGCGAGCACGGTCTTCCTTCCTTCGCACCCGCGACCGCTTCACGCGGACGCGCCGTCAGTGCAACGCAGGACCCCTCGAGCGTAGTCCCGGGATGGGCGGTGGGGGAGTGCAGCGCCGGGCACCTAGGATCGGTCCCCATGAAGGTCCTCTCCGCTGTTGCCTGGCCGTACGCGAACGGCCCCCGACACCTCGGTCACATCGCCGGGTTCGGGGTCCCCTCTGACGTCTTCAGCCGCTACATGCGGATGGCGGGGCACGACGTGCTGATGGTGAGCGGCTCCGACGAGCACGGCACCCCGATCCTCGTGCTGGCCGACAAGGCAGGGGTCACCCCGACGGAGTTCGTCGCGAGGAACCACGCCATCATCGCCGGTGAGCTCGCCGACCTCGGCTGCACCTACGACCTGTACACCCGCACGACGACCGCCAACCACTACGCCGTCGCCCAGGAGCTGTTCACGAGGGTCTGGGAGAACGGGTACATGGTCGAGCGCACCCAACGCGGGGCGATCTCGCCGACCACGGGCCGCACCCTGCCCGACCGCTACATCGAGGGCACCTGCCCGCTGTGCGGCTATGGCGAGGCGCGCGGCGACCAGTGCGACAACTGCGGCAACCAGCTCGAGCCCGAGGACCTCATCAACCCGCGCAGCAAGATCAATGGGGAGACCCCGGAGTTCATCGAGACCCAGCACTTCTTCCTCGACCTCCCCGCGCTCGCCGATGCACTGCGCGAGTGGCTCGCCGGGCGTGAGGCCTCGGGCACCTGGCGCCCCAACGTCATCAAGTTCAGCCTCAACATCCTCGACGACATCAAGCCGCGTGCGATGACCCGCGACATCGACTGGGGCATCCCGGTGCCACTCGACGGGTGGCGCGACCAGCCGACGAAGCGGCTCTACGTCTGGTTCGACGCCGTCATCGGCTACCTCTCGGCGTCGATCGAGTGGGCCCGGCGCTCGGGCGACCCCGAGGCGTGGCGCCTGTGGTGGAACGCCGGTGCCGGCGGGGACCAGCAGGTCTCGTACTACTTCATGGGCAAGGACAACATCACCTTTCACTCCCAGATCTGGCCGGCGGAGCTGCTCGGGTATGCCGGTCGCGGCGACCGGGGTGGCGAACCGGGAGTCTTCGGCAAGCTCAACCTGCCCACGGAGGTGGTCTCGAGCGAGTTCCTCACCTTCGGTGACCGGCAGTTCTCCACCAGCCGCGGTGACGTGATCTACGTGCGGGACGTCCTGGACAAGTACGGACCCGATGCGATCCGGTTCTACATCTGCGCGGCCGGCCCGGAGAACCAGGACTCGGCCTTCACCTGGCGGGACTTCGTCCAGCGCAACAACTCCGAGCTCGTCGCCGGCTGGGGCAACCTCGTCTCGCGCACGGCCGCGATGGTCGCCAAGAACTTCGGCGAGATTCCGCAGCCCGGGCCGCTCGAGGACATCGACATCGAGGTGCGGGACACGGTCACCGGTGCGTTCGCCACGGTCGGTGCCCTGCTGGAGCGCAACCGGGTCAAGGCCGCGCTTGCCGAGACGATGCGGATCGTCGGCGAGGTCAACGCGTACGTCTCGCGCACCGAGCCCTTCAAGCTCAAGGGTGAGGACGAGCGCGAGCGGCTGGCCACGGTGCTCCACACCCTGATCCAGAGCGTCTCCGACCTCAACACCATGCTCGCGCCGTTCCTGCCGCATGCCGCGAACCGGGTGCACCTCGCCCTCGGCGGGGTGGGGGAGTTCGTCCCCATGCCGGTGCTCACCGACGTCGTCGGTCTCGACGACGGCGACTCGGATCGCAGCTACCCGGTGATCACGGGCGACTACTCCGGCACCCCGCGGTGGGAGTCGACGCCCGTGCTGGTCGGCGCTCCGGTGGTCAAGCCGGCGCCGGTGTTCACCAAGCTCGATGAGGCCGAGGTGCTCCAGGAGTGGGGCCTGTCGTGACGCCCCGTGCGGAGGCCGCCCCTGAGCGGGTCCCCACGGCACCGGATCCACTGCCGGTTCCGGTCGTCGACAACCACACCCACCTGGACATCACCCGGGACGGCACCGAGGTGTCGGTCGAGGCTCTTGGCCCCGTGCTGGCGGCAGCGGCCGACGTCGGCGTCGACCGGCTGGTGCAGATCGGGTGCGACCTGCCCGGGGCGCGGTTCGCCGTCGCCGCGGCCGAGCACCACGCCGGGGTGCTCGCGGGAGTTGCCCTGCACCCCAACGAGGTTCCCGGGCTTGCTGCGACGGGGGAGTTGACGGCGGCGTATGCCGAGATCGAGCGTCTCGCAGCCCACCCGCGGGTTCGGGTCGTCGGCGAGAGCGGCCTGGACTACTTCCGGACCGGGCCCGACGGTGTCCCGGTGCAGCAGGAGTCCTTCCGGTGGCACATCGACCTCGCGAAGCGTCTCGGCAAGGCGTTGCAGGTCCACGACCGTGACAGCCACGACGACGTGGTGCGCATCCTCGACGAGGAGGGGGCGCCGCCGGCCACGGTGATGCACTGCTTCTCCGGCGGGCCGGAGCTGGCGCGGCAGTGCGTCGAGCGCGGTTACCACCTGTCCTTCAGCGGAACCGTCACCTTCAAGAACGCGACGGCCCTGCGCGACGCCCTGGCCGTGACACCGCTCGACCTCCTGCTCGTGGAGACCGACGCGCCCTACCTCACGCCGCACCCGTGGCGCGGCGCGACGAACTCACCGGCCCTGGTGCCCCTCACGGTGCGGGTGATGGCCGGGGTCCTCGGCGTCGCGGTGCCCACCCTGTGCGAGGCCCTCAGCGACAACGCCGAGCGTCTCTACGGCCCGTGGTCAGCGCCGTTCGCCGCACCGTGACGCGGATCTCGTTACTGGTGGGGCTCGTGCGACAGATGTGCTGCGTGAGGCGCGCCGAGCCCTGCATGACCGTTACCAAAATTTGACCTTCACCCGCTGACTCCGTCACGCTGGAGGGAATGGCCGGGGCCGAAACGCCTCGGACGGCACGTACGACCACCCTGATCGCCGCCGGTGTCGGCAGGGAAGGTGTCTGCGTGCGACGCCCCGGCGACGGGTCGTCAGGGCCGCCTGCGGCCGCGTCCGAGATCGGTGCCCGGAGATCACGAACACTGGAGAACCGTGCTTTTCACCCGCCCCCTTCGTCATGTCGCCCAAGGTGTCGCTGCCCTCGTCATCGCTGGCGGTGCCGTCGGCATCGCCCACGCGGACAAGGCAGTCGAGGTCACCGTCGACGGTCAGCCCACCTCGGTGCACGTCTTCGGCAGCACCGTCGCCGACGTCCTTGCCAAGCAGGACATCACCGTCGGCCCGCACGACGACGTGGTGCCCTCCCTGGACACCCCGGTCAGCGACGGCGACCGCATCTCGGTGCGCTACGGCCGCCTCCTCACGGTGACCGTCGACGGTGAGACGACCGAGCGCTGGACCACGGCCACCACGGTTGACGGCGCCCTGACCGAGCTGAACATCCGCGCCGACGGTGCGGCCCTGACGGCATCGCGTTCGCAGAGCCTGGGCCGTCACGGCCTCACCCTGGCGGTCACCACGCCGAAGAACGTCACGGTCGTCGCCGACGGCAAGACCCGCAAGGTCACCACGACGAGCCAGACCGTGTTCGGCGTCCTGGCCGAGCTCGACGTCGCCAAGCGCACGGCGGACGTCGTGTCCCCGGTCATGCCGACCTCGGTCGAGGACGGCATGAAGATCACCCTGAAGCGCGTGGACGTCAAGACCGAGACCGCGAAGCAGGCCATCGCGTTCACGACGACCAAGCAGAAGGACTCGAGCCTCTACAAGGGCCAGACCAAGGTCGTCACCAAGGGCAAGAAGGGCGCCAAGACCGTCGTCAGCCAGGTCACCTACGTCGACGGCAAGAAGACGAGCGCCAAGGTCGTCAAGAGCACGGTCACCACCAAGCCCGTCGCGGCCGTCGTCAAGGTCGGCACCAAGGCCCGCCCTGCGTCCACCACCACGAGCAGCGGCGGCGGTGGCAGCACCTCGGGTGCCGGCATCAACACCGCCCGCGCCGCCATGTGGGACCGGATCGCCCAGTGCGAGTCCGGTGGCCGCTGGAACATCAACACCGGCAACGGCTACTACGGCGGTCTGCAGTTCGCCACCGCGTCCTGGCTGGCCATGGGTGGCGACGACTTCGCCCCCCGCGCCGACCTCGCATCGCGCGCCGAGCAGATCACCATCGCCAACCGCTACTACGCGCGGGCCGGCCTCTCCCCGTGGGGCTGCGCGCACGCAGCCTGATCAACGACCTCATCACGACCTCGGATGCCGGGTCGACGCCTCGCGTCGGCCCGGCACCGTGCGTCGTGGTTAGGGTGAGCGCATGTCCGACGACCACGAGGTGAGCCTGCTGGGGGCAGGTGAGATCCGCGACCTCGCCGCGCGCCACGGCATCCGCCCGACCAAGCAGTGGGGGCAGAACTTCGTCGTCGACGGCAACACCGTCCGGCGCATCGTGCGGGTCGCGGGTGTCGGGCCGGGTGACACGGTCATCGAGGTGGGTCCGGGCCTGGGCTCGTTGACCCTGGCCCTGCTGCCGGAGGTCGACCGGGTCGTCGCGATCGAGGTCGACCCGGTGCTGGCCGCAGCGCTCCCCGAGACGGTCGCCCAGCACGCGCCCACCCTCGTCGACCGCCTCGACGTGGTGCAGGCCGACGCCCTCACCGTGACCGAGCTGCCCGGGCCCGCGCCGACGGCCCTCGTCGCGAACCTGCCCTACAACGTGTCCGTGCCGGTGGTCCTGCGCTTCCTCGAGCTGTTCCCCACGGTGCGCACGATCCTCGTCATGGTCCAGCTCGAGGTTGCCGAGCGGCTCGCGGCGGGCCCTGGTTCCAAGACGTACGGGGTGCCGAGCGTCAAGGCCGCCTGGTACGCCGACGTGCGGCTCGCCGGCCGGGTACCGCGCAGCGTCTTCTGGCCGGTGCCGAACGTCGACTCCGGACTCGTCGCCCTGACCCGCCGCGAACCACCGGTCACCGACGCCACCCGGCAGGAGGTCTTCGCCTGCGTCGACGCGGCCTTCGCGCAGCGCCGCAAGACCCTGCGCGCTGCCCTCGCCTCGTGGGCGGGGTCACCCGCGCTCGCCGAGGCTGCCCTGACGGCGGCGGGAGTTGACCCCCGCACCCGTGGGGAGCAGCTCGACGTCGCAACCTTCGCCGCGGTCGCCTCCGCTCGGGTCCAGGCGGTGCAGGGGCCCTGAAGCACTTTAGGGTGGGGACATGACCTCGGCTCCCCTCGTCCCCGCCCCGGTGACGGTCCGGGTGCCGGCCAAGGTCAACCTCGAGCTGCTCGTCGGCCCGCGCCGCCCCGACGGCTACCACGCACTGTCCACGGTGTTCCAGGCGGTGAGCCTCTACGACGACGTCACCGTGGCTGCCGCCGAAGACTGGGGTGTCACCGTCTCCGGGCCACTCGCGGCGGGGGTGCCCGAGGACGGCGACAACCTCGCCATGCGCGCGGCACGGCTCGTGGAGGCCCACTTCGACATCGACCCGGTGCACATCGCCATCCGCAAGGGCATCCCGGTGGCGGGCGGGATGGCCGGCGGGTCGGCGGATGCCGCAGCGACCCTCGTCGCGCTCGACCACCTCTGGGACCTCGACCTGGACCGCGAAGAGCTGGAGGACCTCGCCAGCGAGCTCGGCAGCGACGTGCCCTTCCTCATCGCCGGGGGCACGGCGATGGGCAGCGGGCGCGGTGAGCTCCTCGCACCCGTGCTCGCCCGGGGCACCTACCACTGGGTGTTCGCGCTCGCCGAGGGCGGGCTGTCCACGCCGGCCGTCTACGCCGAGTGCGATCGGCTGCGTGCCGACGAGGAGGTGCCGGACCCCGCGCCCACTGCCGCCCTCATGAGCGCCCTGCGCACCGGCGACCCCCACGAGCTCGCACCGCAGCTGTCCAACGACCTGCAGGCGGCGTCGCTGTCGCTGCGGCCCGATCTCGCCGAGGTGCTCGCCGCGGGCATGGAGTACGGAGCCCTCGGCGGCATCGTCTCCGGCTCCGGCCCGACGACGGCCTTCCTCGTCGAGAACAACGAGGCCGGCATCGACCTCGCCGTCGCGCTCACGGCCAGCGGCGTCGTGCGCGACGTGCGGCGCGCCAGCGGCCCGGTCCACGGCGCCCACGTGATCCACCAGCGGACCGACTAGTGGCCAACCTCGTCTCGGTCGAGCGGGCCTCCCTCGCGCTCGGCACCGCCCAGGTCCTCGATGGCGTCTCGCTCGGGGTCGGTGGCGGCGACCGCATCGGCATCGTCGGCCGCAACGGCGGTGGCAAGACCACCCTCCTGCGCGTGCTTTCGGGCACCCGGGGCGTCGACACCGGGCGGGTGGCCCGGGTGGGCGGGCTGACCGTCGGGGTGCTGACCCAGGACGACGGACTCGACCCGGCAGCCACCGTGCACGAGACCGTCATCGGTGACCTCCCCGAGCACGAGTGGGCCGCCAGCGCCCGCATTCGCGACGTCCTCACCGGGTTGCTCGGTGGGCTCGACGCACCCGTCGTCGGCGGGATGGATGCCCCGGTGGGGCCGTTGTCCGGTGGCGAGCGCCGACGGGTGGCCCTGGCGGCCCTGCTCGTCTCCGCGCCCGACCTGCTGCTGCTCGACGAACCGACCAACCACCTCGACGTCGAAGGGGTGGCCTGGCTGGCCGACCACCTCGTGCGCCAGCACGCTCGGCCGGACAACGCCGTCGTCGCGATCACCCACGACCGCTGGTTCCTCGACGCGATCGCCACCCAGACCTGGGAGGTCGACTCCGGCCAGGTCTTCGCCTACGAGGGCGGCTACGCGGCCTACGTGCTGGCCAAGGCCGAACGCGAGCGGATGGCCGGGGTGATCGCCGAGCGCCGTGACAACCTCCTTCGCAAGGAGCTCGCCTGGCTGCGGCGCGGACCACCGGCGCGCACGAGCAAGCCCAAGTTCCGGATCGACGCGGCCAACGCCCTCATCGCCGACGAGCCCCCGGCCCGTGACGGCGTCGAGCTCATGCGGTTCGCCACGACCCGTCTCGGCAAGGACGTCGTCGACCTCATCGACGCCCGGATCAGCGTCGGCGACCGGGTGCTGCTCGACCACGTCACCTGGCGCCTGGCACCCGGCGAGCGCACCGGCATCGTCGGCGTCAACGGCGCCGGCAAGTCGACCTTGCTGCGCGCCATCGCGGGGGACGTCGCGCTCGCCGCGGGCAAGCGCAAGGTCGGTGTCACCGTGCGCCTGGCGGTGCTCTCGCAGGAGGTTCGCGAGCTCGAGAAGTGGTCCGACCGCCGGGTCATCGAGGCCGTCGAGGACGTGCGCGCGGTGGTGCGCTTCGGCGCCAAGGAGCTCACGGCATCCCAGCTCGCGCAGCGGCTCGGGTTCACCGGGCCCCGCCAGCAGACGCGCGTCGGCGACCTCTCCGGTGGTGAGCGGCGGCGCCTGCAGCTGACCCGCCTCCTCATGGACGAGCCGAACGTGTTGCTGCTCGACGAGCCGACCAACGACCTGGACATCGAGACGCTGACCTCCCTGGAAGACCTCCTCGACGGGTGGGCGGGCACCCTCATCGTCGTCTCCCACGACCGCTACCTCCTCGAGCGCGTGTGTGACCGACAGGTTGCGCTGCTCGGCGACGGCCGCCTGCGCGAGCTGCCCGGGGGCGTCGAGGAGTACCTTCGCCTGCGCGCCGCCGCGGCCGGTGGTCCGGCCTCGACCTGGGATGCCGGGCGGTCGGCTGCCGCTGCCGTCGCGACGGCGGCTGCGGTCTCGGCGTCGGCCGGGCCGGGGTCTGCAGGGACAGCGGGTGGTGGGCAGACGGCATCCACGACGCCGGCCGTGCCGGCGGCGTCGCCGGCCGAGGCCCGTGAGGCCCGCAAGACGATGGCCCGGGTCGAGAAGCAGCTGAGCCGCCTCGCCGACCGCGAGGCGAAGCTGCACGCCGCGATGCTCACGGCAGCCACCGACCACGCCCGGGTGCTCGTGCTCAACCGCGAGCTGCGCGAGATCGTCGACGAGCGCGAGGACCTCGAGCTTCAGTGGCTGGAGGCCGCCGAGATCATCGGCTGATCTGCGTTGCGGTGCGCGGCCGGCCGAGTGCCCCGCGCCCACCTGCCACGGGCGGCGCGCGCCAGGCCGGGGCCGCGGGTCCACACCCACCAGTAGGCGACACCGGCCACGAGGCCACCCAGGTAGCCGAGCCACGGGGTCGAGCGGGTCTCCTGGAGCACGTGCCAGTGCAGCACGTAGATGAACAGCGAGCTCGCGGCGAGCACCTGCACCAGCGGCACGAGCCCACGGGGCACTCGCAGGGTCGGCACCCAGATGACGAGCAGGGCCGCGGTGAGGGTGAGCAGGTCACGCTTGGGGTTGCCCGAGAAGGTGCCGACGGTGGGGATCGCGACGGCCGTGACGAGCACCCGCTGACCCAGCCCCTGCGCCTTGGCAGCGGCCCAGCCCAGGCAGAACAACCACGAGACGACGAGCGCGGAGCCCTGCATGTGCGGCACGGGCGGGAAGAGCAGGCCCTTCCACCACAGCATCCCGACGCCCGACAGCGCCAGCGGCAGCGCGAACGGGTGCCGACGCTCGAGGCGGTCGCCCCACGGCGTCGCGACGACGGCGGTGACGAGGAGAAGCACGAACACCGCCGACTCGATGAACCAGAACCGCCAGTCGGGGCCGAGCCGCTCCTGCCCGAACACCCAGTTGAGCAGGGTCATGGTCGACCACGCGTACTGCCCGATGAGCAGGTGGGCGCCGACGATGACGACGAGCGCCGGCGCGGCGATGCGGCGCACCGCGGTGAGCAGGCCGCGCACGCGCTCGGTGCGCGGTGCCTCGCCGAGCCGGAAGCGGGCCAGGTTCCAGCCGACGAGCACGAGCAGGGCGTGGGCCGTGCCCTGGAGCCTGAAGACGTGGGCGTGGGTGCCGACGATGAGCACGATGGCGACGGCTCGCAGCACGACGCTCGTCTCGACGGAACGGGTGGACAGCGCCCGGCGCAGGCGGGCGCGCAGGGTGTGCAGCGTGCCGTCGGGTGCCGGCCGTCGGCCGTTGCCGGATGCCGCCCGGCCGGCTTTGGTGGCCTGCTCGGCTTCCAGCGCCTCGAGGTCGCGCAGCGTCAGCAGGTGCCAGTTCGTCGGCAGGTGTCCGAGGTGGTCCTCGACGTGCAGCGACACCTCGACGTAGGACAGCGAGTCACCGCCGAGGGAGGCGAAGGAGTCCTCCGGTGAGACCGATGCCAGCCCGAGCGCGGCGGCGTACCGCTCGCGCAGGGACCACGTGGTGGCCGGCGCCTCGGTCGTGGCCGCGGCCGCCAGGTCGGTCAGCGTGGCGTAGTCGACCTTGCCGCTGCTCAGGTGGGGCAGCGCGTCCAGGCCGAGGTCGGCGGCGGTCAGCACCTGCACGCACCGCGTCGGGATGCCGGCTGCCTGCGCCGCGCGCTCGGCCAGCCTCCTGTGGTCGCCCGAGGTGGGGCCCGGTGCGCAGGCGAGCGTGACGGCATCCGGCGCGGCGAGGCACCGCACGTCGTGCCCCTCGGTGCGCAGGGTGCGCTCGACGTGGTCGAGGTCGACCCGGTGCCCGAGAACCTTGGCGACGCGCGACCGGCGGCCGGTGATCTCGAGCAGACCGGCATCCGTGATGCGGCCGAGGTCACCGGTGTGCAGGCGCTCGACGGTTCGCCCCAGCGCGAGGTCGGCGGCGCTGTCGGCGTAGCCGAGCATGACGTTGGGCCCGCAGTAGACGACCTCGCCGTCGACGACCTCGAGGGACCCGCCGGCCACGGCCACGCCGACCGTGGTGGGGTGCTCGGCGGCGAGGTCGGGGGGCAGGTAGGCCATCCGCGCGGTCGCCTCGGTCTGGCCGTACATGACGAACAGGTCGAAGCCCCGCTGGCGCCCGAGGGTGGCCAGCTCGACGACACGGTGCGGGTCCATCCGGCCGCCGGCCTGCGTGACGGTGCGCAGGTGCGGGAGGTCCATCGTGGCGAAACCGACGCGGTCGAGCAGCTCGAAGGTGTGGGGGACCCCGGCCAGGGCGGTCACGCCGCTTTCGCGTGCGAGCGTCCAGAAGCACTCGTCGGCCACCGAGAGGTCGGTGAGCACGATCGACGCCCCGACGAGCAGGTGGCTGTGCACGATGCTCAGGCCGTAGCAGTAGTGCAGCGGCAGGCTGGTGAGCGCTCGGTCGCTCGCGCGGATGCCGAGGGCCGAGGCGATCGCCTCGGCGTTGCTGCGCAGGTTCTCGTGGGAGAGCCGCACCAGGCGGGGCGAGCCGCTCGAGCCGCTCGTGCTCATGAGCAGGGCGAGGTCGGGGTGCAGGTGGTGAGCTGCGTTCTCGCGGTGGTGCTGGATCGCAGGAGTGCCGCCGCCGGTGGAGCTGACGGTGATGTCGGGGTCCCAGGCGGCGGCCAGGGCCAACGCAGGGGAGCCGGGCGGGGTGAGCAGCACGACGTGACCGGCTTCGTGGGCCGCGAGGTAGCCGACGAGGGTGTCGAGGTCGTTGGCGCCGTGGACGTGCACGAGTCGCCGCTCACCGGCGAGGATGCCGGCCGCGCTCGCCACCCGCTGGGCGAGCTCACCGCGCGTCAGCGTCCTCAGCCGCCCGTCCCTGCCCCGCACGTGCACGGCGTCCGCGGAGTCAGGTGCCGCCCGCCAGCTCAGGGCCGTACCCGGCCCCGACTGCGCGGGGTGCACCTGAACCCGCGGGGGAGCAGCGGCGGTGGGAGGCACGAACCGAGGGTATGGAGGTAAGGCTTACCTACACAACTCGGATCGGTGTGAGATGCGCCCGGGCCTCGGCGGCATCACGAAGGACGCCAGATGCCGGATGCCGGTCAGCCCGCGTCGGTCTCGAAGGGGTGCAACAGGCGACGCAGCAGGGCGGCCAGGTCATCGCGCTCGGTGCCTGAGAGCTCTGCGAGGAGCTGGTGCTCGTGGGCGAGGAGGTCGGCGAGGGCGGCATCCACGACGTCCATGCCCGTGGGGGTGAGCCGGACCAGGACTCCGCGCCGGTCCGTGGGGTCGGGGTGGCGCTCGACATAGCCACGGGCGGCGAGCCGGTCGACGCGGTTGGTCATCGTCCCGCTCGTCACGAGGGTCTCGGTGACGAGCTGCCCGGGGCTGAGCTCGTAGGGCGTGCCGGCCCGGCGCAGCGCCGACAGGACGTCGAACTCCCACCCGTCGAGGCCGTGCTCGGCGAAGGCCGTGCCGCGGGCCCGATCGAGGCGTCGGGCCAGGCGGGACACCCGGCTGAAGACCTCGAGGGGCGCCACGTCGAGCCCGGGACGCTCCCGGCGCCACGCGGAGACGATACGGTCGACATCGTCAGCGGCCATGAGGCCGACTCTACTGCCCGTCAAGTTTCTTGACATCGAGACACCGGCGCCGTCCACGGATCCACCAGGTTCACCACACGAGGCGCCCGACCCGAGGAGCACGGCATGAGCGAGCACGTGAGCTGGGACCCCACCGCCTATGGCCGGTTCTCGGCCGAACGCAGCAGGCCCTTCGCCGACCTGCTCGCCCAGGTGCGCACCGAGGACCCCGCGGTCGTCGTCGACCTCGGGTGCGGCCACGGCCCGGCCACCCTCATGCTGGGTGAGCTCTGGCCGCAGGCCCGCGTCATCGGCGTCGACGCGTCCGAGGCAATGCTCGAGTCCGCCCGCGCCCTCGACGACGCCGGCCGGGTCGAGTGGGTGCAGGCCGACCTGCGTGAGTGGGACCCGGCCTCCCTCGGTGTGGCCCCGGACGTCATCATCGCCAACTCCACCCTCCAGTGGATTCCCGGACACCTCGACCTGCTCGACACCTGGGTCGAGGCGCTTGACCCCGGCGGGTGGCTGGGGCTGCAGGTGCCCGGCAACTTCGACGCCCCGAGCCACCGCCTCATGCGCGAGACGGCGGAGCAGCACGAGCGGGCCGGTGAGCTGGGTGCCGCCCTGGACCTGCCAGCGGTGGGGGAGCCGGCCACCTACCTGCGCTACCTCACCCGACTGGGCTGCACGGTCCACGCCTGGGAGACCACCTACCTGCACGTCCTGGACCCGGAGGGCGACGAGGACGACCCCGTGCTGAGCTGGGTCACGGCCACCGGGCTGCGGCCGGTGCTCGACATCCTCACCGAGGACGACGAGCGCGCTGCGTTCCTCGAGCCCTACACCGCGCTGCTCGCGGAGGCGTACCCGCGCACGCCGATCGGGGTGCTCTACCCGTTCCGCCGGGTCTTCGCGGTCGGCCAGAAGACGGGCTGACGCGCACCGGATGCCGTCCGGCCGGCCCTCAGGACGGGCTGGCGGTCAGGGTGGGCTTGGGTTCTAGGCCGGTCAGCCCGTTCCACGCGAGGTTGACGACGTGAGCGGCGACCTCGTGCTTCTTGAACTTGCGGGAGTCCAGCCACCACTGGCCGGTCAGCGCGATCATGCCGACGAGCATCTGCGCGTACATCGGGGCTGCCTTGGGGTCGAGCTTGTGGGACTTGAACTCGGCCGCGAGGATGTGCTCGACCTGGCTGGCGATGTCGCTCATGAGGCTGGCGAAGGAGCCGGTGGCCTGCCCGGTGGGGCTGTCCCGCACGAGGATCCGGAAGCCGTCGGTCGAGGTCTCGACGTAGCCGAGGAGGGCCAGGGCGGCCCGCTCGATGATCTCGCGCGAGGTGCCCTCGGAGGTCAGCGCTCCCTGCACCGCGCTGAGCAGGCTCTCGATCTCCCGGTCGACGACGACGGCGTACAGGCCCTCCTTGCCCCCGAAGTGCTCGTAGACGACGGGCTTGGACACCCCGGCCGAGGCGGCGATCTCCTCGATCGTCGTCCCCTCGAAACCCTTGTCGGCGAAGTGCTTGCGACCCACCCCGATGAGCTGCTCGCGACGCTCGCGCCCGGTCATCCGGGCACGGCTGGTCTTGGGGGGCTTGGCCGAGGCAGGGGCAGTCACCCTGTCATTGTGCCCGGCTCAGTCCATTACCCTCACCGTATGCCGTGCGCCGCCGTGCGCACCGGTCCCCGGTTGGTCTGCTGGTAGGGCCCGCCTGACTTTGAATCAGGACAAGCGACGTAGGTTCGATTCCTACCCGGGGAGCTGGCGCAGCGAAGCAAGCCAGCACCCCGGGTAGGAATCTTGGGAGCGACACCGCGCGACCGACGAAGGAGGTCGGGCGGAGGCGCGGCTCCTACCCGGGGAGCCATGTGGGCAGAGCCACGCGGGCCGAGCCCGCGAGGCGGGCACCAGGCCGGCCGGACGGCATCCGAGCCCACGAGGCCCGCTGTGCCACGATGGGGCGTGTGACGTGGTTCGAAGCAATTGTCCTGGGCATCGTGCAGGGGCTGACCGAATTCCTCCCCATCTCCTCGAGCGCCCACCTCCTGATCGTCGGGCAGTTGTTCTTCGACGGACGTGACCCGGGGGCGGCGTTCACGGCGGTCACCCAGATCGGCACCGAGTCGGCGGTCATCGTCTACTTCGCCAAGGACATCTGGCGGATCATCTCGCGGTGGAGCCTGGCCCTGGTCGGCAAGCTGCCACAGAGCGACCCCGACGTGCGGATGGGCTGGATGGTCATCGTCGGCTCGCTCCCGATCGCCGTCCTCGGCCTGCTCTTCGAGGGCGCCATCGACAGCGGCCTGCGCAACCTGTGGATCACGGCGGCCATGCTCGCCGGGGTGGCCATCGTGCTGGCCGTGGCCGACCGCGTCGCCAGGAACGAGCGCACCATCGACCAGCTGACGTGGAAGCACGCGATCTCCCTGGGGTTCTGGCAGGCGCTGGCCCTGATCCCCGGGGTCTCCCGCTCGGGCGCGACGATCTCGGGTGGGCTCTTCATGGGCTACCGCCGCGAGGTCGCTGCCCGGTACGCCTTCCTGCTCGCGGTGCCCGCTGTCATGGCCTCGGGGCTTTACAAGCTCAAGGACATCGGTGACGACGCCACCGCGGCGTGGGGTCCGACCCTGCTCGCGACGGTGATCGCCTTCGGCATCGGCTACGTGGTCATCGCCTGGCTGCTCAAGTACGTCGCGAGCCACACGTTCACGATCTTCGTCGTCTACCGGCTCGCCCTCGCCGCCGTGCTCGTCGGCCTGCTGGCCACGGGCACCATCGCCGCGACGTGACCGGATGCCGTCCGCGTCGGTGCGCGGACGGCATCCCTGATCATTCGGCCGGGTCCGAGGGCTCCGGCTTCTGGGTGCGGCGGAAGGCCACCCTGCTCGCGACGAGACCGGCGATCTCGAGCACCTCGATCTGCCAGCCGTCGACCGTGACGGTGTCGCCGGCCCGGCGCGGGACCTGGCCGAGGGCATCCATGACCAGTCCGTTGACCGTCGTGTAGTCCCGGTGTGCGGGGGTCAGGTCGATCCCGACGTCGGGCAGGTCGTGCAGGGGGAAGCCGCCGGGGACGACGACGGCGCCGTCCTCGAGGCGCCTGGCGGTGGACAGGTCCCGGTCGGTCTCGTCGTAGATCTCGCCGACGACCTCCTCGAGCAGGTCCTCCAGCGTGACGATGCCGTCGGGTGCCCCGTATTCGTCGAGGACGATCGCGAGATGGTGGCGCTGCTGCTTGAACTGGCGCAGCGCCTCGATGACGCGCAGGGTGTCGGGCAGGTACAGCGCTGGGGTCACGACGGTGGAGACTGCCGCGTCACGTCCACGGTGGACGTTCGACCAGTGCACCACCCCGACGACGTCGTCGAGGTGGCCACGGCGGGTGACCGGCGCCCTCGAGTGACCGGCCGCGGCCAGCTCCTCCAGCGCCTGGCTGATCGTGAGGTCCGCGCCGAGCGTGAAGACCGACCGTCGCGGAACCATCACCTCGCGCAGCAGGCGGGTGTCGAGGTCCAAGGCGCCGCTGAGGATCTCGCGCTGCTCCTCGTGGAGCGTCTGCTGGCTGGAGACCAGGTGCGCGAGCTCCTCGCGCGTCATCTCGGCCTCGCCGGCGTCAGGACTGACCCCGGCGAGGCGGACCACGAGGTTGCTCGCCGCGCTCAGCATCCTCACCAAGGGGCTGGTGACCCGGGACAACACGTCGATGGGGCCGACCGCGATCATGGCCCACGGCAGGGCCCGCTGCATGGCGATGCGCTTGGGAGCCAGCTCACCGAGCACGAGCGTGACCACGGTGAGGATCGCCGTGACCATGGCGATGGCGACGGCCTCGGCCGCACCGCCGAGCACGGACAGGTAAGGCACGAGGGGCGCGGCCAGGGACACGGCCGCGGCTGCGGATGCCAGAAACCCGGCGAGCGTGATGCCGATCTGGATCGTGGCCAGGAAGCGGTTGGGGTCGCGGGCGAGGGCGACGAGGCGTTTGCCCCGTGCGGTGCCTTCACGTTCGAGCTGGGCCAGCTGGCTCTCGCGCAGGGAGACCAGGGCCATCTCGCTGCCCGAGAAGGCGGCGTTGACCAGGACGAGCACCCCGACGAGGCCGAGGTTCAGCCACAGCCCGTTCACGGCTGGACCAACGAGTGGTGGACGGGGCGTCTGGCGGGATGGTGGGGGTCCATGGTCTTTCGGCGTCGGGGGCGGGGTTGTCGGGACAACGCCCGCACAGGCCCGACAGGTTCCGCGGTGTTCGGTGAACCTGGCCCGGAGTGCATGTCAGCCCGAGCGAGCCCTCACGAGGCTCGGAGAGCCTTGGTCCGCCGCACCTCCCGCTGACGCGCTCGAGAGCTCGGTGCAAGCCCACCGGATGGGTCAGCGGAAGCTTCCGGATCTGCTTGATATGTAGGTGATCTTCTCGGTCACTGGCGCGGGATGGTTGGCCTCGTCGTTCCACTCGAGGAGGAACCGTGATGACTGGTGTTCTGCCGTGCCTGATCTCGCCTGTGGAGTCCGAGCCGAGTGCGTCGGGGGGCCGGTTGGGTGATCCGTTACTCGATGCGTATCTGGAGTTCGTGGCCGCACGCTCGCGTCCGAACACGGTGTTGGCGACGTGGTTCGACCTGAAGGTCTTCTTCGCCGTGGTGGGTAAGCCAGTGGGCGAGGTGCGTCCGGTCGACGTGCTGGGCTTCATCACGGCCCAACGGGCCGGGCTGTCGGCCCTGCCCGATCCGCAGCTGGTGCGGGCTCGTGCACCCGAGGAAGGAGGCGGGGTCTCGCTGCGGACGATCCGGCGCCGGCTGTCCACGATCGGCGGGCTGTACGCGTTCTTGACGGTGCGCGGCGACGTGGCTGCCAACCCGGTCCCACGTGGGCTGCCGACCCGCCGGGAGAGGTCGCGCCCCTCCCAAGGTGTGCCGTTGGTGCGAGCGTCCCGCACGCTGCCGAGGATCCTGGCCCCGGCCGAGGTCGACGCGCTGACCACGGCGCTGCGCACGCACCGGGACCGCGCCATGGTCTCGGCGATGCTGCTGGGCGGGCTGCGGCGCTGTGAGGTCCTCGGGCTGAGGCTGGGCGACGTCAACGCCGGTGACCGGCAGCTGTTCGTCGCCGACGGCAAGGGCGGTCACCAGCGCCTGGTGCCGGTCTCGCCAAGGTTCTTTGAGCATCTGGGCGCCTACCTGGACACCGAACGCCCAGCGGGCGCCGACACCGACCAGGTGTTCCTGGTGCTCAAACGCCCCAACCGGGGTCGTGCGCTGTCAGCGAAGGGCCTGGAGCAGGTGTTGGCCTCAGCGCGGGACCGGGGAGGGCTGACTCACGGCAGCTGCCACGAGCTGCGGCACACCTGCCTGACCCGGCTGCGGGAGGCTGGGATGGCGCTGGAAGCGGTCCAGGCCCAGGCCGGGCACGCCTCGATCGAGTCGACCAGGATCTACCTGCACCTGGCCGATGACTGGCTCGCCTCGCAGTACCGCCGGGCCGCGGAGGTCATCGACGCCCAGGTCTACGCCGGCGCCGAGGGGTTCGCCCCGCCGGTCGTGCACGAACCCGACCCGGTCAGCATCCCCGGCTTCCGGAGGATGCGATGAGAACCACACTGCCGCAACGGTTCTCCCCCGACCAGCACCAACGCGGCGGTGCAGCGGCGATGGCGACCTGGGCCCAGGTCGAGGTCGACCTACCGGCCGTGGCAGCCACGATGCGCGCCTACCTGGACCAGATCGCCGTCGTGCTGCGCCCGGGCAGCGTGGACAACGCCGACCTGTGTCTGCGCTCCTTCGCCACCTACCTGCTGGGCCACCACCGCGAGGTCACCTGCGTGCGCGACATCGCCCGCACCCACATCGAGGGGTACAAGCCGTGGCTGGCGGCCCGCCCCGGACAGAACAAGCCCGCAGCCTCACCGGCGACCATCGCCCACCGCCTCGGGACGCTGCGGATGTTCTTCCTGCGCATCGAGGAGTGGGCCTGGCCGGACGCACCACCGCGGGTCCCGATGTTCCCCGGCGACGTGCCCAAGCAGCGCCACGCCCTGCCCAAGGCACTCGATGACCACGCCGCGGCCGCCCTGCTCAAAGCAGCCCAGGCCGACCGGCGCCAGCTCGTCGGGGTGACGGTGGAGTTCCTGCTGCGCACCGGGCTGCGCGTCGGGGAGTACACCGCCCTGACCGCCGACGCCATCGTCGTCATCGGCGACACCCACTGGCTGCACGTCCCGGTCGGCAAGCTGCACGAGGACCGCTACCTGCCCCTGCACCCGCGCCTGGTCGAGCTGGTCACCGCCTACCGGGCCGCGCACGTGCCCGACGCTCACCAGCTCCTACTTCCCCGCGAGCGAGGCACCGCCCAGGACCGTCACTCCGTCACCCGGATGATCAACAGGGCCGGCGCCGCCGCAGGACTGGGCCACATCCACCCCCACCAGTTGCGCCACACCCTGGCCACCCAAGCCATCAACCGCGGCATGAGCCTGGAGGCGATCGCCGCGATGCTCGGTCACAAGTCGATGGACATGACCCTGGTGTACGCCAAGATCGCCAACCGCACCGTCGCCCAGGAGTACTTCACCGTCGCCGAGAAAGTCGACGCGCTCTACGCCGCACCCGCCCAGCTACCCGCCGACGCCCTCGGACCGAACATGGCACGGCTCAACCGCGAACACTCCCGCATGCTCGGCAACGGCTACTGCACCCGACCCAAAGTCATGGACTGCCAGTACGAGACGATCTGCGAATCCTGCACCTTCTTCCAGACCACCATCGAGTTCCGCCCCACACTGCTCGCCCAACGCGACGACGCCTGCGCCAAAGGCCAAACCCGACGAGCCGAGATCTACGACGAACTCATCACCAGCCTCGACACCACCGAAGCCTCTTGACAACCGATACCTACATAATGCCGATGTGAGGACATTCAGACGACCTCGTCCGCGAGCCTCTCCAGGCGGAAGACCACGGCCTCAAAGGTTGGCGATGGATTGATGTCGCTGCATCGGTAGCGAGATCCTGCTGCCGTCGGTTCACGCAGCATGCCGCTCGTGGCGGCTTGCGACTCGTGACCAAGCCCGCGTCCCGAGTCCCAGACGTTGTACAGGCGCAGCAGACCGTCGTCAGTGGATCGAACATTGATGTCGACGTCAGGTGGAGCGGTGTCGCGCCACACGACGGCCTGCGATGTCACCTGGCCGGCAATTTCGAGGTCGCCCTCGACGGCCAGCCAGACCCCTTGCCGCCAGCGCGGTTCTGCGGACTCGAACACCAATCGGAAGGCAGTTCCGTCACGGCACTCGATCGCCTCGATGAGCAAAACGGGCATGCTCGGCGTCGACAACATCGAGTTCAAACATCCGCCCGGCAACTTCATGGCCGCAGCCTAGGCGCTGCTGGTCCGTCGACAACGAAGCACGCTCATGCCGCGTTCAAGGAAGACGACGGCTGGCGTGGGGCCCGTCTTGCGCTCAGGGCGACTGCTCGAGCGCGGCCAAGGTGGTCTCCAACGGGGAGTCGCCGGGCTCGGTGTCTAGTGAGACCAGG
>Ga0209582_1000662_pt1 | contig 19508 bp, 16 predicted proteins | sample KloWWTmetKNB5Kit_FD_187176 | JGI IMG/M metagenome (GOLD analysis project Ga0209582, IMG submission 187176) | Active sludge microbial communities from Klosterneuburg, Austria, studying microevolution and ecology of nitrifiers - Klosterneuburg... | ecosystem: Engineered > WWTP > Aerobic digester >...
TCTCGGCCCTCCAGCCCCGGTCATGAGCCATGACAGGTTCCCAGTCAGATCTCCATCACCCGCTTCATAAGCAGGTCGCCCGGGCTATTCGTGCGCGGAGGCTCCTGCAACCGGGGCAGAAGGTCCTTGTGGCCGTGTCCGGGGGGCCAGACTCGGTTGCACTGCTCTCCATTCTGCACCAGCTCGCACCGGCCTGGAATTTTTCGCTGACCGTCGTCCATTGCAACTACGGGTTGCGGGGCGCCGAATCCGACGGGGATGCCTCGTTTGTCGCGGCACTCTGCCGTCGCCTCGAACTTCCGTGTCATATCAGACGGCTCACGGTAGACCGCAGTGGAACAGGGGAGTCGAGCTCATTGCAGGCGCGAGCCCGGGAGTCTCGCTATCGGCTGTTTCGTGACGTGGTCGCCGAACTCGGCGCAGATCGTGTGGCGCTCGGGCATACGGCGGATGACCAGGCCGAAACCGTGCTCTTGCGGATGTTGCGCGGGGCCGGTTTGCGAGGATTGGCCGGCATGCCGCATATCCGGGAGAGCCTATTCGTTCGGCCGCTCCTCAGTCGTTCGCGCCAGGAGATCCTGGTCTATCTCCAGGCCGTGGGATTGTCCTATCGGACCGACTCCAGCAACGCCAAATCGATCTATCTTCGCAATCGTGTCCGGCACGAATTGCTCCCGGTGATGCAGTCGTTAGCCCCGGCTGCAGCCCGCATCCTGGCGCGCCAGGCTGATCTCCTACGGGACGATGATCGGCTGCTGGATGCGCTGGCCGCACACCGTCTCGAGCGGACCATTCGGAGCCGCGATTCGGCTACGATCGTGCTCGATCGTACAGTGTTGCTCAAACAGCCGCCGGCCCTACAGCGCCGGATTCTCCGTCAGGCGATCCAGGCGGTGGCGCCGTCAACCGGCGCGCCGCGAAGCGATGTCCTGCTGTCGATGTTGGCATCACTGGCCTCACATTCGGGAGGCATCTGGAACGCGGGTGCTGCGACGGTGGCCTGCGAACTGGATCAGGTGAGGTTGACGGCGGTCTCCCCAGTGCCTCCGGCGGGTGGGACAGTTCTTCAACCGATCCATACGGCTCCAGTCCCCGATGTTGTGACGATAGCCGCCCTCCCTTCGGCCGTTTCCTGGCCATTGACGGGAGCGGTGATTCGTCTGCGCGCGGTGACGCGCGAGCGGGGATTGGTCCTCCTGGAGAAGCCATCGTCTTCCGTGGCTCTGCTGGATGCCGACCGATTGTCGTGGCCGCTGACGATTCGCCCCTGGCGCCACGGGGATTGGTTTTTTCCGACCGGCATGGCGGGGCGACGAAAGAAATTGCAAGATTACTTCACAGATGCAAAACTGGGTCGGTCTATGCGAGAACGGATCCCACTGGTGTTGTCGGGTGAGGGCATTGCCTGGATCGTCGGGCAGCGGGTCGATGCCCGGTTTGCCGCCACCGGTTCGACCATCCGATTTGTCCTGGCCCGTGTCACGCAGCCTCTACGCCGGAAAGGAGTCTTCTAGGAATGGAACGCATTTTTGGTCGCCCCATTGTGACGCAAGAGCAGATGCGGACTCGCATCCGTGAACTCGGCCGGCAAATTGCGTCTGATTATGCCGGAAAAGATCTCGTGCTGGTCGGGGTGCTCAAGGGCGCATATGCCTTCTATGCCGATCTGGCGCGGGCCATCCGGATTCCGATGCGGGTGGAGTTTATCGTGGTGACCAGTTATGGCGCCGGCAAGAAAAGTTCCGGCAAGGTCAAGCTGGTGTCGGACCTGACGGAGCCCATTGCGGGCAAAGACGTGTTGCTGGTGGAGGATATCGTCGATTCCGGCCTGACGGTGCAATATCTCATGAAGACATTATCCCGTCGAAAGCCCCGATCGTTGAAGGTCTGCACGCTGCTGAGCAAGCCCGATCGTCGAACCGTCGAGGTGGATCTCGAGTACGTGGGATTCAAGATCCCGAATAAATTTGTGGTCGGGTACGGCCTCGACTATCGGCAGGAGTATCGCAACCTGCCGTACCTTGCGGCGCTCGATCAGGGGGATGAACAGGAGCAGGAGTCTGCATGAAAGGTTGTTCCCCCTGCGGAACGTATGGTAACATTCTGCAGGGTTAGCTAATTTTTCGGTCTGCCTAATATCCTCAAAGGAGAGGTGGATGAATTCACGTGTAAAGAATTTGCTGTTCTGGGTCGTCGTCGGCCTCTTCATGATTTTGCTGTTCAACCTGTTCAGCGTGCCGACTCACGCGCCGGAAGATGAAGTCATATTCAGCGATTTCATGGCCAAGCTCGACAAGGGCGAGGTCATGAAGGTGACGATCAAGGCCAACCACATCAGCGCAATTTTAAAGGACCAAAGCCGGATCCGGACCTACACGGCCGAGTATCCTGAATTGGTCAAGCACTTGCGTGAGAAGGATGTCCAGATCGAAGCCCGGCCCCCTGACGAGAGCCCCTGGTACATCACCTTCCTGGTGACGTGGGGACCCTTTATCCTTTTCCTCGGTCTCTGGTTCTTCCTCATGCGCCAGATGCAGATCGGGGGAAATAAAGCACTCTCGTTCGGAAAGAGTCGCGCGCGCATGCTGACCGAAGAGCGCAAAAAGGTGACGTTCTCCGATGTCGCCGGTATTGAAGAAGCGAAGGAAGAAGTCCTTGAGATCATTGAGTTCTTAAAGGATCCCAGAAAATTTCAAAAATTGGGCGGGCGCATTCCGAAAGGTGTCCTGATTGTCGGTCCTCCGGGAACTGGAAAGACGTTATTGGCGAAGGCCATTGCCGGCGAGGCAGGCGTTCCGTTCTTCAGTATCAGCGGATCGGACTTTGTGGAAATGTTTGTCGGAGTCGGTGCTTCCAGAGTCCGAGATCTCTTCGAGCAGGGGAAGAAACATGCTCCCTGCATCATCTTCATCGACGAAATCGATGCGGTCGGTCGTTTGCGTGGCGCCGGTCTCGGTGGCGGCCACGATGAACGCGAGCAGACGCTCAACCAGCTGCTGGTCGAGATGGATGGGTTCGACACGACGGAAGGCGTCATTCTGATTGCCGCCACGAACCGTCCTGACGTGCTTGATCCGGCGTTGCTGCGCCCGGGCCGTTTCGACCGCCAGGTCGTGGTCAACCGGCCGGACTTGCGAGGCCGCTCGGAGATTCTGAAAGTCCACACCAAGAAGGTGCCGCTGGCTGCCGACGTGGAATTGGAGAAGATTGCGCGGGGCACGCCCGGATTCTCCGGCGCCGACCTGGAAAATCTGGTCAACGAAGCGGCGCTGTGGGCGGCGCGCTGGAACAAGAAAGAAGTCGAGCTGATCGACTTCGAAATGGCGAAAGACAAGGTGCTGATGGGGGCCGAGCGCAAGAGCATGGTGCTCAGCGACGAAGAGAAGCGCACTACGGCCTATCATGAAGCCGGTCACGCACTGATGGCCAAGTTGCTGCCGGGGACGGATCCCGTTCACAAGGTCACGATCATCCCCCGTGGGCGGGCGCTCGGTGTGACGATGCAGCTTCCCACCGACGATCGCCATAATTACTCGAAGGATTTTCTGTACAACAATCTCGCGATTCTCATGGGCGGTCGTGTGGCTGAAGAATTGGTGCTACACGATGTGACGACCGGGGCAGGGAATGACTTGGAGCGGGCCACAGATCTCGCCAGAAAAATGGTGTGTGAATGGGGCATGAGTGAAAAGTTAGGACCTCTGACGTTCGGCAGGAAAGAAGAGGAAGTATTCCTCGGCCGTGAGATGGGGTCGAAGCGTGATTTCAGCGAACAGGTTGCGCTCGAAATCGATCACGAAGTCAGACGTCTGGTTACGGAAAATTATGAACGTGCGAAGCGCATTTTGACCGATAATATGACGAGCCTGAAGGCGCTTGCTGAGGCGTTGTTGGAAAAAGAAGTGCTGGACGCGTTGGAGATCGATCAGATCCTCATTCAAGGATCCTCGTCGCAGACGGTTCCCGCCTAAGCTCTGTATCGCTGTTGTCGCAGGGGCTTCATTCGTGTTGCCCCTGCGACGACGGCGCTTCCTATACAATTCGTGCCACGGGTCGGGAAGCCGCTCCTATACATGACCGCCGTCGGTTTGATTTCCCTCCCGCAGGTGCGTTATGTCGCAGACTGATGTCCTGTTCCTGATCCGGAAGAGAGAAGGACCTGCCTGATTGTGACCACGACCTCATCCTCAAGCCCTCTCCTCTTAACTGCTGGCTCTCGGACGTTCAGTTTTGAATCAGGTCCACTCCTCATGGGGGTGCTCAACGTCACCCCCGATTCATTTTCAGACGGCGGTGCCTATCTCACGGTCGAGCATGCCCTGCAGCACGCCAGACAGATGCAGGCCGAAGGTGCCGATATCATCGACATCGGCGCTGAGTCTTCAAGGCCAGGGGCTCAGCCGATCGACGAAACAGAGGAATTACGTCGCCTCCTTCCTGTCCTGGAAGCGGTCCATGACGCAGTGCCGCTTCCTATTTCCGTTGATACGACTAAAGCCGCGGTGGCCCGTCGAGCGATTCGTGCCGGTGCCACCATCGTGAATGACATTAGCGCATTGCGCGGTGACCCCTTGATGGGCTCGCTGGTGGCTGAAACCGGCGCGGCCGTGGTGTTGATGCACATGCAGGGGACTCCGCAATCTATGCAGCAGGCGCCACGGTACGGCCATGTTGTGGAAGAGGTGCTTGCATTCCTGCGCGAACGGGTGCAGGTCGCGATCGCTCACGGCATCAAGGGAAGTCAGATCGTCCTTGACCCCGGCTTCGGTTTTGGTAAGCTCCAAGAGCATAATCTTCAATTGCTCGCTGAGTTTGACGCCTTCACGAAGCTCGGTTATCCGGTTCTGGCAGGGGTCTCCCGTAAACAGTTTATCGGGAACCTGACTCAACAGCCGGTGCAGGAACGGGGGTACGGCACCGCCGGCGCGGTGGCAGTAGCCGTCCTTAAAGGGGCCCGGATCATTCGTGTCCACGACGTGCGATCGATGCGAGATACCGTATCCGTCGTGTCAGCCATTTCCTGTCACGCGCGTTCTCATGTAGGGGTATCCAATGCGTAAATTGTTCGGCACAGACGGTGTTCGCGGGGTGGCCAACCTCGAACCGATGACCAGTGAAATCGCCATGCAATTGGGGCGAGCGGCCGCCCATATTTTCATGCGGCGCGCAGGCCGACACCAGGTGGTCATCGGAAAGGACACGCGGTTGTCGGGATACATGTTGGAATCGGCGCTGACGTCCGGGATCTGTTCCATGGGAGTCGACGTACTTCTAGTCGGGCCTTTGCCCACTCCGGCGATTGCCTTCCTCACGCGAAGTCTGCGGGCGGACGCCGGAGTCGTGATCTCTGCGTCGCATAATCCTTATCAGGACAACGGGATCAAGTTTTTTTCCAACGAGGGATTCAAGCTGCCTGATGAGCTAGAGGCGCGCATCGAACAGCTGATCGTTTCCGACGAGATCAAACATCTTCGCCCGACGGCGGACGCGATCGGAAAGGCCTATCGTATCGATGATGCCGAAGGCCGGTATATTGAATTCGTCAAACGCTCGCTTCCCAGAGATCTCGATTTTCAGGGGATCAAGCTGGTGGTGGACTGTGCCAACGGTGCCGCGTATAAGGTCGCTCCAGCCGTTTTCCGCGAACTCGGCGCAGAAATTGAAGTGATCGCAAATACTCCGGATGGAATGAACATCAATGACGGCTGCGGAGCCGTGCATCCGGAGCGCCTGCAGGAGGCCGTGCGTCGGCATGGCGCCCATATCGGTATTGCGCTGGACGGGGACGCCGACCGGGCCATTTTTGTCTGTGAACAGGGAAAAATCATCGATGGCGACCATGTCATGGCCGCGCTGGGACTCGATTCGCACGCGCAGGGCCAACTTGCCCGCGCGACCGTGGTGGGAACCGTCATGAGTAATTTCGGGCTGGAAATTGCCATGAAGAAGGCCGGAATCCAGCTGATGCGCACGCCCGTGGGGGACCGGTATCTCATGGAGCGGATGCTGGCCGACGGATACAACTTCGGAGGAGAACAATCCGGCCACTTTATTTTCCTGGACCACAACACCACGGGCGATGGCTTGATCTCGGCGTTGCAGATTCTCTCGCTGATGAAACGTACCGGGAAGCCGCTGTCTGAATTGGCGAAGGCGATGACTGCCGTCCCGCAGATTCTGTTGAACGTGAAAGTGAAGCATAAGCCGGATCTCAACCAAATCCCGGATATCCAGCAGGCCATTAAATCAGCCGAAGTGACCCTGAACGGGAGCGGCCGTGTGCTTGTGCGGTATTCCGGCACCGAATCGCTGCTCCGCATCATGGTCGAAGGCGAACGTGATTCCACCATCCGTGAGGTCGCCGATCATCTTGCGGAGATCGTGCGTGCCCGCATCGGATAGCATCGGGCCGATGCCGTAGGCGCCGGATGTTACCGACTCTTACGATCATCTTTGTGCTCGGCCTCGTTCTCGGTTCCTACCTCACGTATTTTCCACTCAGCATCGCGATCGTCCTGCTGGCTTGTACTGCCGGCTGCGTGTGGCTGGAGCGTCAGCATCGCCTCACGTCACAACAGAGCAACGTGCTCCTGGCCTGTCTGTTCGGCGGATGTCTGCATTGGACCCTGTGTGCATCGTTCACTCCGCACGTGCTGCTGCAGGATAGTGCCCGGGCGCTTCCTGTCCGGTTGACCGGAACGATTGTGGAGGCCGTTCGCCATGCGCCGGGCCGTCTCACGGCTATGGTGCAGGTGACGGGCAGCGACGACCCCCAGTTGCCGATACCGTTTCACTTGCGTCTTACGTGGCGAGATCCGGACCGCGATCTCCACCGCGGGTTGCAGATTCGTACTCGCATCCATGTCCATGCACCCTCGGGAACTCTGAATCCGAGAGGATTCGACTATGCGGCCTATCTGGATGCGTTGGGTGTCGATGCCGTCGGATCGGTCTCAGGAGCCGGCGTCATCGAGGTGCTTGATCCAGACCGGGAGGCGCCGCTTCACCTGTTCGCCTCCCTCATCGAAGAATGGCGCGGCCGGGTCAGAGCCGCCGCCGAGACGCTTCCCCAGCCCAGTCGGGGCCTGTTTCTCAGTCTGACCATCGGTGAACAGGGGTTTCTTGCACCGGAAGTCCGTGAATGGTTCATGACGACCGGGACGGTGCACATTCTCTCGATCTCCGGCTCGCATCTCGGTCTCATCGCCTTGCTCTCGTTCGCATTGGTCAGGAAGGCGTGCCTGTTGCTGCCGTCCATACTTCTGCTGAGCCTCTCGCGGTGGCTCACGGCGACGAGACTGGCCGCGTTGCTGACACTGGTTCCGGTGCTGGCCTATACGGTGCTGGCCGGGGCGGAGACCGCCACGATTCGTAGTGCCATCATGATCGCCGTTGCGCTCTGGACCGTATGGCTCGGCTCACCGCACTATCTCCTTCACGCACTCGCTGCCGCCGCCGGTCTGACGCTGTTGGTCCATCCTGCGGCGCTGTTCGATATTTCCTTTCAACTGTCTTACGTCTCGGTCTGGGCGCTGGCCCTGGCGCTGTCGCGCGAGACGCCTGTCGATGAATTGCCGCTTCCGAAGGAATCCCCTGCCGGACGGATGGTGTACTGGTTTCGCGAGTCGCTGCGACTGACGGCGTTGGTGACGCTTGCCACCGTGCCCCTGGTGGCCTGTTACTTCAATCAAGTGTCATGGATGGGTTTATTCGCGAATCTTCTCATGGTGCCCTTCGTCGGTTTCATCTTCTTGCCGACCAGTTTGTTGTCGGCCGTCTGGGTGATTGTGACGCACAGCAGCACGCTCCCTGGCGCTGCGTTCATCGATTCGTTGGGGCAAGGGCTGATTGCTTCGACACATGTGCTGGCCGGTTTGCCGGGCGCGGAATGGTTCGTGGCCGCACCGACGATTCCCATGATGCTGCTGTTCTATGTGCTGGGGTGGGCGCTGTTGGCGGGGTGGCCGGCCCATGCTGCGCCGCTGCTCAGAAGGTCCATGGCCTCGGGCCTTGCTTGTATCCTGCTCTGGTGGCTTTGGTCTCCACGTCCCTTCGGTGGTGAGGAGATGGTGCGCGTGACCTTCCTCGACGTGGGGCAGGGTGATAGTGCGGTCATTGAATTGCCCGATGGGACGGTCACGCTGATCGATGGAGGCGCGACCTATGAGCGGTTTGACATGGGGCGGAGTGTGGTGGCGCCTTTTCTGTGGAATCGAGGGATTCGACGCATCGATCATGTCATCGGGACACACCCGCAATTGGATCACGTCGGAGGGCTGGCCTGGATCCTGGCTCATTTTCAGGTAGAGAAATTCTGGACCAACGGGGCGGAGCGGCAGGAAGAATTCTGGCGCAGGATCGAGCGAGCGATGGTGCAGCGGAAGCTCGAAGCCACGGTGGCGACGGAAGGCCGATTGATTTCCGAAGGGCCTGCCTGCCGCATGGTGGTGCTCAATCCTCAGCCCAGGCCGGAGTCGTCGATCTCCGCAAAGAGCGAGTCGCTGAACAACCTGTCGGTCGTCACTGAATTGGTCTGTCGCGAGCAGCGTGTCCTGTTTACGGGAGATATCGAACGGGAAGCCTTGACCCGTCTCACCCATTCCGGGAATTCCGCTCACATTGCCCTCTTGAAGGTTCCGCATCATGGGGCGAAGAGTTCGCTGGAGCGAAGGTGGCTTGAAACGATCAGGCCGGCCGTCGGGGTCGTATCCGCTGGTCGGCGCAATCCCTATGGTCATCCGGCCGGAGAAGTCTTGGCGGCCTACCAGGCGGTGGAAACGCAGGTCTGGAGGACGGACCGGGATGGTGCCATCTGGGCCGATCTCGATCTCACTCGACAGGAACTCTCCATGCACAGCACCAGAGAATGGATACTGCAACCGGCGCTGCCATCGGCGGACATATGGTCCGTGGAGCAGGACAATCTGCGCCGCTTATGGCGCCGTTGGAATTGGACGTAGCCCCAGCCTGCTCGTTGCCGGCCCACCGTTCATGCTCTCCGTGCCGTCACCGAACATCTTCCCATCGCTCAACGATCTCCCTCCTGTGCAGATTTAGCCGTCTCGGATGGCAGCAGGCTGTCAATTTTGCCGACAGGCAGGATACCTATACCGCGTAAGTCGTCAATATTGTGTAAGAGCCCCCCAGAACATCGGCAGGGCATAGCACATGCAGACGTGCTGCACTGTCCGGTCATGCTGTCTATCACAGGCCACAGCAGGTCGAATGGCATCCGTATTCTTGAGTCGGATACCGGAAGCAGCAAAGACTCGACTCGATGGGCTGAAGCAGTCAGGCGATACAGCCAAAAGCATGGTCCGTGCGGTCCCCGGCCGGCGGTACATCAGACTGGGGGATTGATCCGGATGATTCTGGGAAAAAAAGCAGCAAGATCATGACGAAGCGTCTCTTGTTTCTGGCTCCTGCGCCGCCCTCCGACCGGCAGGGTGGGGGAGCCTTGCGCATGTTGCACCTGTTGCGGTTCCTGGGGAGTCGCTTTCAGGTGGATCTGATTGCTCCGGCGCTCGACGGCGCGGAGGATGCGCAACGACTGTTGAAGGATGTCTGCGCGGAGACGATGTTTGTTCCGCAGCAAGGGCCCGGTTTCCTCGATCGAATCGGCCAGGTGAGTCCCTATGTCAAAGATCGGGCGTTGGCTGCCGTCGTCCGTGAACGCCTGGCGAGCGGCCAATACGGGGCCGTGCACTTAGAAAAGCCCGCGATGATTCCCTATCTCCCGCCCCATGTGTCGGTGCCGGTGGTGCTGGATGTCTGGTCCTACAGCTCGACGAGTCCGTTGCGGATACTCAGGGGCGTAGGCGGAGCTACCGGTCGGTCGAGACAACTGGTCCGGCTCATCAAGGTGGGGATCTTCGACCGGTTCCGCTGGCCCATGACACATTGTGTGACGGTCGTGTCGGACGAGGATCGAATCCGTTGCGAACGTGCCCACCCGGGCCAACGGGTGCTGGTGGTTCCCAACGGCGTCGATTGCCGGACGATCCTGCCCAAGCCGGATCATGCCGCTACGTCGCCTCTGTTGCTGTTCACAGGTGATATGGGGGCGGAACCGAATGTCGAAGCCGCGCTCTTCCTGGCCACGGAAGTGTTTCCTGCGATTCGACGGGATTTTCCCAAGGCGGAATTGCGATTGGTCGGGAGGAACCCGGACCCCCGCGTGCGCCGCTTGGCAGGCTCCGGCATCGAGGTGACCGGCGCGGTTCCCGACATGCAACTTCATCTGCGAGCCGCGACGATGTATGTCGCGCCTCTTTGTACCGGCACCGGGTCCCGGACAAAAATACTGGAGGCCATGGCGGCGGGCCTTCCGATCATCACCACGTCAGTCGGGATCGAAGGGATGAAGGTACAACCGGGGAGGGATTTGTTGGTGGCCGATCAGCCCGTCGACATGATTGAGTCGATCCACACCTTGCTGATGAGCCAACCCGATCGCGAGCGGTTCGGCCATGCGGCGCGCCATATGGCGGAGATCTGGTATGACTGGAGCCGCTGTCTCTGGCCCCTGGAGCCGCTCTATCAGAATCTTCTCATTCCGAAGGCCGTGGCCTGTTGAGCGCTGCCACCGGGCGGCTGCGAATCACATCCGGTGACAGCTCTACGATCTCGCTATAACCCCAGTTCGGCACGGCACGACAGGAATCTGTTGTGTTGTGCCGGAGCCTCCACGTAAAATTTCCTGCCGGCACGATTTCAGGCTCTGACTGCTCCCTGCTGGCTCGGCACGACAAGCGGCTCCTGACGCGATGACGATGATTCCGCATTCAAAACCTTCCCTGGGACAAGACGACATTCGTGCGGCGACCGAGGTGCTCCGATCCGGTCTGATCGCCGGGGGACCCGTCGTCGGGCAATTCGAGCGTGGTATGGCCGCGTATCTCGGGGTGCAGGGCGGGGTGGCGGTCAACTCAGGCACGGTGGCCCTGGAGTTGGCATTGCGTGCCATGGGAGTCGGGCATGGCGACAATGTCATCCTGCCCAGTTATGTCTGTCCGGCGCCCTGGTTGGCGGTCCAGCGAGTCGGTGCACAAGCCAGGATCGTCGATATCGATCCGGCTACCTACAATCTGGATCCGTACAAAGTCCGCAAGGCCCGCACGTCACGCACTCGGGCGGTGATCGTGCCGCACCTGTTCGGGTTACCGGCTGATCTGACTGTGTTGGAATCCCTCGGGATTCCACTGATCGAAGATTGTGCGCAGACCCTCGGTGCTATGGAACAGGGCCGCGCAGTCGGCAGCGTCGGTCTGCTCACGGTCTGCTCGTTCTACGCCACGAAACTGCTCTGCACCGGCGAGGGCGGCATGGTGCTGTCGAACGATGAGGCGTTGCTGGAGCGGGTGCGGGCACTTCGCGAGTACGATCAAGCGCCGTCACTCAATGCGGCGGCGTTCAACTGCAAGATGACGGATCTGCAAGCCGCGATCGGCGTCACGCAGCTCAACCAGCTGGGAGAATTTCTCGAGAAGCGAGCAGCGTTGGCTGCGGTCTATCGCGACAGCCTGCCTGCCGAACTCTTCACTCCGCCCTCGGTTCCGGCAGGACGAACCCATGTCTACTATCGATTTGTCGTGCGGTTGCAGAAAGGGCTGCAGTCGTCCGATGAGTTCACGGCCTATCTCTCGCGTATGGCGCATCGCGGTCTGCAGTGCCGCAAGCCCGTCTTCCGGCCCTTGCATCGGTATCTCGAGTTGGCTGATTTTCCTGCCAGTGACGAGGCCGATGATGTCGCCATTTCGCTGCCGATTTATCCATCGTTGAGTGACGATGATGTGAAGCTGGCATCGCAGATCCTGCAGGAAGAGCTCCGGTAACGCCGCCTTCGTATTGATCGCTCTCTCGACCGACCCGCGTGGTCCCGCACCGCGTATGGGTGGGCACCCTGCCATCATACCCTTGACCCGCGCCCTGCTGATCGTCATGATGGCACGATTTTTCGGTCGTCCTGAGATGACGGCAAATTCCTTCCCCCTTACGCAACCGGAGGACATGCCTATGGTGCCCACCGTCGAGTGGAAAGACGGAGCGGTCCGTCTGCTGGATCAAAGCCGCCTCCCGATGCACGTCGAATTCCTCGACTGTCGCGATTATCGCGCGGTGGCGCAGGCTATCCGGGACTTGAAAGTCCGTGGCGCGCCGGCGATCGGTGTCACGGCCGCCATGGGTGTGGCGCTGGGGGCGCAGGCAGTGACGGCCACCGAGTACCGCGACTTTGCCACGCAGGTGGGGGAGATCTGCGACCATCTGGCGGCATCGCGCCCGACGGCCGTCAATCTGTTTTGGGCCATCGGCCGGATGAAGCAGAAGCTGGCGGCGCTCAATAATCAACCGGTTGCAGGGATCAAGGCCGAGCTCATCACAGAATCGCAGACGATCCTGGATGAAGATATCGCCCTCTGCAAGGCCATGGGGCAGCATGGGGCCGCGTTGATCCAGAGTGGTCAGACGATTCTGACGCACTGCAACGCCGGCGCCCTTGCGACCGCCGGGTATGGAACGGCCCTGGGTGTCATTCGGGCGGCGTGGGAGCAGGGGAAGCAGATCCAGGTCATTGCCGATGAAACCAGGCCGGTATTACAAGGTGCGCGGCTGACGGCATGGGAGTTGATGCAGGATCACATTCCTGTCACGCTCATCACGGACAACATGGCCGGTGCGCTCATGCGCCAGGGGAAGATTCAGCTCTGCGTGGTCGGAGCGGATCGGATCGCCGCCAACGGCGACGTGGCCAATAAGATCGGCACGTATTCCGTGGCCGTCCTCGCGCGGGCGCACAACATTCCCTTCTATGTGGCGGCGCCGTACTCCACCATCGATCTCACGACGCAATCGGGCGCCGAGATTCCCATCGAAGAGCGCAATCCGCTGGAAGTCACTGCCATTCACGGCAGCCACCCGATCGCTCCGCCCGGCGTGGCGGTGCTCAACCCTGCCTTCGACGTCACCCCGTCCGGGTTGATTACCGGTATCATCACCGAGCGGGGCGTGTTTAAGCCGGGAGAACTGGCCGCGCATTTCCGATCGTAAGAGGCGGGCTGCGCCTGTATCTTGCGTCGCTGAACGTGAGTGGGTGGTCGGATCTGCGAATGGTTATCCGGCATTTCTAGTAGTCCTTTACCTTGCCAGCCCTTCCGCCGCTTCTTTATAATGCCGCGAGACTGTGTCTGACGCCTCAATGAATGTCGATTTTTTAGCTGAAGGAGCCTGACGATCCATGAGTGAACGAACGCTTGCCATTGTGAAACCGGATGCCGTGAAGAAAAACGCGATCGGCGACATTATCAATCGGTATGAAAAAGCGGGATTGCGGCCTGTGGCGATGCGGCTGATGCATATGTCGAAAGCCACGGCGCAGGGATTTTATGCCGTGCACAAGGCGCGTCCGTTCTTCGACAGCCTCTGTACGTTCATGTCGTCCGGCCCCTGTGTGGTGCTGGTGCTGCAAGGCGACAATGCCATCAAGAAGAATCGCGAGCTGATGGGCGCAACCGATCCGGCCAAGGCCGAGCAGGGGACAATCCGTGCGGCCCATGGGGCCAATATTGAATTCAACGCGGTGCACGGTTCGGATGCGCCGGAGACGGCCAAGTTCGAGATCGGGTATTTCTTTGCCGAAATGGAGTTGGTCGGGTAGGCGCACGTTGAGCGCAGCCAAGTCTTATGTGATCTATGCTCGACGGTCCTTGCCGGGCCGTCGAGCCGGGTCGCCACTTCTTTCGTTTATCCTGCTCATGGTTTTCGTGGCTGGTTGTGCCGGGTCGCCGCCGACCTCGATGCCTGCTGTCGTGCCTCCGACGGAAACCCCGGCAGTCGCGGCGGAGACCAGCCTCTGGTACCAAGCCTCCACCGCGTTCTCCGATGGACGGTATTCCGCCGCCATTCATCTCTACGAACGATATCTCACGAACTATCCGAAATCCCGTCGCGCGCTGGAGGCCCATTGGGATCTGGGGCAGGCGTATGAACAAATGGGTGAAGTGACGGCGGCGATCAAAGAGTACCGGACGTTGGCCGGTCCGGAGGGCGCGCCCCTTTCCGCGCAAAATTCCTACGCCGAACGCGCCCAGCATCGAATCGATGCTCTACGCAACCAACCGGCTTCGCCGGCCGGCGCGAGATCCGGTCATACCGCGTTGTATGTCTCCTTCAGCAATCTGCCGCCGATGTCCCAGGTTGAAGCCTGGATCAGGCAGCTGAGCGCGCAGGGCATCAGTGCCATCCTGATGGATGCCAGTCTGGAGTCGTCCTTTACCAGGCCGCTGATCCCCACGAGCCCACCCACGAGCAGCCCGCTGCCGACTCTGCCCGGTGGAGCGTTGTTTGCCACGTCGCGTGGGCCCGTGCTCACGGACTGGTATGGGGTTATGGTGCCGCAGGCCCATGAGCTGGGGATTTCCGTCTATGCCGTGCTCGATCTGTACCATGCGCCGCTGTCCGACCATCGACCGGAGTCCAAGATGCTGCTCTACGATCCGACGCGGCGCAAGGTGCATCCCTGGACGCAGTTCGATCTCCTGGCTCCGGCCGTTCAGCAACAAATGGCGCAGCTGCTGGCGGATCTGCTGAAGACCGGTGTCGATGGCCTGGTGTTCCGCAGCCGCGCCGAGAATAGTTTTGCCTATGAGGTGAGCGACGGCGTGTTGCGCCAGTTCGAAACGCAGGTCCATCAGCCTTCCTCCGAGGTGGCCCAGGCCCTTCGTGATCGCATGGCACTTCGTCCGAACGAGCCGGCTCCGAATTCCGACAAGACCCTCTGGCGCTGGGTCGGGTGGAAGGCGCGTCAGGAACTCGATACGCTGGCCCGCTTCAAGAAATACTTGCAGAAAGCCGTCCCGCGCTTCCGGATGGTGATCGAAATTCATCCGGAGGCCTTGTCGAATCCGACGTCCGCCCTGGTGAACTACGGGGAAGATGCCGCGGAGGCGCGTCGTCGTGGGTTTGATTTGCTGTTAGGCGGGGCGTCCCGCGAGGCTTCGGACGTCCGATCGTTTGGCGGTGCGTTCAAGGGATGGAGTCGCGATGTGATTCAGTCGGAGAAGGGCGAGCCGCAAACCCTTCCGCAGGGATGGGTGTTGCTCCGCACCCCGGCGGAGCACGGGGGTGGCATGTTCACGGGGCTCGCGCAGCAGGCGGATGAACTCCGCACGCCCGACATTCGTCACCTTGTGTTTGTTCCGGACGCGCCCGTGGTGATTCCTTGACAAAGTTTTTCGCAGCTTTTACGATCGCGCAACCCGGTTCCCGTGCGCTTTTATTCACGTAGGCCGCTCGTGCAGCGGCCGTCACGAGGAGAGTCATGATACCGTCCAATCTTCGTTACCACCAGGAACATGAATGGGTCCGTGCTGAAGGAGCGCAGGCGACAGTCGGCATCAGTCATTTTGCCCAGGATGCGCTGGGCGACATTGTGTTTATCGACCTTCCGAAGGTAGGCGCCAAAGTCACCGCCGGCCAACAGATCGGCGAAGTGGAATCGACCAAAACCACGTCCACGATCTATACCCCGGTCAGCGGAACCGTTGCGAAGATCAATGGCGATCTCAAAGATCATCCTGAGGTGGTCAATTCCGATCCGTACGGCAAGGGATGGATGGCGGTCATCGACCTCACAGCGCCGGCTGAAGTGGATCAGTTGATGACGGCCGCCCAGTACGAAACGTTTCTGAGCAAACAGAAACATTAGGCGCGTCGTGAACCACATCGCAATTCTTGGCGCCGGTCCCGGCGGGTATGTGGCGGCGATTCGCGCGGCTCAACTCGGCGCGCGTGTCACCGTCATCGAAAATCAGGCTCTGGGCGGAGTCTGCCTGAATTGGGGCTGTATCCCGAGCAAGGCGTTGCTGTCGGTCGTGGAGCTCGGCGATAAGGCGAAGAAGGCCAAGGACTTCGGTATCCAGCTGACCGGGCCTGTCACCTACGATCCCGCCGTCATGGTAGCCAGAAAAAACAAAGTTGTCTCCACGCTGGTGAAAGGCATCGCCACGTTATTCAAGACGTGGAATATCGAACACGTGGAAGGCACGGGTGAGTTGCTCGATGCGCGTACGATCCGCGTGGCGAAACCGGATGGCGCCGAAACCCGGGTCGTGGCCGACGGCGTGATCATTGCGACCGGCTCGTCCTGGCCGAATCTGCCGCTGTTTCCCATCGACGGGACTCAAATCATCACCAGCAAGCAGGCGTTGGACCTCAGCAGGATTCCCGTGAGCCTGTTGATCGTCGGCGGGGGCGTGGAGGGTTGTGAGTTTGCCTCCCTGTACAGCGGGCTGGGTACGCAGGTGACGCTGGTCGAACTCGTGCCGCGCCTCTTGCCGCTGGAGGATGAAGAGATCAGTCAGATGATGGAGCGCGAACTGAAGAAGCGCGGCGTGGACATCCGGACCGGTGTCACGGTCGACCAGATCGTTCGTCAGCCGGATCTCGTCACCGCCCATCTGCGCGATGGCCTGTCGCTCAATGTAGAGCAGGTGCTGGTGTCGGTAGGGCGGGGATTCAATTCGCGTGGCATTGGATTGGAGAAAGCCGGAGTACAGGTCGGGACGTGCGGCGAAATCGTGGTCAATGAGCGGATGGAGACGAATGTGCCCGGCGTCTACGCGATCGGCGATGTGGTCGGCAAGGCGATGCTGGCGCATGTCGCGTCGGCGCAGGGAAAGGTGGCCGTCGAGAATTTCATGGGCCGTCCCCGGACGATCGACTACGATGTCATCCCGACGGGCATCTTTACGTTACCTGAAATCGGGCGGGTGGGGCTCACGGAGCAACAGGCCCGTGACCGGTGCGTGGCAGCCGGGAAGGATCCGCAACAGTCGGTGAAGGTCGGGCGCTTCCGGTATGGCGGGTTGGGAAAAGCGCAGGCCACCGGGGACATTCAAGGATTGCTGAAGGTGGTGGCCGATGCGGAGAGCGACCGTATTCTGGGTGTACACATTCTCGGGGCGCACGCAGCCGATCTCGTTCATGAAGCCGCGCTGGCCATGCATCTTGGCGCCACAGTCTCGCGAGTGGCGGAGATGATTCACGCGCACCCGACCCTGGCCGAGGGCCTCATGGAGGCCATGGAGGACGTCCATGGCTATGCGATCCATCTTGCACGGAAACCATCGTCCTAATGCTGCGCTCACTTCTCATCAAGGTTGCGATGTTGGCGGTGACCTTGGGATCCTTGATCTGGATCGGTTCAGTCACGCCGGTCAGGCAGATACCGTCGCATCCCGTTCGGCCTGCGGCTGAGGTTCCGGCTCCAGCAACCGTACGACAGGTTTCGATTGCGCCCCCGCAGGCTGTGTCTTCGGCCGATGGGTCGAGCCTTGTTGCCAAGGTCCCCGATGTCACGGTCGCTCCAACAGTCGAGGAATCCGAAACCCCTGTGCGACAGGAGCAGCCGGCGCGCGGCCTGCGTCCGGTTCATCGCGAGGCGGCGCGGCAAGTCGATCTCAACCACGCCACCGCATCGGATTTGCAGGGCCTGCCCGGTATCGGCCCCAAGTTGGCGCAGCGGGTGATCGATCACCGGACGGCACGTGGACCATTTGGAAAAATCGAAGACCTTCAGCAGGTGAAAGGCATCGGTCGAAAGAAGTTCGACCGGCTTCGTCCCCACGTGCTCGTCACCAATACCCGATCACTGGCTCGACACAAAGGAACTCTGTGACTTCCGTAGCGCAACAGCTGGACCTTATACTTCGAGGGATTGTTGAGGTTATTAATCCGAACGAGCTGGAATCAAAGCTGGCTCGCGCGATCAAGGAGCAGCGACCGCTGCGGGTCAAGGCGGGCTTCGATCCCACGGCTCCGGACCTGCATCTCGGTCACACCGTCCTGATCCACAAGTTGAAACACTTTCAAGACCTCGGGCATCAGGTCATCTTTCTGATCGGTGACTTCACCGGTATGATTGGCGATCCGACGGGGCGGTCGGAGACGCGTGTTGCGCTGTCGAAGGAAAAGGTGTTGGAGAACGCCAAGACGTACGAGCGCCAGATCTTCAAGATTCTGGACCCTCAAAGAACGCAGGTGGAGTTCAATAGCCGTTGGATGAGTGCGATGACGGCCGACGGGCTGATCGAATTGAGCGCGCACTACACAGTGGCTCGCATGTTGGAGCGGGAAGACTTTCACAAGCGGTACACGGAGGGGAAGCCGATCAGCATCCACGAGTTCATGTATCCCTTGATCCAGGGGTATGACTCCGTCGCGCTCAAGGCCGATGTCGAATTGGGCGGTACCGATCAAAAATTCAACCTCCTGATGGGGCGGGACCTGCAGCGTGACTATGGGCAGGACGCGCAGGTCGTCATCACCATGCCGCTCCTGGAGGGAACCGACGGCGTTCGTAAAATGAGCAAGAGCCTCGGCAATTATATTGCGCTGGAGGACAAGCCTGACGACATGTTCGGCAAGGTCATGTCGATCAGCGATGCGCTGATGCATCGATACTACGAACTGCTGACGACGGAAAATTTGGAACGCGTGAAGACGGCTCACCCCATGGATGCCAAACAATCGCTGGCAGAGCTGATCGTAGCCCGTTACCACGGGGCTGAAGCCGGTCGCGAAGCCAGGGCCATGTTTCAGCAGAAGTTTCAATCGCGCGAATTTCCGGAGCAGCCGGACGCCCGTGTGAGCCTGACGTCATCCGATGTGAAGGATGCCGCGGCCCCTTCAATTGGACTGGTCGATTTGATTGCGAAAACCGGCTTGGTGCCGAGTAAAAGTGAAGCCAGGCGCTTGATCGTGCAGGGTGGGGTGGAGATCAATGAGCAGAAATTCACCGATGCCAATGCCGCCATCCCATTAACGGCCGGTAAGCCGCTTTATATGCGTGTCGGCCGCCGTAAGTTTGCGGTGGCTGAGTATACGGTGTAAGTGGCGCTCGCCGGTTGCCTTGACTTAGCAGCGGCTCCGGCGTAGGATTCGTTTCCTCTTCTGCAAGGGGCGGGCGTAGCTCAGTGGTAGAGTCCTTGCTTCCCAAGCAAGTTGTCGTGGGTTCAAATCCCATCGCCCGCTCCAAAAAACCAATCCACATTCAGCAGATTTGAATCCACGACAGAGGGTTTCGAAGGGAGTATGCTCCCTTCGTGGGGAGACACGCGGGGGTACGCGACGCGAGGAATAACGAGCGTCAGGTCTGCGGACGCCGGCGAGATAGTGAGCCGGCCGGAACAGGCCCCCTCAGTGGGAGCCGGGAGGCAAGTTTCAGGGCCGACCCGGCGACGGAGTGTGGTTCAAATCCCATCGCCCGCTCCAAACAAATCTTTCCCGACCACGAGCCTCTTTCATTATTGTTGGCGGAGGAGTAAACCCTTCAGTCGTCCTTTCGTGCGTCCTCGTGCCTACGGGTGGCTTTTCGAACGCAGCCTTTCTCTTGTTGCCGCCGGAGAAACACCTTCGGTGGTCTTCGATCCTCTTGTTTGTTCCGGCCGTAAGATCTTCATCACTGCCCCGGGCGACCGGATAGTGCTCCACTGATTCTCCTTTGACGATCC
>Ga0209582_1000666_pt1 | contig 19421 bp, 17 predicted proteins | sample KloWWTmetKNB5Kit_FD_187176 | JGI IMG/M metagenome (GOLD analysis project Ga0209582, IMG submission 187176) | Active sludge microbial communities from Klosterneuburg, Austria, studying microevolution and ecology of nitrifiers - Klosterneuburg... | ecosystem: Engineered > WWTP > Aerobic digester >...
TGGCTGACGTAACGAATCATAGTGCACGGTTTTTGGTGTTAATTCACATATTTATGTGCACTATTCTACCAAAAAACAAAATATTAATAAATTCAATCAGCTAGTTATACTTTTTGAGTAAGCTCTAGATAAGGCATATATTTAACGCTAATTCAAATATTTATAATATTACTCCAACATTTCCAAATATTTTTTCGAATCTGTAATCGATCTGTAACATCCCATTAACTAAAATCCTGGTTGTAGTATGAAAGATGTTAAGAAATTAATATTTTAATTAATTTAGAATCATAATATATAAGGGGAAATAAAATGTTTAGATCTATTAAAATAATTTTTGCAGGTTTAGTTTTATTTTTTAGTCAACACGCTTTAGCCGTTGATAGATCACATAATTGTGTTGTAAATGAAGTCGGAGTTTACGATAGAGGGAATGCTATAGATAGAGTTCATATTCGGTGTGCAAATCCTTATTTCGATGGAAATAATATATATTATTTTGCCCTTCCTTTAAATGCGGGGACAGAATCCTCCGCCTTCGCTACGCATCTAATCAATTTAGGAAATACTGCTCTTGCTAATGGTAGGCAATTAACAATTGTTTTTGTCGCAGGGGACACTAGCGGAGCAACTTATGGATGTCAATCTATTAACTGCAGGAAACCACAAGAGTTATGGTTACATTAAAGTAACATTTCAATTATTGATTGTTTTTAAACTGATTCTTCTTACGAAGAATCAGTTTTTTCTAGCCTATTGTTCAGAAAAGACCAAATACGATTTTCGATATTTCTCAAATTTTATTTGCTTCTAGAGGTTATTTTTTGAGAGGTAGCGCCCGGCCCCACGGTCGGGCGAGGATTGAAACTTGATTTCACTTTTTAGCGACTTCAACTTTTCTGTGCAGCAATCGGGCAAAAACTCGGATTTCAGGCGCTCGTCGAACTCTCCCTATGAGTCATCCGGTATAACACCGGCAGCACCAGCAAAGTTAATGCCGTTGACGATAAAATCCCTCCGATCACGACCGTTGCCAGGGGTCTTTGCACTTCTGCGCCAGTACCTGTTGCCAGTGCCATAGGTAGAAACCCGATCGAAGCTACCAATGCAGTCATCAACACTGGTCGGAGTCGGGTCAGTGCGCCGGTTTGAATGGCGTTATCCAAAGACATTCCCTGTTCTCTCAAACCGCGTATAAATGCCAGCATGACCAGACCATTCAACACCGCCACGCCAGACAGAGCAATGAACCCTACCCCGGCTGAGATGGATAATGGAATGTCGCGCAGCCACAAAGCCATTATCCCGCCAGTCAGTGCGAATGGAACACCGGTAAACATCAGAAATCCGTCGCGGAAATTGCCAAACATCGTGTACAGCAATATAAAAATCAATGCGAGAGCGAACGGAATCACAATCTTAAGGCGGTTAGCCGCCGAAATCATTTGCTCAAACTGTCCGCCCCAGATTGTCCAGTACCCCGTTGGAATACGGACCTTTGCTGCGATCAATTGCTCCGCTTCATTGACGAATGAACCGAGATCACGGCCGCGCACATTGGCGGTAATCACGATTCTGCGTTTGCCATTTTCACGACTGACCTGATTAGGACCTTGAGTAATTTCAAAATTGGCAACCTCACCCAGCGTGACAAAAACAGGCACGCCCGGCGCGAGCACTTGCTGAGCCTGTGGAACATTCGCCACGACGCCGGCATTCTGCACCGGGATGCTGATGGGCAAACGCTTCAGCGCTTCGATATCAGACCGCAAATGCTCCGGCAAGCGTATTTGAAGATCAAAGCGCCGGTCACCTTCAAAGATCATTCCCGTACTTCTTCCCCCCACTGACATGGCTACCACGTCCTGAACATCACGGCCATTCAGACCATAGCGCGCCATTTTGGCGCGATCCATCTGAATGGAAAGCACCGGCAAACCGGTAATCTGCTCGGTTCTAACATCGGCAGCACCTGGTACGGATGCCAGCAGTTTTTCTATCTCCTCGCCTAAAGTCAATAAAGTATCCATGTCATCGCCAAACACTTTGACGGCCACATCCGCGCGCACCCCTGAGAGGAGTTCATTGAAACGCATTTGTATCGGTTGGGTGAATTCATAGTTATTACCCGGAACCTTCCTCACAGCCTGTTCCATCGCAGCAATCAACTCTGGTTTAGTACGATGGGCTCCTGTCCATTCCGATTGCGGTTTTAGGATGATAAAAATATCGGCGACACTTGGCGGCATGGGATCGGTTGCGATCTCAGCCGTGCCAATTTTGGAGAACACTCTATCGACTTCTGGAAATTTCTTGATCGTTTCTTCCAATTCATTCTGCATTTCAATTGCCGTGGTCAAGCTGGTTCCCGGAATACGGATAGCGTGCAATGCAATATCCCCTTCGTTAAGACTGGGCACGAATTCACTACCCACGCGCGTCGTCAACAAACTCGACAAAATGACAATAACGATTGCAATCGTGACCGTGAGTTCCCGATTTCTCATGGTCGCAGTCAACATCGGCAGATAGGCTTTTTTGGCCCATTCCATCACCGGACTTTCGGTTTCCTTCACTTTGCCGGATAAAAAGAAAGCAATCGCTGCCGGAACAAAAGTAAGAGACAGAATCATGGCACCAACGAGCGCGGTGACTACCGTCAGCGCCATGGGGTGGAACATTTTTCCTTCCACGCCTGTTAAGGCAAAAATAGGCAGGTAAACGATGATGATGATCAGCTCGCCGTAAATCAATACCCGGCGAGCTTCCCTGGACGCATCAAACACCAGCTCAAGGCGTTCGGTTAGCGTCAATTCGCGCCCCAGCCGCATTTGCTCATGCGCCAATCGCCGGATACTGTTCTCAACGATGACAATCGCGCCATCCACAATAATGCCGAAGTCGATCGCCCCCAAACTCATCAGATTGGCACTCACATGATTGGCCACCATGCCGGTGAAGGTAAACAGCATCGACAGCGGGATCACAAAAGCCGCAATCAGCGCAGCACGCAAATTACCCAAAAACAGCAGCAATACCACGATCACTAAGGCAGCGCCTTCGAGCAAATTGGTCGCCACGGTATGAATGGTTTTTTCCACCAGCGTAGTGCGATCGTAAACCGGCGTTGCCACGATGCCTTCCGGCAAATTACGATTGATTTCTTCTAATTTCCTGGCAGCGGCTTGAGAAACGAGCCGGCTATTCTCTCCGATCAGCATATGTGCGGTTCCCAGCACAACTTCTTTGCCATTCTGTGTGGCCGCACCGGTGCGTAATTCCTTGCCGATCAGGACATCGGCAACATCTTTGACACGAATGGGCGTTCCTTGCCTCGAACCCAGAATAATATTGCCAATCTCTCCCAGGTTAGCAATTTGCCCAGGCAAGCGGACCAGATACTGCTCACCGCTTTTTTCAATATAACCCGCTCCCACATTCAAATTATTCCGCTCCAGCGCACTGACCAGATCCACCAGCGCTAATCCGAAAGAAATCATTTTCTCGGGATAAGGCACCACATGAAATTGCTTTACGTAACCACCCACCGTATTGATTTCTGTGACACCTGTGACCATGCGTAACTGCGGCCTGATGACCCAATCCTGAATTTCGCGCAGATCGGTTGATGTATATTCAGTGCCATCCGGTTTTTTTGCGCCTTTTTGGGCATCTACTGTCCACATGAAAATTTCACCAAGACCTGTGGAAATCGGTCCCATCATCGGCTCAATACCCAGCGGTAAGCGGCCTTTTGCTTCCTGAATGCGCTGACTGACTTGCTGGCGTGCAAAATAAACATCGGTACCGTCCTTGAAAACCACGGTGACCTGCGATAAGCCGTAACGTGAAATTGAGCGGGTATAGTGAAGATTCGGCAAACCCGCCATGATAGTTTCAATTGGAAACGTGATGCGTTGTTCGGCCTCTACCGGTGAGTAACCTGTTGCATTGGTATTGATCTGTACCTGTACATTGGTGATATCAGGTACTGCATCGATAGGCAGTTTCTGGTAGCTGAAAACGCCAATGATCGCCACCAGCAGCACTACCATCAAAACGATGCCGCGTTGATAGATGGACAAATGTAAAATGCGTTCAAACATGATGGAGTACCTCGTTTAGGTCATCAATTTTAATGGTCGTGGCTTGCACCCGCTTTGCCCAACTCCGCTTTGATCGCAAAGCTGTTCCCGCCCGCATACATTTCTCCGGGAACAAGTCCCTTGAGTACCTCAACCATTTCACCATCGCTGCGCCCCAATTCCAAAGGACGCACTTCAAAGTATTGATCATATCGCCCGAAAACCACCGACCAGTCCCGTATTGTTTGAATGGCATTCACTGACACAGCCACAGGAACCTGAATTTCCTCTGCCACCAGCTCTGCGTTGACAAACATGCCGGGACGCCATTTGCCCGCTGCATTATCCAATTCAACCCTGGCGGTTGCAGTGCGCGTTTGTCCACCGATCAATGTAGAAATATAAGTCACGATTCCTTCACTCTCCACATCATAAGCAGTCGCTTTCACCGCGACTTTCTGCCCCTCCCTCACCACGCCCAGATCTTTTGGGTAAACCGTAATCGCCGTCCATACCGTGGATACATCCGCTATGGTATAAATCTCCCTGTCTTCTTTCATCGCTTCCCCCAGCGCGATGGTCTTGGCAATAATGATTCCAGAAATCGGTGAGCGTATTTCATAATTCGACAAACCAGCTTTTAAGTGACTGGATTCGGGTTGCACGCCCAGCGCACGCAGTTTGGTAGCGGCAAGCTCCAAAGCAATCTGGGCTTCATTCCACAGCTCTTCAGCCAGCAAAAATTCCTGCTTGGCGGCGATTTTTTCTTCCCATAATTTTTTTTCTCGCTCATAGGTGGCCTTTGCCAGCAGCAAACGCTTTTTAGCAACGTAATATTGACTGCGCAAATCTGCCAGCAGAGGACTTTCCAAGATGGCTAGCACTTCACCCTTTTTGACCAATTGACCATGATGACCATACACGGCTGTCACCATGCCGGGGGCTCGAGGTACGACACGCACAATAGTATGCTCATTAAAGATCACTTCACCGGGCAACTTGAGCTTGGGTTTGATAGCCGCAGGTCCGGCAGTCAATAGCTCAACACCGATCGTTTTAAGCATGTCATCTGGCATTTCCACCCGCCCTTCTACCTGACTAAAATTCCAACGCATCAGTTTGCCATTACGTTCGGCCACAATGGCGATATCAAATGAATGAGGTTCATCAACCACTTGATCTCCCAGCAAATAGTCAACTTCCGGAGTGAATTTGAACAATTGCGCTGGCGCCCCCAGCCGGGTTAATGTAATGGCTACTTTGGCCGCTGCGGGAGGCAGTAACTTTCCTTTCTCATATAAATAAACTCTAAACTGCGGTGGCACGCCTCTTTCAAAAATCGTCAGTTCCAGGCTAAACTCATTTTCAACAAACAACTTGCCACCTTTCGGTCCGATACTGGGTTGATTCTCGCTTTCTTTTTCATTGATTTGCTCAGTCTCCGTCGTAACCACCGATGGCTTATCCAAAGTAAGTATCAACCCGCCCAGTACAATCCCTATAGCAACAACCACAACAATTGGCATCAATCGAGCTTTGTTCATAATTTTTGATCCTTTATCCGTTTCCATTACGTCTAGCGAAAGCTGGTTTCATGATTGGTCATACTGCTATCGATAGGTCCGGCAATCAGACGCTCAATGTCATTGGTCAGCCGCTGGTAATTGGCCAGTGCACGCACATAGAGAAGTTGGTTTTGAAATAAAATACGCTGTGCATCCAGTAATTCGATCAAACCGAACCTTCCCAACTCATATCCTCTGCGGGTTACTTCAAAAGCGCTTTTGGCTCCGGGTAATATTTCATTTTTCAGGATATTAATCTCGTTCCATACCGCAGACATCGTTTCATAAGTCTGTGCCAGCTCTGTTTTGAGTCGTATCTCCGTAGCAACCTGTTCATCCACGGCTTTATCTATCCGATGATAAGCTTCTTTGAGGTTACCTTGATTGCGATCGAAGAGAGGCAATGGCACCATCAAACCCGCTACGGCAGTATTGCCGCCCAGTTGTGCATGATGAACAACACCTGCGTTCAGCGTCAGGTTGGGTATACGGCGTGTTTGCTCAACCTCCAGCAAAGCTTTACGCTGCTCTATGCTCTTTGTGGCACGCAACGCCATCGGATTATCTAAAATGCGCTCTTCCAGCCGCTGAAAATTCGGCGGTGCAATCAGTGCTTCAAGATTGCCCAAAGCTTTATCGAATTGAGGATCAGAACTGTTCCACAACAAAGCCAGTCGCTTGCGTGCGGCTATTAAATCTCGATGCGCCTGTTCGTATTCAATCCGCGTCGTCGATAAGCCTACTTGGGCTCTGGTTTCTTCAATAGGGGGGACTTTTCCCGCTTGCACACGCCCCGTGACCGTACTAACCACATTTTGCGCAAGCCGTCTGGTTTCCTCGGCCAGCCTGAGTCGCTCCTGACCTGCCAACACTTCGGTGAATACATTGGCAACTCTGGCGATAATGTCGACTCGCCTTGCTTCGTAATCTTTAACAGCCAACTCTTCACCCAATAGCGCAGCACTGACACGGGCAGCTCGCTTCCCGCCCAATTCGATCAGTTGACTCATGCGAATGGTCGAGATTTGTTGCACCACTTCTTGCGCTACGGATTCAGCCGAATTGAGATCACCGCGTAGCTTTTGTATATTGCCAACATTCTCGACATTTACAGATAACTCTGGATTTCTCATTAATCCAGCTTGCAGTGTTACCCCTTCCAGTGCGCGCATTTCCTTAGCAAAAGCTGCCAATTCAGGATTGCGCAGTAATGCAAGATTGATTGCGTCACGTAAAGTGAGATCGCTTCTCACTTCAATAACTGTCGAATGGTTTGAATAACTTGCTGCTCCACTTGATAAAGCAGGACGAAAATCATCACTAGCGCTTACCTGTAATGAGAAAACAAGTATGAATAAGATACAACCAAGTAATCGCATGATCCAAAATCGCGATGCCCTCGGACAGCATATTGCCATGAACAGATTGCTTAATTTCATGAAATCCCTCCACATGTGCTTAAGCGTACGTAAATCAGTACAAGATAAAATCCAAGTTAACTTGCTATAGTCGTTATTCCGTGAATTAAGGAATACGAATACGATATGCAAACGACTTAGCTAAGAATCTGAGTTACGTAGATATTTCGAGGAGGTCTGAGAGGTAGATCCGGTATTATTTCGGGAATAACTGCAGAAACGAATACAGTCAGAACTTTGGCCGTTATCTGATTGGGGAGTAGAGGAAAAGAATGAAAGAAAAATGGCTGAAATTGCCCGGCTGAGTGCAAACATAAATGGGTCGCCGCATCAAGATCGACACCATCTTTAGTAACGATATTACGATGCAATTCCAGATGAGTCTCAGGATTGGCAGACAGCGCCTGACGAATATGATCCAGCTCATGAGCAAATACCTCTCCCCTGAAAGATAAACTCAGTCCGTTCGTCAATATGCAGACAATTAGCACAAAGATCACAGGATAAACAGGATATTTCCTCATAAAACCCGTATAGAATCAGTGAAACTTCACTTGTTTGCAATCATTTCACATTCTTCAACTATTTGCAATTTAGAAACCACTGTAAAGAACCCCCAATTCTAGATAACAGCCACTCCTTCATGAGCAAGCATATCAATCAGGGAAATAAGCGGCAATCCAATCAGTGCATTAGGATCATCTCCCGTCATTCGCTCAATGAGTGCAATACCCAAACCTTCCGATTTAGCACTACCCGCACAATGATAGGGCTGTTCCTTGAGCAAATAATTTTCAATCTGCTGATCGCTAAGTTGCCGAAATTTTATGCAAAAAGGAATTACACGCATCTGCAATCGATCAGTAGAGCTATTCAGCAGGCATAAAGCTGTGTAAAAAATGACTTCTTTTCCACGCATCAATCTCAATTGCTCAGTCGCATTACCATGATTCAGCGGCTTACCTAAACGGGTATCTTCCAGTACTGCCACTTGGTCAGAACCAATAATGAGCGCTTGCGGAAAAATCCTGGCAACTTCACGTGCTTTTGCTTCCGCCAAGCGTGCAGCGGTTTCTTCAGGCGATTCATTGTCCAAAGGCATTTCATTAATCTCAGGACTCACAGTTTGAAATGGTATTTGCAACCGCTGAAGTAATTCCTTGCGATAAATTGAACTAGATCCCAATATAATTTTCTGAGCAATAGTTTGTGTTTTCAAAATTTCCTTCTTTATTTTTTGACACTTAAAGGTAAAAAATATAACATGCGCGCCTTATGTCTGTACGATTTGCGATAGACTCTCTTGATTTTGTGCGAAATGCGGGTATACATCATGGTAAAATCCCGCTGCTTGAGCTTTCGCGTCTGCATGATTTTCTTTTTGACAGCGAAGGTGAGTTAATTTATCAAGTTCGTGGTCAATACGATATCCATGGTAAGCCAGGATTATATTTAGAGATTAAAGGAAATATACATCTCATTTGCCAGCGCTGCCTTGGCAAATTGGCGCACACTGTGGATTTGCAGACTTTTCTGTTATTGGTCGAAAATGAAGCGGAACTCGATCAAATTGACGATGACGACGCAGTGGATGCTATTTTAGCAGCAGCTGATACAGATGTATTGAATTTAATTGAGGATGAAATAATTCTCAGCTTGTCAATTTCATCACGTCACCCAGAAGGTGAATGTAAAATACATAAACCAGAATCAAATGAACATAATTTAACTGATAACGCACAATCAGCGCATCCGTTTTCAGCACTGGCAGCATTAAAAAAGACAAATTGAATTCAAGGAGCTAATCTTATGGCAGTCCAACAAAACAAAAAATCCCCATCGAAACGAGGCATGCACCGTTCGCATGATTTTCTGACTAACCCACCACTAGCGATTGAACCCAGCACTGGCGAAGTACATTTACGTCACCATATCAGTCCTAACGGTTATTATCGCGGCAAGAAAGTTGTCAAAACTAAAAACGACTAAACATAACATCGACTGCTACAAGTTACATTAAGTGCATAGTTTTCTCCTGCCATACGAGCACCCAAATTGGATATTACTGTAGCAATAGATTGCATGGGTGGTGATCATGGACCCCATGTGACAGTTCCTTCTGCAGTTGATTATTTGCGGCAAGACCCTGAAGCCAACATTATTCTAGTTGGCATACCCGATGCAATCGAAGCAGAGTTGCATGCAGTCAATGCCAGATTAGGGCCTAGAATTCGGTTACATCCGGCCAGTGAAGTCGTTGGCATGGATGAGTCACCGGCACTCGCCTTGCGCGGAAAGAAAGACTCTTCGATGCGAGTCTCAATTAATCTTGTCAAAACAGGTGAGGCACAAGCTTGCATTAGCGCCGGCAATACAGGCGCATTACTGGCCACTTCACGATTTGTATTAAAAACCATCCCCGGTGTGGATCGCCCGGCGCTGGCAGTAATACTTCCCACCGTTTCTGGTCACACTTATATATTAGATTTGGGTGCCAATGTAGATTGCACCGCAGAGCATTTGTTTCAATTTGGAATCATGGGCGCCTCATTAGTAGCGTCAGTAGAAAACAAATCATCACCTAGTGTCGGATTACTCAATGTCGGTGAAGAAGAAATCAAAGGCAATGAAATCGTAAAGCAAGCTGCTGAATTATTGCGTAATAGCGGACTTAATTTTTATGGTAATGTCGAAGGTAACGATATTTACAAAGGAACAACGGATGTCGTGGTTTGCGATGGCTTCGTTGGCAATATCACTTTAAAAACTTCAGAAGGCCTGGCGCAAATGCTGGCGACCTACTTGCGCGAAGAATTTAAGCGTAACTTGTTGACCAAGCTGGCTGGTGTCATTGCCATGCCAGTCATAAACTCTTTCAAACGCCGCGTTGATCATCGCCGATATAACGGCGCCAGTCTTTTGGGTCTTCGCGGTATTGTTATTAAAAGCCATGGTTCTGCTGACAAATATGCTTTCGGTTTTGCCATTAAACGCGCAGCTGATGAGGTACGTGGTGGAATGCTGCGGCGTATTAGTGAACGAGTAGCAGAACTTTCTCAACATTCTCCAGAGAAATGACAAAATAATGTATTCAAGAATCATTGGAACAGGTAGCTATTTACCAGAAAAGATACTCACCAACCAAGACCTGGAAAGCATGGTCGATACAAGTGATGAATGGATACGAACTCGAACAGGGATAACACAGCGGCATATTGCAGGTGATGATCAAACGGCCAGCGATTTGGCTATGTATGCCAGTCAGAATGCCATGAAAGCAGCTGGTGTAACTAGCAAAGATATTGATCTTATCATTGTTGCCACCACGACGCCGGACATGGTTTTTCCAAGTACCGCCTGCATTCTACAAAACAAATTGGGCATAGAAAATTGCCCTGCATTCGATGTACAAGCCGTTTGTAGTGGCTTTGTTTATGCTTTAGCCACAGCCGATATGTTTGTGAGCTCAGGCAAATGTCGCAATGCTTTGGTAGTCGGTAGCGAAATTTATTCTAAAATTCTCGACTGGAGCGATCGAAGCACTTGTGTTTTGTTTGGTGACGGTGCTGGCGCAGTGGTACTTTCGCAAAGTAATGAACCGGGAATTTTATCCACTCATCTTCACGCCAGTGGTAGTTATAGCAATATCCTATCCGTATCCGGCAATATCAGTGGTGGAAAAATACAAGGTAATCCCTATATCAATATGGAAGGTAACACCGTTTTCAAATTCGCCGTCAAAGTGTTAGAGGAAGTCGTACAGGAAGCTATATCTAAAAATAATTTGCAAATCACCGACATTGACTGGTTAGTCCCTCATCAGGCAAACATACGCATTATACAATCGACCGCCAAGAAGCTTGGAATTCCCATGGATAAGGTCGTTGTCGCTGTTGATAAGCATGGCAATACGTCCGCAGCATCAATCCCACTTGCATTGGACATCGCTGTTCGTGATGGGCGTATTCAATCCGATCAATTGGTTCTATTGGAAGGCGTTGGTGGTGGTTTTACATGGGGAGCAGTTCTACTGCGTTGGTGATTTATGACATTTGCATTTGTTTTTCCAGGTCAAGGTTCACAATCCGTTGGCATGATGCATGGGTATGCAGATTTACCCATCATTCAAGAAACCTTCAAAGAAGCCTCTGACATTCTGAAGCAGGATTTTTGGTCAATGGTCAATACAGGATCTGCCGACGATCTTAATTTAACCATCAATACTCAGCCACTGATGTTGACGGCTGGAGTTGCCGTGTATCGCGCATGGGTCACCTTAGGGGGACCTCAACCTACGCTGTTAGCTGGACACAGCCTAGGTGAATACACCGCACTCGTCGTTGCAGAAGTACTAAGTTTTTCTGAAGCATTAGCCCTGGTGCGCCTACGTGCGCAGGCGATGCAGGACGCTGTACCAGAAGGAATTGGTGGAATGGCTGCAATACTGGGATTGGATGAGCAAACCATCCAATCGATATGCGATGAAATAACGAGTCTCGGCAATGGAGATTTGCTTGAACCAGCAAATTTCAATTCACCGGGGCAGGTAGTCATCGCGGGACACAAAAATGCCATTTTGCGAGGCATCGAACTAGCAAAATCAAAAGGTGCAAAACGCGCCATCATGTTACCCATGAGCATCCCTTCACATTGCTCGCTGATGCAGCCGGCTGCTGAGACAATGCAGAGACAGCTAGCACACTTGACGCTACAAGCACCTAAAATCCCAATTTTGCATAATGTCGACGTAAAAACTCACTCTGATGCAGCATCTATCAAGCAAATTCTGATTCAGCAACTTATCAGTCCTGTCCGGTGGGTAGACACTATTCAGGCTTTTTCTGTCGCTGGTGTAACGAACATCGTCGAGTGCGGTCCTGGTAAAGTATTAGCTGGACTAAACAAACGTATAAATTCAAACTTACAACAATTACCTTTAGCAGACAGTGAAGCAATCAGACAAGCGGTTAATAGCTTAAGTTGAGATAATGACAATGAGCATTTACTACTCTCAGTCATCGCTCTATTGATGGGGATATGATTTTGGAAAATAAAATAACATTGATAACTGGTGCTAGTCGCGGCATTGGTCAAGCAATCGCACTTAAATTGGGTCAACAAGGTGCAATTGTAATAGGGACAGCAACCACAGAAAATGGTGCCAATGCAATCAGCCAATACTTGGAAAAAGCAAACATCAAAGGAATAGGCATCGTTTTGAATGTAAACGATACTGATCAAATTAATGATACGATGAAGATCATTAAAGAAAAATTTGGTGAAATTGACATATTGGTTAATAACGCAGGAATAACACGCGATAACTTATTGGTTCGCATGAAAGACGAAGAATGGGATGAAATTATAGAAACTAATCTAAAATCAGTATTCCGCTTAAGTCGCATTGTTCTGCGCGCTATGATGAAAGCCCGTTATGGACGAATTATCAACATTTCTTCGGTAGTGGGATCAATGGGCAATATGGGTCAAACAAACTATGCTGCTGCCAAGGCAGGTATATTTGGTTTCAGCAAGTCACTGGCACGTGAAGTGGGCAGTCGCAACATCACCGTGAATTGTGTAGCCCCGGGGTTTATTGATACTGACATGACTCGCTCGCTTTCCACTGAACATCAACAAACTTTAATTCAACACGTTCCACTAGGCCGATTGGGGCGTCCTGAAGAAGTTGCTTCAGCAGTAGCATTTCTAGCTTCATCTGCGGCCGGGTATATTACAGGCACTACATTACATGTTAATGGCGGAATGTATATGGATTAGCATGCTCTTTGAAACATTTGAAGAATCAAAAGAAATAAATTGAGAACAGAGTATTATTTTGTGTTACATAACTGAACTCTAGTATCATGCATTCATTAAAACTGCATATAGCAATCATGTTTCAGTTTTGCTAACACTCAAAATTTGTTAAAATAACCAAGTTTTTCTTACCTGAAAGGAAGTACCTAGATGGAAAATATTGAGCAGCGTATTAAAAAAATTGTTGCTGAGCAACTGGGCGTCAATGAAGCAGAAGTTAAAAATGAATCATCTTTTGTAAATGACCTCGGGGCTGATTCACTTGATACGGTCGAACTGGTAATGGCACTGGAAGAAGAATTCGAGTGCGAAATCCCAGATGAACAAGCAGAAAAAATAAATACAGTGCAAGAAGCAATTGACTACGTCACTGCTAACACAAATTAGTATTTTATTTTTAAGTACATGTAATTGGAGTTATTTTGTCCAAACGTAGGGTAGTCGTCACCGGGTTAGGTATTGTGTCACCTGTCGGAAACACAGTATCAGCTGCATGGGAAAATATTATCTCAGGGAAATCTGGTATTACTCGGATTACTCGTTTTGATGCCTCAAATTTTGCTTCGCAAATTGCAGGAGAAGTTAAAGACTTTGATATCCAGCAATATCTGTCAGTCAAAGAAGCCCGACGCATGGATATTTTCATTCATTATGGCATGGCTGCTGCAATCCAAGCTATTAAAGATGCAGGTATTGAAGATGTCACTCATTTTGACTCGGAACGAATAGGTGTCAATATCGGATCGGGGATTGGTGGTTTGCCCATGATCGAAAATACTGATACTGCATACCACGCGGGTGGTCCACGAAAAATATCCCCTTTTTTCATTCCCAGCACGATTATCAACATGATCGCAGGCAACCTATCCATCATGTATGGCTATAAAGGTCCCAATTTAGCGATTGTTACAGCTTGCACCACCGCTACACACAGCATTGGCAATTCGGCCCGAATGATTGAATACGGCGATGCTGATGTTATGGTGTGTGGTGGTGCAGAATCATGTGTAACGCCACTTGCTATTGGAGGCTTTGCAGCAGCGAAAGCTCTATCAGTAAACAATGATAATCCTGCAATAGCTAGTCGCCCATGGGATAAAGATCGTGATGGCTTTGTATTAGGTGAAGGTGCCGGGATATTGGTATTGGAAGAAATAGAACATGCCAAGCGTCGTGGTGCAAAAATCTATGCTGAATTAGCTGGTTTCGGAATGAGTGCTGACGCATTTCATATGACGGCACCTTCTGATGATGGTGAGGGTGCAGCTCGCTGTATGTCTAATGCCCTTAAAAATGCTGGTATTAATACTACGGAAGTCGATTACATCAACGCACATGGCACTTCAACTCCATTAGGCGATATTGCAGAAACAATTGCGGTCAAACGCTGTTTTGGTGATCATGCCTATAAAGTTGCGGTTAATTCTACAAAATCGATGACCGGGCATTTATTAGGTGCTGCTGGCGGTATAGAAGCCATTTTTTCCGCTCTTGCGATCCATCACCAAATTGCTCCTCCCACGATCAATCTTGTCAATCAAGATCCACAGTGCGATCTGGATTATATTCCTAATATAGCAAGAGATATGGATATCAAAGTTGCGCTATCCAATTCCTTCGGTTTTGGAGGAACTAACGGAACCCTTGTTTTCCGCAAAATATAAACACTGCCATTTGGCGCATGCGAACGCTAAAACGCCTACTTCTGATAATATCGTCGATAACCATTCTGCTCATAGGATGGTTTTATCTTCATATTCACTCTAATATCAAACTACCTACAGCAACTTATGAGCTTTCTATCCAACCGGGTAGTAACTTAAAACAAATTTCACAACAACTTGCCAACGCTGGAATTATTCCGAGCCAATGGACATTTATCATCTTAGCGCGTTATCTAAACCACGAATCAGCCATTAAAGCCGGCGATTATGAACTGACTGGCAATCTTTCTCAGATTGCATTATTAGATTATCTGATAAAAGGTAATGCAAAACAAAACGAGATAAAATTTATCGAAGGTTGGACCTTTGCTCAGATTCGAAAAGTCCTGAATGAACATCCAGCAATAGAATACAAAAGTGCCGGTCTGAGCGATCAACAGATCCTGCAGCACATTGGCGCCAGTGAAACAGCAGTTGAAGGAATATTTTTTCCAGATACTTATTATTTTATCAAAGGGAGTAGCGACCTTGATATTCTGCAACGCGCATACAAAACCATGCAAAATCACTTGCAAAATTACTGGTCAGAACGCGTGGAATCTCTGCCTCTGAATACGCCCTATGAAGCGCTCATTCTTGCTTCAATCATTGAGAAAGAAACGGGCGCCGAGAGTGATCGCGCTGAAATAGCAGGTGTTTTTATTAACCGACTGCGTAAAGGCATGAAATTACAAACCGACCCAACCGTGATTTATGGACTTGGTGAACAATTTGATGGAAATCTTCGAAAAAAAGATCTTCTTGCAGATCAAGAATACAATACTTATACTCGCGCTGGCTTACCGCCAACACCTATTTCTTTACCAAGCTTAGCCTCTATTCGCGCAGCTCTTAATCCAGCTGAAACAGACGCGCTATATTTTGTTGCAAAAGGAAATGGAGAATCTGAATTTTCTACCAATTTGGCAGATCATAATAAAGCGGTCAATAAATACCAAAAGCAACAATAACAGTATGCCGTCCATCAACAAGTATCAATTTTAATCTGTGGAACTACATGACTCAATTTTCCATCGTAGTGCCCACGCTGAATGAATCTGAAAATATCGATTTACTCTTATCGCGCCTATTTGCACTTAATCTTGATCCTGATAGTTTTGAGGTTATTTTTGTGGATGACGGTTCCACGGATGGCACCCCCGACAAGATACGGGCCTGGGAAAGTCGATCTAATGTGCGCCTTGTCCAGCGACAAGAAAAACCGGATCTTACCGCATCGATCTTAGCCGGCACAGCTACAGCCAAAAGTGATGTTATTGTCGTCATGGATGCGGATCTGAGTCACCCGCCAGAGCGCTTATCCGCCGTTGTTACCCCTGTACTTGACGGCACGCATGATGTTGTTGTTGGCAGTCGCTATATCGCAGGCGGCAATACAGAAAACTGGCCGCTGCACCGACAATTACTGTCTCGTATTGGGGGCTGGATTGCGCGCCCCATCTGTGATGTCAATGATGCCACATCCGGCTTCTTTGCATTTCGCCGCGAACTGACCGCGAGCATTTCCAATCATGCGCATGGCTACAAAATTCTGCTTGAATTACTCATGGCGAATCAAGGCAAGTTACGTGTCACTGAGGTGCCTATTATTTTTCACGATCGAACACATGGCACGTCGAAATTATCTTTTTCCCATCAACGGGCCTATATTCAACGACTGATCACATTAGCAGGCGGCACAGCCACACTCAATACAGCCGGGCGGTTTGCTGTAGTTGGATTATTTGGCGTATTGATTGACGCCATAATTTTTCAATGGATGATCAATCGTGATGCTGGCTTGGCGCTGGCCCATTTTGTCAGTTTTTTTGTAGCTGCAACCATCAACTACACATTCAATTCACAATGGGCTTTTCGTGAGCATCACGCTGGTTATCTTCAATGGCAGAAATTTGGCCGATTCCTGACCGTAGGATTATTGGCATTATTGCTGCGTGGAGGCGTATTGGCCCTGCTGGTTTATGTTTGGCATGTTCCGCCACTACTGGCAATCTTTCCCGCCATCATTGCCACTGCAGCGGTAAATTATCTGGGCTCGGCATTTTATGTATTCCCCAATGAAAAAGACCTTCCGTCATTGAACATACGCTGGCGTATAGCGGCTATTGGTATCGTATTATTTATCCTATTGTTACGCCTTGTGTATTTCGGTCTGGCACAACTTATTCCAGACGAGGCCTATTATTGGCAATATGCCCAACACATGGATTTGAGTTTTTATGACCATCCCCCCATGGTGGCCTGGTTAATCTGGCTGGGCACCTCAATTCTGGGACACAATGAATTTGGCGTACGCATTGGTGCACTGATCTGTGGCTTGATATCCATGGGCTATTTATACGCACTAACGCAGAATCTATACGACAAATCGACTGCGATGCGTGCTGTGCTTTTATTGACCATTCTGCCATTAGGATTCGCTACGGGTATCTTAATGACACCCGATGCGCCGCTCGTTGCCGCTTGGGCTGCCACACTTTATTACATGGAACGTGCACTGATAGCGAACCAAAAATCAGCTTGGTTAGGCATGGGAATTGCCTTTGGCTTGGGAATGTTGTCCAAATATTCACTCGGACTATTAGGAATTGCCGCATTAGTATTTGTCATCATAGACCCAACAGCCCGCCGTTGGATGCTGCGCCCTCATCCCTATCTAGCCGCATTATTGGCAGTAATATTATTTTCCCCAGTCATCATCTGGAACTACGAAAATAACTGGGCATCTTTTTCATTCCAATCCAATCGTGTACTGGCAGACACTTATGAATTTTCTGTGCATAAACTAATAGCACATATCATGATTTTACTCACTCCGGTTGGATTTCTTGCAGCTGCACTGGCGTTCTTTCCAGCAAAAATACCTACTGATCAGCAACTGAAACAAAGACGCCATTTGTTTGTGCAGGTTTTTGCGGGGGTGCCCTTATTCATTTGTTTCATACTCAGTACTTTTGACTCCCCCCGGTTTCATTGGACTGCTCCGATTTGGCTGGCCATATTTCCGACCATCGCCTGGATGATTGGCCAAACCGATCACTTGAGTGCCATGGCCAAACGCATACAAGCAGCCTGGCGCTTAACAATTATCGCTTGCGTCCTCGCATACGCATTTGTGTTGCATTATGTAGTACTGGGAATACCTGGCATCCCCTATCAACTGCTCACAGAACATTATTTCTGGCGTGAAGCCGCCATTGAAATTAAGCAGATTGTGCAAGAGGTCAGAAGTGAAACCGGTGAAGAACCAATTGTTGTGGGCATGAGCAAATGGTCAGTAGCCAGCGCTTTAGCTTTTTACACCCACAACGATGCAAAGCTGGAAGTTCGCTCACGTAATATGTTTGGCGAAAGTGGTGCCATGTATGAATTCTGGTTCCCTTCAGAGCCGCCCACTCAGCGTCCGATCATCCAGGTTGGAATGAAGCGGCACCATCTAGAGCAAACTCCTTCGGGTGTCGATGTAAAAACCATGCTTGATCACCCTGGCAGCATCGAGTACCGCGTCATAGAGCGATATGGCACACCTGTACGCCGAGTATATTATCGCGTCTCGGAGGGATTCAAGGGAATTGGTGCGCCTGGAACATAATGAAGGAAATTGACTTACTTGATTGAATATTCCAGAAATTGCCACGCCCCATCCTGATTCTTAGCCAGGGTTATTGTTTCCATCGCTAAGCCTTTTTTTACGAACGTTGTATAAAACTGAAGCACAACATATTCTCCATCAGGATAATCAGACCACGAATCTGCAGAAGCTGCCGTTGCTATATATCTGGCAGTGATTCCCCCGCGAGGAGTTCTGATTGGATCAATAAACTTGAGCCACTGAGACTCAGAAGTTTTTGCTTTAAATAATGGCGATGCATCCTCCCAACTTTGCTTGAATTTTCCAGCATCCATCAATTCAAGCCAGGAGCGCGCACTACTTTCGACTTTCTCAAGTATAGTCGTTTCACCTGCATGCAAAATAGTGGTGTAAAAAAACAACAACAAAAGTATAGAAAGTTTCTTTATCATTTCATATCCTTATACTCAGAATTAATCACTACGCCATCCAGCTAAGCATGTGCAAATGTATTTCCCATCAACCAAATAGAAGAAATTCCCAATAAAATTAAGGTAACCTGCTGTACGGTTGCATCTATCTCAGGCCTTTTATGCAATCCAGGAATCAAGTCTGACATGGCCACATAAATCATGCTGGCCGAGGCAAGTCCCAATAAAGGCTGCACTAAAAAATTCATATTATGCAGCATGAAATAGGCTAACACTCCCCCAACTAATGTGGCAAAGCTGGATAGTAAATTCATCAGAAATGCCATACGCCGCGTATAACCTGAATTCAAGAGAATGATGAAATCCCCCGCTTCCTGTGGAATTTCATGAGCAATGATGGCGATGGAGGTCACGATACCCAGTTGCACGTCTACCATAAATGCGGTCGCTATCAAAATACCATCCACAAAATTATGAAAAGTATCACCCACAATAATCATCATTCCACTTCTTCCATGATCATGCATATATTCTCGGGCTTTGGCGGTTACCGTCAAACTATGCGAGGGATCATGTGCTTCACAATCTTCCAAGTGGCAGTGGCGCCACAGCACCAACTTCTCCAGAATAAAAAATATTAAGATTCCGATCAATACTGTAATGGTCACTTGCGATGGATTGTCAGTAAGCTCAAATGCCTCAGGCAAAGTATTGAGAAAAGCAGCTCCCAGCAATGCACCAATGGCATAAGACACTAACATTGAAAGCCACGATACACGGGCATGAAAGGCGAGTATCGCTGCGCAC
>Ga0209582_1000668_pt1 | contig 19366 bp, 13 predicted proteins | sample KloWWTmetKNB5Kit_FD_187176 | JGI IMG/M metagenome (GOLD analysis project Ga0209582, IMG submission 187176) | Active sludge microbial communities from Klosterneuburg, Austria, studying microevolution and ecology of nitrifiers - Klosterneuburg... | ecosystem: Engineered > WWTP > Aerobic digester >...
AGGCGAAAAAGCGCAGTTTATGTGTAATAAATGAGCATTTTGAGCCTGTTTTTAACACCGTAGCGGCAACGCAGATAGTTTTTCAACGGCCTGTTAAACCATCTCTACCCAAGCAACCATTCATATACGCGGAATATTTTATAGTGAATCAGGTTGAATAAATATTTAGCGCGCTCCCGCGAAACACCGTTCCGACGCTCTATACCGGTCACGCGCATCGTGGCTGACACGATGCGTTCACAATTGTGAGACTTAGAACGCAATTCCTTAGGGATGTGTGCTTAAACATCCTTTTATTGCACATTACCACCCTCACCTTCACTAATTATTCACATTTGACAGCTTACTCACAAGCACATTGGTACTCCCATTTTACGCCTTGGGGGATGTAGAAGATCGCAGTCATATTCTCTGAATACTTAAAAAAACCAATCTATAAGCACATCAGAGTGCAACAAGCCTTTCTTCATGCCTCATACAGCGATCGCTTTTTGCATCGGCTTAGTATGTGTGGAGTCATTAATCTCAATATTTTCAAATAGTATCCTTCATCGCTGCTGCACGCTCATCTTCACTAATTATTCACATTTCTTGTGTTATGTTACGAACCACCAGAGGAAAGCATCACAAACTCTGTTTTATAACATAAAAAACAATAACTTATTTATTAGTCAGATTATGATTCATTGAAAAATAATAACAATCACAAATGCCGAATAATCTGAATCTCGTTGTTTTTAAAGCCAAACAAACAAATCTAGCAGAAAGGTAAATCATTCAATGGGGATACTCAGTCTTTTACTTCTAACACCTGCAATCGGCATCTTAATTCTGGCCCTAGTTCCTGGTCAAAATACCAACCAAATACGTTTAGTCGCCAATCTAATCGCTGCAGTGGCTTTCTTGCTGAGCTGCTGGCTGGTTGTTATTTATGATATCCAAGATGGTTCGTTGCAGTTTACCGAGCAGTTTGTACTCAATCCGAAATTAGGCACCGCTTTCGCTCTGGGTGTGGACGGTCTGTCATTACCCATGGTGGTTCTGGCGACGCTACTGACTTCCATCGCTTTGCTGGCTTCATTCAACATAACCAACAGCGTCAAAGGCTATCATATCAGTATCCTGATGCTTCAATTTGGTATGGTGGGTGTGTTTCTTTCCCAGGACTGGTCGCTGTTCTACATTTTCTGGGAATTGACGCTCATTCCACTTTTCCTGTTGATCGCCCGTTGGGGTGGCGTACGCCGCAACGTAGCCAGTATCAACTTCGTGCTCTATACCATGGGCGGATCGATTTTCATGCTGATCAGCCTGTTAGCCATCAGTCAGTACATGCCCGTGCATGGCGGCACGCTGATGTCTTCGATGACCATCGCGGCACAGAGCATGCCCAAGAATGAGCAAATCTGGGTGCTGTTAGGCTTTCTTATCGGCTTCGGCGTGAAGATGCCCGTGTTTCCACTTCATGGATGGTTACCGTTAGCGCACGTTGAAGCGCCCAGTCCGGTGAGTATTTTACTGTCCGGGATTTTGTTGAAAATGGGTGCTTACGGTCTGATCAGGGTTGTTGTCATGCTACCGGAAGCAGCGCAAACACTGCAATCCCTGCTGATTACACTCGCACTGATAGGAATGATTTATGGCGGCGTTCTGGCCTGGCGTCAGACGGATATGAAAGCCATGGTCGCTTACTCTTCAGTCAGTCACATGGGTGTTATCTTGTTGGATATCGCAACCCTGAACAACACTGGCATCATCGGTGCTGTTTTACAAATGACCGCGCATGGTTTAGTGGCAGGCGCAATGTTCTTGCTGGTTGGCTTGCTATATGAACGCACACACACCCGCAACATTTTGGATTACAGCTCATTGGTGCGAGTAATGCCTCGCTTCGCTTTATTTATGACCATCACCCTATTTGCAGCCATGGGGTTACCAGGCACGGTAGGTTTTATTGCCGAGTTGCATGCCATCATTGGCGGATTCCAAGAGTGGGGCAATCTGATGATCTTACTGGGCGTGAGCATTCTGATCGGTACCGCGTATGCCATGCGTACCATTGGCATGCTATTTACCGGTCCGGTTAAACCACAGATGCGCGATATCGAGGATTTGAAATTATACGAACTCGTTGCAGCTGGAGTTCTGGTTGTCGCAATTGTTCTGTTTGGTTTATGGCCTACTCCGTTGATTAATCTATCCACGGCGACCATGAGTCAAATGAGTGACATTATTAGTCAGAGTATTCAATAGGATTATGCATATGACTTCTGATTTTCTTGATTTACGTGAACACATCATTGAAACAATAGACCACCTGGATCATATTCTGCCAGGACAGCGCCCACTTCATGAGTTTGTTCACCACAACACAATACACGGATTTCAACATCTGCCTTTCGAACAAGCAGTGGCAGAATATGAGGAATTAACAGGCGTTTATGGTTACTTGCCTGATTCTAAAAACCGCGAGCTCTACCAACAAGGCAGGATTACCGATGAAGATCTGGCGGCGGCATTTTCTCATGCCAAGCACTTAAATGCCGAGGAAACGGTATTGCAAGTTGGCACTCTTGCCATCAAGCGCAAAGATATTTATCGCATGGCATTGATTCATGATTTGCCGGCGCTATCGATCAGTCAACTGAACTGGTTTATTGAGGAATTGAATGCGCTGAATGTCATTCAGCCAGATGTTTCCCAAGAAGCCCGCTCTCGTATGCTTGCCACCAATAGCGATGAGAGTGCAGTCGTCAAACAACTATGGCAGGAAATTCTCAATAAGCTGGGCATCGAACTCACTGACTTGCATCCAGAAAATATGCTGGATTTGTCAGAGGAACAAGCCAGAGAATGGCTGGAGAAAATCAAAGCCAACCTAGCACACCATAAAGAAGTTCCGATTCACCAGAAAATGAGGGCCGAAGCAGAAGCCAAACTGGATGAAATGTTGGCGCAAATCGGTGACAAAATCACATTACGCAGTTTTGTCATGGCATTGAGCGGCATCGATATCCTGTTCTCCATCAGGCCACAGATTATTCGTATTTGCGCGTCGGTCATGGATGAGGGTGTCGCAGCCTGGCAGCTACCTGAACGCAGTAAAGCTGGCTTGTATGCCGCCTGGAGATCATCGGTGCAATTCGATGTCAATCCGTTCTTGCACGACTTATCCGACTGGCAGCGCATTGTGACTGAAACCCCGGAAGATCCTGTAGATTGCATCATTATGCAATTGTCCAGCATGGAAATTCCACAGGATAAATGGGAGGGTTACATACAGCATTTGGCGCTTGAGCTGCCAGGATGGTCGGGAATGGTCAATTGGCGCCAACACAACCCTGAATATCATACTGAGAATAATGCGTCCTTGTATGTAGCCGATTATCTGGCTATCCGCCTGACTCTGGATCGGCTCTGGCTGAATCAGACCTGTAAGGATAACTGGAAGATTGAAGCCAAGCTCGGAACCATGAAATATTATTTTCGTAAGAACCTGTCCGAGTTCATCGTCAGGAAGAAGCTATATGGCGGCGAATTACCCGAATACCTGACCAACCTCGCCAAAGATCTCATCCTGCGCGCCGGATCGGAACGGGAGCAACAGCAAGAATGGCAGGCACTGGCCGATTTGACGTGGACATGGCAATTTAGTCCACTGGTCGAGAACAATCTTGAGCACACAGCTTTTAATAGCGGCTGGCGCCTGTTCCGGTTATTCCAGCACTTGGGATTGACGATTGATGATGTCCAAAGTATGCAAAAAAATGACCTGCTCAATATGCTGACCATCCTGGATGAATTCACTGCACCCGAACGCAGCAAACTATGGCTGTATGCTTACGAATATCATTATAGAGAAGGTTTCTTCCGAGCGATTAACGCCAATGTTCATCGTGGACGATGGGCCATGCGTGTTGAGCGGCCGCAAGCGCAAATCGTCACCTGCATGGATGACCGCGAAGAAAGCATGCGTCGCCAGCTCGAAGAAATCAATCCTGCTATCGAAACGCTGGGAGCCGCTGGTTTCTTCGGTACTCCCATGAACTATAAAGGTATTGACGACACCCGAAGAAAAATGCAGTGCCCGGTTGTCGTCACGCCCTCACATGACGTGGATGAAATTCCCAGAGCAGGCGCTGAACAGTTGATGCATGCGCATAGCGCTGGCAATCGTTTTTATAAAAAGCTTGCCTATGTCATGAATCAATCGCTGCGGCGCGGTCTTATTTTCTCGCATGCAGTGATCGATGCATTGGCTCCCATTGTATTCATAGGCCTGTTAAGCAAAATATTTTTACCCAAATATTTTGTAGCGGCTAACAATATGCTACGTCAAAGTATAGAAAAACCAGTGCCTACCCGGCTCATGTTTACAGCTTTAGAACCAGATACTGTGGCAACGCCAGAGCATCCCCGCTTAGGGTTCACCGATGTGGAGCAGGCTGACAAACTTTCAGTATTCATGCGTACAACAGGTTTATCGTATGGTTTCGCTCCGATTGTATGCTTGATAGGTCATGGTTCCACCAATCAAAATAACCCACATGCCTTTGGTTATAACTGCGGTGCATGTAGCGGAAAACGTGGCGGACCCAATGCAAGATTGTTTGCGGCCATGGCCAATCGTCCGGAAGTCAGAGCATTGTTGGCGCAACGCAATATCAACATACCCGAAGATACGTGGTTTGTCGGTGCCGAACATGACACTTGTAGTGACGAATTCTTCTGGTATGACCTGGAAGATATTCCTGAAAATAAATTACCCGCTTTTGAGGCTTTCAGAAAAGATTTGGTGAAAGCCAGCAAGGCTTCCGCGCATGAACGTTGCCGCCGCTTTGCCTCTGCCAGGAATCCTAAAACACCAGAGGAAGGCAAAGAACATGTTTACTTGCGTTCCAACGATTTTTCTCAAGCTTTCCCGGAATACAACCACGCCACTATCGCCGCGGCCATTGTCGGTCGACGCTCTGTCTCGCAAGGAACATTCCTGGATCGGCGCGTTTTCCTGATTTCGTACGACCCCACTCAGGATGCGGATGGCAAACTGCTGGAAAATCTACTGCTAGCCGTCGGTCCAGTGGGCTCCGGTATCAATCTCGAGTATTACTTCTCCACCATCAATAATGATCATTTTGGCTCCGGCTCAAAGATTACTCACAATATCACCGGCATGTTCGGTGTCATTGAAGGAACGAGTAGCGATTTGCGCACAGGTTTGACCAAACAAATGGTTGAAATTCATGAGCCACTCCGCTTGCAGGTCATGGTGGAAGCCAAAAATGAAATACTCGGTCAGATTTATGAGCGCCAAGCCATTATCCGTGAGCTCGTCGGCGGTGGCTGGATCCTGTTAAGCACAATTGACCCCGATACCGGTGCAATCTCAGTATTTGAGCGAGGCGTTGGATTTGTGCCATGGCAAACCGAGAAAAAAGAAGTGCCTGAATACGACACATCGATTGCTTATTATCAGGGCAGCAACACACCGCTGTCGCCCGTTTTGATTAAGCAGCCTAATATGACAGGAGTGTAAAATGGATTTTCTGGTTGTATTTATACCCTTATTGCCATTAATTGCTGCTGCTTTGATCGGCTTTGGCCATTTATTTCAGCGCATTCATGGAGCACAGGGCGAGCCTGTAACCGCAAGCATAGCCAAAGGTGCCATCACGCTTGCTTGTTTTCTGGCAATTGCACTATTGATTGCCGATCTGATGGGCTTAAATGCCGGCTCTTTAGCGGTCGGACAATGGCTTGGCAGCGGCGATCTTGTGATTAAACTCAATTTCATGACAACCGGTTTTGGTGTTTTCGTTGCCACGCTTTTCTCAATTATCTTAACGGTAGTCACGTTTTTCTCAGTTAATTACATACAAAATGAACCTGGCTTTCATCGCTTCTTTTTCGTTCTGAGCCTGTTCTCGTCCGCAATGCTGTTCCTGACCTTATCTGGCAACGCGGTAGGCACGTTCATTGGCTGGGAATTAGCCGGATTATGTTCATATTTGCTGATTTCATTTGCCTATGACCGTCCTATCGCGACCATCAATGCAACCCGTGTCTTTGTTACCAATCGTATTGGTGATGCCGGCTTTATACTGGGAATAGCGCTCTCGTTCTATTTTGCCGACTCAATCGATTGGAAACATCTGAACGAAGTAGCCAATAATTTGACAACCCCGACGGTGACGGTAATCAGTTTATGCTTCGTAGTAGCGGCGATAGCTAAATCAGCTCAGCTACCATTTACTCCGTGGCTGGCAAGAGCGATGGAAGGCCCTACACCGTCAAGCGCCGTGTTTTATGGCGCAGTCATGATACATGCAGGGATCTTCTTGGTTATCCTGCTGGAACCGGTTATCGAGCGTGCGCCCCTCACCATGGCTTTACTCGTTGTCATCGGGTTCCTGACCGCTGTTTACAGTTTCATTGTCGGATTGACACAAACGGACCTTAAAAGCTCGTTATGTTTTGCCATTTCAGGCCAATTGGGACTCATGTTCCTGGAATGCGGCTTGGGATTGTGGGAATTAGCCAGCTGGCATCTTTGCGCACACGTTGTCATCAGAAGTTATCAGGTGTTGACGGCACCTTCACTGCTGTTTTACGTACATCGCAATCCAATGAGAATGGTGACGCCGTATATTGCCAACAAACATTGGCTGTATATCGCCTCATTGCAGCGTTTCTGGCTAGATCCCATTGCAGACAGAACGCTGGTAAGACCGATTAATGGATTGGGACACGATCTGGATCGTTTTGATAAAAATATCATTGACCGCGCCATGGGAGCGCCTGTTTCAACCAACTTCACGATTTCATCGCTGACTCAATTAGAAAAAAATATCGATAAGAAACTGCAAAACGAAATACAAATTGAATTCGTTCGAGGCAGTGGCGTGATCGGAAAAATATTCGAATGGATAGCCAACATCATGAGCTGGTTTGAGGATCGCCTGGTATTACGCGGTATCGGAATGGATATGCTCGATATTGGTAATAAACTTGGACAAGCTGCCAATACTTTTGAGCAGCTTATTCTCAAACCACGTTATCTGGTTTTGTTTGTATTCATTGTGTTAATGATTGCTGCTTCAATTTGAGGTTCGAATGAATATTACAAATATAACTTTATGGTCGGAAGCAGCCGCTTTCCCAATATTATCGGCATTAACGCTGATTCCGCTGGCAACTTTGGTACTGGTCATGTTAATCCCTTCACCAGCCGTGACTTTACGACTCGGCTTTGTGGGAACGATATCGACATTCCTGCTCAGCATTTATCTGATGTATGTTTTTAACCCGGATCAATCAGGTATTCAACTCTATGAACACTACCAGAATCTGCATCTGACCTATAGCGTTGGAGTCGATGGAACAAACATTCTATTTATTCTGCTAACAACAATTCTGGCACTACTGGCGCTAATTTATACCTTAACGACACGACGCGTTTCCGATCGCACGCATATTGCCTGTTTATTAGGTTATGAGGCGATCCTAATCGGCGCATTCACCGCGATGAATGCGCTACAGTTCTGGCTGTGGTGCTTCCTGGAGCTGATTCCTGTGGTCGTAATGACACTGAGAGCAGGTTCAGGGCAGAATCGACGTTGGGTGGTTGCCTTATTGCTGCAACATTGGGGTAGCGGATTATTAATGGTATTGGCCGGATTCTTGATGCTCGGTTTTGGCCTCATGGTTTCCACGGATGTATTGTCGTTTGATTGGCTGGTGCTAAAAAATACCGATGTCAAATTGGAATACGCCACACTCATTTTTTTCCTATTATTGTTCGGTTTTGCAATCCGCATGCCTTTATTTCCATTTCATGCTTGGTTGCCAGTACTAGCCGAGCAGGGAACCGTTGCCAGTGTCGGCATTTTTTTGGTCAGCCTGAAGCTGGGTATTTATGCGACCATGCGCTTTCTGATCCCTTTGCTTCCAGAAGTTGCTGAACATTGGGCATGGTTTGTGGTAACGATGGCACTAATCAGTATTTTTTACGGCGCCTTGCTGGCACTGATGCAAATTAACTTCCGCCGCTTATTGGCCTTTGCCATTATCAGCCAGACCGGATTGATTGTCATTGGCTTATTTGACTTCAATACCTATGGAATGGAAGGCAGCATCATTTTATCTGTGTCTTTCGGTCTGGCAACGGCAGGTATGTTGTTAAGTCTGGGTATGATTTACAAGCGCACTCACACCGCTTTTATTCCTCGCTTAGGTGGCATGTTTGATACCAATGCAGCCATTGCGGTGTTATTTGTGATTTGTGCCTTGAGTACGATGGTCATGCCTGGAACCCCTGGCTTTGATGGTATTCATCTCTTGATTGAAGGAACCATTAAAGGACAAGGCTGGCTGGTTGCCATTGCGATTCTATTTGGAAACGTATTGACTGTTGGATTGCTGTTACGCGCTTTCCAGCAGATTTTTATCGCTACGCCCAGACGTTCTCAGGAGCCTTTTGCCAACACCCGTCACGCTAGCTCGTTGCCATCACCGAGGAATGAGTGGATTATTGCCATCATTATTTGTGGCTCATTGATTGCAACCGGAATTCATACTTCGCCCTGGTTACATATCATCGACCAGAATATCGATTCCATCAGTAATGTTTATTCCAATACGGGAACCCATTATCCGGATACGCTAACTACACAGCCTATTATTTCAAAGGACAACTAGGATGACTGAAGCTGATTTTCCACTGTTAAGTCTTATTATTACCATCCCTTTATTGGGTGCCTTACTGGCAGGTTCTATACGCAATGTTGACGTTGCCAAGCAAATTGCCTTTTTTACTGCACTAATTACCTTTGTTTTAACAGCCTGTGCCACTTTATTATTTGATGCTGATAAAAGTGGATTTCAGTTGGTTGAACGCTATGACTGGATTCCCCTATTAAAAATTGAATATCTGGTCGGTGTCGATGGTATCTCAGTATTATTTCTACCGATGACTGGTTTGTTAACCATCATCACCATGCTGGCTTCATGGAGCGCCATCTCTCATTCTTCGCGCTTCCATTTTTCGTTATTACTAGCGTTAGAGAGCGTAAGTATTGGAGTATTCTGTGCGCTTGATACCGTATTGTTCTTCTTATTCTGGGAGCTTACCCTACCACCATTCTTCTTTCTCATCGGCTTGTGGGGTATTGGTTCACAACGCCGCAGTGCAGCGATGAAATACACATTGTTTATGCTGGCGGGTGGTGTGACACTGCTACTTGCAATCATCGTGTTAGCAACCAACCATGCCAAGCAAATTGGAGGTCAAATACCCAATGATCTGACTTTTAGCCTGCCTATTCTACTGAATACACCATTACCGGATAATTTACAAACGCTGGTTTTTCTGCTGCTGCTATTTGGTTTTGCCGTGAAAGCGCCACTGGTTCCCCTGCATACTTGGTTGCCGACAGTGTCGATGGAAGGTCCTGCACATATTGTCGCAATTCTGGTTGGTCTGAAACTAGGTGTTTACGGCATTTTACGCTTTGCAATGCCATTGGCGCCGATTGCTGCGGTCGAATTTAGCTGGGTACTGAGCGTGATTGGAGCCTTTACCTTAATTTATGGCGCATTGATTGCGCTTCAACAAACCAATTTGCGCCGCCTGCTGGCCTATGCCAGTGTGAGTCACGTTGGATTGGTCATGGTAGGGATTGCATCACTAAATATACAAGGCTTTCAAGGTGCCATTTTTCAACTGATCAACTTTACTTTTGTAGCCAGTGCATTAATGCTGGTTGCGGGTTTCATCCAACATCGGCTGGGCAGCACCGAAGCCATTCATTTAGGCGGATTGGCCAAAGTGATGCCTAAACTGACATTCTTTTATTTTTTATTTACTTTGGCCAGTATTGGCGTACCCGGTACCAGCGGCTTCCCCGCTGAGTTGCTGATGATTATCGGTGCCCTCAGTACTCACTCGGTATTGGGTGTAGCCGCCTTATCAGGTGCGATTCTGGGTGCTGCTTATATGCTGTCCTTTACCAGACGGACTTTTTTAGGTCCGGTTGTTCACAATAGTGTAAAACAGGCAATTGATCTACAACCACGCGAAATGATTTTGCTACTCATCCCATCGCTGTTAATATTAGGCTTTGGTTTTTATCCTGATTATATTCTTAATACTAACCAAATCGCTTCGGAAGCGTGGTTATCAAGATTGATAACTAAAACACCCTAATAGCCTTTTTATTATTGAAATTGGAGAGTAAAGAAACATGAATAATCCTCGCACTACCGGTATCGACTATTTGCTTGATCTCAATGAACGACATTCCCGTGCGTTCATGGACTTGTCATCAGAGCGTCGTAGATACAGGGGCGAACATCCTACTGAGATAGCCGCTCTGAAATGTATGGACGGCAGATTGCATTTACCGGTGATGACTCAAACGGCACTTGGGATCATTCAGCCATTTCGTAATCTGGGTGGCAAATTTGATTTAGGCTGGCCGTTTTTTCAAGACAAAATTGATCAATGGGTTCAATATTCCATCAGCCGTGGCAGACACTGCCTGGTTTTTGTCACCTATCACTATGCACGCGGAGATTCTCACCGGGGTTGTAGAGGATTTCATTATGATACCGATGCGGCCAGAAACGCAGCCATTAAACTAAAAGATCAATTTATACGTGTCTATGGCAAAGGCGCAGTGGTTCCCATCGTCTGCGGCATTGAAACCGATCTTGACGCGCTGATCTTACATGGTGAAGATGATCGCTCAGTAGTTGATTTAGCTAAAATCAAACAATCTTCCCAACTGGAACTCGAGGAATTGCTCTACTCCTTGTATCCATCGATGCCTGAAAGGATTGTGCGGGATCTGATCCCATTGGTTCGTGGCAATATCAGACATGTTGCGGAAATCCGTGCCGCCAACAGACCTATTGAAGATGCTGAGCACAAAGAGTGGGTATTAGGCGTAGGCCGTGGTTTTGACTGGCTGCATGCCATTAATACCGCATTTATTGTTGGACCTTTTGATCCGAATCTGTCCGTTGCGATTGAAACTGCAGCCAAGTTACTGAAAGGAAACATCGATGATGGTCGGGTCGATCCCAATGGTATCGTCCTACTGACTTCAGCGGCTTTCAGAGACAAAGGCGGTCCTGAATACCTTTTGGCCAGAGAAAAAGCCATATTCCTCAGTAAGTTTGCTCACGACATCATCAAGGATCGAGTACCGGATTTGGTACCTCATTTACAGATCCTCACTGGATTCACTGACTTGGATACCAGAAAATTTGAAGTCATAGAGCGGGTGGATGCTGTGCCAGCTAAGAAAGTCAAAACTGCGTAATTTATCCTGAAGCATCGTTGATTAGTTAAGGATTAAATTGCACCAAACCTGACCGATATTATTCGGTCAGGTTCTTAAACACCGATTGATAAACTCTGAGTAATGTCGCTGAATAAATATTTTAGTTATTGTTATAAAATGTGTTTTTTCCTGTTACTTACCAGTAATCAGTTATGACTCACACTAATGACTTCAATGAACCACCGCCATCTTCAGATCCCAATCGAACAGAAATAGATTCGCCCCCATCAAATCCGCCACCATCGCCTCCTCCCTCCACTCCTCATCTGACTGAGCGTGCTGCTTTCCAGACTCAATATGCAATTCGCGACATACAAGCCGGCATAATCACTGGCGCAATGGCAATACCATTGACGGTCGGTATTGCAATGATGTCTGATTACCCCATCAAGGTGGCACTTGCAACCGTTGTTTTTGCATGCTTTGTTGGCTGGGTTAATGCCTGGATTAAGCCGGGTAATTATATTGGCGCACCCGGTGTAGCGGCAGGTCTAGCGCCGGTTCTGGCGATGGGCGTCGCCAGTTTTGGCATGGAAAATATGGCCTTTGTTATTTTCCTCACCGCATTTATTCAAGCCATCATTTGGAAGTTCAATCTACAGAAATATATCTTGATTGCAGTACCGAATTATCTGGTTGAGGGCTTGCTGGCAGGTGTCGGTTTAAAGATTGCCCTCAACTTTTTTACAATGACTTATGAAATACCAGCCAGTATGGAATCAGAAGCATTTTGGAACATTGCACGCATACAAATGTGCCTGATCTCGTTGGTTGGTTTCATAAGTTTCATTTATTTATTCACCAAGTTCCAAAGCACACAACCCGCTGTCCCATACTTCGTTTTGATTACCGCAAGTGCCATTCTGGCTCAATTTATCAGCATGCCCATGTTGCATATCGAGGATGTTCCATTGCACTTGGCGTTACCGCTTCCTCATTTTAATGATGCATGGACCTGGATATCGGTCATTGGATTTGCATCGATGCTGGCCATTATTGATGTCATTGAGCAGGTGATGAGTAATGCCGCCATCCAGAAAATAGACCCATTGCAAAGAAAATGCAACACTAACAATAGCTTGCTCGCCATTTGGATCGCCAATATGGGATCAAGCTTTTTTGGTGGGATGACGAATCTGGATGGAGTGGCCAAAAGCACAACCAATAAACTGGCTGGCGCCTATACGAAATTTTCTGTGTTGATTATTGGCATGGTTATTCTGTTCTTTGTACTGAATGCTCAATTCTTGGAATATCTGCCAAAATTTTCTTTAGCAGCCATAATGATTTTTACCGGCTGGAAAATGATGATGGGATTATTACATGTTGCGCATAATGGTCAGTATGCAATGATACTGGCAACATTGTGCGCCTTACTGGTATATAAATTGGGCATCTTTGAAGGACTATTAATTTCGTTGGTCTTTCATGGACTGATTAATTTTATCGTTTTTTATCAAGTGCAAAATATTAAAAGCAAAGAGATCATCAAAAGATATTTAAAGCGATTTGCGGGTGATGGTGGGGTTGATTAATACTGTGCACAACAATATCCAGATTCATTAAGTCACGATGACTTTGATTTCGTCAGCAGCGTAGGCAACATACGAATAGCCTCTGCATTACTTTCCGAAAATACTATATCGGCTGCTTGCTGCCAGGGCAGCCACCGATATCTTAAGTGTTCCTTTGGCGCCACGGTTACTGGCTTTAATTCCGGTAGGCACAATCCGAAAACATGCTCAGTATTATGCGTCACTTCAGGCGCATAGCGCCATCGCCATTCTTGATAAATTTCATATTGATTTTGCATCTGCCAATCACTCAGTGCGTAGCTTTCCGCATCCAAGCCCGTTTCCTCAAACACCTCGCGGATTGCCGTCTGCCGGAGTACTTCTCCTTGATTCTGGCTACCTGTCACGGATTGCCAATAACCCGGATGATCAGCTCGCTCCAGCAGTAAAACCTGTAAATCCGCCGTGTAAATGACAACCAGAACAGAAACCGGTGCTTTGTACATTAGAACAATTGATGTTCGATTAACCAGGCTTGATTTCAGTCTGGCGCAAGCGAATATTCAATTCTTTCAATTGTTTCTCGTCTACCGTGCTGGGCGCGTGAGTAAGCAGGCACTGAGCACGCTGCGTTTTAGGAAAGGCAATCACGTCACGAATCGATTCTGAGCCTGTCATCATGGTCAAAATACGATCCAGACCAAATGCAATTCCACCATGAGGCGGTGCGCCATACTGCAAGGCCTCTAACAGAAAACCAAATTTTTCTTGGGCTTCCTGCTGCGAAATATTTAAAGCGCTAAATACCTTGGATTGAATATCCTGGCGATGAATCCTCACCGACCCGCCGCCAATTTCGGAGCCATTCAGAACCATGTCATAAGCTTTGGAAATTGCATTGCCTGGATCTGTTTCCAGCAAATCTTCATGCCCATCGGCTGGAGAAGTAAAAGGATGATGCAAGGCTTGCCAGCGATTTTCTTCTTCATCGCGCTCAAACATGGGAAAATCAACCACCCATAATGGCTTCCAGCCGGATTCTGCATGACCATGCTGGTGACCAATTTTGATACGTAACGCACCTAAGGATTCATTAACGATTTTAGCTTTATCTGCACCAAAGAATATCAAATCACCATCCTTTGCACTTGTTCGTGCAAGAATGGTGTTAATGGTTTCCTCAGGTAGGAATTTAAGGATTGGTGATTGCAATCCTTCCAGACCTCCTGCCAGGTTATTGACTTTGATATAAGCCAAGCCTTTTGCGCCATAAATAGCCACAAAATTCGTATAGTCATCAATCTCTTTGCGCGATAACTCTCCCCCTCTAGGTACGCATAAAGCGGCTACCCGACCATTCGGCTTCTCGGCTGCTTCACGAAACACTTTGAAAGGCACTTCCTTCATGATGTCGGTCAGCTCTGTAAATTCCAGCGGAACGCGCAAATCGGGTTTATCAGAACCATACTTGAACATGGCATCCGCATAGGTCAAACGAGGAAATGGATTGGGCAGATCTACGTTATTTACGGTCTTAAACAGACCGCGGATCATTTCTTCCATCAATGACATAATTTCATCGGCAGACAGAAAAGAAGTTTCAATATCAATCTGAGTAAACTCTGGTTGTCTGTCAGCGCGCAAATCTTCATCACGAAAACAACGTGTTATCTGATAGTAGCGGTCAAACCCTGCCACCATCAAGAGTTGCTTGAATAATTGTGGCGATTGAGGCAACGCAAAAAAATGACCTGCATTGACTCGCGAAGGCACCAGATAGTCGCGCGCGCCTTCAGGCGTCGACTTGGTCAACATCGGCGTTTCAATATCCAAAAACCCATGTTGATCAAGAAACATGCGCACAGCCATTGCAACCCGATGCCGCAAACGCAGATTGGATTGCATCACTGGTCGACGCAAATCCAGGTAGCGATGCTCCAGTCGCACCGCTTCGCTGATATTGTCATCGTCCATCAGAAAAGGCGGTGTCAATGAAGTATTCAATACCTCGATGCTAGCCACCAAAATCTCGATCTCGCCGCTGAACAAAGCCGCATTGATCGTGCCTTCAGGACGCTTTCTGACTTTACCCGTGATAGTCAGCACAAACTCATTACGTACTTTCTCTGCTGTCTGAAAGGTTTCCACATTATCTGGATCGCATACAATCTGAACCAAGCCTTCACGGTCACGCAAATCAATAAATATGACACCGCCATGATCCCTGCGCCGATGCACCCAGCCGCAAAGTGTCACTGTTTTATCAAGATATTCCGTATTAATGGCGCCACAGTAGTTTGTACGCATAGTTCTGTTCAATAGTTGAGAGATGAGGTTATGATTTTTATGTGTTGATCACGAAGATCGGAACTGAGTGATAGCCATTTTTAGGTTGCTACTCATATCACGACTAAGGAGCGCTTTCATCGCATATTCGTTATTTCATTAATCTGCCGCAGGCGTCGAAGCACTTTCTTTGCTGGCGACCGTATCCGCAGCAACCGGTGTGGCTGATGCACTATCTGTTGCAGTCGATTTGGTATCAGTTTGTTTTGTTTTGTTATTTCTAAAATCAGTCACATACCAACCGCCGCCTTTTAATTGAAATCCTGCAGCAGATATCAGCTTTGTATAATTGCTACTCCCGCAAACCGGACAAGCCGCAATGGGTGCATCACTAATCTTTTGCAAGTGTTCTTTCTCGGCACCACATGAATTGCAAAGATATTCATAAATAGGCATAGAGGCCTCCAACAATCCAATATGAGAAATCGCGAATTATACCTTAACCAGGCTTATTTTAAGCATCTAATACGACCTTTAGATGGAGGATCGTGTTCTAGGCGCTACCATGAATAGTGATTATTTTCAGAAAAATTCAGAATATGACTTATGTTGCGCAAGCTTATTATTCCCAGAAAGTTTTTTATCGGTGATCAGTTTGAATAATCTTCAATAGAGAATTATTAACTAACAATGCGCATGGATTGCAGAATAACAATAGAGAGATTTAATTTGAATAAATCATATCAGCGAAAATGAGCCTGAATCGAGCAAACAACTAGCATTGACAAGAGCGGAGAGGACATTGCCTCTCCGTACAACAAGATTAACTTAATACACTAACATCATCCCAACCAATCATACCGGCTTGTATACCGACTAGCGTAATGGATACATCAGAACCAAAATTGACAATAAAATCATCACCATCATGATAAGCATTGGTAACGTAACTAGACAAATGCTCCCTTGAGGTCAAGCCAAGACCCGTATCAAACACCAACATATCACCTTGCTGCGAACTAAAATCTTCGATTCGTAAATGATCTGCTTCGCGGAAAATAAAATCATCTGCTCCATGCCCACCTGAGCAATGTTCCCCTCCTCGCACAGCGATATAATCATCGCCACTGGTATGAGAATAATGGATATTGTCAGTAATTCTTGGCCCATTGCCATTACCTGATGCATTTGGTGAAACCTGCCATTGTTCAGAAACACGGAAGAAAATTCCATCACCGTCAGCATCCGAATAGCGCGTTATTTCGGTTCCGAAAGGTTTAATTTCTTTACGTACAACATCATTGCCATCCACAGTATAAGATTTCGTTCCATGATCATCCAATGATTTAGGTTTCAACACACCGTCTTTCAATTCATAAACAGCGGTTACCTGATTATTGGCAATTTCAAACTTAAAAGCTTTGTGATTTCCGGAAAAATTATCATCACCTCCAAAATCATCATTGCGACGGCCTCCATGATCGTCACTGCGTCTGTCATCATTAAAATCGCGATTGCCTGAACTCATTTTATTTCTCCTGATAGTCAATAAAAATAATTGGAAAGTATTTGCTGCACAGCATGTTCTTCATAGTGTTTCGCTCACAATCAATTCCTCTGAGCGAATAAATCTATTAAATCAGAAGAATTACCTAACACGCGGATTCATGCAGTTGTTGGTTACTTAATGCAGTAAGAAACATTATACGTGTGAATATTTCCCACGTCAATTATTTTGCGGGAAATATTTACACGTATATACAGAAACTTCTATTTGTGAAAATATTTATTTAAATACATATACCTAAATAAAAATGAAACCGATAATTTTGCCACTATTCTTTGTTATAAGTACTCATGTATAGTCGTACTTCTGACTACCACATGCCAATCAAATTAGATTCTTGAGAAATAGGCAGCGAATCTTCTAATTTTGCGTAATTATTTCAAAGCTACTGTGCGATTGATTGCACTCTATAAGTTTTCAGTGAACACCCTTCAATTCTTTAAAAGCGCATCAAAAAACCACCGACAAGCATGGATACAATAGAACAAAAACTAGAAGCCCGTTTAGGCCGCATACATACTCGACAACGACTCGGAATTGAAGCAGCACATGGACACCGTGTATTGGGTCAGGGGTTAAATTTTTTCCATCCCGAAAACTGGTATTCGACACATGCATTGATTCGGTTTGCAATCCAACTGGTGGGCATGTATGAACGTGGCCAAAGGAATGCACGCAACTTACAGGTAAAGAAAAATTCGATTCATCTCCCGCATTTACCTGACGAATTTCATGATTTCAGAATTCTGCATTTAACCGATTTGCACGTCGATATGGATGATCGAAATCTAAATGCTTTGATTCAAACTGTAGCAAATTTACACTACGATATTTGTGTACTAACGGGAGATTATCGCGCCCAAACGCATGGCGAGATTGATAGTGCAGTTGCCGGTATGCAACAACTCGTTACGATGTTAAAACAACCCATCTATGGCGTCCTAGGAAATCATGATTCGATACGTATGTTGCCGGCTTTGGAATCCATGGGAATCATCATGCTGATGAATGAAGTGACGATCCTAGAAAAAGACGATGCACAGATTTTTCTGGCTGGCGTTGATGATCCTCATTATTTTCGAGTAGACAATCTTGAGAAAGCGGCGCGAGATATTCCAGAACAGGCAGTCTCTCTACTACTCTCCCATACACCGGAAATCTATCGTCAGGCAGCACACGCTGATTTTGACGTCATGTTTTGTGGCCATACCCACGGCGGTCAAATTTGTCTTCCCGGTGGAATTCCTCTAACGCTGGATTCTAATTGTCCACGCTATTTGGGTGCTGGCAAGTGGCGGTATCACCAAATGCAGGGTTATACATCTGTAGGCGCAGGCACCTCAATAGTGAACGCCCGATTTAACTGCTTGCCGGAAGTGACTATTCACCACTTATTAAAAGCTCAATAAGGTGTTTTGCGAATTCTGAGTAGATATAGCACACGCGAAATAATCAGTTCACCAATCAGAAATGCCAAGACAATCCAGAAAATCTGCTCATGGCTGATCGCCAATAAATCCTGACACCCTAGCAGCGGAAACAATGATTCTGGAATCTGATCAAGACCCAGCGCCATTGAACTGGGAAGCAAGCTTAAACGCCGCTTGATGAAGCTTGAGAACATATCACCAGCCATAGATAGCATGCCAAATAGCAGACTGGTCTGCAGAGGGACGGCAAAAACACTACCGATAACAACGGACATCAATAGTGCAGAAACAAGACCTCTAAAGGTTTTTGAAGTGCCCAGAATAGGCCGACCATCTACAAACAACTGATTACAATCAATGGGATAATTAAATCTATTACCTGCGAATTTTGCCAGAAGAATAGGCGCCCCATTCACTCCCATGAGCCAGAATAACAAGATGACTTCCTGCGGCAATTCTTCCATTAGATACAAATCTGGCAAAAAACGGCTATTGGCATTAAATCACCATTGAGGACTATCAATAATTTTATCCGAAGCACTTTTCTTTTAATTTGGGACCAAACTGTTGTTGGCATTGGAGGCTAACAAACATCTGCCCCAAGGAAAACCAAATACTGATCAAACAGAGTAACTTTACCGGCCTGCGCTAATCACCAGCGGACTTTCTGCAATGAAGCTGATTTTGCAGCTTATCTGCCAGTTTATTCAAAGTATTTTTCATTAATTTTGCTACAGGTCTTTCCACCGCAACATGAATCAGAAATGCCAGCAGCAGCATGCCAATGACAAGACTCCAGAATAAAACATGCACATTAATTTGGGTATAGGCTACGTTATAAATCATAAAACCAAGTTCTTGATGCAATAGATATAACGGATAAGTTATCGCACCCAACCATAGCCAGTTTGCACGCCCGATCACACCTGTTTGCCTGCATGAGACCATACCCATGATGACAAAAAATGTACTGACAATCGCGGCAATGACCAAGGGATTCAAATCATTCCTGATACGAATCTCAATCTCATACATGTCAACTGTCGATTGATAGAGGACGCATAACCAAGCTGCAACTATTACCAAACAACGAATCCGGGTCATTCCTCGGGACCAGATAAAGAAAAATGTCGCTCCGGCTATAAAATGGGCGGAACAATCATCCAGTAATACAAAATTTAAATGAAATACCGGGTAAATGACCAGTGCAATCGTCACCACCAA
>Ga0209582_1000669_pt1 | contig 19350 bp, 22 predicted proteins | sample KloWWTmetKNB5Kit_FD_187176 | JGI IMG/M metagenome (GOLD analysis project Ga0209582, IMG submission 187176) | Active sludge microbial communities from Klosterneuburg, Austria, studying microevolution and ecology of nitrifiers - Klosterneuburg... | ecosystem: Engineered > WWTP > Aerobic digester >...
GTTTTTCCAACCAGCTTCGTTAAAAGTCAATAAGGTAACAGCTCCTGGTTGTACAACCGCAGAATATGCTTGACCACCTAATGCAGTAGCAACATCTAAGTCATAAACAGACGCGAATCCAAATTGATCCCAAATTTGACCTAACTCAACACCATTTGTTGAACAACATCCAGCTTGTGCAAAACGTGCTAAACCGTTTAATTGAGCACCACCAAACATTACTGCTTGTGAACTATATCCACTCATTGTAACCGCATCTGAAAGATCATAAAATCTTGCAGGATTGTAGTTATTAGATGAATCTTGGTAATCTAAACGTAATTCAGTACCTACTACGCTATAATTAGCAATAGTATCTTTTGACCATTGACCAACCAATAAAGCTAATGCAGTTGAAGCATCCGCAGATACTTTAGCATCTACACCATCAATCAATCTTGCTAATTCAGCAGTAAAATAGTCATTAAACCCTTCTTCTGTACAATGTAAGTCTGCTAAAGATACGGTCATTGATTTACCTACCCAGTCATTTGCGGTATCAATAGTATACTCTTCTAAGTTAGTACCTAAATCATCGCCACCAGTACATACAGGTGCAGTTGTTTCATCAATATCAGAAGCCATTAAAGGTCTACGATAAATCAATTCAACGGTCTTAACCTTTGCAGGTGTAGGATTGATAATTTGTTTAATACCAGCTACATTTGCGTTAACAAATTGTAAGAATGGTCTTTGTGCTGGAGATATTCCATTTCCAACGCCTGTAAAATAGTCTGTAAGTTTTGCCTGCATGTTAGGCGCACATTGTTGTACGTTATTAATATAACTCATTTTAATTAATTTAATTGTTTATAAAATTTTCATTCCACAATTCAAGGCTGTAAACACCCACAATTAACTAATTAAAGGCTAGTTATACCCTACGTATCAAATCACAAGAACTATTTAGGTGTACCAAAAAACACTTTCTTTGTTGTGCTTTGTGTATTTTCAGTACCACTATTTACAAATGTACTACTTTTTTGCATTGGTTTGTTAGGTGCTTGTTCATTTAATTGCACTAACTTATTATTAATAGCTTCCTCTTCAAATATTTCAAAAGGGGTTTTATATTTGCCAGCTACCTTTTCATTAGGTATGCGTTCCCCGTTATTCTTAGAAACTACAATAGGTTCGTTATTCTCATCAAAGTCAATATTGTACTTACTCTCAATAAGAGCATTATATCCTATTTTAGCAACATCGGATACTTCATTAGAAAACTTAATCTTAGAAAAGATGTCTTTTTTTAGTACATCAATTTTGTAGTTTTTAAGTTCGTTTGTCTTGCTATCTTTATATTGACCAAATTCCAATTCAACTGCCTTTAAAGCGTTATCCTTTTCTTTAAACCGCTTTTCAAATGTAGATAGTTTTGTTTCGTACTCTTTTATAACTTCATTAGGCTCTGTTATTTTCTTTTCGTAGTCTTGTATCTTAGCTTCGTATGATGTTTTAATCTTTTCGATGTTATTAAATACAAAATCTTCTAATTGTGTGTTTTCAAGTTCGCTATTAGGTATTTCTAAGCCATAGCTTTCATTGATCTTTTTACGAATGTTTTGACCTACTGACTTAAAACTAGAGCCTAAAACGGCCTTACGTATTGATTCATCTTCTACGGCTTGTTTCTTTAAAGTCCAATTACTTTTAACGGTTTCTTTGAACTCATCAATATTACTAGGTTCTTTCTCGAATCCCATGTACTCAAAAATGTCTTTTAACTCCATAATTAATTTTTAGCTTTACGACCTCTTTTTTTAGGTTCTGTTTGTGTTTCTACGGTTTCTTTTAGTTCATCTAGTTCAAATACGGTAACTAGCTTTTGCTCTGTTTCTTGCACCTCTTTAGGCTCAAATGCAGGTGTTTTAATTTCTTGATCTAGTTTTATGTATCCGTATGTTTGCATTGCTTTTTTATTGTTAGCAACGTGTTCAGGAACTTCATTTATATGTCCGTCTTTTTTTCTTAGTACTTTTACCATATAGTACAAATATATAAATATTTTTTGTAAAGCAATAATTTTATCAAAAATAGTGTTAATTAACATTTTTACATATATTTGTCAATATGAATAAAATAGCATTAATAACAGGGGTAACAGGTCAGGACGGTGCTTATCTATCTGAATTACTACTCGAAAAGGGATATGAAGTACATGGTATCAAACGTAGATCATCTATGTTTAATACCCAACGCATTGATCATTTGTATGTAGAACCACATGAAACAAACTCTAAATTTAAACTTCATTACGGTGATATGACCGATTCTACTAACTTAATACGTATCATTCAAGAAGTGCAACCCGATGAGATATACAATTTAGCTGCTCAATCCCATGTTAAAGTTTCTTTTGAAACACCTGAATATACGGCAAATGCTGATGCACTAGGTACATTACGTATGTTAGAATCTATTAGAATACTAAAACTAGAACAAAAAACAAAGTTCTACCAAGCATCGACATCTGAATTATATGGATTAGTTCAAGAAACACCACAAACAGAAACAACGCCTTTTTATCCTAGAAGTCCGTATGCTGTTGCTAAACTATACGGATATTGGATTGTAAAGAACTACCGAGAAGCGTATGATATGTACGCTTGTAATGGTATTTTATTCAATCATGAAAGTCCACTAAGGGGTGAAACGTTTTCAACTAGGAAAATTACTAGAGCGGTTGCTAAAATTAAGCTAGGCATGCAAGAAAAACTTTTTGTAGGTAATATTGATGCTCAAAGGGATTGGGGGCATGCTAAAGACTATGTAGAAGGTATGTGGCGAATGTTACAACAAGACAAAGCAAATGACTATGTACTAGCAACAGGGGTAACTACTTCTATACGTGAATTTATAACAAAGGCATTTAATGAAGTCGGTATAACTATTGAATGGAACGGCAAAGGTATAAACGAAAAGGGTATTGATAAAACAACAGGTAAAATACTTATTGAAATAGATCAGAAATACTTTAGGCCAACAGAAGTCGACTTGCTTATTGGTGATGCTTCAAAGGCTAAAAATGAATTAGGTTGGATTCCAAAGTACGATCTAAATATGTTAATCAAAGAAATGGTAAAATCCGATATTGAGTTATTTGAAAGGGATAAATTACTAATTGATAAGGGGTTTGTTATTAATCATTCAAATGAATAGATTATAACTTTAAACTTTCTTTTTGCTTTTTAGATAGCTTTACAAAACCTTTGTCTATTGCATCTTTTACAACATCTTTAGGAACGCTTAGAATTGATACGGGTACTAGAGAATGTTTACAGCGAAATCCGCCTACATTAGTAAATATATTTTGTTCATTTGTACCTTCTATCTTTTCAGGCCAATTCTTAATAGTTACAAACTTTTGCTTTGATTCACTCCATTCTTTATTTTTTCCCCACATTTCTATTTCTTTCTTGTGGTAGTATTTATTTGATCTATGTACGCAAAATTGCCTACTATCCTCTACTAAACCCCCTGCATATCTAAACCACTCTATGTCATTTGCATCGCTTACCTGCTTAGTGTACGCCCTTTCACTTGTTATCCAAGTGTCCCATGCTATTTGACCAGCGTATGACCTTAATTTGCCTAGCTTGTTTTTATCACCTACTACAATATTACGTATATCCTCTGCCATTTCAACAAAAGAACCCTCACTCGTTACGGTCTTTCTTAATATTTCATTAATAGGCTTTGCAAAACTACTCATTAAAGCATTTTTGCTATATAAGTCATTAAAGGCACTTTGCTTGTATAATTCCACTAGCTTAATACTTTCTTTTGGAACTACTAAACTACTTTCTGTAATACCCTCAAAATAAACGTTATTCAAGTCTATTTGAGTATCAAACTCTTTTATAAAATCATTTACTAAACTTTCATAATCACTTGTACGTACAATCTTTACAATATTGTCGTTAATTTCAGTCATTAAGTCAATATTCTTGTTATTAAGTAAGATAAAACCGTCATTATTACGCTCTAGTTTATCAAATGACTTTAGTAATTCTTTATAAATAGATAGTTCTTGTTTTTCAACGCTATCTAAAAAGTTTTGTGGAACGCTTTCTAAACGCTCTACTTTATCTTTTAATATTTTACTAAGGTCTTTAGCCACTATTCAGTAGGTGTGATCTTTTCAATTTCAATTAGCATCAATTCCTTTTGCTTTTCAATAGGTAAATCAAAGAACCCTTCAATACTATTTGATAGGTTATTAATTACATAAGCACCGCTTGAATGTATAACCTCTTCTTGTTTACTAATCAATTTTTGTGCCAGTTTCATTTTAACCTCTTCATTGTTATACTCTAGTAACCTATCGGCATAAATCAATAAATCAAAGGCTTTTGTACTTTCACTTGTATTAAAGTAAATTGTAGAAATATACTTTTGTAAAATTACTCTAATCAAATAGCTAGGCACATTTGAATCCCTTGCAATCTTTAAAAGTGCTAAATAATCACTTTCAGTTGTAAAGTCAAAGCTATTAGGCTTAACGATAGTAGGTCTTTTATATTTAGAACCATAACGTAACATACCTATCATATCTATTTGCCAAATAACTGAGTCAAATTCTTGGTTTGCTACTTGACTTATTGATGATAATAACGCCTTATTTTCTAAGTTATTAAAAGTTGCTGTTTCGCTATTTATATTTGCCTTATTACTTGTTGTATTTAAGTGCATTATTTTCATAGCGTTTTTAATATCAATTTCAATACCCTCACGTAAATATCTTAATATTTCACTATCAGGACTTACATAACGCATGATCTCGCTAGTAGATATATTTTGGTCTGCTAGGTCTTTGCCGTTAAATAATAACTCCCCATTTGGCGAAATACGGTTTTTCATTCCACTACCGTTACATGATGGGCATTGTGTTTTAGTTACATACCCTTCACTATTAGTAGTAAATAAAGCACCGTACATACATTTGTTTTCTCCATCTGAAAAATCACACTCATTACCAAGCATTATACGTACTGGATAAGCACTTTTGCTTTCAGCTATAAATAGGTTCGATGCCTTTAGTAAAGCTAAATCTAAGTGGTCTACGCAATAGCTAAACGGACTTTCCCAAAACATTCTATTATCTTTCAAGTATGGAACGCCCTCAAGTCTACGTACTAACATTTGGCCAAAGTTATGTTCCAGGACTTGAGTAATTTCAAAAGTGAAACTATTGTATTTACCTACCTGCCTAACTTCATAATAGGCAAAAGGCGTGTGATACTCTAAAACAAATCCTTTTCGTTTTTGCTTGTTGTCTGAATCGGTAACTATGCTTTTTTCATCTAGTATTACAAGTGCGTGTGAATCCTCATCAAAAGATAAAACCTTTTCACATGAATAATAATAGCAAGTTGGCTCTAGTAATTCTTGATCATTTAAAACCATTTCGCCCTCAACCTCTTTAAAATTGTATTTGTAAGGCTTAACAATAATAACACCGTTAGGGTCTTGTGCTTTTACCTTTGCCATTGTGCTAGTAGCAAAGTTTAAAATAGAACCATGTAAGTATAAACCACTTTCTAAATAGCTTTGTAGCGTATTTTCTGCATATAATTTATCATCTTCTTGGTATGTTATACTCCAGTTGCTATTATGCCATGCCCGACCCCTTGTATTTAAGTAGTCTAAGAAAACAGGCATAGTTATTTGCTTAAAGTTAGCTTTTCTGTATGCAAATTCCTCATCCGTTTCGTTTGGAGCACGTTTAGCGAATAACTCACTAGGAAATTGACCGCCCTCACTATGTACTAAAACCCTATGATATTGCTTTACAATGTCATTGTAACCTTCATACGGTTCTATATTATTGTTTTTACCTATACCCTTTAAAAAAGGTATGATATTATCTTTTAGTAATTGCTCTAACTCCATTTCCTTTTAATTTCATTGTTTCAAAACTATTTCTCAAAATACATCCACATTTACCGCCACGTTTAGCCGTTGGCGTGTTTTTCGTGCATAAACTTTTTACTTTCATATCCGTTAAATTTCTTTACTAAACTATCATACCATTGTATATACTTAGGTTGTACCATTGTACGGCCCCTACCATTACCATATAATGACAATATAGTATATTTTTCTTTTATTTCGTATAGTGGTGTATCAATATTTTTGCTACCAAAGAAAACAGGCGAATAACCTAGTTTAGGTATATGTCCAAGTTTTGCAAAAGTACCACTAAATATAAGTTCATCAGGCAAAGTACCGCCCCATGTTTTACGTAGTTTAGCCTTTGGATATGCTTTATATTCATTTGCAACCTCGAATATTTCTTTGGCCTTAGCATCTTTGCGTATGTACATCCAAGAACTATTTATACTTGGTAAAATGTCAGTATCTTTGAGGTTAAAGTGTTTAAATATCGCTTCATTTGTAGCCCAAATAGAATAGTGAATAACATCATTTTTTCCACCAGTAGCCACAATATCAGTAATAACGCTATTAGCACCGTTAATACAAACGCTAAACAACGGTTCAATGCTTTGTAACGTGATTCCATCGACATCTAAATATATATTGTGTTCATAAGGTAGTAAATCATACATAGCTAGCTTTACCATAGCAGGGTTAATACCTACACCCTCTGTATAAATTAAGTTATTATCTAAAGTTATAATGTTTTCAAATAATGAACTATTTGGAACGCTAAAACCGCTTTCAATAAAAAGTGTAATATTAATGCTAGGATCAAATTGTTTTATACTTATTGCCATATTGTGAGCCATGAGTACATAACCTTTTTTACCAAATGCAAATAATATAATCCCTTTATCTTTCATATAAAAGGGGGCATTTAACCCCCTATTAATTTAGTCAAATAAACTTGAACTATTAGCGTACAAATTACCCATTAATTTAGATCTACCTTTAAAAGTAGTTTCAAATCTAATAGCTTCGTTTGTATCATCAGGAACTATTGGAGAACCTTCGGCTGTAAGTCGATAGTTTAACCATATAATTTGATCTGAATCTGCTAATCTTACTAATGCACCCCCAAAACTTTTGTTATTCAATATTAAGTCATAAAGAGTAATATTATCTTGGTTGTAATTAGCGTCTACTACTGTAATAGTTCTATCATAGTTAGATACAGGAGCAACCGCTCCAGCTATATATGATGTAGTTGTTACGGGTGATGCGGCAGGTATTCCTACCTTTACACTTTTAAACACCTTTAATCTACCAGCATCATACTCTGCTTGCAATTCTACTGAATCTGATGGATCAGTAAGTTGGTGATCGCAAGTAAGGAAAGCAATAGCATCTGAACCGCCAAGAACTTGGGTATTACAAGAGTTTGGTAAGTGATCTGTCAACTCACCACAATCATAATCTACACAATTAGGCATAAATTTTAATATTTAATGTTTTTATCGAGTTTTTGAAGCCTACGATAAATACGGCCACCTTGTGAATGATATAACAAATATACAATTATTTTAAATTGTATAATAAACTAAATTCAAATTGCATTAAATCTCGGTAGTGTGGTCTTAATGTCATGTCTATGTATAAATTATCATTATCTAGTTTCTGAATAACATTTAAACAAGGGTAATGGATATACCCATCAAACATTATATTAGAGCCAATAATAATATGATCTAGTGTAACAAAATTAGCACCTAGCTGAATACCTGTATCTATTCTCTTTTTAAAAAAGTTTTGATCTATAAAAACCGCACATTGAAAATTGTTATATCTAGCCTTTGTAATAAACCCGTAGCGTAATTCATTAAAAGTCATTTGAGTATTAGCACCTACAAAGAAATTAGTTTGTGCTTTTAAATTGACAAAAAATGTCAATAAAAGTATCGTTATATAGAAACTATTTCGCATTCTTAAAATATATTTTTACTTCTTGTGGTGCAGGAATATTACCCCCAAAGTAAGGCCACAAATGATAGTTAAATTGTGCTAAACACTTAGTAGACTTTTTATGTACATAGGTAATGTCTTTAATCTTAAAAGTATAATCTTTTGTAGTTTGTATTAACTCATAAGTGTAAAATTCGTTTATATTTACACTCGTTAAATATCCATGTATTCGTTTGCCATGATCGTATATGTAGTAATATATTTTAACTGAATCATTTACATAGTTCCAACCAAAGCGAGCCGATATATAGTCATGTGTAGCATAGCAACCATTAAAACCAAATAGCTTATTAATATCGAATTGATTGATACTATCAATTTTATAAACAGCACTTTGATCGAACTTTATTTGATACTTTAATTTATTAGCTATTACTTTATGCTTTGCATCTGAATAGTATTCGCCTTTTTTAATAGTGTAAACCGTTTCTTTGTCTAATTGTGCTTTTGCACATCCGTAAAAGCTAAATAAGGCAAATAAAAGTATAATTTTCATAGAAATGTTTAAAAATTTATTTCGTTTTGGTGTTTGTTTAGTTTGGCAAAAAGCATTAACGCTTTCATTCATAGCTATGTCTAGTTGTTTCTTTATATGCTTAAAAAGAAATACACACTCATGGTAATGGCTGTATGGATTATCTGTTTTCAACAATGTGTTTGATTTCATCTAGTTTTTCAATTATAGTTCTACAATCTTCGCTATTACTTGTTAATCCCTTCTCTAACCAGTCATGCCATTTTGTAGATAGCTGTATAAAATCTACTGCTAGTTTTTCTAATTGTACATCTTTAGCTACGTAGCGTTTTTGAAGCCACCAAATAACAACACCCATTACCACTATTACAGGTGCTTGTTTTAAAAGTACATCCCATAGTTGCTCCATATTACTTAATTTTAAAAGATTTAATTTTAGAACTATCTTCAATCATAATGTTTCTAATAAACATTAAACCTTCAGATTCACTTACTGTAATTACTATTCTAGGATTGTGAAAATCTTTTATTTCTACTACGTGTTTATCTTTATAGTAGGTAATACCCCAAACGCTTTTTTCATGTGTTTTAAGCATTTTAATTAGCTTAGGAGGTACAAAGGCTGTTAAAGATAATATGATAAATATTATTATTACGTGCTTGACTTTTAACTCTATGTTTAAAAAGTCCTTCATAAGCCTAGCCAGTCCTTTACTACTACTTGGTAAACCATGTTTAAAAACATCCAAGCAAATTGAAGTGTAAACATTAATAAACCAATGTAAAACAATGTGTTTTTTTCGTATTCGTTTACAATAATAGCACCGATAATAAGCACCAATGTACTTAATAATATTCTACCAATATCGGTAATAAAAAGGTATTTAATAAACTCCCACATAACTAACGTATTTATACAAAGATAATTAAAAACACAATATGTCTAATTGTGAATCGTTCATGTGTTGTTCTTTGTAGATATTCTTAAAATTATACCCATATTTACGTAAAAAGCCAAATAACTTATCTCTATTAGTTCCAGCACGCTCTAAAGCAAAGTCATTCACTTCTATCATAAGTATTGGCTTATGTCTTAAAATAGTGTTTTTAGCACCATTTAAAACATTCACTTCATATCCTTCAACATCTATTTTAATAAAGTCGCATTTTTTCAGTTTATAATCATCTAAAGGTACAACCGCAACGGTATTTTCGTTTTTAACCTCACTAGTCTTAATAAAAGACATTCCTATATTATCATTTTCACAAATAGGAATACAAAATCCATTACTTTGGCCTATTGCAATATTTTCTATATGAACGTTCTCATAACCTCCTAAATTATACTCTAAGCATTCAAATGAAGGCTTGTAAGGCTCAAATGATAGTACTTCGCCTGCTTTGCCTACCTTGTTTAAAAAAGCATAGGAATACGCCCCTATATTTGCTCCAATGTCTACTACTGTATCGCCTGCTTTAATATATGGCAATACAACTGGCAAAGAATTTTGATCGAAGTCTAATCTTTTGTTTTGTTGTACCCATAATCCAATATGAGTATCATTCTCTAATATTGCCCAACCCTCTTTTGTCTTAATCATGGTATCTACTTATTAATCTGTGTATTTCCGCAAAGTTCTCTTTGTATGGTCTTAATGAGTGTGCATCTACATATTGTTTATGCTTATCCCATACCCAATTAGTTCTATCTACCCTATCATTTGCCATATCCCTTTTCAGCAAAAATATATCTTTTTTATCCGACATTAGTATTTTTTCAGTTGCCCAAAACTCATCATAACACCAAAACTTATTCTCTATTTTATCGTAACACTCTTTGTTGTTGAAATTACGCTTTAAAAGCATTTCTAAACTTTCACTAAAAATGCTACCTGTTTGTAAAACGTGTTTAAAAACATCACCTTTTGCGACATGATAGCAACTAGGTAGCCTTGAATAACTATCTATACAATCATTCAAATGTAGATACGCATTTGCATTATACCCTGCAATACTTTCTACAAAGTAGTCTTTACTTAATGGTATCATGTCTATATCCGTTATGATTGATACCTTATCCATTTGTTGAGATGCCCACCAATACCTTGCCCAACAAGTCGCAATACCTACATTCTCTTTAGGCTCACCCATATGAATAACCCTACCATGTACCGTTCCAATAGGCTCATTTGAAAAGTATAGCAAAACAGGTGTTATACCTAGTTTTTTCTCCCATATCCATGATATTACAGGCCAAAAATCTAAGTAGTGGCTGTTATCCGCACTCATTACTGCATAGTCTATTTTCATGCAATAAAGATATAAATTATTTCAATATATTTTGAATAATCGGTAATTGTTCATCAAAAGAACCCCAACTCCATAACTGCTCTATGAAGTGGTCTTTATATTCCCAATTTGCTGTATCTGTTAGTATGTAATTATGTGGTTCGTAATTTTCAATAAACACCCCAACTACATTAAATTCTGAAAACCTATCTTGCTTTAACACATAGCTTTTCATGTCCTTTTTAAGTGAATATAAATTTACTAACGTTTCACGTCTGTACATCATGCAGTTTCTACGCATGTACTCATATTCAACAGGTATTTTATAGTCAAAAAACTTTTCAGTTGGCTCTTTCCAACAAATAGCATCACCTACGTGTTCATACTTTGTTTTTAGTATTTCAGTACACCCGTTTTCACGTATTAGCGTTTGTAAGTTAATAGGCCGTTTAAAAATACAATCTGAATCTACAAACATGATGTAATTAGAGAAACAATAGTTATGTGCATTTAGCTTGCAATATTGCTGAAATATATATCCGTTACCTATTTCCTCTTCGAATATTATATGAACCTTTTTAGGCAATACATGTGGATTAAAATCTACATTTGAACCCATAGGCAAAACTATTACCACGTTATCAACTCCAGTTACAAACTTAGATATACTTTCTAAGCAATAGTAAAGGTATGGAAAATCTTTAGGGTAACTTTTAATAAATATATCTATACTCATAATACTATGTTTCTTGAATTTCTTTTAAACCTATCATATACAAACCTAGTGGCATGTCCATGCTTACCTCTAAACTTTGTCAATCCCTCTTGTTCTATCAATAGATTAGCTGTATTAATCCATGACTTATTATCGTATTGTAGTTCGTGTTTCTTGTGGTAAAATTCTCTATTATGTAAGAATAACACGTTAACACCGTTTGTAGCACATTTATAAGGAATCCAAAAATCCCAATGACATTGGCCTAAAACAAATTTACTAGGTGGAAATAAGTTTAAGTATTTCTTGTTAATAAAAAACGTGTCCATACCTCCTAAATAAAGCCTACCTTGTTCAGGCATCTCATCATAGTCAACTCGATGTCCTATCAATACGTTATTTTGCATTTTACGTATAATAGAATTGTAGATAGTCATTTCACCAAACCATATATCTGAATTACAAATACAAAAGTTTTGTTCATCTGAATTACGCATATACTCAAAGATAGCATCTATTGGTAAATATGTTTTACCATATATATCCCTAAACTCTTTATCTGTTTTAACGTAGTTTAGCCCTTCATAAATAGGTACGTTTTCGCTAGTATGATTGATGCTAATCGGATAAAATCCATTTTTCACCCATGAATCTACGGCCTTTTGTTGTATGTCCTTGTTTTTATGTGTTGGACTTACAGAGGTTATAAGTATCATAGTACAAACCCTTCAAGAATATCTTTTTGTTCTAGTGTTAACTCATATTCATCAATATATTCTACAATATGACTTTCAATATTATAAACATCTACTCTTGAACTTTCGTATAACTCTTTTTTAGCCTTGTTTAGTTCTTTTAAATTATCTTTTGAATAAAGATACCTTTCATCTTTTATTAGTAAATTACCGTCTTTATCTACACTTGCTTTGTCAATATCTAAATCCTTTAATTTATCTACATATTCTTCAATAGTATTAGCTAGTTTCTTTTGCACTTTTTTCATTGCATATGATAACTTACTTTCGCCTTTGTTCTTTTTTACATACTCATTTACAAAAGCATTAAAATCTAGTATTTGCTCAAATGTTTTTTCCATAACTTTATATATTTTCACAAATATATATAAATTACTTTACACTAAAAAAAATACGGTTATTTTATTACAACCGCATCAATAATGTCAATAGTAGCTATGTCGATAGCAAATTCTTTTGCCATTTCTTCTTTTAAGATAAAATAAAAGATGTTTTCAATAATATCCATCGAACTCGCACTACCAGCACCTAATTTAGCTAAATAAGTATTAAAAGCATTCTTGTTCACACTTACGTTAAAAGGTCTTATATTTACCTTTTCGCCTTGTGATGTGTAATAGTATTGACCGCTTATACGAATATTTTTAAATTCAGTTACATCAAATACTAATATTTCAGCTTCAAAAAAGTCTTTTTTTCTTTCTATTAAGCCTGTATTGAAGTCTATTTTTACGTTTGTCTTTAATTTCATTTTAATTTATTTTAACTATTATAATTTAACCCACGCTCCATTTTCGTAACCCCAAAATCCAACGCTTGTAAACGTTCCATTCGTATCTGTTACATATAAAGATAAGCCGTTTACGCCTGTTATTGCACTTGCTTGCGTTGCAGTCATTCTCGCTGTTAAAAAACCTCCGACGGTACTTGATATTTCAAGCCTTGAACTCGCATTTGGTGTTGCCGTTCCTATGCCTACTCTTGTTTCTAATAGCGTAACAAAATTACCTCTTTCAATATAAACGGCTGTATTAATAGCGCCTCCCGTTATATTCATGTACAACCCGTATTTATTTGTCGATGCCGCAGCTGCTGAAGATTGTATTGTTACTATCGTGCTATTACCGCTTGATATGTTTTCTTGATTAAACGAAGCCATTTGTGTGTGCGTGCTTGCCCCAATACATTGGAATTTAATTGTTGTACTGGGTGCGTTACCTAAATAAAGACCACCTCCAACTGAATATATGTGTGAGCTATCAATAATGTACATAGCTAAGTTTCCTGTGCTTGATAAATACGTCGATCCACTTACTGCAATACCAATACCAACGTTGTAACTTACACTATTTGTAACTGATGTAACGGCTTCTATTGCCGTTGGTTTCTTAGCCGCATCCGCATTCGTTCCGCTTGCATTCGTACAAGAAAATAAACTTTGATTCTCGGTATCTACATACGTTCTATAAAATTGGTATCTGTATGTACTTGAACTAACGCCACTTATAATGCTTGCATTATACCCACTACCTATTGTAACACCAGCAACCGTATCTGTGCTTGGATTACGCACAAACCTAAAACCGCTACCAAAACCGCTAAAGGTTAATGTATCGCTTGTTGCACTTGCAAACATACCACCATGAACGGTATAAGAACCGTCCGAAGGGCGTGCCATTTCAATACCTATACCTGTTGTTTGGGTCAAAATAGTCGCTAAATTATGACCTGCCTTCCATTTGCTATTTGCTGTGCTAGTAGTAAAATAAGCAGTTCCTGAACCATCAATATTTAACTTTAAAGTTTGTGTATTATCAGTAGTTCCCGTTGATCCAGCAGGCGAAGTATAAACATTAAATTGTGATGTACCTGTACCAGTTGATATACCACTATATATATCGTAATTACCCCCGTTTTTATTAGTCGCACCACTTGTTGCACCGCCTGCATAATGGCTAAACGATACCCCTGCTGTATCTGCTGTTGTATGTCTATTAACACCAAATGTACGTGCTGTATTACCTCCAAAACTGAATGAATAAGTATAAGTAGCTGTATTAAAACCTATGTTTGTACCGTTATCAGTTAAAGTACCATTTGTAAAGGTATTAGAACCTGTTGATACGGGTATAAAACCTGTTGTAACACCACTTACTCTTGCATACGTTGCATTGTTCACATATGCAGACCCGTTCCATGCTAATACATCATTTGTAGCTAATCCTGTAATAGTTACATCTGTAATATCATCTAATGCAACAGAGCCCACTAGTGCTACAAACTCAAATGTTTCTGTTGCTGAATTATAACTAATAGTATCACCATTACTCAAATAAGTAGTATCAACATCGGTTAAACCTACTAAGGTACTTTGACCTATTCCTAACTCATTAGCAATTTGATTAAAGAAATTAGCCTTTGTAAATTTCTTGTACGCTGTACCCCTTTGTAGTAAGTAGTAGTCGGTACTATCTGAACTTACAACCTCATCATATTGACTTATATATTTACTCATCTTATTATATTTATTCTAGTGAAATTACAGGATCATTTGTTTGTGGATCAATTAAGCAAAGGTCATCTTCAGGATTTAAGACACAAACGGTGTCATCGCTACAACCTATGCCTAATGATACACATGCTTTACTTTCTATTGTACTATCTACTTCTAATAATTGCAACGTTACCAAACCTGCATTATCTAAGTTACCATCGTATTGTAGGCTGAAAAACTCTTCTCCGTTTAATTGGTATTCTGTATTATCAACGTATATATGATCTAATCCTATTAATGCAGTAACAAAGTCTAACATGTATTCAGGTAACAAAGCCAGCTTTAATTGCTTAACCTTTTTACGTTTAAAATACGCAGTTCTAGTGTTGTTTAATGTACCGTATGTATAAGACTTAGCTTCAAATGTATATTGTGGATTAACTATCGCACCTTCTACCCTTGCTCTTAAATCAAAGCTACTAGAACCAAAGTTAAGGCCAAAAGTATAATCTACATCGCTACAACCATGTAATACAACCGTATCACAAACATTATCGTTTAGTTTTATTTTTGTGCTTATATAATTACCTTCTAAATCATTCTCATTCTGTAAATAAATACGTGCTATACTAACTTTACACGTAGCACCGCCACTCATAGCTATCTGAAATGTTAATTGCCCTCCATCGGAAATAAAAGAGCCTGTTTTGTTACCATTACCAGCAACTACATGACTATCATTATCACCTGTAAAGCCTACTAATAAAGTAATACCTCCAGTACCTAAAGAAACATCGGTAAAAGTAACTGTATAATTATAGGTTAATCCAGCAACAGGTGCTACATCGGTAACTATCTGAAAATAGCCTATAACACCTGCAATATGTGTTAGTTGTATTTTACTATCTCCATTAAAAGTACCTATGATGTTTGCACCATTAAAATCTAGTTCTTCTATTTGTGAATAGTTAAAGTCTTGATTAGGTAAACCGTTTTGTAAGTTAGTATTTATTGATGGATCACATACCTCTATTTGGTAGCACCCACTACTTATTTCTAAATCGGTATAGTCTACACTTAATGTAATGTTATTGCCTATTCTTCTAAAAGGCTCACTACCGTAAGGATATGTACCGTTTAAGTATTGATATAACGCCCATGATCTTACAACCGTATTATCAGCTAAATTACGAACTAAAAATACATAGTTTAAGTCTACTGCATAGGCTTTTACATAGTCTATTTGTACATCTGTATCTATTTCACTTGATGCCCATGTAACGGCTGTTGTTTTATCTGAACTTGTGTACATTCCGTACAATTCAAATACCCCTGTTTGACCTGCTGGAATGATAAGGTATTCACTACCTGCAAATAAAGTAATACCATAAGTATTAGCATTTACTTTTACCTCTACTTTCATTAAAGCATTTTCACCAAATGGAGCGTATAAGCTATTTGGATCAAGTATCATATATCCACTACCACTAACAGGCATTTCAGTTCTAATAACACCGCCTGCCCATGATAAGTTAAGTAAATCCCATCCAACAGAACTGCTAACAAAATCACTATTGTAAATAAGTTGTTCTGCATTAGCATTTGGGTAAACATTGAATTGTACTTGTGTAACATCATCAGCATTCACAAGTGTCTTATATTCAATATCATTTAGGTTAGTACAAGTAGTTTCGTTACCTGTAAAGTAAACCGCCTGATTCCTTATTATGTCGAAATTTCTACTTAGCATCTATTTTTTGACTAGCTACAACAAATTTACATAAATTATCTTTATGGTCGATCGTTAAATTTTTCACAATTCCTCTTGCTGTAATTTCGGGTGTATTTATATTTGCATTTACAGAACTAGAAGCTATAATACTGTTTATTTCATCGTTTGTTAACCAGCTATCAAAAGAAATATCGTATATATTCACGTTTTGTGATTGGCTTGTGGTAATAGAACTACCACCGTTAACGGTATCGGTACATGCAAAGTATAAAGGCTTGAATAAGAATATAGAACCCCCTGTTTGCCCTTCATAATCTGTAAAATAAATATCATCAGGTCTTTCGTAAATATGTGTAGGAATACCCATTGGCGTTCCATCTATTCTAGCGTATTCAGCTAAATATATTTCAAGTTCTACGGTATCACTAGCTTCTAAAAATATAACTTTTGATGTTTTGCCATTCCAAGCAAAGGCTGTTGTATATTCATTTGCAAATGTAGCATTAACATCAATATCAGTAGCTTCACCATCTACTGCCCAAAATACTGCATTAACACCTGCTGTTTGTGCTGATAATAACACATCACCGTTAACCGTTACCGTTCCAGCCGTTGAATAAATAGTACCACTATACCTAGATCCCGTTCTATCTAATTCAGTACCCCCACTATCTCTACGTACAAATGTTTGTTCATACGTAAACCTTCTAAAAGCCTTATTTGATACAAAGAAATTAGTTAAGGCTTCAAATCTATAAAACCCTGTTTGAGGGCAAACAAATACACTATTAGCTTGTGTAACCGCATTACCTTGTACCGTTCCGTTACCAAAGTTATTATTAGTGTCAAATGGTAATATAGAACTACCATTTGGTAGTATAGTAGCTGAATAATCGTTTTTAAACTGGCATTTGGTAGTTTGATCTTTACGTACCCCATTTACGTTTATTGGATTGTTATAACTATATGATGTTTGTGTGGTTTGATTAGTAATACTTCCAGCACTTAAAAACACATCATCGCTATCTTGTACGTGTATTACTAAATCACCATATATAACATGTCTACTAAGAATAGCACTATTGATAAACATTTGATTGTAATAGTATTCAGAATTATAAAGGTTGCTAAATCCTAAAGTATCACCCTCAACCGCACAATTTGTATCGCTATTGTATTGAATTATAAATATATCACCATCAAAACCTTCATCACTCCTAGCCTTAGATAGTATGTTATGATCTATTACCCATTCAATAGATAAATCTAGTTGATTCTGCGTTACGCATTCTTTTTGAATTGTAAAGACTTCATTTGCAAAAGAATTACCGTTAATAATAGGAAAGTGGTACGTAGGTAATATTTCACTATTGGTCTGCATGCTTGAACTACTACCTAGTTTAACGCTATTGTATAGCTTGTTTTGATCTATTTTAATATTTAAGCTAGTTACATCGGTTATTTCTAAAGTATGTCCAAACGATGTTAAGTACGATTCGTTTTCAACTCTCATTGTAATATCAGATCCATCTATCTCAAATACTATTATTACGTTCATTAATTTCTTAACGTGATCGAATAAATCCTGTAATGTAAAGAATGGATAATCGCCTGCACCCGTTCGATATAAAACACCATTTGTAAGTATAATCTTTTGATCTACTGGCAATCCATCATACCAAGCACTCTCAAAAGTTACTTCATTATCTGAAATATAACTAACTACGTGTGTAAAAACGTCTACTAAATCCCAACCTTTAGCAGAACTATTAACTAATGGTGTTGGTTCGCTTGCATACCAAAAGGTTAAATCACATAGTTCTATTAATGTAGGGGGAACTAAAGCTATTTGAGCACCTATTGTACTACTCTTAGTTTGCTCTGCTTTCATATTTACAGAAACATCCCAATTACTAGATATTTTAGTTTCCCAACTATTATTTACAAAAGAAACATCTACACTACACTTTTTTACATCAAAATCACAATCAGTAATGAATAAAAACCCATCAAAGATCGTATATTCAAAGTCATGACCTTGTTTATATACTTTAGCCGTTAACTTACCACAATAAGAATCAATAAGCCTATCAAATAGATATTGGTATGTATCACCAACAAATGTAAATACCGTAGGCATAATGATCTTATAAATACCCATACCCTCATCATAAACAACGCTATGTTGTACGGTCTTATCCTTAGAAACATCGGTAATATTACTAACTACATTACCGTAACTGTCTGTTATTTCTACTCTAAACATTAAATCTTACGTTTATTAGTGTATGGCCTACCCTCTTTTAAAGCATCTCTTATTTCTCTTAGTATTTCTCTATTCTTTTGGTCTGAACTTAATAAATTAGCATCGTTAAAGCTATTGATAATACTTTGTCTTATGTTTTCACGTTCCTTTTTTAATGCAGGTATGATGTACCTACGCTTGTTATACTCTTCAAATGAACCCTTGTTAATATGCTCTAAAACATCCATATGTTTAGGTGTTTGTAACTTATTTACGATAAATTCGTTACCCTCCGCTTCAATAATAACACCGCCTTGTCTATGGCTTTTACCTTGTATTAACCCCCCTTTCTCAAATTTAGGTAAAGGTTGTGATTGAATTGCTGCAACTTCGGCAGCAACAGATAAACCTACTAAAGCACCTGCAATAGGACCTAACTCGATAAACGCTTGTAAGGTTGCTAAACCCCCTTTTAATATTGCTTGGAATGATGCAACCGCCTTTTCACGTTCTTGTTGTTTTAAACGTAAACTTGCTATCTCTTGGTCTGCTTTCTTTTCAGCTTTTGTCTTTTCAGATTGGTATTTCTTTTCGTTAATAGTTCCCCGTTCTAATTGGTCATCTAAAGACTTAATCTTAGAATCCCTTATCATTTCTTGATTATCTATTTCAGTTTGTGTAAGGTTATTAGATATTTCAAGTAA
>Ga0209582_1000670_pt1 | contig 19342 bp, 19 predicted proteins | sample KloWWTmetKNB5Kit_FD_187176 | JGI IMG/M metagenome (GOLD analysis project Ga0209582, IMG submission 187176) | Active sludge microbial communities from Klosterneuburg, Austria, studying microevolution and ecology of nitrifiers - Klosterneuburg... | ecosystem: Engineered > WWTP > Aerobic digester >...
TTTGTCGAACAGGTCACCGGAACAGTGGAAGATGAAAGTTGAACCAACACAAGCACTTGGTTCTGATATGGGAAACATAACATTCAGGGTAAAAAGAAGAGGCGATTAAGTGTTAATAAATATATTTTGATATATTTAAAGTTATTAGTTACTTTGTTTCATGGTTATAATATACGCTGTATCTTCGGTCATCACAATAATTTTAACGGTAAAAATTGTTTTAATAGTAAAGGTATTCAGAGAATTTTATGAGTGACAATAAAGAGCTTTTTTGTTGGGCCAGAAAAAGAATAAAGAAAGGTGACAAAGTACAAGTTATTTATAACTCTTGCACAGCTTATGACGGGCTTACTGGCGAGGTTGATCAAATCGCTGGTGAAGAGGTCCTAATCGTTTTCAGCGATAACAAAGGATCTGACTGGTTAAGTATTAACGATATTGAATTGAAAAAATGAAAAAACACGAAGCACCAAAAAAAAGAATTTGCGTTGAATACAAGGGGGGTGAATTGATCTTGCCTCCGGGTCACATTGTATTTGAATTGAACGTTAAAACAGGCGAAGTTTATGAATGTAAGCTGATCAAAGTCATGAAGCCAATCAGTCAAATACTTAAAGAAACTTTTCTTCCAGCACTTTTTCCAAAAGATAAGCGTGAACGTTATGTGGTTCCAGAACGTGGCGAAGATTTCCTTCAGTTGCCAGCAAGCGATCTTTATAAGGCAAAGATCAAATTCAAAAATCTCACAAAATCAATAGGTATTAAAGTAAAAATTTAAGTATGTCATTAAGCATAACTGGAACAATCATCAAGATATTTGATGAAAAGCACATAAGCGAAAAATTCAATACGCGTGAATTTGCTATTGAAGTTTATCATCCACAATACCCACAAAAGAACTCGTTCACATGTGTTAATTCTAAATGTGACCTTCTGATCAATCGGCAACCCGGTGATGTGGTAAATGTTCATTTCAATATCAAAGGCCGTGAATGGGTATCACCAAACGGAGAAATAAAGTATTTCAATACGCTTGAAGCATGGAAGATCGAAGACGTTAAAGCAGAATGACCAGCGATTCAATCATAAAAAAGGATCTTGAAGATCAAGAAAAGAAACGAGTTAAAGAGTTGATCAATAACATTGAAAAGCTTTACCCATGCAATAACAAATTTCTTTACCCAGATAACTACTATACAATTTACGCAAAAGGATTACGAAATGATTCACGAAAAAATAATAAAGTCAATAAATAGTTGTGAAAATCTTGTTCAGTTGAACACATGCAAGAACTTCAAAAACCTTCCTTGCATCAAAACTGAAGAGCAAAGAAAAAGACTGAAACTATTGATCGATTTCAAAAGACAAAAACTTCTATAAAAAACCAAATATGAACAAACATGAATTAGCTAAATTTTGCCTCCTTCAATGGTTGGCAGAAAGAAAAATTGTCAAAAGAAACAAGGCAAAGGAAGATCTTGATGAAAAGTAAGATTAAGCCAGCATTTAGGTGCTGGTTTTTTCTTTTGTACATTTGTAATAATGAGCCAACAGATTCAAACCAAAGATTTAGTTTACAGCGATCCACAAACAGACGTTCTTGAATCAACAGCTGATCGTATTCTGTTTCATGCCGGAATCGGATCTGGAAAAAGCCAAGTGATTGGTGTTATTTCAGCTGAATTTGTTTTGAATAACCCAGAGGCGATTGGATTCATTGGCGCAAACACATACCAACAGTTAACGAAATCAACATTAGCGCGTGTTTTTACTGTGTGGCAAGAACAGTTTGGCTTAATGCGTGACGTTCATTATGTTGTTGATCACATACCACCACAAGGTTATAAAGAGTTTGGAACGCCATTAAAAACGTATGAAAATGTGATAAGTTTTCAGAATGGCGCGAAGATTTACGTTGCTTCATTGGATAATTACAAGGTGATCGATGGTACGGAGTTGGGTTGGGCCTGTTTAGATGAAACAAAAGATACAAAAGAAGAGGCCGTTAAAGAGGTAATCATTGCGCGTTTAAGACAGAAAGCAATGTTGATACATGAAAACGGTGTGATTTATAAATACGCAAATCTTCAAAATAAGCTTGATTCTGGCGAATGGAAGGAATGTGAAGATCCAGAAAAGGTTGGTTACTATGTTGACAAACACGGAAAATTGATAGGCGGATATAACCCTCTTTATATTTTCACATCACCGGCAAAAACAAAATGGTTAAGCGATTGGTTCAATCTTGACGAAGAAGCCGAAGAAATTTCAAAGCAGATCTTTAGCAAAGAAGATTATTACAGAAAAAGAACGGGCCGGCAACTTGTGATCATTGCAAGCACTTATCACAATCAAAAGAATTTACCACCTGGATACATTCAAGGCATAATCGATGATCTTGCCGGTAACGAAGGCTTAATTGACATGCTTATTTACGGTTCGCCATTTGGTAAATCTGGAGGCGAATTTATAACAACTTACAGCCGTTTACAGCACGTAAAAGAGTTTGCACCTTGGCCAGAATTACCTGTTCATGCAACTTTTGACTTCAATATAGTTCCTTACATTTCATGCACACTTTGGCAGATAAAGTTCATTGAAGAGAAAAAACGCTGGCTTGTTCGATGCTTCGATGAATTTTGTTTAAGCAATCCAAAGAACAACAGCGAATCCTTGTGCGAAGAGATCATAACGTATTACGAACCATTACTAAAAAACGGATTATTTTATTACGGCGATTGGAACGGTAACACCGAAAACACAGCAACGAAGGCTTTGAGATCTAATTACCAAGTTATTGAACGAATGATGCAACCGTACTTATCCAATGCAAGTAAGCGCGTAATCACAAACCAAGGACTTGAAAAAAGGCGAAGATTTATGAACAAGCTATTCAAGGGTGCTTTTCCGCTTGACATTGAAATAAACATTCGATGTAAGGAATTACGCGCTGACTTGGAATTTTGTAAAGAAGGTCCAGACGGTGGAAAACTGAAGCAATTAGTTGAAAAAGAAGGCCGGAAATTCCAGGAAAGAGGGCATAATTTGGATAATAGCGAGTACTTCTTCACTTCAGCGTTTGATATTTTCTTTAACCAATAGCTTGTTTTTTAGTTATATTTGTTCAAACCAAACCCATGAAAAATGCCTAAGTTGCCTTTATCCGAAACATTGCCAGAACTTCTTTTAACGGCAAAACATCAATTACGTCATGTTGATTACGATTATGTAACAAAGATGGCGAAGGATTACATGATGTATTCAACCGGTGTTGGTATTGAAGAAAAACTTAAAAGGTTTCACGGTGGAGAAACAACTGACATGTTCGATCAACGCGTAATTCTAACAATGACGAATGTTGCTGACATCGTTAATAGTTGTGTGAAGCCGTTGAATAAAGCATCAAGAACACCGGCAACAATTTTAATGAATTGGACTGGAAAAGATGCCAAGGAACAGAACACCAATAGAGAAAAAATAAACGAAGTACAAAAGAATTTTTGGGGGAAAAGATCTGTTAAAGACTTCCTTACAGCGCGTGTTGGTTTAACTGACAGTCAAGATCCAAATTCATTCTTGGTAGTTGAATTTAAAGAAAAGGTTAATTCACAAGATCCCACCAGCGAAAAACCAAAGCCTTATCCGTTTGAAGTTAACAGCACTGAAGCGGTAAATTACATTTACAAGAATAACGAACTTCAATGGCTTATTGTTCGAAAAGAAATAGTTCTTACTTACGGAGATAAAAAAGCACCTGGCGAAAAGCTTTATTTTTACAAGGATACGCATAATGTTGTTGCAACTGAAATACACAAAGAATCGATTGGTTCATTCATGCAGTCAAACCCTTTTGTATTGCTTAATACAGTTGAAAATTACGATAGTTTAAAGCCAGAGGTAAATTACATTTTTGTTACGGATGAAGATGAAGCGAAGTCAAGATACTATGTGATCAACGTATTCGAACACGGCCTTCCATTTGTTCCAGCTGTTCGATTCGGTACGCTTACAGATCCATTAAAAAGGCATCGCGTTTGTATGCCGATCATATCACCAGCGAAAAGTTATTTTGAAGATTCCATTCAAACAATGAGTGAATTTTCAATTACAAAGCGCTTACATACATTCCCTCAAAAATGGCAGTATTTACCGAAATGCGATAAGTGTTTTAAAGGAAAATCAAAAGACGGTATTACTGATTGCGTTGAATGTAAAGGGACCGGAACAGTCACACATTCAAGTTCACAAGATATTGTTGGAATCAGAATGCCAGATGAATTGAAAGATGTTGTGAACCTTGACTTGATGGCAACCTACAAAGGGCCTCCAATCGATTTAGTGAAGTTCCAGAAAGAATTTGGCTTTGAAGATCTAAGGCGTTACGCTCAAAGCGCTGTTTATAACAACGAAGTAGGAAGACGAAGAGTGAAGACAGCAACCGAATCAGAAATTGATTCAGAAGCGGTGAATGATACTTTAAAACCGTATGCTGATAACTTCAGTTCAATTTATGAGTTTGTTTTCACTTGCATTGCACACTTAATTGATCTTGGAGAAAACTTTCAGATCGTTCATCAATTCCCGGATGATCTTCAGATTCAAACAATGACTGAAATTCTTGATGATCTGAAGAAAGCAAACGAAACAGGCGCTTCAAGTCACATCAAAAAAGCTCTTCAAAGCAAGCTTACAAGAAAAATTTATGTCGATCAACCGGCTGAAATTCTAAAGTTTGATACAAAGAATAAATACTATCCATTCCCAGGTAAAACAGAAACGGAAATTCAGTTCATTCTTGCAAACGGGAAAACAACTAAGTATGCATCAACTCTTTATTCTCATTTCGATCTGATCTTTTCGGATCTTGAATATGATAATAGACAAACAAACCCACCAACAGATTTTTATCAACTCGACGAAAAGATTCAACGAGAACAGCTAAAAAAGAAAGTTGATGAATACATCAAGATGATCGATTCTGAAGTTGTTTCAGATACTTCGAGTCAATTCGGTGGTGATACTGGAAATCAACAATGATTAAATGGCAGATGATAAGAAAAGGCAAGCGCTTTCTGAAGCCAGGCAAGAATACTTAATTAAGCGCGAAGAACTACTTCAGCGAAAAGTTGATAAACTTGGGTTGATCTTGTTCGATAAGATCAATGAACAGTTTTTAAAACAACTTTCTGTTTCTCCAGATGGCAAGATCGAAAACAATGGTCAGAATATACGCGCCGTAAGTGCTATTGATGCCATTTACAACAACTTCAATAAGAATTACAACATTCCAGTCATTCGATCATTCACAAGCGATTTAAGCAACATTGGACCGTTAATCGAAGCTTATTTCGATGAAGTGATGCAATCGCCAACAGCCGTTTCGCGTTACCGGGCCGAAACAGTGGTGAATGAACAGCTTGGTTTAACAAGAAAAGGGACCATTGTTAAAGATGGCTTCACTGATAAATTCATAAGAAGCAATGAAGTAACACAGGCAATCAAGGAAAAAACACTTCAAGCGATCACACAGGGCAAAGGCTTTCAACAGTTAAGAAACGATCTAAAGGAAACGATTCAAGGCGTACCGAAACAGAACAACGGAAAACTTCATCAGTATTACAGAAATAATGCCTATGATACTTATACAAAAGTAGATCGGTTGTATGCTGAAACGATGGCCAAAGACTTAAAATTGATTTGGTTCTATTGGTCTGGTGGTGTTATACCAACAACACGTGCTTTGTGCCGTCACATGAACGGAGGACTCACCAATGACGTTGATTTAAAAAAGCTCACATACAACAATTTAAAGACGAATAAAGATTCAAGTAAAGATTTAAGACATGGACTTGGAGGCGCTGACTGGAAGCCAGTTAAACAATTGGGTAGGTACGGGTGCAGACATTTAAAAGACTATGTTAACACATCATTTGCAATGAAGAGAATAAAGGATATAGTTAATTTAAACGAGTTGACAATTCGGCCTATAAAGATCACTCCAATAAAAAAGTAACTAATAATTATCGTATTCTGATTTAGGAATTTCATTGAGGCCAAGAATAGCTTCAGTAACAATTGAAGACCCTTCTTTGGCTTTAAATTCAAATTCACCTTTAAACTTTACAAAGAAAGAATTTGTTTCTGTATCAAATCGAACAACAGCGTTTTCGAAATCGTATTTTAAATAAACAGGTTTGCCAGAAGAAATAAGATCTATTACTTTGTCGAATGACACGAACTAAAATTAATAAATAAACATGGATATTTTCATAACCTAAATGTTAAAAACGATTGTTTCTGTTAATAATTATCCATTCATAGTGATTATTAAGTACTTATATTTGACGAAACAAAAAACAAACATAAAATATGCCAGTAGTAGCTTACAACAAAAAAGGCCAAAAACAAGTTTTCAGTGATATTGCCTGGAAAATGTTAGGCAAAGACAAAAACGGATGGGTTGAAAGGCCTTCACAAACGATTGTGAACAAAACAGAGGTTGAAAGGCCAGACATGGGACCAACATCCGTAAAAAAAAATCAAGTGATCGAAAACCATGTAAACCCTGTCAAGAACGAAGAAATCATTAATGGTATTACTGAAGAAGAAGTAACAGAAAACCAAATCGCTGAATCAGAAAGTAAAAAATCTGAATTTCTTGAAGCCGTAAAAGGTTTGAGTAAAACGATCATAAAGGATTATTTCGATTCACAGAATCCACCGATTAAATACAAAAACAAAGACAGTGAAGAAGTGCTTCAAAAGCAATTTGCTGAACATTTGAATTACGATATTAACGAACTTCAAAAAGCAATCGGATAATATGTATTTGATCGAAAACGTTTCAACGAAAAAGAATTACACATGCTCTAAAGAAGAGTATGAAAAATTCTATAAGGGAAAGCTTAACTGGAAGGTAATCAATCAAGATTACCAACCGGGAAAAGAGAAAAGCCAAGTGATCGAAAACAAAACAATTGTAGTATCAAAAAAAGAAGTAATAAAAGAAGAAAAACCAAACACTAAAAAAACAAACACAAATGAAAAAAGCTGAAAAAGACATTATCACTGCGTTTTTGGGTAAAACGTTAAACCTCCCTTCTGAAACGGTTGCCTCACTGTTTGAAAAAAATGGGGATGAAGAAGATTTAAAAGCAGATGCCGGGAAGATTTTAGAGGATGCAGATGCATCACGTGTGCAATCATTTAAGGAAAAGGAAAAAACCTTATTCGACAATGGTTACAAAAAAGCACAAGTGGAAGTATTGAGCAAACTCGAAAAAGAAATTTCGGATAAGTTTGAAATTAAATCTGACAAAAAAGGCATTGAACTAATCGAAGAAATCGTAACTGCTAAAACGAAGGTTCCAGATCTTGATGAAGACAAAGTGAAAGTTCACCCGGTTTACACAAAAGCCGAAAAGGAATTTCAAAAGAAACTGAAAGAACAGGAAGAAACGTTTAAAGCACAAATCGAAAACAAAGAAAAGGAATTTGCCAAGAAGGAAACTTTAACAGGCATTAAATCGCGTGTTCGTTCTGTTCTTGAAGAGCAGATCAAACCGATTTTCGGAACAAAAGATAAGGCAAAGATCAACAACCAAATTGATCGCTTATTGATGTCAGAAATCGAACAGTTTGATTACAGCATTCAAGATAACGAAATCATTGTGATGAAAGAAGGCAAGCGCTTAGAAGATAAGCACGGGAAACCAATTGCTTTTGATTCATTCTTGAAAGAACACGCTTCAAAACATTGGGAATTTGAAACAGGCCAATCGCGCCAAGGTTCCGGAGCATCAAACGATGATAACAAAGGAAACGGGCAGAATGGAAATGGTCAAGGTTCTGGTGCAAAATGGACTGGTAAACTACCTTCAAATGATGCTGAATACAGCGAAATCTTTAAAGGCTTAAAAACAGCTGAAGAGCGTGTTGCCTTTAACGATGCAGTGGAAGCATCAAAAGCCAAAGTTTAACATTTAAAAACCTAACCCTTAAACGCGAGTGACGTTAATTCACTCACAAAAAAAATGGCAGCATCAGAAACAGCCGGTACATTTACTTGTACCGAATTACAAAAAGTGATCGCAAAGATCGACAAAGCCTGGATGGATAACCAGACAAACCAAGATTACGTTCCAAACATCGGTGTTCTTGAAGCGCTTCGTAAGGAACAAACAGCACGTTTAAAAGAGATCGAAAACCCGGACAAAGACAAAACAATGCGTATTTGGTGGGTAGCTGATTGCAGTACTGGAGTAGTTGAATGTGAAGACGGTGGTGATGATTGTGACTGGACTGGACCAGAAGTTGAATCAAGATGCAAAGATTATGCGCTTGACATCTGTTCAGAAGTTAAGTTCACAATTTCAAGCGAAGTTTTCCGTACAAACGAAGCTTCACGCGAAGATGCCCTTGCAATTGCATTCATGGCAAGAATGAAAGAACTTGATGAACATCTGGCTGGTAAAGCAGTTGCGAAATTAAATTCATTCGTTGGAACCAATCAATACACTGGTGGTATTGGCCAAGTAAGTGGTGTTACTACTTATATTCCGGCTAACTATTGGGGACCTGACATGTACGGTTATTTCGGAATGGTAAAGATCTTGAACAAGTTTCAAAATCCTTTCTTGATTCACGGATCTAACCTTTTTCAAACTAACTGGCAAGCTCAATACAATGCGCAAAATGCAAACGGTAAAGACGGCCAGGCCAAATTAGGAACAATGCGTTCTTATTGGGATCTGTTCAACATTGATACTGTAAACTCACCTGATCAGGTTTCTTACATGATCGAAAAAGGTGCGGTTGCTTTTGCAAATAAAGCGCGTTATCCATTGAACAACCCTAAAGAATTTAAGTTTGGAAGCCGTTGGTCAATTGAAAGTAAAGCTTTACCTGGAGTGTTTTACGATGTGTATTACAAAGAGCGTTGCGATGATAACGATGAAATCTATTATGATTTCAAGATGAAGGTTCGCGCTGGTATCTTCAGCAATCCTTACGGTTGCAACGAAGACAAAACAGGAGTTCTTAAATTCGTTTGTGGTTCAGCGGATGAATCATAAAAAAGCGCTGGCAACAGCAACATAAATTGTGTTTGTTTATGTGTAAAACCCGGTCATTAATTTGGCCGGGTTTTTGTTTTTATTTGTAAATTGCATCATGCATTTTTATTCAACTTATTTTAATTTTAATTTAGCACAATGGATTGTCTTTCAAATATTATAGGTTTGTCAAGAACCGAATGTGAATGTTTAACTGATCAATTGCCAACTGGCAGTGATGAAATTTCAGATTACAATGAAAGTGAATCTGGCGTGTTCATGGATGAACTTCCAGGCTTCAATGTAAATGTTGCTTCTGGTGCAGATGATTGCGCAAAGGGTGGTATTTGGGAGCGAATGAACAGGGCCAGAGCGAATGCAATTCTTGATTACAAAACACATTTACTTTCTTGCATTGGTAAAACGTATAAACCAAGGATAAACAATTTCAGTGGTTTACTTGGTGAACCTACATTCAAAGGGACTTCAGCTTTTACAACAGCATACGCCGGAATGAAGATCACACCACATCAAGTAAAAGGCGCTTTCATTTACATTAAAAGAATCGGTGTTATTGTGAATCAAAGCACGAATGTAAACGTGAAAATTTACAGCAATAAAAACACTTACACTGAATTATTTTCATCAACTATAAGTTCAACAGCCGATGCAGTAACATACGGAACGCTTGCAACACCACTCGAATTACCTATGTGGGATGATAGTGGTTTAAGAATAAAGTATTTCGTATTGATGGAATTGAACGGAACATTTCAACCGAAAAAGAATAAAAAATCATGTGGTTGCGGTGGTTCGAAAAACAGGGAACCGTTTCTTGAATGGTTATCGCTTGATGGCGTGAGTGGTGATGATCTTGATTTGATTGATAGCTTTAATGTAAATGATAAATTAAACGGAATAGTTGTTGATGCAGATGTGAAGTGTAAAGCTTCTGAAATCATTTGCAGTTCACAATACCCAATGGATTTTGAAAACGATCCGAATGCATTAAGTACGGCTTATGCTATTCGTTACCGGGCAGATGCGATTTTGTATGAAGATCTTCTTGGAAGTGATAATATCAACCGAATGACAATGATGAACCGTGAAGATATGGCCAAGTATGCAACCGAATGGAACGATAAATTCATGCAGTGGATAGATTACGTTTGTTTGAATACAAACAACATGCGCGAAAACGATTGCTGGATCTGCAAAGAAGGAAAAAACGATATTATAAAAAGAAGCATTAAAGTGACTAAATGAACATTGAACAATTCAATAATAACGTAACAAGGTTTCTTGTTCAGTTACCGTTAAATGTTCAAAGCATAAATAAATCTTTGGCGCTTTCTTCTATTCCTTTAATCAAAAAACGTTTAATCGATGATGGCATAACTGGCGAAGGAAAAAACCTTGGCAAATACAGTGATCGGCCAATGTCACCTGGCTTGGTGATCAATAATAGTTTAGGAATTGGCGCGGATAAGAAAGTACAAAAGTATTTGAAAGATCAAACGAAATCGAATCCAGGAACAGCGCCAACAATTTCTTATAAGAAGTTCCGTGAATTGAACAACAGGCCAACACAACACGTTACATTATCATTCACCGGCGAAACGCTGAATGATGTTTCAATAATTTCAAATGTGATCACAGGAAGTAAGGTCATAACATTGGTTGCTTCAAAAAACAGTAAATCAAAAGATGTTTACAATAAAAAAGGGAAAAAGACAGGGACCGTTGGAACTGGTGACGTTCTTGATTCACTTGGTGATCGTTACGGTGACATTTTGAGCTTGACAAAACAGGAAGAGCAAGAAATCGCTGAAGCTTTTGATGATTCGATTCAAGAACTAATAAACAAATACCTATGATACAATACGAAATAAGCCTTCTAATAGCTGTATTTGCTTTTGTTTACACTAACTTACTCACAGATGAAGATCAACTGTTTAATGGCCTTTATAATTGGCTTGAAACGAAGTTAACGAACCTTGATGGAACAATTCACTGGCTTTTTAACATCACAATAGGATGCGAAAAGTGTGTTGCTGGTCAACTTGCTTTATGGATATACCTTTACTGTAACCCGATTAATTATATTTTGCACCCATTAAGAACGTTTTTTCTTCATCTTGCATTTATAACAGTCACAATTTTGATCACCGCACTAATTAAAAACATATACAAACAAACACAAAAATGAGAAAAGAACTAAAAAAAATCGATCTGAAGGAAGGGAAATTTACGGCCAATGGTCACAATTATTCCATTCTTTCGGCAATTCCCTTATCGCGTTATAAGGCATTTAAGAAATTACAAATTCGCCTTGCGTTTGGCATGGATACAAAAACACTTTTACAGAATTGTAAAAAGGCTTTTGCTTATCTTAATTCACCAAAGCCAGAACCAGCAAATTCAGCGATCATCATTCACAACATTATGAATGGAATTGCAGACATTGAAGATGAAAGCCGTGAAGATCCAGCATTGATGATTTGTGCATTGATCATTGTTCGTGAAGGCGAAGATGAAGGTTCATACGATGAAAAATTGTGTGCTGAAAAAATTGCTGATTGGGAAAAGGAAGGATTCGGACCGGATGATTTTTTTCAATTAGCTCTGATTTCTATGGAAAACTTCAAAGAAACATTCGACTTGTATATGAACCAAACAACGGCAAGCAAGTAAACCAAAAGAAACCAGAGCAGAAACCAAAAGAACAATACATTGATGAAAGCAGTTTACTTGAAGATAAATACTGGAATGAATTACTTCAAGTGCTTACAGGCGATGATAATTTTAAAATAAGAAAAACAGAAATAGACAGCTTATTAAGAACAGAAACAGTAGAATTTTTTCAACATCTTTCTTTTTTTGAGAATCAAGTTGAAAGGAAACTTAAAAAAGTAATATCAAAAAATGGCTAAAATAAATCTTGAATACGTAACGAATCTTGATCCACTTTTAAGAGCTGGTCAGCAAGTTCATACACTCAATACAGAGGCGCAACAACTTGGCCAGTCAATGACGAATTCGTTTCGTAAATCGAATGAAAACGCTGAAAAATTTGATAATACACTAAAGAAAACAACGAATGATGTAAAGGGCTTATCCAATGAAATTGATAAAAGCACGAAGCAAGCCGAATCATTCGGTTCAAAACTAACAACAATGGCAACCGGCTTTGTTGCCGGTCAAGTTATAACTGGAGGTTTACAAAAAATCGGACAGGCATTTAATCACGCTATTGATTTACAAAAAGAGTTTGAAAAGTCAATTCAGAATTTAAGTGCAATTACTGGAGCTTCTGGTGCTGATCTTGATTTTTATTCAGAACAAGCTTTAAAGCTTGGCGTTACCGTGAAAGGTGGAGCAGTTGCAACGGTGGAAGCTTTTAAATTGATCGGTTCAGCAAAGCCAGAATTACTTTCAAATAAAGAGGCGCTTGCAGACGTTACGAAACAGGCTATTTTATTGAGTCAGGCAACAGGACTTGAACTTCCAGATGCGGCAACACGATTGACAGATGCGATGAATCAATTCGGTGCTTCATCTGATCAAGCTGGAAAATTCGTTGATACTTTAGCGGCTGGTGCGAAATTCGGTGCTTCAGAGGTCCCACAAATTACGGATGCTTTGTTGAAATTTGGTGTTGCGGCTAAATCATCAAACATAAACATTGTTGAATCAACAGCGGCCATTGAATTACTTGGTGAAAAAGGATTGAAAGGTGCTGAAGCTGGAACGGCATTAAGAAATGTTTTTGCTAAACTATCAGCAACAAAAGTTTTACCAAAAGAGGCGAAAAAGGATCTTGAAGATGCTGGCGTTAACTTAAAAATTCTTAGTGATACAACGATTCCAATACAGGACCGATTGAAAGAATTATCAAAGGTTCAAGATAATGCAAACGTGTTAACACGTGTGTTCGGATTAGAGAATAAAAATTCAGCACAAGCGATCTTACAAAACCTTCCAAGATTAGCAGAACTTACAAAACAAATTGGCGAACAAGGTTTAGGAAGCGCAACAGAACAGGCTTCAAAAAACATGGATACGCTTGATCAGGCTTTGCTTGAAACAAGTAATCAGTATGATAATATGATTTTATCAATGACTTCTGGCGATTTCGGAAATCTTATGAAAGATTTTGTGAAAGATGCGAATGAAGCGTTGAAATCTTTTGCAAGTAACATTTCTGATGCTGGAACACTATTCAAACAAGGTTTTGGAGGATTAGAAGATAAAAAGTTTGAACAGTTTGCAACTAATTTCGCTTCTAAATTAGCACCAGAAGCAAGAAGAGCAACAGCAAAAACGCTTGCGAATGAAATAAAGGCATTGAATGTTCAATTACAAAATAACTCTTCTTTAACTGAAGATCAAAAGAAACAGTATGCAGAACAAGTAAAGAATAAAGCCAAACTTGTGAATGCCATTCTTGCATTGGATAAAAAACAAGCAGTTGCATCAAGTGAAGTGATTCAAGCAAGTGCAGAAGAGGCAACCGAAACAGATGAAAAGGAATTAGCTAAACGTAAAAAATTACATGAAGATTTTCAAAAGGCATTATTGGATCTTTCTAAGAGGGTACAATCAGCGCAATTGGAACAGGCGCAACCAGAAGAGAAAATTCGCTTACAGAAACAGTTTGCGCAAGAAGAACTTGATCTTTACCGGGACCAATTTATAAAGGTTGGTAAACTTGCAGATGCTAATTTCAAAATGTCACTTGAACAAGAACAGCAATTTGCTTTCTTACGTCAAGCTATCAATGTAAAGGCATCACAGGAACTTGTTAAGCTTGAAGTTGACAAACAAAATAAGCTGGCACAAGTACGTTTAAATTCGGCGAAACAAACAGCCGAAAACTTAGCGCTTGAAGAGCAAAATCTAATTGCTGGCGTTGGATTATCTGGAAGACCAACAGATGTAAGTGAAGCAGATTTTGAAAAAGTAAAACAGAAGCAGATTCTTGATATTCAGAGCGAATATGCGATGAAGAAACTCGAATTGAAGAAAGAAGAAATCGCTTCTCAATATGAGATTGCCGTTAAAGGTGCTGAAGGTGAGTTGATGTTACTTCAAGATAAAGATGATGCAGAAAGCCAGGCAAGAAGAAAACAGATCACCGACAATCTTTCTTTAGTTTCTGAAAAGTATGCGCGTGAAAGTGAGCTTGCACAAAACGCAACGGCCCAAACGATAAATGAAATTCAGAAAAAACGCGATGAACTTGAAAAAGATGAACCGTTCAATCTTCTGAAGTACCTTGGTTTAACAAGCAACGATTTAAGCAACTTAAAAATTATTACTGATAAAGTTGTTGAATCATTGAACGCAATGCTTGATTCTCAATTAAACGCTTACGATAAAATAATCGATAAGAGCAAAGAAAGACAAAGCCAGTTGGATAGTGAGATTGAAGATCTTGAAGGCAAGCTTGAACAAGAACAAGAAATTGGTGATAGGGGACTTGCAAATAATCAAGCAAGAATAAGCGCTGAAATAGCATTGAAGGAAGAGCAAAGAGCAAAAGAAAAAGAACTTGAATTGAAGGCACTTGAAGAAAAGAAAAAATTACAGAAACAAAAACTTTTTCTTGATTCAGCACTTCAATTAAGTAACATGATTCTTGCATCAACTGAAATTTACGCTAAAACGGCAAAAGATCCGATCAGTACTGGAATAGCAATAGCAACAATAGCAACGATGTTTGGCGCATTCATTGGTCAAAAAGCGTTGGCATTAAAAGCCATTAACGAAGGTCAAGGATTCAAAGACGGTGTTGTTGATTTGAAGGGACCAGGAACAGAAACAAGCGATTCAATACCAGCCAGACTTTCAAAGGGTGAATCTGTAATGACTGCAAAAGTAACCAAGAAAAGAAAATCACTTCTTGAAGCGCTTGCAAGTGATCAAGAAGCGCTTATAAAACGCGCCTTGTTAGATGAATTGAAGGATTCTGGCGTTACTTTGAACACAGCTTTACCAAAAGAACTTGCTAATAAAAAAGATTCAATTAAAAGTATTGAAAACAATATCTTTAAGCCAGATAATTCAGCAATGGAAAAGAAGTTGACAGATATAAACAGTAAATTACAGGCCCAGATCAATGCTAACAAGAATAAAACTTATCTTGATCAAAATGGTAATTTGGTGAAAAAATTTGGTTCACATACTTCAATTATAAAGAAGAGAAATGGATAATTATAGGTACTATCTTAATAATATAGAGGTTTTCCCCTTAAACAAGGATAACTTAAAATATAATTATGAAAAGAAAATAAAAAGTGGCGTTGTTTTCGAAAAAGTACTTGAAACATCATTGATCTTTAAGTATGATCAAGGTTCATTTAATTTCAAAACACAAGAAGAAACAGATAAATGTTCTGAACTTGATTTTGTTGTTATAAAAAAATGTGGCAACACAAATGAAACATTTTTTGAGGGCGTTTTTTCTATTTCAGAAGGACAGTTTGATGATGATTCTTGCAAATACACTGTAAAAGTTCGCGTTAAAAGGGATCTGCTTTATGATGTTGAAGTTAATTTCTTGCAAACGCCTAATCGAGTTTATGAAGGTCTTACTTATGGCGTTGTTGCAGATGCTTATGGTTATCGAAATTATACACAAGCAAGATATTTTGATAAGACCGTTTTATATGTTGCGCAAAAATCAAATCCAAAGATCACTGGAATAATAAGTAATTTTTTTCAGATCAATCCAGATGGCGCGTTTTATTTGCCAGGCGTAACGAATTACTGGCAGTACATGGTTTTCTGTAATCTTTCAGACGTTCAAGAACCAATTCCATCAAACGAATCAACAAAAGGAATAATCACATTTGAGGAACTTATGGATGATCTTCAAGTTTTATTCGATGTGTTCTGGTTCATTGATTCAAATTATAAATTGAGGATAGAACATCGAATTTGGTTTGAAGGAAGCCAGGGCCTTGATCTTACACTTTCAAAATATGAAAAATATCTTCAAGCATCAAACAAGTATGAATATGATCTTGATGGGTATCCAAAACAAGAAGTTTGGAAGATACAAGGCCATGCGCAATCTGTAAAACTTTCTTATGGTGGCGTTTCTTCAGTAAAGAAGAACGAAAACGCAAAGACATACCAAACAAGAAAAATTAATACAGATTACAGAGCAAGGTTTAATTATGGTGGTGCTGATGAAGGTTTGTTTCTATTTGCAACTGATGGTGGCGCAAACATTTTTAATTACTGGCTAATGATCAACGATTACGCGCCAGGACTTGGAAAAGTTGATACATACTATTTAGTTAAGAATTTGCATACTTACAACAGGCCAAGTATTTATTCGCTGATTGAAGTTATCGATGATAATAATTATTACAATAAAGCTGGTGGTTTAGTGTTAAACACAAATTCACCAACAAAAAAACAAGTTGAAATTTCAATTCCTTTGTGTTGCGAAGATGAATTTGATACAAAAGATCAGATCTTAACTGATATGGGAACTGGTTATTTAGAAAAAGCAACATTTGAAACTAAAAGCAATTTATTAAAATTAGAATTAAAGTATAAGGTCCCAAACTGCAATGATTTCGAACCAGATGATCTTGATGGCCTTGATTTGTGGTTAAAAGAAGGCGATCATGTTTTGTCTGGGATAAAAGTTTCACAATGGAATGACTCTTCTGGAAATGCACGACATGCAGTTCAAGCAGTGAATGCAAATAGACCAGATAGAATACTTAATCAAGGTAGCTATATGGTTGTGTTTGATAATTCTGCAAAGTGGTTAACAACGCCAGCATTTCAATTATTTCCAAACAAAAGGGGAACAGTAATAATTTTATTTGAATATCTTGGACAGCCTTCAGCAATTCCAACTGGTGGTAAAAATATACTATCAACAAACACTGGTGGAGCTGGTGTTTATTTTGACATTGGCTTGAACATAAATGATGAATTGATTTCAAACAACGAAGCGAATGTTTATCCACAAGTAATACAAACGTTTGGCGATTTATTACAAAATGGTGGTTTATTCGTTGTGAACAGATTTGAAGATACATTCATAAAGACAAAACAAAATTCTGTTGATCCATTAAACAATCCAGTTTCAAATTCAAATACGCAAGTTGATTCAAACCCTTTAATCATTGGAACCAACTTAAATAATATACCAGTTGAAGGAAATGAATTTTCAGTTAGGGAAATTATTATTTATGGAAGAAGTTTAACAGAAGAAGAGCAAGAAAAAGTTGATTATTATTTAGTAAAAAAAGGAATATATAAAATTTATCCAGCGTAAAAATGAGATTATCAGAACCAATACTTCCAATAAGATTTTACAATAACATTTACGATCAAAGAAGATTCAATGTTCATTGTAGGCAAAGCGATTGTGCATTTGAACTTGTTTATTCTGCAAATCAATTGCCAACATTTCAATTCAAAAGAAATTCGAAATTATCATTGCCAACGAATTTTTATTTAAGAAACATTTGCAACGATCTTCTGTTTAATAATTACAAAATGATTCCAGAAGGTGCTGATGTTTTTAATCCTTCATCGCTTTATGGTTCATTTCCATTGAATGATATTGTTGCAATCGATCCACTTGCTGGGCCTGTTTATGGGGATAGGCCAATGGTAAATATCGATTGTGGGAAAATGGTATCTGTTCCTTTGGTTGCAAGTTGCGATGTGAACGCTTACACTTATTTATTGATTCCTTTAGGCTTCAATGATCCTATCAATTTTCAATTCAAAATTATTGTTGATACTTTCTATGCATCAAATGCATTCGTTATTAATTTGAAATTGGATGGCGTTGTTGTTGGTTCAATTGATAGCGCTGGAACATTTATTTTCGATCTTACAAACCCAGATGGGAATGCAAACCTTGAAATTGAATTTCTGTATTATGAATGTGGTGATTATTTTTCGATTAGCTACATGCAAGGAACTGCCGACTGGTTCAGTGGACCAGTAACAAATGATGTTCAACTTGATCAAGATGATTTAATTGTACTTCCAAACAATGATGGAAAAGATTTTGTTGTTTTTTGTGGTAACAACGTGAGCAATGCGCCAGATGGCCAGTATTATTATGTTGTTTGTTCTGGAAGTGATCGATATTTCAGTGAAGTATTCACAATAAAAAGAGCGAAGGCGCTGGAATCATACTACAAATTAACTTGGTGGAATGAGTGCGATATAAACAATGCAGTTTTATACAAAGAAAACACATTATCTGGCTGTCAATTCAAAAACACTTTGTTCTTAGATGCTGGTTTATTCAAGCCAGAATATGATACTAAAGATGAAGGCGAAGAAAATGGAAATGGTGATGTGAATGTTACATTTCAACGCTGGCAAAAGAATTTGAGTTTTGATTCAATGACTCCAGAGCATATAACAGATGCTTTAAGTGCAATTTTCTTGCATGAATTTGCCTATGTATTGAGGCCATTGAACTTCTTTCAAGATGTTCTTGATAACGAACACAGGATATTGAAAATTGTAAGCGATATTGAACAAGTTGATTCAGATTGTTATCAAAAAACAACAATGAAATTACTTCTTGAAGATCGTTACACTGATACTGAATGTTGCACTGATTCAAATGTGATCAATTGCACACCTTGCACATATACTGCTTGTGCTGTTGGTGAATGCGATGGGTGTGATTATTATTTAAGCTTTGGAATTGGAATTGATGATCCTCCAGTTGGTTTATATAGTTGCGCTGATGATTCAATAATATCTGTAAGACCAGATGATGTTATTTGCTTCAATGGCACTTATTACAAGCTTGCTTATTCTGGTGGTGTTTATACTTTTGCAAAAATAATGCCTCGAATAGATAATGTTACACTTGGAATGCTATTTTACAATGTTTATGGATCTGTATTGCCTTGGACTTGGGCCAGTGTTGAATACAATCTTGATGGTGGTGGATGGGTTGCCTTAGATTCGATTCAAGGAGATGCGGATGGTGATTTCTTGTACTGGCTTCCAATTTACTTGACAGCTGGCGCAACATCATTTAAAATAAGATTTAAAATGGAAACGCTGAATTGTGATTATGGTTACAGCGATGAATGGGTAATAATTTAAAAACAAAAATATGTCTTTAACAATAGAAGCAACAACGCACACAAGCGCAACAGTAACAGAACCAAATGAAGTTCTTGCAGTGGGAATCATTTCACATGGCGAAACTTTTGAGATCACTGGTTATCTTTCAGTGGCGTTAACTGATCTTTCAGAAAGCGAACAAACAATTGCAA
>Ga0209582_1000671_pt1 | contig 19339 bp, 23 predicted proteins | sample KloWWTmetKNB5Kit_FD_187176 | JGI IMG/M metagenome (GOLD analysis project Ga0209582, IMG submission 187176) | Active sludge microbial communities from Klosterneuburg, Austria, studying microevolution and ecology of nitrifiers - Klosterneuburg... | ecosystem: Engineered > WWTP > Aerobic digester >...
CGACATCCTGCGCCTGATGCCCGACAACAAGATCCTCATCGACCACTTCCTCGATGGCGCTATCGAAGCGGAGAGCGATTCCATCTGCGACGGCGAAATGGTGCGCATCATCGGCATCATGGAGCACATCGAACCGGCGGGCATCCATAGCGGCGACAGCAATGCGGTATTACCTCCGTTCGACCTCAGCGAAAAAGTGATCCAGCAGATCCGCGAGCACACGCACAAGATCGCCCTGGCGCTGAAGACCGTGGGCTTGGTGAACATCCAGTTCGCCATCAAGGACGAAGTGGTGTACGTGATCGAGGCCAACCCGCGCGCCAGCCGCACCGTGCCCTTTATCGCCAAGGCCTACGGCGAGCCCTACGTCAACTGGGCCACCAAGGTCATGCTCGGCGCCAAACTCAAGGACTTCCAGTTCAAGCCGCGGCTGGATGGCTACGCGATCAAGGTGCCCGTCTTCAGTTTCGACAAGTTCCCCAACGTGGACAAGAGTCTCGGGCCCGAGATGAAGAGTACCGGCGAGGCGATCTACTTCATCAAGGACTTAAAGGATCCGTTTTTCCGACAGGTTTACGGTGAAAGGTCAATGTACCTGAGTCGATGAAGTCTCGGGGAATTCTGATCATGCTTTGTGTTGTGGGCTTGTTTGCGTCCTGCACCCGGGCGCCTCAGGAAGACCCCTTGTTGTATGTGCGTGTTGCCGAGTTGGAGGATAGCCTGAAAGCATATCGCGATTCGCTCCGCGAAGCTCAGACGTACTGGACCTTTAACCGTGTTACCGCCATCGTCAAGCTTGAGAAGGATGTAGTTCGCTTGGGTGATTCGTGCCGATTTGATGTGTTCGTAGGAGCCTCCAATTCGCCCGGTGAATTTCCGCTGCCGTATCGGCACGGTGGAGCTAGGTTAGAACTCAATGATCGTCCCAATGCCGACATTAAGGACAACGAGGGTCAATGGAGTGTGGCGTTCAAGCCAGAGCGCTTGGGTGCAGATTCCATTGTTGGTTCGATCTGGTTGGAAGGTGTTCGGGGTGAGCCGGTGGAATTGATGTTCGTGAACTATTGTAATGTGGTCGCGAGATGAAGAGCACCGGCGAGGCGATCTACTTCATCAAGGATCTGAAGGGTCCGTTCTTCCGGCAGGTGTATGGGGAGCGGAGCATGTATTTGAGTAGGTAGGAATGGTTATGCTCAACGAGAAGTGGTCAGAGTATCTCAAGTGGCAGCCCGAGACAGGTATGGGTTATCAGATCGCCAAGGTTGAGTTGAAGGATGGTCGAGCCTTCGATCACGTTCTGATCCTTGGGGATCAGATCCATGAAGTGGATAGGTCAACCACCATTCCATTTTCTGAGAAAGATGAGATCGTGGCGATCAGAGTGCAGAGTGGGTTGAGCAAATACTAAAGGGCTAATGAAGAGCACGCGCGAGGCAATCTATTTTATCAAGGACCCGAAGGAGAAGCCTGCCCCGCGCTTTGATGCGGGGTTCTTTCGACAGGTGTATGGGGAGCGGAGTATGTATTTGAGTCGCTAATCATCCACTCGCATGAACCGCTTCGCCGCATTGATTCTTGTATTGGCCTCGTCCTTGTCGGCTTCTGCTCAAAGCACCAGCGGGTTCGAGTGCAATCGGCAATGGACAATGCAAGAGACGGAGACCAACCTGATCACAACGCATGAGGAGAACGTGAAGGCGATGGTGGTAATCGACTGGAAGGCCAAATGGATACGGATAGAGTGTCCCTCTTGGGATAGGAAGGTCGACGTGTTTGATTTCGCAACACATGAAGTGGCCGAACAGACTCAAATCATCACGTTCTACTTCAATAGCAAAGAATTGAAGGTTGCTGCCCTCTTTGTCAAAGACATGTTGCTGACGATCCAGTTCAAGGATGGTCGCCTTGAGAACTTTTCACTGACGAAACAACTGTGGTGATGCTCGGCGCCAAGCTCAAGGACTTCCACTTCAAGCCGCGACTGGATGGGTATGCAATCAAAGTGCCGGTGTTCAGCTTCGACAAGTGCCCCAACGTGGACAAGTGCTTCGAACCTGCGATGAAGAGTACTCGAGAGGAGATCTACTTCATTAAGAATCCGCGGGGAGCGTTCCGTCACTGCGAGACCCGGCTTTGCGGGGCGCGGCAGAGGCAGGTTTATGGGGAGCGGAGTATGTACTTGAACGAGTAGTTCCAATTGTGCAACAGCTGTTGCACAATTGGAACCGTATCTTTCCGGAAGGCTTTCCGGCAAAGGGTTTCCGCGTTCGTTCCTCCAGTATGGAAGTAGGGGCCGAAGCACGTTGCTTACTTTCGAACCATGCCCAAGAAGAGGTCTTCATCCCGCACTGGCCGGAAGGTCGTGGCGAAGTCCAAGGCGGTGGCCAAGCGGCGCACGAAAGCCGTTGATGTGTTGCCAAAGGGCTACGCCGAACTGCTGGATGCGTTGAAGGAGCGGATCCGTACCGCGCAATTGCGTGCGGCCTTGGCCGTGAACAACGAACTGGTCACGCTCTACTGGCATATCGGAAGGACGATCATCGAAAAGCAGGGTGAGCAGGGTTGGGGCGCGAAGGTGGTGGAGCGCATTGCCGGTGACCTGCACCGTGAGTTCCCGGGCATGGGCGGGCTATCGGGGCGGAACCTGAAGTACATGCGCGCCTTCGCGGAAGCGTATTCCGATGGATCAATTGTGCAACAGCTTGTTGCACAATTGCCATGGGGCCACAACATCCTGCTGTTGACCAAGGTGAAGAAGCCCGAGCATCGGCAATGGTACGTGCAGGCCACCATCACCAACGGTTGGAGCCGCGCGGTGCTCGACGCGCAAGTGGCCACGCATGCGCATCGTAGGCAGGGCAAGGCCGTTACCAACTTCAAGCGCACGCTCCCCGCAGAGCGATCGGACCTTGCACAACAGACGCTGAAGGATCCCTACACCTTCGAGTTCCTCAACATCGCTGCCGACGTGCGCGAACGCGATCTGGAACAGGCGCTCGTGGAACAGATCCAGAAAGTATTGCTGGAGTTGGGTGCCGGCTTCGCCTTCGTGGGGCGCCAAGTGCCGCTGAAGGTCGGCCGCAAGGATTACTTCTTGGACCTATTGTTCTATCACCTGAAGCTGCGCTGTTATGTCGTGGTGGAATTGAAGATGGAACCGTTCGAGCCGGAGCACGCGGGCAAGATGAACTTCTACCTCACCGCTGTGGATGAGAAGCTCCGACACCCGGACGATAAGCCGTCCATTGGCTTGCTCCTGTGCAAGGACAACGACAAACTCGTGGTGGAATACGCCCTGCGCGATGTGGCCAAGCCGATCGGTGTGGCCGAGTGGCGCACGCGGCTGGTAGCTACCTTGCCCAAGAAGCTCAGGGGCGCATTGCCCAGTGTGGCGGAGATCGAGAAAGAATTGGGTGAATGAAAAGGAACAGCATGCCCAACGAGGAAGAGAGCCTCGGGCCAGAGATGAAGAGCACCGGCGATGGGATCTACTTCATCAAGGACTTGAAGGATCCTTTCCGGTATTTCGAGGCGCGGCTTTGCAGGGCGCGGCAGAGGCAGGTTTATGGGGAAAGGAGTATGTACTTGAGTCGATGATGATTTTGGGCGTGCCCTTCGCAAAAGCCACGCGTTCGGGTCAAACGCTTCACGCCCTCGCTCGTTCCTCGTTGGGGGCTTTCCGCTCATGACCCTAATGCGAAATGAACTCACACTGTGGAACTATCAGGATCGACGAACAGGGGTGAAATATTGTACTCGCTGCGATACAGATTTTCCAACGCGATTATTCTTGGTCGCAACATCGCAACTGCAGCATAGTGAAGGGCAAGAGCATTCTGATTGCTGCTACGAGCGAATCGAACTAGGTGCTCAAACTCTTCGATCATTTCATTCGTCTCCTCAACGAACTCAGGTGAGAAAGAGCTGAGGAATGGTGCCATGTTCTCTCGATGCGTGCGCAATTGGGAACCGAGGTCATGGATGATCCCCATCATTGCCGTTTGCCAGTCATTCATCCCCCAAGTGTTTTCCTCCGCCGCCCTCGCCTTGATCCAGCCATCAAGACGATTGATGATAACAGCATCATTCGTGTTCTGCACATGATCCGGATACTCCTCATTCAATCTGACCCCTTCGCGGGTGAATGACTCGACCAAGCCATCGAATACTCGGCGCACGTTTCGGAGGAAGCGCTCTTGAATCACGCGAGCCTCACGTATCTTCCTTATGGAGGAAAACACCTCGGTTGCGAGGTAGAATGGATAAGCTGTGATGAACGCAAGTGTTGCGTCGGCGAGAAATTCCCAGAGCCAATCATCCCCCTTGTAGCATGGGGTAAGTTTGCTCAAGTTGAACTTGATCTGGTAGTACAGGTAGAATGCGGTACCTTCAACAAGTAGAAGGATGAGCCAAGTCGGGGTTCTTCTCATATGGTCCAAAGTACGACCTGATCTCGAGTGCTTGGCGTTGGGTTCCGCCCAAGCACCCGCCAAGGATATCCATGTTCTTTACGCTAGTACCTTTCTTCTGAAGGCAAGACACCGACACGTGTGGTCGTTCTCAAACTCTTCACTGACTAGGCAACCTAGGCTGATTTCTGCTAAGCTCACAGAGCACTGGCGAACCAGCCCATCAATTCTTGACGCAACGGCAAGAGTAACCACGGACCGTTGTGCCATATTCAGACCTGCCTAAGCCATTGGATATCTCATTGACGTAACGAATGACCCATTTCGAGTTTTCGCTTAGTGTTGATGTTGCGAAGTATGCGGCAACACCTTGGCCATGAAACTCTCCCTTTTCGTTCAGATATCCGCCGGGTATTGCCGTGAAGCCGCTACCATTTGTCGCACCGACGTTTCCAGCAGCCCAGTGTGTCTTCGCCTTTACTTGCCCACCAACGTTAGTGGTGGTTCCTCGGTCATATGCAAATCGATCCAAATCCTGACCGCTCATGCCCAAAGTGAGTTCAAGAAACTTCCAATCTTGATCGGTCGGAACGTGCCATCCCTTCGGGCAGAGACCACGTTGGTCCGCTATTGCGTTCCAGTTGTAGAGCAGCCCATAGGCACGCCAGTTATCAAGACTCATCTCGTAGGAGACTTGTGCACCTCTTTCGATTCGAAGCCACTCCGAAGTTGAACCTACCGTAAGAATTGGATCACCGTTGGAGTACTTCGTCGTCCTTAGGTTCTCTGCCATCCAAGTTTGCCCACCGATTGCGACCACTTTGTAGGTGTTACCGTCTGCGTCAATGCAATCCGATGGACCTATGGCAGTTGTTCCGATTATAATGATGCCAATTGCAAAGTAGAAGTCGTGCATGGTTTTACTCTTTGAGTTCGTTGGGCGAAGTTATTTAACCAAAGACTTCGACCATGGCAGAGAGTGTCCTCCCAAACCTCTACAGCGGTCTGCTGTTTCTGCGACCCTACGGCTCGGAGCCGTGTCCACAACGTCATCTATTCTGGATTCTGCGTCGAATCGAGACAAGTTCCAGCTGTTACTGATTTCTTAATCTGAAACTATATGTGGTCGACCAAGGTCCACAATTGTTTTGGGAGAGACAGGCTCGTACGTGCCAGTAGATGGTTTTTCCGGACCAGCTATTCGAAGTACTCCAAGTACCTAAATTGGAACTGCCCGTGTAAGTGGTTGTTGAGTGACAAGGAATGGACAGGAGGCCGAAAGTCGATTGGGTGCCACTATTGGAATAGTACCAAGCCCTTGCCTCGTAGCAAACGGCATTTGGAACTGGGTTCCAAGAGAAATTAATTGGTGACCAAATCTGTTGAACATTGTTGGGAGGAGCTACTAAATTGGGTGCTATAAGTTCACTTGCATTTATTGTCGGACTAGGCGCAGGTGTCACGCTTCCAGCAGATGAATCCTTTTCCTTTGAGCATCCTAGAATTCCTAGGCTCAGAATAACAAGCAATGTGGTGTTACGTAACGGCGAAACTGTATGCATTGAATATTGGAGTTTGGCAGGATTGTCCAAATGTAATCTCGGCTTCTAGACCACCACATGGTGTCCTCTCAAACCACCGCTAGGTCCGTTGACCGTACTTTATGTAACTGAAATACCGCAAGTCTTGAGTGTGTGTTGTCTAAATTATTGATAATCAGTTAGATAGCTATGTAACTGGAAACCCGCCTAGGGCTTGGTGGTCGTTGGCGGATCGTTTATAACTGACGGGCCAATGGAGTAGTCAAACCTCCGCAACGGTCTGCCGCTTCAGCAATCCTACGTGATATAAGGTATCCTTGTCACGACATCCAAACCAATGCCCAACTACAATAACCGCCATTTCCGTCCTGTACAGAACACCGCCAACGGCGAAACCTCCGAAGAGACGGTCTTTCATTACATGCAAGAAGGCAACGTGCTCACCTCCACCTATTCTGGTGGGCGCATCCAACACGGCCATTTGCTCGGCTTGGTGGATGCGGACGGGTGCATCGACATGCGCTATCACCAAGTGAACGACCGTGGAGTGTTGATGACGGGAACCTGCCGTTCCGTTCCGGAAGTGATGCCGAACGGGAAGATCCGGTTTCACGAGACTTGGCAATGGACCAGTGGGGATGGCACCGCGGGTAGTTCGGTGTTGGAGGAGGTGTAAGCACTGGATCATCGCAAGGTCCTCGAAGACGAGAGACCATGCAGAGTGCAGAATGCAGCTCACAGGGTCGTGCGACAGTTGGTCGATTGACGCCTGTTCATACATTTGACTTCCAACACGAAACCCCATGAAGAAGTCACTACTGTTCACGCTGCCCCTCGTAGCGCTGATGTGCTCCTGCGGAGGATCCAACCCCGAGCACGATACGATGATGGCGGAGCATAAGGCCCAGATGACGGCCGACATTGCGGAGCATGCGGAGATGGAGCAGATGAAGGAAACCACCCAGCGCTTCCTCGACATGTGGTTCTCGGGGAAGACCGAAGGCATCGAGGAGATCGTGTCGGAGAATTTCGTGTCACACATCCCAATGCCGGGTGTCACCTCCACAGGTATTCAGCAGCTGAAGGACTATGTCGTCATATCCTCGACAGCCTTCACGGACAACAAGATGGAGGACATGCACCTGATCGCAGAAGGCGACCACGTAGCCGCGCATTACCGCTGGAAGGGTGTGAACACCGGTCCCATGGACGAAGGCATTCCCGCAACCAACAAGCCTATAGATGTCGAAACGGTGGATGTGCTGCGATTCGAGAACGGGAAAGTGGTGGAGCACTGGGGTTATATCGAAGAAATGAAGATGATGGAGCAGCTGGGCATGATGGGGGGTGAGGAAGCGGGAGGGAAGTAGCTGGTCGAACAGCGCAAGAGTCCACCCCAGCCACTGTGGGGGTCTGTCTCGCATTCGCCGACGACCCTGCGGCTCGAAGTCGTGAACGTTATGCCCTCGTATTCAGCTCGCACTTAGCATCAGAACCGCTCGACTGAGGAAACACAATGGTTCTTTCTACCGCTGCCGTTTGATCTACTTCTTCGGCTCTTGGCAGGTGTGGAACACGCGAAGAACGGCGATGTGGTCTCTATAGTTCAGTACAAGTTCACGAAAGGAAAGCGGACTACGGCAATTAACCCCCAAGCCCGCGCACCCTCAACACGATTTGGGAATTGTTCGATCCGCGTTCTGAGGTGGACATCAAGTTTTGAAAACTGGTATTTCTACTAGTTCCAATGCCATTGGCCGGGTGAACTTTGCTCCTCGGTAGCGGACTTCACCGTTACACCCAAAACCCCACCAAATTACCATGAAACAGTTGCGTTCACTATCCACTCTACTGGTGCTAAGCACCATCGGCTTTTCCTCGTTCGCCCAAGACGGATCCCCGTTCAAGGACGGGTCGGTCTACCGGGTGACCATGGTGCGCACGGAGGCTAATTCCCAAGATGACTACTTCAAGCAATTGGACCAGATCTACTATCCCACTATGATGCAAGCGAAGGAGCAAGGCTTGATCAAGTCGTTCAAATTGTTGGCGGGCGATGCGGCCACGAAGGAGGATTTTGACGTGATGATGCTGGTTGAGATAGAGAACATGGCGGCGTTGGATGAAACACCGGAACGGGAAGCCAAGTGGACGGCCATTCGTGAGGCGATGAAGTCGAAGGTGGGCGGCCAAGAGAAGGTGGATGGCCTGCGGGCGGCTATTAGCGGCAAGCGCGATTTTCTTGGCACCAAGTTGATGCGTGAGCAACTGCACCGGTAAGCGCACCTGACAGGATCCAATGCTGAAGGGCCGTTCCGTTCTGGAACGGCCCCTTTTGTTCTCTATTGGGTTTACACCACCACATGGCGTCCTGAGCATAGTCCGCTGCAACGCCCCTGGGATCTGCAGCGGGCCTTACTACAACACGGCAGTCCATAGGTTCGCGCCCAATTGTCAAGCAGTTGCTGGACAATTGCTGATGCGATGGTCGTTCAAATTGTGCGACACGCATGCTGCCCCAGCGATCTTCTGCCGTAGTGGATATTCAACTGCATTTTCCACCTTCAACATACAGCCGCGAACGCCTTCCATTCCGAACTTAGCGCGCTCGATGTCCGCATCAACCGAACTACGCAAGTCCGCCTTCTGGTCCACCGTTGTGCCATACGGCCTTGCGATGGCGGTCCTCGTATTCATGCTGAAGTATGTGGAGTACCGCTACTGGATCCGCGACTTGAGGATGGAACTATATGTCGGGGTTGTAGCGGTGCTTTTCACAGCGCTGGGCGTTTGGGTGGGGTCGAAGCTGCTGAAAGGGAAACAGGTTGCGGTGATCGAGAGACCCCACGAGGTCGACGAGGAAGCAATGCGCAGGATCGGTATCAGCGGTCGGGAGCTTGAGGTACTTGGTCTGATGGCCACGGGCAGTTCCAATCAGCAGATCGCGGACAAGCTGTTCATCTCCTTGCCTACGGTGAAGTCCCACGCTTCGAGTTTGTTCGGGAAGCTTGAGGTGAAACGGCGCACGGAAGCGGTCCACAAGGCCAAATCGTTGGGCATCATCGGGTAAAGCGGGTCATACTTTGGTGTGGATCTTCGCTTCAGGGTGATCGAACCCTACCAAAGGATGATGGTCAAAGGACGAGGGGGTCGTTGATTTGTGCCTGCCTCCCACAGGAAGGTCCTTCACCAAACCAACAACTATGAAAAAGACAGTTCTCACGTACGGCATCATTGGCGGCATCATTGTATCCGCACTGATGTGGCTGACCTTGGGCAGCGGGAAGCACGACTTCGACAATGGGATGTGGATCGGCTATACGACCATGATCATTGGGCTTTCTACCATATTCTTCGCGATCAAGACCTACCGCGATAATTACTTGGGCGGTGTGATCAACTTCGGCAAGGCCTTCCTGCTGGGGCTGTACATCACCTTGATCGCCTCTACGATGTACGCGGCATCGTGGATGGTGCTCAGCGCTACTTCGGACCAGGACATAATGGAGCAGTACTACGTGCACGAGAAGCAAAAGCTCGAAAGCAGCGAGCTCCCTGCGGCTGAGGTGGAAGCCAAACTGGAGGAGATGCGGGAATTCCAAGAACTCTACAAGAACCCCGTCGTGAAGATCGGTTTCACGTACATGGAGATCCTGCCTGTCGGTTTGTTGATCAGCTTGATCTGCGCGGGATTGTTGAAGCGGAGTGCTCCGGAAACGACCACATAGGCCATGCGAACCAATTAACTTCTCCTCCTTCAGGGCCAATTGATCGGTCAGGGAAGGGGGAATGCAGAGATCGAACGCTACGGCTAACTGTTCCTATCGCCATCTGCTCTTGGTCCGTGCTAGAGCGAACGACCGGTTGATCGATCCAGTCCGGCATACGTGAGCAGCGGGATCACATCCACGGTGATGTCGCTCTTGCAGTTGGTGCTTGCTTCCACATCTTCGGCGATGGTCTGTGCCAAGGTGTTCGGTACCTCACCGCCGAAATGACGGCGCACGATCACATTGATCAGTGCCTCGTTCTTGCTCAACAAAGTCACGTCGATGGTACTTCCTTCGTCGATGAATCCGGGTACGCGTTCGATCGTCGCCGCCGTGGTGCTTCGGATGGCCTTTTCCTGATCAAGGATGTTCCGTCGAATTCCACGAATGAATAGGATAAGGCCGCTTCCGAGGATGTTCAACCCGACAACGTTCAGCAGCATCAGCAACAACGCGCGCGTTGCGATCTCCGTATCTCCGAATGCCAGACCGATACCAACCACAGCTGCCGGTGGCAATAGGGAAACGGCGATCTCCACACCGATCACAGCATCCAACACTTGACCCCATGGTTGTTCCGCGCGGTGCGGTTCGGTGGTGATCGCAAGCGCGGCCGCAGCGCCTGCCGAGATCGCAATGATGAGGTTGAGTGCGAAGTCTTGCGAGGTGGGGATCGCACGCAAAGCGATCTCCGCCGTAATGGTGTATCTGCCAAGGAAATGCTGCAGAGCGGTGGTCAGCAAATAGGCGATCACACTTCCGATCAGCAGCAAACCGCCGATCTGTTTGATCAAACCACGGAACACAACACCGGGTTCCCGATAAATGGTGCCGATGCACACTGCACGCGACGGGGCCATGAATGGTGCAACGCACATGGATCCGATGATCGCAGCCGGACTGTTGAGCAAGAGCCCGGCAGTGGCCAACCCGGCCGCAGCGATGGTCATGGTGATGTAACCCGGGGAAATGACAGCACCGACAATGGCGCGTTCTTCCAACGTGGTGTAGTAGTTCCGGATGCCCCAGATCCCGGGGCGCAGGTCCCAGGCATTGTAACTGCGATGTGCCATGTTCGATGTTGACCAGTGGTCAGCACTGGTGAAGGAAGCTCAAAGCCTTCAACCGGGACCTGACCGGGATCAGTTGGCGTCGTGATCTTGAGGATCTCCTACGGATGGTTCATTGCCAAGACATACATTCGTCAGGGCCCTTCAAACCTAAGTCACGATGTTGGTCGTCAACTCCGCGATGTGTTACGTGTTGGCATTCCTGCTCACCACGGTGTTGCATGAATGCGGGCATGCGATCGTAGGCTCGATCTTGGGGAGCGGACCGGTTCTGCATCACAACTATGTGGAGCACTTCGGCCGCGAAAATTTGCCAGTGGCGCATCAAGCCTGGATCGCGCTGGCAGGTCCGCTGGTGAGCTTTGCACAAGGAATGCTGTTGGTACCCGTTGTCAAACGGAGGAAAGGTGGCGGAGCCTTTAACCTGTTCCTGCTTTGGGCCATGCTACTGGGTTTCGGCAACTTCCTCGGCTACCTCATGACCGGCCCGATCTTCACGGCGGGGGACATCGGTAAAGTGCATGCTTTGCTGGAGGTGCCGTTGGCGCTTCGCATCATCCTTGCCGTGTTGGGCGCAGCGGGCTTGACGCTCGTGGCTTACAAAAGCACGCGACCGTTCCTTCAATTCGCGACTGATCAACTCGCATTGGACAACGCGAGATCGCGAACGGCCTTCAACTTTCAGATCATCATCCTTCCATGGCTTATCGGGGCGGTTACAATAACACTGCTCTACTTGCCAGTGGTGGCCATTGTAAGCATCATTTACCCGATCAGCAGCGGCATGGTCTTTATCTTTCCGTGGAAGAACGCTGAACGCGTGAAGGATGCGCGTGCGCTGGGATCCGGCTTGTTGTCCACGCCACTGTGGACATGGTACGCCGCACTATTGGGGGCAGTGCTCATCTTCCGTTTGGTACTTGCTCCAGGCATTACATTGTGACCTTCGGATGATCCACGTGCTCTACCGCTCACTTTTCGATCGTTGTTTTCATAGGTCGAAGCACCTGCATTTCTGCCATCGAACAAACATCCTTTAACAGCGTTCTATCGTAACATGAAGAAGTTCTACGCTGTTCTCAATACCCTTGTCGTCGTCTTCGTGATCTTCTGGAACTACTGGAGCAATACCGGAGCGATCAACGGCCGAACAGTAGGGGAGCTCAGTGACAAATTCGCGAACCTGTTCACGCCTGCGGGTTATGCATTCGCCATTTGGGGATTGATCTTTTTGGGTTTGCTGGTCTTGGTGGGGAACCAGTTCCGGTTGGCATTCCGCGGTGGTGTACATGACGAAACTATAGAGCAGATCGGACCGTGGCTCAGCATTGCGAATGTGGGAAATGCTGCATGGTTGTGGTTTTGGCTCCACGAACAGACGGGGCTTAGCGTATTGGTGATGCTCGTGATCCTCTTCTCCTTGATTCAGGTCGTGCTTCGGTTGAACATGGAACGGTGGGATGCGCCCTTGTCCGTGATCGCATTCGTATGGTGGCCGATCTGCCTTTACAGCGGCTGGATCGCAGTCGCCACAATCGCCAATATCGCAGCTTGGTTAACGAGTATTCAATGGTCCATGGGCCTAACGGAAGTGCAATGGACGGTGGTAATGATCAGCGTTGCGGGCGTGTTGAACTTGATCATGATCTTCACTCGTAACATGCGGGAGTTCGCATTGGTCGGTGTGTGGGCCATTGCAGCGATCGCGGCGAGGCACTGGGGTGAGATTGCGACGCTGCAATGGACCAGCGTAGCGTGGGCTGCCATCCTTCTCGCCTCAATTATGTACCATGCTTACAAGAACCGGCATGCGGGGCCGTTCCGGGATCGCAATACAACTTGATCGTCGCGGTTGTTCGGTTCAGATCTCCGTTTTCACGTGGCGATGTGAACATGCTTGGTGGTATTCGACTAGAATAGGGACCTTGCTCCACGCGCGAGCATTCCATCCGCGGTGTACTTGAACAACACCCTCCTGGCTTTACTACTCCCCCAACACCAATTTGTACCCGACCCCGCGCACATTAACGATACTCACATTCGCATCGGCCTCTAATTTCTTGCGAAGTTTGGATATGAAAACGTCCAGCGTTCGGCCAACGTAATCGCCCTCGTCGCCCCACACCTTTGTTAGAATGTTGTCCCGCTCCACGGTGTCGTTCATGGAAGCAGAAAGCAACTGAAGGAGATCCGCTTCTTTGCTGGTCAACCGGATCCGCTCCTTCTTGAATACGAGCTCCATGTTCCGTTTGTTGAATTGGAACTCGCCGATCTGGACCACGTTCGGGTTTGCTGCTTGGGATGTGCTCCGCTTGTACCGGAAGGCAACGATCACACCAGCGAACCCGAGTGTAAAGAGGATCAAGAGCATCCAAGATGGTCCATTCCCACTTCGAAATGGACCCGTTGAAGGGGTTTCCGAATTTCCGGTAGTTTCGATCACGGTCGGGTGTTGGTCAAGCAGTGTGATCCATAGCATATAGCATGCAACTGGTTGCGCCCGCTCTTTGCATGCTAATACGTTGTCCGTCTTGATCTCAGCAACCTCGTAACTGTGAACTACTTTATTGGAGTCACAGGAAACGAATTCCACGATGTAGTTCTTGGCAATTTGTGTAGCGCTAATAACGCTGTCTATCGTTAATGCCAAGTCCTCCGGAACGAACCCGAATTCGGTCTTCATTCGGATCTTGTATTGGTCGCCATTTTTCTCGATCGGGAGCACAAGTGAAGTAGGGTCGCCAACCGCCAGCAGCACCTGATGACCGATCATACGCATGGCCACTTCCACATGTCGTTCTTCATTTGCCGACAGCTTTTCGGTTCCAGCAAGAGCGGGTGCACCACAGAGGAACACCAGAATAGGAGCAAGGAAGAAGTGGGAAAGTCGGCGGTGCATGTTGCGAAACTACGAGCTTAACTCGTTGTTATTGAAAGAATTACATTCATTTTACACTAATTTACACGCTGTTGAATAGTCTTTCGTCGGGCGGAAAGCACCTTTGCTGACACACAACAACACACGATCATGAAAGCAGGAAAGCACATCGTAGGAATTGGAATTCTTCTTGTCTCGGGTAGCTTCCTCAGTTGTTCTAAAGACTGTCCCAAGGTCGGAACAGCGGAGGCCGCGATCTCCATCTCGAGCTTTGATCCGTTCAGATTGCCCAAAGCCGAGCAGGAACCTTGGTTGGATCCCTTCGTGTTCTTCTCGGACAAGGCCTACACGGTCAACGCCAGTCCTACCGCGAAGAATGCTCCGACTACAGAAGCTTCATTCATTGGCGGGAAGGATAAGATGATAAGCTACTTGAAAGCGAACATTGTTCCTTCTGTCACAAAGGGCATTGGTTGGTTGAAGCCACCCGTGGTCAACTTCTCCGTAAACACACTGGGTGCAGTGGAAAGTGTGGAATTGGTCGAAACCAGCGGAAATGCTGGACTGGATGAACAGATGGTGAAGGTGATCGAGGACATGCCCAGGTGGAAGCCTGCGCAAAGTGCGGATGGTAAAGTGGTCAGCCAGCCCTTCGAATTCAAGGTTATTCAAGCCGCATGCGACCAAAAGCCACCGATCCCGCCGACCCTAAGTGTAAGCATGTACGAGGTGCCCTTGTTGGATCGGCAGATCGCTATGGAACATCCTTACGACCTTAATTTCAGCGTGAAGAAAGCTGGTGAGGGCCAGTATGTTTTGATCACCACGATGGGGTTGCACGGCGGCAGTTTCTACGTGTCGCCAAATTCCAAGCGTGATGTCAAAGGGAAATTCCTTCTGGAAGTTGCGAACCAAGATCACCTCATTCTGGAGGAGAAATTCAGGGAGATCCCTCGCTCAAAGGAAGTGATCGATCTTCATCCATTCGTGAACGGTGCGGTGGACTGGGTGAGCGAGGACACGAAGTATGAGCATACGTTGACCGTAACATCCAAAGAGGATTTCGACATCGGCGGCAAGTACCAATTCACGATCGAACCAAAGTGTACAATGGAGGTCATTCCCTTCATGATCAAGTACCGATCAGGGGTGCTTACGATCGAAAAATGGAAGTGCTGAGAATTGGGGCAATTACAAGGACCGATCAAGCGCATGAAAATGATCCACGCTGGCGTACTGTGCTATCCACTTTTGGTGACAATGCTTCTACTTAACTCATGCATTGGGCAGAGCCGAACGAATGCGGCGCAGGATATCGATGTCGAGACAACTCCGCAAGTCCAAGTTCCAGACGAGGATCGTCAGATAGCAAAGTATGTAGGGTGCTTTGAAGATAGCAAGGGCAACCTCTGGATCACAAGTCTTAGCAAAGGAGTGGCTATGTATGATGGGGCAACCTTGAAATACTTTACCGTGGCTGATGGGCTTCCGAGTAATGTCATATTAGCTGTGGCTGAGGATAAGAATGGGGTGCTGTGGTTCGGAGCGGATGGCGGCCTTTCGAAATATGATGGTGCGAATTTTGTGAACTTTACAACAGATGACGGCCTTTGCCACCCTCGGGTCGCGAACTTGTTCATAGACTCAAAGGATCGGATGTGGATCGGTACATGGGGCGGTGTTTGTCGCTTCGATGGCACAACATTTACCCCGTTTGATCTCCCCGTACCAATAGTAGATCTTCCTGCAACTTTGGAGACGCAGAACTGGGTTACTGAGATCATGGAAGATATGAAGGGCAACATCTGGTTCGGCAGAAGCGGCTATGGTGCTACGAAGTACGATCCTGTTTCCGGAGCGTTCACGCAATACACCAAAGCAGAAGGCCTACCTTCCAATTGCGTTCAGGCCATTCAGGAAGATGACCATGGCAACATTTGGTTCGGTACACGCGTGGCGGAAAAGGACGATCCCGACCCGGATGATCGAAATGGACCAGGCGGTCTAACGCGGTTTGATGGGAAGAGCTTTATTCAATTTCCTGAATTACCAGGACTGAACGATAATGACGTTTACGCGATCTTCAAAGACAGTTCGGGGAATATCTGGGTGAGTACCATTGGCAACGGCGCTTATCGATACGACAAGAATGGGTTCACCAACTTTGGCGTTAAGGAGGGTGCTGACCAGAACATTGCACCTGCGTTCAGTGGTATTGCAAATATCACTGAAGATAAGGAGGGCCGTATCTGGTTCGGTTGCGCTAATGGTCTTTTTCGTTTGGAAGGAACGGGTGTTATCAATGTTACCCGGGCCGGGCCTTGGAAATAGCGTTGTTGGAATTCGGTACTGTCATTTGTACCGAACTTGTCGCCCATGTTCAACTACAACGATCGCAGATTCCGTCCGGTGCAGAACAGCGCCAACGGTGAAACATCAGCTGAGACGATCTTCCTTTATTTGCAAGAAGGCAACATTCTCACATCAACCTATTCGGGCGGGCGCATTCGTCAAGGACATTTGATCGGCCTTGTGGATGAGAAAGGGTGCATCGACATGCGGTATCATCAGGTGAACGACCGTGGCGAGATGATGACGGGAACATGCCGTTCCGTTCCTGAGACCATGCCGAATGGAAGGATCCGTTTGCACGAGAGTTGGCAATGGACCAGTGGCGATAAGTCGAGCGGAAGTTCTGTGTTGGAAGAGGTGGTATAATATTCCTCACATACCCTTCCCCATATTGAACGCTTTCGAAGCTCCCTTCGGAATGGAGAGGCTTGTGAGATCATCACCCAAAAAGATCTTGCCGACCAGAACGATCTGTCCCACGTGATAGGGCACATGAGCGAGTTGTCGAACTATGGCCTGGGCCACTGTATGCGGTTCGGTGCGGATCTTCACGATGCGCTCCATATCACTTTCCGTTAGCGGGTCTATTGCGTTGAAGAGACAGTCCCAGCCTTTGGTCCAATGATCGATCAGTTCGGCACGAGTGGTCAGTGTATTCTCGAATTCTGCATCTCGCTCGCGCCATTCTTTTTCGCCATCGGTGGTCAAGAAGTCGGTCCAACGGCTTAGCATGTTCCCATGCAAATGATTGACGATCACAGCGATCGAATTGGATCCAGGTCCTGGTGCTCGGAAGAGATCAGCGTCGGGCAATTGTGCAAAGGTCTTGTCGCCTAAGCTTCGGTAGTACACGAACTCTTTACGGGTGCTATCAATGAAGTTCAACGTGGGCATTCAGTCGTTGAGGTCAATAAGTGCAGATGAGAAGAAATATGCAAAGCACTGCATTCACAGATCGAAAGTAAGAATGCAAGCTCGTGCTCGAGTACGGTCCGATGTTTCATTCATCCCACCACACCTTCGTAAAGAAGTCGTTGATCCCGTGACCGACTTCCATCACGTTCGAACCGTTCAAGCTGAGTTCGGTGGCGGGGTAGGCAAGGCGAACGGGTACGCGCGAAGCATCGATCGGTTGGTCTTGGGCATCGTGCAACACGGGGTAACCTGTGCGGCGCCATTCGCTGTACAGTTCGATCGCGTCAGTGTAGACGAAGGTCTTCCACTTTTGTTGGATGATGTGCTCCAGCGTTCCGTTGAATTGTCCCGGTCCATTGAGGTAAGCGTCAACGTCCGTTTGGGCGATACCGAGTTGATCCATGTGTGCGCGCACACCGAGATCGTAGTAGGCAGCGGCGCTCATTGTGCCACCGTATCCCTTCAATGCAGCCTCGGCAAGCAGGAAGCAGGTCTCCGCGTAGCTGAAGGTATTTCCAGGCAGATCGGGGCGAAGGAAGTAAGAACCCACGTACGACGTAGTGAAGGTGTTCAGTGCATTCGGATCGATGTCACTTGAAAGCAAAAAGCTGGGTACACCAACGTACTCAAAGGTTCCGAAGACCACACTTTGCGGCGTGAATTCCGAATAGCGTGCGATACGCGGATCGCTGTCAGCAGAGAACATGTCTATCAAGAAATCGCTAGGATTGTACATCCCTTGTGCAGTGTTCTCCAGTTCGTACATCGGGTTGCGTGCATTGCTGCTGTGTGGGAAACGTGCACTCTCTTGATTGGATCGGATGAAGTGGTCCTCATTCGTCAATTGTTGGATGATCGGTAATGCAACGTCCGGTGCTTTGTCGGAGATCCGCATGGCCAAGCGAAGGGTCAGTGAATTCGCGAAGCGCTTCCACTTGTCCACATCGCCACGATAGATCCAGTCCTCTGGGCCAACGTTGGGCTTGGTAGGGTCAAAGGCCGCAGAAGCTGATCGCAGTTCGTTGATCAAGTCTTCGTAGACCAAACGTTGTGTGTCGTAGCTCGGCGAGAAATCGGGTTGGTTCTCATCGTTGATCACGTTGTGCGCGGCGCTGTACGGAATGTCATCCCACAGGTCGGTGAGGCGATGGAAGATGTAGGCTCGGTAGATCCTGTAAGTGCTCAGTTTATTGATGCTCTCCGGATCGTTCTGCGTAAGCCGGATCGCTTCTTCGATGTTCCCGAGCACATCGGAATACATCAAGCTCCACGTGTTGTTCAGGGCGTCTCCACTAATGAAATACTCATCACCTGCGGAAGATATCCCGTTGATGCTCGCTTGTACCTGCATCCAATTGTTCAAGCCCCAGATCTCCGTTCGCACACCGTTCAAGTAATCCGTATGGTAGCGGTTCTGTGCATAGGCGAACAGCGCGTCCGGGTCCACGTCCATGACCACGTTCGGGTTCATGTTGAGCTCCTCGAATCCTTTCCGACAGGAGAAAAGGAATAGGCACGAGATCAGAAGAAATGTGAGCTTCCTCATCAGAATTCCGCTTTGATATTGAAGCCGATGCTGCGTGTGATCGGATACGTCGCGTACTCAACGCCTTGTCCGTTGCCGTTGGAGTAGGAAGCCTCCGGATCAATGTTCGGCACATTGCTGTGGATCAACCATAAATTCCTGCCACTGATCGTGAGTTCCACATTGCGGAGTTTCTTCCCGAAGGCATTCTTTCCGAAGCGATACGTGAGGCCCACCTCACGCAATTTCACGTAGCTCGCATCGTAAACGAACGGTTCGTGGATCTCCTTGCCCCAAACTGCATATTGCGTCCAATACACTTGTGGATCAATGGTCCGTTCCACAGCTTGTCCGCCAACATCCTGACCATTCACCACGGTGCCCGGAGCATAGACCCCACTTACCGTGTAGCCTCCGGTCGGCTCCCAGTTGATCACGTAATTCCCGTTGGGTTCCGAACCATTCTCGGCCACGCCTGCGGCAACGCGTGCTGCCTCGGAAGCGTACCATTCCTTGCGACCTTCCAAGGTTGCAACAGCATTGCCGGAATAACCGTGCATGTACATGTTTGTCGCGGAATAGATGTCGCCACCCTTTTGGATATCCACCAAGAAGGAGAACACCCAATTCTTGTATTCGAATCCGTTGGTGATGCCCAAGCGCCAGTCCGGATTCACATCGCCCAAGAGCACTTGTTGCGCGGTGCGCACGTAGGTGCCATCGGCGTTCATGAGCGTACTGCCGTTGCCATCACGTTGGATCCCGTAGCCGAAGATCGAGCCGTACGGCAGGCCCGGTGTGGCGGTGATGTTCACCCGCCATTGATCACCGAGGATCTCTTGTTGCCCGCTGCTGTTCAGGCTTACGACAAGGTTGTTG
>Ga0209582_1000674_pt1 | contig 19281 bp, 20 predicted proteins | sample KloWWTmetKNB5Kit_FD_187176 | JGI IMG/M metagenome (GOLD analysis project Ga0209582, IMG submission 187176) | Active sludge microbial communities from Klosterneuburg, Austria, studying microevolution and ecology of nitrifiers - Klosterneuburg... | ecosystem: Engineered > WWTP > Aerobic digester >...
CTTACGCCAATCTGACCGCCAATCCTCGCACACGAAAGACCCTGCTCGAGCAGTGCCAGCCCGCGTGCTATACGTTCATCGACCTGGGCGTTTGTGCCTTGTATCCGCATTACCCGTAGTTTGGCACGGACGACAATGTTTTGTCAAATATCAGTAAGTATTGGGAAACCCGCTGGCGCGGATTACAAAACCTGTACTAACCCGCAGGCGGGTTTTCCAACCGAGTAGCCGCCGGATTGATCCGGTGGCGGCAACATGCGCACATCTAATCAGAGCGACTTTGTGTAATTGAAAAACAGTTTCTAATGGGCAGATCATTTCTTGAGCAGCCGGCTAAGAGCGCAGCGCAGCTCGCTCAGATGCAAAGGTTTGCCCAGAAAGTCATCCATGCCTGCGCTAAAACAATCGGCGCGGTTCTCGCTGGTTGTGCGCGCAGTGATCGCCACGATTTGCACGTGCAGGCCGTGCTTCTGCTCCCATTCGCGGATTTTTTGGGTGGCTGTCAACCCATCCATGCCCGGCATTTGGATGTCCATCAGGACCAACTTGTATTTGTGGCTGGCGCGGGTCAACGTGTCAATGGCCTCCTGGCCGCTGGATACCACATCTGCCTTGAACCCCAGGTGCGCAAGTTGTATGCCCAGCACTTTCTGATTGGCGGGATTGTCTTCCACAATCAAAATGTCGGCGCTGGCAACCTGCTTGCTCATAGAGTCACTCTCAGCGCGGGAGCCGATGGCGGCAGTTATCGCATTGTTCAACGGTTGCCTCACGGGCAGGCAAAGCCTGAACGCGCGGTGTCTGATCCTCATCTCCCAAGGCCACATCGTTTAGTTTTAAGAAATTATGTGGGCGGGGTTGTGAACACACAAGGGTTTCCATACATTTTGGGATGTGTTGTGAACCAGGCGCGGATTATCTGTTTTGCGAGAGTTGTTAATTTGTGTTGGCTCGAAAGTCATCTGTTTGAGACTGTAACCAGCGCACAAGCCCATCCAAGTCAGCAAACCCCAGCCGTTCCCCCGTCTGTGGTTCCTCCAACATAAAGCGCCATACGTTCAGCTCTTTACTGTGTTCTTCCCAGAGTCGTAAAAGATATGAACGATAGGTCTGTTGCCCCGTCGAAAAGGATCGCTCGCCTGAATGAGCTTGTGCCATGTAAAGTCCTTACTGCCAAATCATAATCAGGCATCGTCTAGAGATCGTCCAGAAATACGGCGATTTTTGGGAATACGCATAGAAAATTATGCCTTGAGCGCAGATTTATTTAAAAAATACTGATTTGGATTAAAAATCACAAATTTGTGATGGAATGACCTTGAGCGCATCCCTTGGGGACAAAATTTCACAAACTGGCACCTTTTGCAAAGGGATGCGCGGAGAGGAAGGTGTGTCAATATTTAAGACTACGCTTGTAGTTATATAGTTCAGCAAAACAATTAAATTCGCAAATAAGAGCCAAGCAACTCTAAATCACAATCTGATCTGTTCTTGTTTCATTAGAAGATCTTTTGCCTTGTTGATGATAGGCAACCAAAAGTCATATGTATCCTTGTTTTTTGTAAAAGGTTTATCAAGAGTTTTCCATGCTATATCATGCTCCCCTTCATAAAAAGCAACGAGCGCATAATTTATGAAATCCAGAGGAACCGCTTTGCCGGATGCCAAAAGCTCTTGCTGACCTAAGAATACATCATGAAGAGTCTTGTATTTGTCGAAAAATCTTAATCCGTCTTTTAGTATGCGTTCGTATACTTGAGATGCCATGATCGATAGTTGTGTGTCCGGTGTGAAATTCCACCATGTGTCAAATTGGTCATCATCCGAATTTGATAATCGTTTGCTTAAAACACAATCAACGTCTCTCACTGTATGAGGAATTTGTTTAACGTAAGCCGATAAAATCTTGGGGATTGCAACGCCAATATTAATGGTAAACGATCCTTTGCCTTTCTGATTAGGAGGTGCAGTTTGAAAGTGAATTACCTGTATTGTTTCAGATTCAATTCGGTTTTTGGTCATCCCCCTTCCCCAAAAACCTAGCTTTCTAAGATCTTTCCCAAGATAAGAATTTATCAGCTGATTCATGAATGTCTTTGTTGTCATTTATAAATCCTCAATTTTTTGTGGTGGCAGATTCTTATCTGGCGGATAGAAAATAGATCTTCCTAACGTCGAGCCTGAACACCATCAAGGCGAGATATTCCCCACCTTTTGAGTATTTCCTCTGCTTTCTCTAGGCTAATTTCAGATTTTGTTGACTTAATAGTAGATTGATCATATAGGATGATCTCCCACTTTGAGTTAAGACCTTCTAGGGGATAGTAATAGGTGATTTCAATGAATTCCCTAAATGATTCGCCGGCCAATGTATATTCCATTGATCCATAATAGAGATCAGTTTCAGAAATCAACTTGCCGCCCTTTTGGACAATAGATTTGGAGACATACACAGGGATGTGTTGGCTATATTTGATCTCGCGTTCAGGATTTACCCATATGGTGTCTTTTATCAGATACCAATTGCTCGGAATAACAGGTAATCCAATCTTTTGTCTTTGAGCATTAAAGGCTAAGCCATAAAAATCATTGGATTTTTGGCAGGCAGACAGTCCAATTACAATCACCGCAATCAACAAGAATAGTTTATTAGTCATAATTCATTCCTAGGAATTTATTACCTCAGACCAATACCACTCCTGGCTAAAATCTCCTCCTAAATGAATACCTGAAGTGCGGAGTTTATTGGGAATAATACCTTGATGTAGTCCTCCGGGTTCTTTGGCTTTCCGCAAGCGCGTAGCCGACTCCCATTTGAACTTATGATGCGTCCCCCTGCGCAACCGCGCAGAGAGCGAGTTGCTCTTTGACAAACGCCCCGCGACCCCCTATCATCAAGTTTGATTCTTCAGCGTTATTGGCATACCATGAAAACTTCAAACTTATACCGGGAAATTCATTCGCAGCCAGAGGTTCTGGCAAAAATGATCGCAGCAGAGAGCGCCCACATTCCGCAAATTGTGGCAAAACTCAAACAGCGCGATGTCTCATACCTCATGTTCGCCGCGCGGGGGACATCGGACAACGCGGCGTTGTATGGCAAATATGCTTTCTCGGTGATGGCCGGCGTGCCGGTTGCGCTGGCCGAGCCATCCGTTTACACCTTGTATCACCAGCCGCCGCGCCTAAAAAACACCGCGCTGATCGCCATATCTCAATCTGGCGAGTCCACCGACATCCTTGCGGTTCTTGAGGAAGCCAGGCGGCAGGGAACGCCCACGATTGCCATCACCAACCGGCCAGACAGCGCGATGGCCAACCTGGCCGACGAAACGATTTTGCTGCACGCCGGCGAAGAAAAGGCCGTGGCCGCCACAAAAACCTACACCACCTCGCTCATGGCGATGGCGCTTTTGGCCGCCGCGTGGAACGGCGACCCCGCCCGGCTGGACGAGGCGCGGCGCATCCCCGAGGCCGTGGCCGCCGCGCTGACAAACGAAGCGCAGGCGCAGGCCATTGGCGAATCGTTGTATCACCTAAACGCCTGCACGGTGATTGGGCGCGGGTTCAATTACAGCACCGCGCACGAGTTATCGCTCAAGCTCAAGGAGCTGGCGTATGTCCGCGCCGAGCCTTATTCCCCGGCAGATTTTTTGCACGGCCCGGTTGCCATCGTGGATTCACAAGCGCATGTGATTGTGTTTGGGCCGCGCGGGGCGACGTATGACAACATCGTGGAGTTTGCGCAAAATATCCGCGGGCGCGGCGGGCGGGTATTTGCCATTTCAGATGGCGCAGAGCTGCTGGGGCTGGCCCGCGCGGGGATACAACTGCCACCCATGCCAGAGTGGCTCTCGCCCGTCACAGCCATTGTGCCCGGCCAGCTTTTGGCGATGGCGCTCACGCAGGCCAAGGGCTACGATCTGGATCATCCGCGCGGGTTGACAAAAGTAACCTTGACGATGTGAACCGCAACCATCCCAAAGTATTGAAAAATTTTCGCGAGATGTTGAAAGATAACAGGCATGATACCGAAGTAGGTTGCCATCTGGATACCCGCCTGTTAAAAAGGAGGCAGCTTTGCAGGTGGTCTTGCAAGCGAGCATATGCGTAGGGGCATGTGCCGTTGGCAGCTATGTGCGGGGTGCAAAGTTTTTTGAAAGGCCTGCGTGGTCATCCAGATTGCGCAGGCCTTTTCTTGTGTGAAAATAGGCCGTATGCCAAATCGCTTTATTGCCATTGAGGGCGTGATTGGCGTGGGGAAAACCACGCTGGCGCGCCTGCTCACCCAGGAGCTGAACGCAGAGACCGTGTTGGAGGTGGTGGAAGAAAACCCCTTTCTCTCCAATTTTTATCAGGATATTTCCAAATACGCCTTTCAGACCCAAATTTTCTTTTTGCTTTCGCGGTTTCGGCAAATGCAAACCGCCGCGCCCGATATTTTGTCGCGCAGAAATTTGGTGAGCGACTATCTTTTGGCGAAGGATTGCGTTTTTGCCAAACTCACCTTGAACCCGGATGAGCTGGATATGCACGCGCGGCTGTATCCCATCCTTTCCAGCAAGCTGCCCCGCCCAGACCTGGTGGTGTATTTGCGGGCCAACATCAACGTGGTGATGGAGCGCATCGCCACGCGCGACCGCCCGTTTGAGCGCAGCATGAGCCAGAATTACATTGAACGCCTGGGCGAAGGCTACGATGAATTTTTTAGAACCTACACCGAGGCGCCGCTGCTGGAGATTGACACGAACAAGCTGAACATTGTGAGCAACCACGAAGACCTGCACAACGTGGCCCGGCAGATTGCAAACGCCGCGCGAATGTTAAATTAAGTTCGCATTCTTTAACATTGCCGCGCTAAACAGGTATAATCGCGCCCGCTTTGGCTAGGAAAAGAAGTTTACGAACCAAGACTAATATCGGCAAGGTATTGCTGGTGCAGGGCGGTCTTGGAGATTCGGTTGAACCAGCCCTTGAACGCAGCGGCTACCCGGTGATTTGGAAACGCACCGCCGGGGAGGCGCTGGAATTTCTCGCAAAAGAATCGCCAGCGATGGTGATTATTGACCTGGCGCATTTGCGCGTGATGGCGGAACCCTTTTGCCAAAAGGTAAAAAAACTGCACGACGCGCCTGTCATTGTGCTTGGCCCGGAGCCAGATACCTTGTCTGCCGGGCAAATGCAAATGCTTCAGGCAGAAGTGCAGGATTGCGCCAATTCGTATCTGGCGCGGCCATTTCAGCCGCGCCGGTTGCTGACCCAGGTTGAAAAACTAATGCCCGAAGGCTTCGCCATGGAGCTTCGCGCGGGCGACCTTGTTTTTCACCCGGCGGATGGAATCTTGCGCAAACGCGGCGACGAGCATTATCTCAACCCCAAACTGTCTAAACTGCTCCAAATGTTCATGCAACATCCCGGCGATGTGATGGAACGCAAAGAGCTGATGCAGAAAGTGTGGGACACGACCTACATGGGCGACACCCGCACGCTGGATGTGCACATCCGCTGGCTGCGTGAGATGATTGAGGATGACGCCACCGACCCGCATTATCTGCGCACCGTGCGCGGGCAGGGCTACCGATTTGACAATCCAAAGAGCAGAAAGTAATCTTCACCGCAGCGACTGCGATGAAAAAGAACAAAAATGACAAGCGCAAAAAAAATTGTTGTCGCAGGCTCCATCGCCTACGACTATTTGATGACCTTCCCCGGCTCGTTTAGCGACCATATTTTGCCCGACCAGTTGAACCGCCTGAGCCTGAGCTTTTTGGTGGATGAGATGGAGAAGCGGCGCGGCGGGTGCGCCCCAAACATCGCCTACACGCTGGCGCTGCTGGGCGAGCGCCCCTATTTGATGGGCACCGCGGGCCGCGATTTTGGCGAATACCGCGCGTGGCTGGAGCAGCAGGGCATTGACACGACCTACGCCATTGAGATTGAAAACAAATTCACCGCGTCGTTCTTTTGCAGCACCGACCAAAACAACGCGCAAATCGCTTCGTTTTACACCGGCGCGATGGCCGACGCGAAAAACCTCAGCTTCCGGCGGATGGACTTTAGCCCGGACTGGGTGATTGTCTCGCCAGATGACCCAACGGCGATGGTGAACCACGCCCGCGAGTGCCGCGACCGCGACATCCGCTATATTTTTGACCCCGGCCAGCAGTGCGCCCGCAACACAGCCGAGGAGTTAACCGCCGGGCTGGTGGGCGCCGATGTGGTCATCGTGAACGATTACGAAATGAGCCTCATCACCCAAAAGACCGGGTTGACCGAGAGCGCCTTGCTGGAGAAAAGCGAAGCCCTGATTATTACGAAGGGCGAAAAAGGCTCGACCGTTTTGCTCAAAGACCGCCAGATTGACGTGCCCGCCGTGCCGGAAGATCGCATCGTTGACCCCACCGGCGTGGGTGACGCGTATCGCGGCGGCCTTCTCAAGGGGTTGGCCGTTGGCGCAGATTGGGAAACCTGCGCCCGCCTGGGCAGCGTGGCCGCCACGTATGCGCTGGAGCATGTGGGCGGGCAATCGCATTTTTACACGCTGGATGAGTTTAAGTCTCGCTACGAGGCGAACTTTGGGAAAGTGACGTTGTAACTCGAAAAATAAAAAGACGGGTTCGTGAACGCGATGAAATTAACACTGGCGATTTTTGGTTGCGCGCTTTTGGCGGCTTGCGGGGGTAATGCCCCGGCGGCCACCGCAAGCCCACCCACCGCCGCGCCTGCGCCCACCGCCGTGCCCACGGCCACGCCCACCGCGCTAAAGTTGTTCACCTCCAATGAAGGCAAATTTGCGGTGTGGATGCCCGGCGAGCCAAAGAAGAGTTCGCAAACGGTGGACACGGCGGGCATGAAAATTGATGTGACCTTTTACACGCTGGAGATTGGCACCGGCGCGTATTTGCTGGGGTATAACGATTACCCAGCCGACAAAGTTCAGCAGGCAGACGCGCAAAACATTTTGGATGGGGCGCGGGATGGCGGGCTGAAGAACATCAACGCCACGCTGCTGAGCGAGACGAAAATTGAGCAAGATGGCTTCCCCGGGCGGGATATAACCGCCAGGGCCAGCGTGCAGGGCAGGGAGTACGCCGTGCGCATCCGAGTCTTTCTCGTGAACAATCGTTTGTATCAACAAATGGTGTTGACCGAGCCGGGCAAAATACCCGATGGCGATATTGCGAAATTTGTGGATTCGTTCAAGTTGCTGAAATAGTGAAGTGTGAATTAGTGGTTGTTGGTTAATGCCTTGCACGATGCGATGCCCATCAGCCAAACAGCCAATAAAATGTTGCTAAAAGAACACGAGCCGCTGAATCTTGAGAAAAGACAGCAGCCAGGAGACCCGGCGCTCTGTGTCTTAAAAGTAAAAAACACAGATTAAAGGGAGTAAAAACAAATGAATTTCGACGTAAAAAATATGGACCTGGCGACCGCTGGTCGCTACAAAATTGAATGGGCCGAGAGCCAGATGCCCGTGCTAAAAGCCATCCGCGCGCGCTTTGAAAAAGAGCGCCCGCTGAAAGGCATGAAGGTGAGCGCGTGCTTGCACGTGACCAGCGAAACTGCCGGTCTTATGCGCACGCTCCAGGCGGGCGGGGCCGATATTGTGCTGAGCGCCAGCAACCCGCTGAGCACCCAGGACGAAGTGGCCGCCTCGCTGGTGGCGCACGATGAAATCCCGGTGTATGCCATCAAGGGCGAGGACAACCCGACCTATTACAAGCACCTCAACGCCGCGTTGGATCATCACCCCGCGGTGACGATGGATGACGGCTGCGACCTGGTGAGCTTGCTGCACAAAGAACGCGCCGGGCAGGTGCCAGAAGTGCAATTCGGCACCGAGGAGACCACCACCGGCGTGATTCGCCTGCGGGCCATGGCCAACGATGGCGCTTTGCGCTACCCGGTTTTGGCGGTGAATGACAGCATGACCAAGCACTACTTTGACAACCGCTACGGCACAGGTCAAAGCACGCTGGATGGCATCATCCGCGCAACAAACGTGCTGCTGGCCGGCAAGGTGCTGGTGGTGTGCGGTTACGGCTGGTGCGGGCGCGGCGTGGCCACACGCGCGCGCGGCATGGGCGCGTTGGTCGTCGTCACAGAGGTGGACCCGCTCAAGGCGCTGGAAGCGGTGATGGACGGTTTCCAGGTGATGCCGCTGCTCAACGCCAGCAAAATTGGCGATGTGTTTGTGACCGTGACCGGCGACAAGAACGTGATTGACGAGAAGCATCTCAAGGCCATGAAGGATGGCGCGATCATCTCGAACAGCGGCCACTTCAACGCGGAAATTAATATTCCCGCGCTCAAGAAGATGAGCAAGGGTCAGCCGCGCCTCATCCGCCCGTTTGTGGAGCAGTTCAGCACCAAAGATGGCCGCAAGATCAATCTGCTGGGCGAAGGCCGCCTCATCAACCTGGCCGCCGCCGAGGGCCACCCGGCCAGCGTGATGGATATGAGCTTTGCCAACCAGGCGCTGGGCGCGGAGTTCATGATGAAGAACTTCAAGAAGCTCACCCCCAGCGTGTATCAGATCCCGGATAACGTGGATCGTGAGATCGCCCGCCTGAAGCTGGCGACGATGGGCATCAAGGTAGACAAGCTCACCGCCGAGCAAAAGGCGTATTTGTCGAGCTGGGAAGAAGGAACCTAGCCATTCCCAGCGCCCGGAGCGCTCAACAAACACGGCCTCCACTTCCGAAGTGGAGGCCGTGTCGTTTTTTTACAACATCAACAACCCCAGCCGCGCGGCGATGGAGACGGCCTCGGCGCGGCTGGCGGCGTTCAGCTTCTCCAAAATCGCGGCCATGTGAAACTTGACCGTGTTCTCGCTGATCCCCAACTCAAACGCGATGGCTTTGTTGGGCAGCCCGCGGCTCACCCGCTCCAAAATCTCCAGCTCGCGCGGGGTGAGCGCCACCTCCGTGTCTGGGCTGGGCTGGGCGGGCAGGCGCGCCTCTAACGCGCGGGCGGGCATGAGCGCATACCCCTGCGCCGCGGCGCGGACGGCGGTTTGCAGTTCGCTCTTGTCCGCGTTGGGCGGCACAATGCCCCAGCCGCCCAAATTCAAGCGGCGCAACGCTGGCAGGCTGTTTTCATCGCCCAATAACACCGCGTGGGTGATGGGAACTTCGGCGCGCGGGGGGCGGCCATCGCCCAGCACAACCACATCGGCAAAGGCCGCATCGCTCACCACATCAAACTCTGGCGCGGGGAACATGGCTGCAAGCTCGGCCCGCAACGCGGCAGAGGCCGCGACGATGGCGACTTTCACCTTTCGCTCTTTGTCATTCCTTCGGGCATCAACACGGCCACCACCTCGCCCTTGGCGCACGGTTCGCCATGCGCGTAAAGGGTGGAGTGCACCACCACCTTGCGCGGTTTTATCTCTACCGCGCGGGCGCGAATGACCAGTTCGCCATCAATGGGCGTTGGGCGCAAATAGTCCACCTTTAACATGCCGGTCACAAAACGCGGGGGCGAGCCTTCATCTACCGCAAAACCCGCGTGTTTGTGCGCCGCCGCGCTGGCTGTGCCGGTGCTGTGGCAATCAATCAGGCTGGCGATGAGGCCGCCGTACACAAAGCCCGGGATGGCGGTGTGATACTCGCGCGGGGTGAAATGCGCCACAAGTTCATCGCCTTCCCACACGCTGCGCACATGCAAGCCATGATCGTTCAGGCGGCCACAGCCATAGCAGTGCGCCACATCATCGGGGTAAAAATCTTGGATGGCTTTTGTCATGGGAAGAAGATTATAGGGCCGGGTTGCGGTTTACAAGCCGGGTTATCTCATCAATTGTCAGGGCGTTCTCGGCGAAATGAATCCCGGTCATGCCGATGGCGTTTGCGCCCGCGATATTGGGCAGCAGATCATCCACAAAAACGGCCTCATTTGCCGCAACCCCCAGCGATTTTAGGGCGTGGCGGTAAATGGCGGCATCGGGCTTGCGCACACCCACCTCGCCGCTGATCGTGATGGCGTCGAAATATTTGGCGATATCGTATTGCGCGGTGAGGGTTTGGCGCAAAATGGGCGGGGCGTTGCTGATGATGCCCGTCTTTAGCCCGCGCAGCTCCCATCCCCGAATGGCGCTGATGAGTTCCAGGTTCACCTCATCGCCCGCGTAAAACTCCTCGCGGAATTGCGCCACCTGATCTTGCGCGATTCCCAGCCGCAGGGCGGTCTCGCGCCAAAAATCGTCAAAGCCCAGCTCGCCGCGTTCTTGCTGTTCGTGCAAAAGGTTGCCGTGCACCAGCGGCTCTAACATGCCGCGCCCCAGCCCCAGCCGGTCTTCCCAGGCGAACCTGCGCGACCAATCCATCGTGCGCACCAGCACGCCGCCCACGTCAAAGAATAAAGCCTTTATCATGCGTTGATTATCATGCGTAATGGTTTGGCAAGCGCGATTTTTGGGGCCAGCCTTGTTGCGGGCTGTGGCCCGCGCCGCCTGCCAAATGTGCCGCCGCCCACGCCGGTTGTCATCGTCATTGAGGTGACCGCCACCCCGCTGGCGCCTGCCGATTTAATTTTTGTCTGGCCGGATGGCGCGGCGAACGAGCTGCGCGCGCTGGATGAGTTTGGTCAGACGCGCTTTGCGCTGCCTGCGGGAATCCGCACAGCCGATGACGCGAAAATGATCGCGGCTTCGGATAACCGCATCACGACGTTTGACATGCGTTCCGGCGCGGCCACGAGCGCCATCACCCAAACCGCCCGGCTGGCGCTAAAGGCCATTTCGCCGCGCGGCGAGTGGGCGGTTTTGCAAAGCTCGCCCAGCCAAATGCAGGTGATGGATCTGCGTTTGGCGCGGGCGCGGCTCATCCAAATGGAGGGCAACTTTGCGCCGCTGGCGATCTCGGACAATGGGCGGTGGCTGTATTTGCGCGAACAGCCATCGCCCGCCAACCCAGATTTGTTTTTGCTCTTTCGGCTTGATTTGATGGATGACAACGCCGCCCCGCATCCTTTGCAATTTAACGGCGGTTCTGGGCCAGCCAGCGGAGAAATTTTGGAAAGCGCCTACACGCCGGATGCCAAACAATGGCTGGCCTTGATGCATGACAGAGCCAACGCTTTGGTGTATGCGCAAATGATTGATTTGAACTCTGGCGACGTGTTCAATTTGTATTTGCCGGTCACTGGCGCGGGCGATGTGGCTGCGAACGGCGCGTATCGCCTGGCGATGGTGAATGGTGGCGCGGCGTACGCCATCAACCTGGCCAGCGGCGTAGCCACAGAAATTGACACCGCGAGCCGCCGCGTGACAAAATTTGCGCGGTTTGCGTCTCAGCCGCAAGCGCCATCGGCCAAACGCATTTTGGCCGCCGCACGGGGCGAGGTGTATTTTGCCAGCGGGCGCAACGTGTGGGTGTATGACACAACGCGAAACATTGTCGGCGGGCCAATGTCTTTAGAGGCAGATGTGGTTGGGCTGGCCGCGCCCGGCGATGGGCGTGTGATGCTGGCCTTAAGTGATGGCTCAATTCAAAGTGTGTTTGGTTACACGCTGCTGCCCAGGCGTTGAGCTTTTCTATAATTTTCGCTGAGAAGCGGCATTCAGACGCGAGCAAGTTGCACTAAAATAAAGTTTAGTTTTAAGGAGAATTAAAAAATCATGGCATACGAATTACCCCCTCTCCCTTACGCGAAAGACGCGTTAGAACCGCATATTGATGCGATGACGATGGAAATTCATCACGACCGCCATCATGCGGCTTACGTGACCAACTTGAACAATGCGTTGGCGAACCACCCGGAGCTGCAAGGCAAGCCAATTGAGGAACTGATTAAGGACCTTGGCGCCATTCCAGAAGCTATTCGCGGAGCGGTGCGCAACAACGGCGGCGGCCACCTCAACCACACCATGTTCTGGAACCAGATGAAGCCGGGCGGCAGCAAGCTGAGCGGCAAGCTGGCCCAGGACATCAACGCCACCTTTGGCTCGTTTGAGGCTTTCCGCGACCAGTTTATCAAGGCCGCGCTGGGGCGCTTTGGCTCTGGCTGGGCGTGGCTGGTGGTGGGCAAAGACAAGAAGCTCGCCATCGTCTCCACCGCCAACCAGGATAACCCCATCAGCGATGGCATCACCCCGATTTTGGGCGTGGATGTGTGGGAGCACGCGTATTATCTGAAGTATCAGAATAAGCGCCAGGCCTATGTTGAGAACTGGTTTGATGTGATCAACTGGGACGACGCAGAAGCCCGCTACGCGAAAGCTTAAAAAGAGTGAGGTGTGAAGGGTGAAGGGTGAAAAAATTCCCCTTCACACCTCATCCTTCACTCTTTAATAAACTCGGCCAATCTTTCTTTTAAGATCGCCAGTGATGGCATGTGCGCATACATCATGTGCCCGGCCTCGTAATAACTCATCGAGATATTTTTCTCCAGCTCTGGCGGCAGGCCAATGTGGTTAAAGGTGTACTCGGTGGCAAAGTATGGCGTAGCCAAATCAAAATAGCCGTTGGCAACATGCACCCGCAAATAGGGGTTGTTGGCCATGGCGCTGCGCAGGCTCTCGGCCACATTCACATATTGGTTGGTGTGCTCGTCATACGACCAATTGTTGAACACCTTGTAGCTCAACACCTCGTACGGCAGGTCGCTCTCAAACTGCAATTCGCCGCGCACGTAATCGTTTAGCGCGGCGGTGTATGGCCCCATGATGGCGCTCATGCTGGGGTCAAACTCAAAATTCTCGCCCGCGCTGTCTCGGTCAATCCCGGTAAACCGGCTGTCTATGCGCCCAACGGTTTTGCCCTGTTCGCGCAAAAGCTCCTTCACAAATCTAAAAATCTCAATTCGCAAATTGGCGCGGCGCACATACGCTTCGCTCAGCCCGGTCAGCCGCGCCAGCTCTTGGGCGATGGCCTCGCGGTCGGCTTCGGCCAGCCGCGAACCCTTCATCAAGGCGGTGGCGTATGCGCCCCTGGCAAACGTCTCGGCTTCGGTCAGGGTTGCGCTCAGGCTAGATTGCATCTCTGGCGCAAGTTTTTTGTGATACCACGCCGTGGCGGTGAAGGTGGGCAAAAACAAAATGTGGGGCAGGTCGTTGCCCGGCGCAAAGCGGGCCGTGCTAAATTCCAAAATGGATGAGATCAGCATCAAGCCGTTGAGATACATGCCGTGGCGCTCTTGCAAATAGTTGCTCAGCGCGGCGGCGCGGGTGGTGCCGTAACTTTCGCCCGCCAAAAACTTGGGCGACCCCCAGCGTTTGTAACGCGTGGTGTATAGGCGGATAAAGTCGCCCACGCTTTCAATGTCTTTCTTGAAGGTGTGAAACTGTTTGGCTTTCTCGCCCGCCACCGCGCGGCTAAACCCCGTGCCCACCGGGTCAATAAACACCAAATCGCTGGCATCCAGCAGAGAATGCTCGTTGTTCACAAGTTTCCAGGGCGGTGGCAGCAGTGCGCCTGCGTCACCCATCTCCACCCGGCGCGGGCCAAGCGCCCCCAGGTGCAGCCACACCGATGACGACCCCGGCCCGCCGTTAAACGAGAACGTGATGGGGCGGGTGGATGAATCCTCCACATCGTCGCGGGTGTAGGCCACAAAGAAAATCGTGGCGCGTGGGCGCTCACCCTCAAATTCACCCGCCTTCTCGCCGGTCTTTTCGCTTTCTTCTTTCAGCGTGATGGTGCCGCAGGTGACCGTGTAAGCGATCTCCTGCCCGTAAATCGTCACGCGGTGCTTGCTCTGCACGATGTTGTCCTTCACATCGGCTTTGTCGTCCTTGGGTTTGGGTGTTGTTTCTTCCGCCATGATGTTGATGATAACGCTGAAATGCGCTGGGCGGGATCTTGCCTTAATCCATTCCGAGAAAATTGTTCTGGCAAGATATGCGCCGGTTGACGCCACCGGATGAATCCGGCGGCTAGTCATTGAAAAACCCGCCAGCGGGTTTCCTGATAGTTAGGCGGCGGATTTATCCGCTGCCGGTGGAACGCCAGCCCACTTGAACGTAGTGACGCAAAATAAATCTGATGAGGATGTGTTTTGAGAAAAAATGAGCGGAAGGCGATTTCAATCACTGCTTTAGGTGAATGGTTTGGAATAAATGGGTGTTTCCCTAATCCCCATCAAAACAGCGCCAGTTGCGCCACGGGCCGTTTGCCCGCCAGCAAAATAAACGGCGCGGCGCGGCCAGCCAGCACCCCCAGCGATTTCAAATCGCGCAGTTCGCGCAGGCTGCCGGTTTTGCGGGCGTTCAGAATCGCATCCACGCCTTTTGGCCCAATGCCCGGCACGCGCAGCAAATCGCGTTTCTCGGCGCGGTTCAGCTCTACCGGCGCATCGGCCAGGTTTACTTTGGCCCACGCAATTTTGGGGTCCTCGTTCAGCGGCAAGTTGCCTTTGTCGGTAAAGGGCAGCTCCTCCAGCTCAAAGCCGTAATCGCGCAGCAAAAACGAAGATTGATACAAGCGGTGCTCGCGCCACGGGTTTTCTGGCGCGTGATTCTCCAGCGGGGTGTCTTTGATTGGCGAGAACGCGCTGAAATACGCCCGCGTGAGGCCGGCCTGCGCGTGCAATCGCTCCACGATGCTGAGCAGTTCAAGATCGCTCTCGCCCGCCGCGCCCACCACAAATTGCGTGACCGTGCTGGCCCAGGTGTGCCACGGCTGCGCCTTGCGAATCTGGTTGGCCCAGAGCAGCGGGCGCAACAATTCCTCATCAAACTTTTTCTTTGGGGCGAGGGCGCCCAGCCGCGCCGCGTTTGGCGCCTCCAGGTTAATGCTCACGCGCGTGGCAAGCGCCATCGCCCGCTCCACCTGCGCCTGCTCGCACCCAGGCATGAGCTTGAGGTGCAAATACCCGCGAAAGTTGTGTTTGCGGCGCAGCAAATGCGCCGTATCCAGCAACCGGTCTTGCGTTTTCATCCCGCCGCCAATGATCCCGCTGGACAAAAAAATGCCCTCGGCCAAATTCGACTGGCTGATTTCCGAAAACACCTTCGCCATTTCTTCTGGCTTGAAGGTGGCCCGGCGCATGTTTCGCCCGGCGCGAAAGGGGCAGTAGTTGCAGTTGCGTTCGCACGCGCTGGTGAGCATGGTTTTGAGCAGGCTTATTTTTTTGCCGCCCGGCATGATGGCGTTATACACGCCCAGCGAGTTGCGCTTTTTATCCAAACTGCTCAGCGCCGCGCCGCTTTGCTCATCGTACAACCGGCGCAATTCCTCTGGGTTGTGGCCGCAGGGCGCAACCGTTGGCGTCTTTTTGGCGATGGCATCCTCGACCGGTTCGAGGCGCATATCGCCCGCCAGCAATTCCAGCTTTTGCTGCGCCTCCAGTTGCACAATCGGGGTCATGCACATGCAGAGTATTTTAGAACAAACGTTTTGATTTGTCAAACAAATGTTCTGTTTTTATGCGCCAAAAATCAAATCTCCTAGAACATTTGTTTCGACACGTGCTATAATTTCGCAAAAGCAAGAACACACCGACTGCGAGCGCAACTCGCAGGTCGCAATTTTGAGAGGAGAATCATGCGTGAAATAACAGTGGCCGTTGTGCAGATGGATACCAAGCTGGGCGAGGCTGATGCCAACCTGGCAAAAATGTCGGAGTTCATCCGCAAAATTTGCGCCCAACAAAAAGTAGACCTGATTTTGTTCCCCGAACTGGCGACCACCGGCAGCGAATGCGGGGCGCAGATCACGCAACTGGTTCAGCGTGTGCCGGGGCCATCCACCAATTACATGGCCCAGCGCGCCAGCGAGATGGGGCTGCACATTGGCTTTGGCCTGCCCACCAAAGAGCGCGTGGAGAGCATTTTGTTCAACTCTGCCGTGCTCATTGGGCCGGAAGGCGACATCCTCTCGCATTACCGCAAAGTGCATTTGCGCGGCGAGGAGCAGATGATTTACCGCCCCGGCTTCCGGCTTGAACCCGCCGAGACGCCGGTGGGCACGGTGGGCCTGCAAGTGGGCTGGGATGTGATGTATCCCGAAGGGGCGCGCTCGTTGTGTCTGGATGGCGCGGAGATTATTTTGGTGAGCGCGGCCTGGGACCGCGACCGCGCCGCCGAGTGGCGCACGTTTTTGTCTGCCCGCGCGGCAGAGAACGCGTGTTTTGTGTGCGCCTCCAACCGCATTGGCGAGGAACCCGCCACCACCTATGCCGGCGAGAGCATGATTGTTGGCCCGCGCGGCCAAGTGATTGCCGATCTGGACGAGGTGACCGAAGGCTATGTCATCGCCAAACTGAATTTGGATGACGCCCGCCGCGTACGCGAGGAGACCCAGATTTTCCAAACCCGCCAGCCCATGAGCTACCGCAGCGTTGTGAAGCGGTATTAGGCCAAGCGCAGGAATTTCACCCGTCATTCTCGCGCAGGCGGGAATCCACAACGCGGCGGCCAGACAACAAAATTTGTGGCGAGTTGAGTTTGTTATAGATTCCCGCGTTCGCGGGAATGACGGGATTTACTTTTCACCCTTCACCCTTCATTTAGTCTATGCACGCAAAGCCCGCCGAGATGATGTCTTTCACGTCGATGCCGACATACTCGTACACCGGCTCGCGCAGGCATTTCATCGTCATTCCCGCGCAAGCGGGAATCCACAACGCGGCGGCCAGATAACAAAGTTTGTGGCGAGTTGAGTTTGTTATAGATTCCCGTGTTTGCAGGAATGACGGGATTTACTTTTCACCCTTCACCCTTCACCCTTCACCCTTTCTTTAGTCCACGCACGCAAACCCCGCCGAGATAATGTTTTTCACGCCGATGCCAACATACGCATACACCGGCTCGCGCAGGCCGCTTTGGCCGAACTTGTCCACGCCCAGCGAGCGGGTGGGCTGACCAAACACGCCACCCACCCACGCCAGCGCGTGCGAGGCGGCATCGTGCACGGTGAGGATGGGCGCGGCGCGTTGGCCCGCCGGGATCACCTCGGCCAAAATGCCCGCCCCATCTGCCCGCCAGCCTTCATACGCGCGGCGTGGTGAGACCAAATTGATCACGTTCACCGCCACACCCTCGTTCTCCAAATACTCGGCGGCTTGCAACACCTCTGGAATAATCGCGCCGCAGGTGACGATGTGCAGCAACGGCCCGGCGTTGCTGGGCGGACGCAAAACATAGCCGCCCGCCAGCGCCATCCGCCGCAATTGCTCGCGCCCCAGCGCCTCTAGCGCGGGCTTTAGCAAGCTTTGGCTGATGGCTTTTGTGGACAACCGCAAGTAGGTTGTGCGGCCATGCTCGCGGTCTATGCACTCGCGCAGGCCATCCAACAAAGCCCACTCCGCTTCCAGCGCAAAACACGGCTCAAAATAATTCATCTCTGGCAATTCCATGCCCAGCGAAGCGGTGACCGACGATTGGTGCGCCCCGCCCTCTGGCGAGAGCGTGGTGCCGCTGGGCGTGCCCGCAAACACAAACTTGCTGCCAGAATACAAGCCGTAAATCAGCGCGTCCAAACCCCGCGCCACAAACGGGTCGTAGAGCGTGCCAACCGGCAAAAGCAATTGCCCGCTCAGCTCGTGTGAAAGCCCCAGCTCGGAGAGCAGCATATACAAATTCATCTCCGAGATGCCCAGCTCTATGTGTTGGCCGTTTGGCCCGCCGCGCCAGTTGATGGGTCGCGGGCGGCCCGCCTCGTAATCGGGCGGGGTGTCAAACGCAAACATCCCTACGCGGTTGATCCAGCCGCCCAGGTTGGTGCTGGTCGCCACGTCTGCGCTGGTGGTCACAATTCTCTTGCTGATGGCCGGAACATCGGCCAAACGCATCATGACCCGCCCAAACGCCTCTTGGGTGGATGTGACCGCTTGTGGCGAGGCGTTTAGCTCATCCGGCACCTGCGCCGGAGAAAGCTGCGCCGCGCGTTGCTGGCCCATCCGCCCTTGCAAACCAAAACCGGCTGGCGCGTTGAAGGCGTCGTCGTCAAACTTCTTAAAGCCCAGTCGTTTGCGGGCGGCCTCGCACCATTTGGCTTCGGGCGAGCCGGGTGGAAACTTGGGCCAGGGGTCGGCCAGGTCTATGCCGTTCGCCTCACGGAATTTTTCAATCAGGTCATCGCTCAGCAGCGCCGAGTGGTTGAACGGGTCACCCGCCAGCGGCAAACCCCATCCCTTGACCGTGTAGGCAAAAACAACCACTGGCCCTTTCTCGGCTTCTAAAATATTTTCTGCGTGGCGCAGTGTGGCGATGAGTTCGCGCAGGTCGTTGCCGCCCAGGTTGCCCAAAAGCGCGGGCAGGTCGGCATCGTCCACCGTTTGCAAAAACGCAATCAGCGCGTCGTTCTCGGTGCGCATGGCCGCCGCGCGAATTGTGGCGGCATCGGAGCGGATGAGGCTTTGGTATTCCTCGTTCGCCATGTCGTCAATCCATTGGCGCAGGTGGTGGCCGTGCGCTTCGGCAAACGCGGCTTGCAGTTTTGCGCCATATTTCGCCTCCAGCACATTCCATCCGCAGGCGGCAAAAATGCTTTTTAGCCGCGCCGCGCGCACGCCCGGCACCACGCGGTCCAGGCTTTGGCGGTTCAAGTCCACAATCCAAAGCACATTCTTCACCCCGCGCAGGCCTTCTTCCAGCAGGGTTTCCCACACGTTGCCCTCGTCCAGTTCGGCATCGCCGCTCACGGTGATGAATCGCTTGGCGGTGGTGTCGGCAAAGTGGGTTTGGGCGTATTGCTGGGCGGTGGCGGCATACAGCGGCGCGGCGCATCCCAAGCCCATTGAGCCGTTGGAAAAATCCACCACGTCCACATCTTTTGTGCGCGAGAAATAGGATTGCAGCCCGCCAAATTCGCGCAGGCTGGTCATGTATTTGCGCGGGAGGGCGCCCAGCAAATACATGGCGCTGTGATACGAAGGCGACCCGTGCGGTTTGAGCTGAAAGCGATCCTCATGGGTGAGCATGTGAAACAGCAGCGCGGTTGTGAGCGTGACCGCGGAGGCTGAGCTGGCCTGATGCCCGCCAATCTTAGAGCCATCGGGGTTTGGGCGGATGTGGTTGGCGTGGTGCAACATGTAGGTGGACAGCCACAAAATTCGTTTTTGGATGTTCTCCAGAATATCAATCTCGGCGTTGGTGGGTTGCGGTGATGCCATACCCAAAGTGTAAATTGGAATGGCAAAAGTGGCAAGCGTTTTATTTGTGTTTGAGCGCGTATCATAAAAAGCCAAAATTCGCGCCTCCTTCTTGTTAATGCTTCCGTGTTGCCTCACGAGAAAATCCTCTCGAAAATAGAAAGGCACAAATAAAAAACTCAACGAAGAGGCGAAGGTTTAAGTTTATCGATCAAAGCATCAATTTCATTCTTTAAGGTAACA